>Ga0206808_1010_pt1 | contig 69031 bp, 61 predicted proteins | sample Alteio_BWOrgCont_58_FD_152899 | JGI IMG/M metagenome (GOLD analysis project Ga0206808, IMG submission 152899) | Enriched cells from forest soil in Barre Woods Harvard Forest LTER site, Petersham, Massachusetts, United States -... | ecosystem: Environmental > Terrestrial > Soil > Temperate forest >...
GTAAATAAATATGCCATATTAGTGAGTGAAGCCCGGCAATGTCGTATTGAATTTGCACTATGAGAGTTGACCACAAACAAGATACAAATCCTTTTAGTGAGTTAAGTACCATTCAAAAAATAAGCTACGTTGTTGCTATAGCCGCTGCCTTTGTGAGTGTTTTTGTGTGGTTTTTTAAAATTCTGTTTTTTTAATTTTTTGATTACCCGGATGCTGAACAGTGATGTCGACGGAAAAGCTTACAGAAAAACCTTCTGGCATAGGATAATTTTAAAAAAGCTCAGCGCCCCGATAGTTATCCTATTTCTGCTGGTTAGTTCGTTGGCCGTGAGTTTCGTGGTAGCGCGGGAGGGCTATGTACTTGGTATTATTATCCTTTGCGGCGTCATCGCGATCCCTGTTGCGTATGCTGTTGTGGCCCACCCGAATTCGGGTATGGTAATTCTGATACTCCTCTCCTTCTTCGTTAATGAATCTTCGAGATTTTTACCCGAACCGACTCCCATCGGTTTGGTTTTAGACGCAGTGACATACTTACTGATACTTGGCTTTTTTGTTCGACAGAAAAAGGAACACGACTGGAGCTACTTTAAAAATTCGATAACCTATTTTGTACTTATTTGGATAGGATATAACATATTTGAGATTATCAATCCCGAGCAGCCCACCATACTGGAATGGGTTTTTACCGTGCGGACGATAGCATTTATCATGCTGATGTACTTCATTTTTCTTTATCACATCCGGTCAAAGGAGTATATAAGATTTCTGATCAAATTACTTCTCGTACTTGAATTAATCGGAGCGCTTGCCGCCTTTCAGCAGGAACAGTTCGGTTTGTTCTCTTTTGAAAATATATGGCTGAACAGGGAGCCTGGCCGGTTCCAACTGCTGTTTATTGGCGGCCACCTGCGTAAGTGGGGGGTTTTTTCGGACCCTGTAGTATTTGCCTTCAATATGGTATCCGGGTGTTTGATTTGTATATCGCTTATTTTGAGCAAGATAAGCAAAATGAAAAAAATCATACTGGGACTGATCGGCAGTTTTTTTTTCATGACCCTTTTATATTCCGGCACCCGCTCATCCTACGTTATAGTTCCGGCGGCGTTGGTGATGGTGGTAATTTTGAATTTCAATATAAGGCTATTTTTCGTGACAATTTTTGTTGGGCTAGGTCTTGCATTTATGATAATGGTGCCAACCCGGAACCCCACCATAGCCAGGTTTCAGAGCGCGTTTAAACCAACGCATGACCGGTCTTTTGAAACAAGGGCCGAAAACCAGGAACGCATCAAACCATATATATTGGCCCATCCTATCGGCGGCGGCCTGGGTTCCGTGGGAATTTGGGGGGCACGTTTTGCACCGAATTCCTACCTCGCTAAGTTCCCGCCTGATAGCGGGTACGTAAGGATCGCCGTTGAATTGGGTTACGTGGGCCTGTTTATCTTTTGCCTGTTTAACTTCGTCGTGCTATACAAAGGCATTACCTATTATTATTTAATTAAAGACCCCGAACTGAAAAGTTATTGCCTGGCAATGGTATTGATTATTTTCGCCCTCGATATCGGTAACTATCCACAGCAATCTACCGTACAATACCCCACAAATATTTTATACTTTTTGGCGCTCGCGCTTATAAACGTAACCATGCGACTGGACATTGAACAAAGGCAGCCAAAAACGGCAATAGCCCGATAGTGGCTAAGCCTGGTAAATAGTAAATGTATGTCCCTGCAGCAGATCATTAAATCAAACCCCGGAATTAAAAAATTTGCGCACTGGTTATTGATACCACCGGGGCAGGCCAGGCCAAGACTATGGGTACGTTTATTTGTTAACCGATTTGTTCATAAAAGAGGCAAAGGGGTTAAGATCAGGTGGAGCGCAAGGCTGGACCTTTTCCCCTTTAATAAATTTACGATCGGAGAGAGAAGCATTATCGAAGATTTTGCGACGATAAACAACGGCGTTGGCGACGTGCTCATTGGCCATCATGTGGGCATCGGATTGGGGAACGTGATCATTGGCCCTGTTAAAATCGGCGATTATGTAATGCTAGCGCAAAACATCGTGATATCGGGTTTAAACCACGGATATGAAGACGTTACCATGCCGCCAAGGCTTCAAAAAGTGGTTACAAATGAAATAATTGTGGAAGACAACGTATGGATAGGCGCCAATTCTGTTGTTACAGCCGGCGTTACCATCGGAAAACATGCCATCATTGGTGCGGGGAGCGTGGTAACCAAAAGCGTCCCCGGATTTAGTGTAGCCGTAGGAAACCCGGCTCGTGTAATAAAGAAATACGATTTTAAAACAAACAACTGGTTGAAGGTATAATGGGATTTTTCAAAAATTTAGTCAACAAACATACCCTGTCTTTAGCCAGCAATGCAGTAATGCCCTTGGTTGGGATGGTCTCCGTATCGCTGCTCGCCCGCAACTTGTCGGAGCCTGATTTCGGTAACTGGATATTATTCCTGATAACCTTTACCCTGGCGAACTTTTTCAGGGCGGGATTCCTACAAACGTCGATGGTTAAATTATACGCCGGTGCTGAAAACGACAGAAAAACAAACGTTGTCGGTTCAACATGGTTTGTGGCCACATTGCTTACGTTAGCTTTGGGCTTTTTAAGCCTGTTTATCTATTTTTTCTTCAGCCGGGACACATCTGCGGGGATGATAGCCAAGTGGTTCAGCATCATTTTCTTCAGCACCCTTCCTTCCAGCATTGCACTATGGGTTTTGCAGGCCGAAGAACGATTTGACCAAATTTTTATCCTGCAGCTGATCGGGCAGGGTACTTTCTTTATATCAATAATAATATTAATTATCCTTCATAAAGCCAACTTCCATGTTATTATCTATGCTTATTGCTGGTCGGCCATCTTAACCAGCCTTATTTCAGTGACAACCGGGTGGGCCAAAATTCAGTCTATCCCCAAAAAAACCAGGGCTTGCATTATGCAGCTGGTACATTTCGGAAAATACAGCGTTTTCACTTCCATCAGTTCGTATTTGCTGCGGGGCTCCGACACCTTCATTATTAAATTTATGTTCGTCGACCCAGCCATCGTTGCGGTATATTACCTGCCGCAGCGCCTGATGGAAGTAATTGAAATACCTTTGAGGAGTTTTATAGCCACTGCCCTTCCTGCTATGTCAGCCGCGCTGCAACGCAATGACGAGGAATATATGACCCACATAATGAAAAAATATGCCGGGATATTGACTGTTCTGTTGATCCCGGTGTCGCTGGTCGCATTTTTTACCGCTGATTTCGTGATTGAAATAATCGGGGGATCAAAGTTTGTTCACTCCGATGCGGCTAATGTCTTCCGCATATTTATGAGTTTCGCAATCCTGCTGCCTGTTGACCGGTTTTTTGGCATCACTCTTGACTTACTAAATAAACCGCATATCAACCTGATAAAGGTTGTGCTGATGCTGGTTGTAAATGTGGTGGGCGATTTCGTTGGGATCTATATAACACACAACTTATATGGTGTTGCACTGTCTTCTATTTTCACATTCCTTGCCGGAATTGTTTATGGCTACTGGGTGCTTAAAAAGAATTTAAAATTTAAAATACACGACATTTTCAAACTGGGAATGGTTGAAACTAAATTGGTTACTGTGGCCCTGATCAATCGGCTGGGCGCCAAGAATGGTTGATCATGAGAATCAAGAGCCAAGAGCCAGGGAGAAAGTGGCAGTGACAGTAGCAGTGGCAGGATGAAGGGTTGGGATGAAAGAGGAAAGCCCGAGGAGAGTCAAGAACCAAGAGCCAGGAGCCAGGCTGGAATTTACCTGCTTATCCTGTTTTGTCTTTCCCGCATGTGCGGGATTGATTCGCGTTAATAATATTTTTTACCTGTTTTATGAATCCGATCCGCCCCTAATTTTTTTAAGATGAGCCTTAAGGAACAAAATATTATCTTTTTTTCTCAAATGCAGTATGATAGTCCGCTGGAATCAACCAACTTCATCCTTGCAAAACACCTGGCAAAAGACAACCGCGTGTATTATGTCGACAGGCCTTATACCTGGCGGGATTACTTTACATCACGGAATACGGCTAGTTACCGCAATCGCCGGGCGCACTTTTTTTCGTCGGCCAATAGTATAATTGAAACAGAAATACCGAACCTCAAAATAATTATAACACCTCCCGTCCCCTCAATAAATATGCTTCCGGAGGGCTGGTTATACAGGCTTGCGCTAAAAATAAACGAAAAGATAGTTGGCAACCGGCTAAAAAAGGTGATCAGGAATTTAGATATCAGGAACTATATTTATATCAATTCCTACAACGTCGCATTTCCGTCGTTGCATAAGCAACTTGACCCGGTTCTGACGGTATATCACTGTGTAGATCCGTTAATTGAGCCCTACCAGGTAAGGCATGGCCTGGTATCCGAAGATATACTGGTAAAGGATGTTGATATGGTGATCTCGACCAGTAAAGAATTGAGTAACAAAAAGCGGCTGCTGAACGAACAATCATTTTTCAGCCCGAATGCTGCTAACATCAGCCACAGCCAAAAAGCACTTGATCCCGAACTAAAAATCGCGGACATCCTGGCCGGAATAAAAAAACCTATTATCGGGTACTTTGGCAATATAGAACGAAGGATAGACTATGACCTGGTAAAAGGCCTGATCAGTTCAAATAAGGATAAAAACTTTGTTTTTATCGGCCCGGTTGATAAGTATTATGCAAATGAGGCAGATTATACAGCGCCAAACGTGCATTTCAAAGGCCCGGTACCATACGAGCTGATGCCGGCTGTATTAAAAGGCTTCGACGTTGCCATTATTCCTTTTAAGAAAGACGAGGTTAGCAACAATATTTTCCCCCTGAAGCTTTTTGAGTACCTGGGATCGGGTAAGCCGGTTGTTTCAACCGATTTCAATCCTGATTTAAAGGACTTTACCGGTGAAACTGTATTCTATTGTAAAGACATCAGGGAATTCTCAAAAGCGCTTGACCTGGCATTGAATGACGATGAACCTTCGATGCAAAAACGATTGGAAGTAGCAGCCGATAACACCTGGGAACACCGCGCGGTTGAAGTAAAAAAGCTCCTGAGAGCATCCCTTGATCATAAACTAAGCACCATTTGATCCTATTTTGCAAAAAATCAAAAAAAACCCACCAATTTAACGGGTACAACCGTATAAATCCCCGTTAACTTATGGAGATCATCAGATTCATCGCTTCGGCCATTACAACTTTGATTTTTGTGTACCTCGGGGTTTACAGTTTATACCTATTCGTATTTTCAATCTCGGGGAAATTGATCAGGGTTAAAACTCCTGCCAAAAGCAGCAAGCTGGCCAAGTTTGTTATTTACATTTGCTCCTATAAAGAAGATGAGATCATTCTCAATTCCGCAGCCAGCGCGGTAACTATTGATTACCCCAAGCACCTTTTTCACATTTGCGTGATTGCTGATTCGCTGCAACCGGAAACAATTGCAAAACTGAAGAAAATGCCGATACAGGTGCTGGAAGTGGTATTTGAAAACAGCACCAAATCAAAAGCGCTGCACAAAGCAATTGAAAACACATGCGACGACTATGACGCCGCGGTTGTATTTGACATTGATAATATAGCAGCTCCTGATTTTCTCTACCGCATTAACGATTACCTGCAGGCCGGCAACAAAGTTGTCCAGGGCCATCGCCTGGCAAAAAACACCAACACAAAGGTTGCTATACTTGATGCGGTGAGTGAAGAAGTAAATAACCACATCTTCCGGAAATCGCAGCGGGTGTTTGATTTGTCGGCGGCAATTATAGGGTCGGGTATGGCCCTGGAGTACAATTTATTCAAGGATGTTATGCTACGCATTGATGCTGTGGGCGGCTTTGATAAGGAAATGGGCATACTGCTGACTCATGACCGTGTTTCCGTAGCCTACGCAGAAGACGCTTTGATCTATGATGAAAAGGTGAGCAATCCCGAAATGTTTAAAAAACAGCGGCGCAGGTGGCTCTCGGCGCAATTTAACCTGCTTAAAAAGTACGGCCTCACCAGTTTTAAAGCACTGTTACGTGGCAACTTTGACTATGTAAATGAGATATATCAATTATCGATACTGCCGCGGGTAATGATGCTTGGTTTTATGCCTTTAATGTTATTTATCTCGCTGGCAACTCCAGGTATCGGGCCGGGCTGGACTTTATGGCTGGCCGCAACGCTTTGCTGTTATGCCGCGATTTTAGTTGCCATACCGGCCAATCTTATAAATGAGGATTTTTGGGGCGCTGCTTTAAAGGTGCCAATGATATTTGTAACAATGTTTTTGCTTCTGTTTAAATTAAAGGGAGCTAACAAAAAATTTATTCATACACAGCATATCCATAACACAGAATAAACCGTACAAAGTAACATTCCTGTTACAGATTTAATTGATACCCCTAGCTTTCACAGGATGACATTTGAAGGAACCATCTTAAAACAAATGAATAGCCAGGTGCACATCGAACAAAACAGTTTAAACAACACTTCCGCAAAGTATCCTAAAGACAAAACCCTCCCGTGGTTTCTCAATAAATGTGCGAAACAAAGTCCGGAAAAGGTTGCTATTAAATTCCATGAGCGGCAATTTACTTACCGCTTCTTATACGAAAATTCGAATAAGCTTGCAAAGCTATTGATCCACAATGGTATCAAAACCGGTGATATAGTAGCATTGGCGCTCGATCGATCGCCGGAGATGGTGATTTCACTGCTCGCTATCCTTAAATCGGGGGCTGCCTACGTGCCGCTCGACCCTGAATATCCAAAGGACCGCATAGAATTTATGCTGGAAGATTCCGCCGCTAAAGTACTGTTAACCTCCAAAAAATATCAAAAGCAATTTCAGTCGAATGCAAAGGAGATATTAATTGAAGATGCATTAGCCGAACTTGACAATTATAGCGCGGAAGAACCTGAAATTGATTTTAGCAGTAAGGGACTGGCTTATGTTCTTTATACTTCCGGGTCTACAGGGAAGCCAAAAGGCGTTCAGATAAGGCATTACAACCTGGTCAACTTCTTACTGAGCATGCAGAAGGAACCAGGCATGACTTCAGCAGATAGAATATTAGCTGTAACCACCGTTTCGTTTGATATAGCCGGGCTGGAATTATACCTGCCGTTAATTAGTGGCGCCGAGCTTATACTCGCCAACGCTGAAACATCGAAAGACGGCCGCCTTTTACTCGACCTGGTTAAGGATGAAAATATCAGCATTATGCAGGCAACGCCATACACCTGGCGGATGATGATGGAAGCAGGCTGGGAAAACCATCTTCCGATAAAAATACTGTGCGGCGGCGAGGCCTTACCAAAAGATATGGTTAATAAACTTACGTGGCGGAGCAGTGAGCTATGGAACATGTATGGCCCAACCGAAACTACCATCTGGTCCACCTTAAAGCTTATCAAGAGTGACGAGGATATTTCGATCGGTAAGCCAATTGCCAACACACAGGTTTATATTTTGGATGAACAACTGAATAACCTGGCTGATGGCTCCATCGGGGAAATATATATTGGGGGCGACGGTGTTGCCGCGGGATACCTCAATCGCCAGGAACTGACCAACGAACGGTTTATAAACGACATTTTTTCAACAATTCCAGGCAGCAAATTATACCGCACCGGCGATTTGGGCAAACTGAACGAAAGCGGCGAAATACAATGCCTTGGGAGGATAGATCACCAGGTAAAAGTGCGCGGATACCGGATAGAACTTGAAGAAATTGAGCATGCGCTTGCAAAACAGGAGGATATAAAGGAAGCCGTTGTAATTGCGAGGGAAGATACACCGGGTGATCCGCGGCTGGTAGCATATGTAGTATTGGCCAATAAACCCGAAAATATCGATCTGAAAAAGCGAACTTTTATTTGGCACCAGGCATTGATGAGCGTACTACCGGAATACATGGTTCCTGACGATTTTGTTTTGTTAACTGCCATACCCATAACGCCAAACGGCAAAACCGACCGTAAATCGCTGCCAAAACCCGATTATACGTTAATTACACGCTTTGGTGAATTTATAGCGCCCCGAACCGACGTTGAAAAACAGCTTGCAGAAATATGGCAGGAAGTTATGGGCATTCCAAGAATAAGTGTGCTCGATAATTTTTTTACGTTAGGCGGCCGTTCTCTTGTTGCGGTGCAGATCATGGCGCGTATCGAGAAGGCTACAGGGCTGCGCCTGCCCCTGGCAACGCTTTTTGAGCATTCGACCATCGAAAAATTGGCGCTTCGGCTCCAGGTGGATGCCAAATCCATCACCTGGGAATCATTGGTTCCTATCAAGCCATCCGGTTCCAAAATGCCTTTATACATTGTGCATGGCGCAGGGCTAAACGTGCTGCTATTTAATGCTTTGGCGATGAATATGCACGACGATCAACCCGTTTATGGCTTACAGGCAAGAGGCCTCAATGGTATTGACAAACCACTGGACGTAATGGAAGAAATTGCCGCTAACTATATCTCCGAAATAATCGCCCAAAATCCGTCAGGACCCTACGCCCTTGCGGGTTATTCATTAGGAGGAACCATCGCTTATGAAATGGCCCGCCAAATGATAGCCATGGGTAAAGACGTAAAGCTGCTTGCTGTGTTTGATACCTATGCCAAACAGACCGATAGCTTCGACCCGTTCGGCAAAAAAATATTCAACCGAATATCGCTTTTCGTGATGCAATTTTTTTACAGCTTTGTTTTATTTGCCAACGACCCTAAAAGAACAATCGAGTACAAGGGGCTGGTGATTAAACGCCGGCTCATCCGCTTCCTGTGGAAAATAAAAGGAACCGAAGAAAAACGCGAAGGCTTTTTTGCTTACGACAACGAAATTGACGAGGCCAGCGCAAAGGCAAAGCAGAATTATTACCAAAAACCATTGAATATAACCGTCGACCTGTTCAGGGCTAAAAAGAAAACATTTTATATGTCGGATTTTAAGTACCTTGGTTGGAGGGAATTTGCACTTAAAGGAGTTAACGTTCATGACATTCCCGGAGAGCACAACACTATTTTCGCACCCCCTAACGATAAGGAGTTTGCTATTGAGTTGCAGAAATGCCTTGATAGAATTTCCGAAAATGAATAATGAAATTATCTGTCATCACCGTAAATTTTAACCAACCCCAGGTTACGGAAGACTTACTTGCTTCGATATCCCATACCGATGATATGGAGATCATCGTGGTTGACAATGGCAGTGTGCCCGACGTCACACCGGGATGGAAAGCCAAATATCCAGCCGTTAAATTCATACGCTCCGATATCAATCTCGGCTTTGCGGGGGGCAACAATTTAGGCATCAAAGCGGCTAGCGGCGATTGCCTTTTTTTTGTCAATAATGATACCGAGTTTACCTCCGGCCTTGTTGCCACGCTTACAAAGGTGCTGGACAACAGCCCAGGAGTTGGGATGGTATCGCCAAAAATAAAATACTTCCATAATAAAAACCTCATCCAATATGCGGGCTACACGCCTTTAAACTTTTATACCTGCCGCAATAGCTGCATAGGCTTACGCGAGGAAGACAACGGGCAGTACGATAACTACACGGGGCCGACAGCGTATTGCCATGGCGCGGCGATGATGGTGCGTAAACAGGCGATAGAAAAAGCCGGGATGATGAACGAAAATTTTTTCCTGTATTACGAAGAACTGGACTGGGGCGAACATATCAAGCGTGCCGGTTACCAGGCATGGGTTTGCACCAACGCGGTAATTTATCACAAGGAGTCGGTATCTGTTGGTAAAAAAAGCAGGCTCAAAGAATATTTTATGAACCGCAACCGCATCCTGTTTATGCGCAGAAATGCGCCGGTTTTTAAAAAGGCAGTATTTTATTTATATTTTTTGGCGTTTGTTGTACCCCGCAACGTACTCGGTTACGTAAAAGCTAAAAATTACAATTATATCCCAACCCTTGCTAACGCAGTTTGGTGGAATTTTACACATAGCAAGAACAGTACAAATTTAGGTTACCGGTAAATCATATGGAGATAGTTTTTTGGCTGAGCCTATTTATCGTATTCTACACCTTCATCGGCTACGGTATCCTGCTGTATTTAATCATAAAAATAAAACGGGCAATCAGGGGGAAAGCCGCGTCAATAACGCCCATTGGCAACCTGCTGCCATGCTGCACCCTTATTGTTGCTGCTTTTAACGAAGAGCATTTTATTGAGGATAAGATAAAAAACTGCCTGCAGCTGAAATACCCTGCCGGTAAGTTAAAGCTATTGTTTATTACCGACGGTTCGAGCGACGCAACCACCTCAATTGTCGAGCGTTACCCACAGGTTACTTTATTATACCAGGGCACGCGCGCAGGGAAAATAGCCGCTGTACACCGGGCTATGGCCCATGTCGACACGGAGATCGTTGTTTTTACAGATGCTAATACTTTTTTAAACTCCGAGGCGATGATCAATATTTGCCGGCACTATATCGATAAAACGGTTGGCGCAGTTGCAGGTGAAAAACGTGTCCAAATTGATGAAAACGCCGATGCCAGTTCAGCCGGCGAAGGATTTTACTGGAAATATGAATCCACGCTGAAAAAATGGGATTCGGAGCTTTATTCGGTTGTGGGCGCTGCCGGTGAGTTGTTCAGCGTAAGGCGATCACTTTACGAAGATGTGCCTGCTGACACCGTACTCGACGATTTTATGATATCGATGCTAATAGCAGCGAAAGGGTACCGGATCGTCTACGAGCCCAAAGCTTTTGCGATGGAAACAGGATCAGAAAACGTTAAAGAAGAGCTAAAAAGAAAAATAAGGATTGCCGCAGGCGGCATACAATCCATCCTACGATTAAAAGCCCTGTTCAATCCGTTCAAATACCCGGTATTATCGTTTCAATACGTAAGCCACCGGGTGCTTAGATGGACTGTTACTCCTTTCCTTCTTATTCTTGCGTTGTTGCTTAATGTTGTTTTAGTCGTTCAAACAGGCGGTCTATTGTACGGCGCGATTTTGGTGGCGCAGTTGCTATTTTACTCCCTTGCCTTAGCGGGAATGATCATGGAAAAACGCCAGGTGCGCATAAAGGCATTATTCGTGCCTTATTATTTTTGTGTGATGAACTATGCCGTGCTGATGGGCATCATCCGGTATTTTACCAAAAAACAAAGCGCCGTTTGGGAACGGGCGCAGCGGAAACAGCAGTTGGCTTAACCAGCTTTTAATAAACGCCATCGTGCGTGCCAATATCCAATAGAAGTATTATTTCGACATTTGGATCCGCTAAATCGTTTTCAATAGTAAAAACAATTCTACAGTCATAGCCGCATGAACATGCAAAGTATGCAGCTAATTTACCACTTAGCTTATGTGTTTTTAGGGACGGCTGGTATGGGTCCAGTTCCAATTTATTTAAAGCGAAGGCTATCGAAGATTTAAGCGACTGGTTTTTCCCGGTAAATTTTTTATATGATTTCTCGAACGTCTTCGATAACACTAATTTTCCAGCTAAAGGCATCTCCCTAGCTATTAAGCTTTTCGATAACCTCTTTTGCAGAAAGTGGCTGTAACTTTCCGGAACCATACTCCTGCAATGATTTTCTGGCTCCTTTTGCTATTTCCTCGCGCCGGGCCTCTACCTGACGCTTCTGCAATATTTCCAACAGCATTTCCCTTGAATCAAAATCCAACTTCATGATGTCATCTAACGTAGAATCAATTGTAACCATACCCTATCTAATACAAAGCTACAAATACAAAATTGAAAACGGCATCCCCATCAATCAAAAAGTTTTGCCCCATCAAGCACTTTGTTTACTTTCTCATCATTCCTGTACATTCTAATCCGTATTTACACGCAGAATTGAGGTCAAATGCTCAAAGCAACGGCATTCACCACTCACCAATCACTTCAAAAAATCAAAGGATCAATTCCATCTGGATGTTAGATCTTTCATAGGGCGAGGGCTTATCAACCACCCTTTTAAAACCCAACTTCTGGTATAAGTTTAGCGCGGGTTTCAGCACGGTGTTGCTTTCAAGGTATAGCCTCCCCGCCCCTGCTTGTTTTGCTTTCGCAATTGCCGCGTCGCCTAAAAGTGTCCCGATCCCTTTTCCTTTTAAAGCAGGAGATACGGCCATTTTACCCAGCTCAAATGTTTTATCATCCAGTTTGATCAATGCACAGGCGCCAACCGGGTTATCGCCGACCAGGGCAAACAGTATATACCCACCTTTATTAATAATATTTTCTTCCGGGTGATCAAGGTATTTGTAGTCAGCTGGCTCCATCTTAAAATATTGCTGTATCCAGTCTTCGTTCAATTGGCGGAAGGATAGTTTGTATTGAGGATGGTAATCCACAATCCTTATTTCCTTGCTTTCGCGTACTTTTTTTTCATCTCGCACCCGTTTCAATAAGCTCTTTTCGTTCAATAAATATTCCCATTCTTCCATAGCGCGCCAAATATTATTTTGCGTTTGGGACATTGCTTTTTCAATTGCCCCCTCCACGTCACGGTATTGCGCCTGAACCCGTTCGTTTATTTTATATCCTTTTTCACTGAGCCGTACATAGTTTTCCCGCTTGTCGACTCGGTTCCCTGCTTTTACCACAACATCGTTTTTTTGCATTTCCTTCACGATCGTACTTACCGACGGATGTGAATGACCAATCTCCTGAGCAATCTGTGAAATGGACATCTCGCCATTCAGCGACAACACATAAAATACCGGGAACCATTTCGGCGCCAATTCCACCCCATACATTGCGTACACCTCGGCGGCCTGGTCGGTTAGTAATTCACTCAAGCGCCGCAGCCGGCTCCCCAAAGCCATTTTTCCAATATTTTGATAAAAATCCATATGCATAATAAATTACGTAACTAATTACGCAATTACGGAGCAGAAATCCAAAAAATGTGAAATTTTAAGACTATTGTGTCAGGGCGTCAATTTCGCTGGCAAGCAGCCGGTCTTTGTCGGTTACCTTATCTCCAGCGGAGTGGGTATTCAGCCAGATTTCGAGCTTGTTGTAGGTATTTGTCCAGTTGGGGTGATGGTCGTGTTTTTCAGCCAGCAACGCAACCCGCGTCATAAAGGCAAACGTTTCCGAAAAGTCTTTAAATTTAAAAGCCTTGTAGAGTTTATTATCGGTTTCGTGCCACATATCTTTGTTTTCTTTGGATTAATAACCAAAAACACTGCTAAATTGTTTCAATACGACAGGTCCACTGCTACAGCCTTACGTTCGGCATAGCTGAGAACTGATAACTGCGAACTGGCTACTGACTCGCCTTCAACGAGTCCGCCTTCAAATACTTCAAATAGGTATCCTTATTAATCGTAAGCACCCCGATGGGCGAGCCGACGTCGTAAAAGTTAGCATAGCTTTTTATCGCTTGCCCTGTTTTATCAGTTTTAATCGTATTGATCAACTCTGAAAAGCCTGTTGCACTGATTTCCTTCAATTTAAAGTTATTCTTCAGGTTGATGCTGTCTGCCCAGGGCACCAGCCGCGGTGGAATCCCTCTTCTAACCTTCGACAGGTTAAGATACCAGCTCGTTTCGTTTATTATACTGTCGCCGGTGCTGCTGAGCCTGGCCACTTCAAATGAAGGGTAATTACCATGATTGGAGCAAACGGAAGGGACAAGCCGGATAAACGATACCGGCGCCGGTTTTTTCCCCCTGCTGTAGATCACTTTAAAATCATCGAAATGAATATGACTGCAAATCACGAATCTTACCGTGGATGAATATTTCGCTACGGTGTTTACAAAATCACGCGCGTATTCCTTTCGCCAAAAATCCTGCCCGTTATAGCCGTTAACACCGGGCGGTATATGCATAACTATCCAAACATTCTTGCCATTGGCGCCGGCCAGGCTGGCTTTTACCCATTTGAGCATAAAAGCAGCGGTATCGGGATGATTGCCATTTGCGTACAGCAATGCGCTGTTCATCACCAGGAATTTCAGATTCCCCTGTTCACAGGAATAATAGCCGTTCTTTTTGAGTGAATCACCAGAAGTCCGCAGCAGGTTTGGTGCCCAGGCGTCGGCAAAATCGTTCAAAAATTTGGGGTCCTGCAAATCGTAATCGTTTCCATAGGTATCATTATTCCCCATTGCAGGGACGATCAGGGTTCCCGGAAAATTCTCCTTGAACAACTTCGCGATAAATTGGATGGTTTTCTTTTTTAACAAAGAGTCGGCAGGCGTTGCATTATGCCAGATGAAATCACCCGCAATTACGATAAATGCCGGATTCGGAAGCTTCCTTTTCATATTGGCCACGGCCGACTCCAAAATGGCATAATTCGCGTCTTTGAACAGCATGTTCGAATCCATCTGCATCTCTGCCGGCTTGCCTTCAAAATAAACTTTCCAGTTGTCAAGCGACCAGGCCAGCAGCTTTCTTTTTAATGCCGTATCCTTTTCGGATGAACCCAAAAGCGGGCTGAAATGGATATCCGACACGATGAGGCAATTGCGGGTTCCGGTTGCAGCCACCGGCCTTTGACGCCGATAAGCGAAGGAAAATATTGCGAGTGAAAGAACCAGGGCCGACAGTAATAATGCGCCCGGGTGAATATTGTAGTTCCGCATGGATTAGCTTGTGTAAGGCAATAAATGTCTGTATAAAAATTCGTAACAGGAATTAAAGCCGATAAAATAGAAGATTGAAATTATAATAAACAGGATAGTTAAACGCAGTTGAGAGAGACTTAAATCCGTAATTTAATCTTTACAGACACAAAAGGGCTTGGAAACAGCGGCTAATCAGGGCATATACGCCATCAAAATATAAAATGCCTTAACCGCTTGATTGATAAATATTTTATCACCTACAATGAAACCACAGGACATATTTTGATCAATAAAGGCCGGGATGGTGAGTTCAAAAGGGTAAAATAAGTTTGGTCCCGGCAGGGAATTTATTTTGAGTATTTATAAGGCTGATTATTAAATATTTGCAGATAACAATCGCTATATTGTAACCAATTTGAACTACCGATCCTCACAATGAGTAACCGGCTGAAAACCTACGCACTTCTTATCGCCATCCCGGTTGGACTCGGGATGGCCCTCGCATCGTGTAATCACCCCTCTCCCATCGATGTGCCGCCTCCGACTGAGTTTGCGCAGCCCGTTATCCAGCCTCTAAAATTCAGTAAAGCAAAAAAGATAGACTGGAGCGCTGTTAAAGCAGTGAAAGTAGCGCCGGTCGTCGCCAAATTAAACTGGGATAAGCTGCCGGAGCAGCCTTATTATACCGCAGGTTTTAAGCCCTTTAGATACCCGGCTGAAGAAACCAAATTTGATTACAACTCCCTGCCCTCAAAAGATTTGGATATTGATAAGCTCTCATCACATCCGCTAAAATTTAAAACCTATATTTTGCCGCCGCCTAAACTGATAAAGGGGGCCAAACTGCTATTTAAAAATGGGAATTTATTGAATTTGGGATTTGGTGTTGACCAGAGCACCGCAGGTATAGCCGTATTTCATTTGCTGAATGATCGGGACGGGTTTTTGTGGATCGCCACCGGGCAGGGTATTTATCGGTACGATGGGGAAAATCTTTTATTATATGTGCCGGACACTTTTACTAAAACTTTTGTTTGGGACATGATGCAGGATAACCAGGGAAATATCTGGTACAATAGTTATGACGACGGCGTCACGGAGATAATTCCCAAACATGGAATACTAAAAAGGTTAGGCGCCAATCAAGGTCCTGACCATTTGAGTACTCACCAATTTATGCAGGACAAGCAGGAGAGAATATGGCTAACCTCCAAAGATGGTATAGTTATCATCGACACTAAAACACAAACAATTAAAAAACTGGACAAGGCACACGGCCTGATTGCCGACACCTGTTGGGGAATTACGAAGGATAAGGACGATAAGGTATGGATCAGTTCATGGAACGGCGGGGTAGATATAATTGACCTTAAGAATAAAAAAATCAGCTACCTGGACAAAATGTACGGCTTAAAAACAAACGAAACAGGTGGGCTAATTTGCGACAATATGGGGCGTGTGTGGGTAGAATTGCGAGGTGGGGTGTTCAACATAGTAGACGTTCGAAATAATACCATTGAAACAATCAGGGATGCGCAATTGCACGGACAAGATCTGGCTAGAAATTTATTGATCGACAAGCACGGCCGCCTATGGATGGGCTCATTTGCTGACGGGTTAGAAATAATAGACCCCGAAAAGCGCTTAGTTATGAACCTTAAAAAAACTACAGGTCTGCTTTCAAACAATGTTATAGACATCAAACAGGATAACAAAGGCCAGGTATGGATAGCAACTGTTGATGGACTGAACATGTTTGGCGACAATAAAACAGTGGTTGACCATATTGGCGAGGAAATCGTAAACTCCTTAACAGAAGATCGGCAAGGCCTGATTTGGGATGCGACCGTTTTTCACGGCATTAATATTCTGGATCTTAAAAACGGAACAAGCAAGCTGTTAGGCACTAAACAGGGACTTCTAAATGACTCGACAAACACCATAAATGAAATAAATAATAGAATTTTCATTGTTACCAACGGCGGTTTGGATATAGTTGACTCATTAAGGCGTACAATAACGCACCTTGGCACAAAACAAGTCTTCAATAATAAGACAATAACTTTGGTGGGGGCTGATAAGGCAGGGCGGTTGTGGGTTGGTTTAAATGACGGGGTCGATGTTTACGACCTCAAAAACCAAACGATAAAACACCTTGGGAAAGACCAGGGGCTTGTTGATGGCCAGGTGCACGATGTGTGCATCGATCAGGAAGGCTGGATTTGGATCAATACGCCGCTTGGGGTCGGCGTCATCGATCCCGATTCATGGAGTGTTCAATATTTAGAAAATACCAATGGCTTAAAAAACGTGGACGTTTTGTTGCCTGACAACAAAGGGAACATATGGATGGGCACTGATAAAGGTATCTACATTGTTGATCGGGGCCATAAATCGCTGATTTCTTTCTCCACAAGTCAGGGGCTTGTCAATGACGGGTTGTCTTCTTTGTCAATTCGCAACGGATGCGTTTATGCAGGTACAAACGGCGGGATAACAGCAATAACGCCTCCGGCAAATGGTTTATCTTCTAACAGAAAATGGAAGGCAGAATCTTTTAGGATCAATAAATTTACAGAATATGAACAAACTGATCTGGTTACGAGGGATGGTCTGTATTTGTGGGGAGACAGCGGCATAACTGTTTTGAATTTATCTAAAAAAGACGATTTTAAATCAACTCCATATATCTCCGGAATAAGCGTAAATGACCATTCAATGTATTTTCTCGACACCACAAAGGTTAAAACCTCTCAAAAGGATACACTTTGGGAGCAAAACGGCGAGAGCTATTTTTTAAATGGAGAAATGCCGTTAAACAACGGCTATACCGGGCAGATTGGTTTAAAGTGGAATAAGGTTACTGGTCCAGATAACATTCCAACTGATTTGCAGCTACCCTATAATCAAAACAATATCCGGTTTAGCTACTCCAATTTAAATTTAACCCCACATGAAACAACATCGTACCGGTATAAATTAATTGGGGCTGATAAAAAATGGAGCGATGTAACGGACGAAACCTCCACCGCAGACTATACAAACCTTCAGGCGGGTAGGTACACTTTTGAAGTAACAAGCCGGAACGCCGATAATACCTGGAACATGCCGGCAAGCCTAAGTTTTATCGTTACGCCGCCCTGGTGGCGAACCTGGTGGGCTTATGTGCTTTATTTATTCTTGCTTGCAGGCCTTATATGGTGTTTTCGCTCAATTCAACTGGTAAATGAAAAACGGATACTTGAACATAAAGTTCTGTTGCGCACCCAGGAAGTGATGCAGCAGAAGGAGGAAATCGAAGCGCAACGGGATGACCTTGACAAAGCGTTTAAGGAGTTAAAGGCCGCGCAAAACCAACTCATTCAATCCGAAAAAATGGCTTCATTGGGCGAGCTTACTGCGGGCATAGCCCATGAAATACAAAACCCGTTGAACTTTGTGAATAATTTCTCCGACGTAAATGCCGAAATGATCGGCGAGCTGGAAGGCGAACTAAAAGCAGGGAACATAGATGAGGCATTAGCCATTGCGGCTGACATCAAAGATAATGAACAAAAGATCAATCATCACGGCAAGCGTGCCGACGCCATTGTAAAAGGCATGCTGCTGCATAGCAGAGCCAGCAGCGGCGCCAAAGAACTAACTGACATAAATGCTTTGGCGGATGAATACCTACGGTTGTCTTATCATGGTTTGCGGGCGAAGGATAAATCGTTTAACGTAGTGACGGAAACCCATTTTGATGCGGCCATCGGGAAGTTAACTATCAATCCGCAGGAGATCGGCCGCGTGATCCTAAACTTGCTTAACAATGCCTTTTACGCGGTTAACGAAAAAAAGAAAACCAATCCCGAAGGCTATGAACCTACCGTGACGATTACTACCAAACTTCTTTCTGCCCCGCTGGCCAGGGGGGATCGGTTGGTTGAACTTTCAGTGAGAGATAACGGAGGGGGAATCCCGCAAAAAATACTTGATAAAATATACCAGCCATTCTTCACCACCAAGCCTACCGGGCAGGGAACCGGGCTGGGATTGTCCATAAGCTATGATATTATAAAGGCTCACGGCGGAGAATTAAAGGTTGAAACAAAAGAAGGTGAGTTTACCGAGTTTACTATTCAAATGCCGTTTAAAAATGATGTGGTATGATCGGGTTTAAAAGTGCCTCTGTAACTTGATCCCGGGTGAAAATTGGCTCGCAAAAATTCCATCTGATGATTGTTTCTAACACGCGGGTCAGGGAGTTTTCAAGTTTAGCCGGTAACCGCCGTCTTCTCCTTAAACTTCATTGCCACCATTACGGCAACCACCAAAACTACCAGGGCGCTAAAAAAAGCTGTGATATGAAGGGCGTGCACAAAGGCCTCTTTCGCCAAGGTAAGCAAGGCTTGGTCGTGAAGTCTTGATGCCTGTACTACCGCACCCCCTATGGTACTTTTTACAGTTTCGATTTGGCGCGCGGTTAGGCCGGCAGGCATTTTGTTTGAGAGTTCGTTCCGGTAAAGGGCTGTCCAGGTACAACCTAACAAGGCAATGCCAAGCGAAGCGCCAAAAGTGGTGCTGGTTTCTGAAATACCCGCGGCAGCTCCGGCTTTGTTTGGCGGGGCCGATGCCACCACCCTATCTATACCCAATGTTACTGTTAAACCGCAGCCGCCTGAGATCAAAAAGGTAGATAATACCAATAACCAAAGCGAATTGTTGGTTAGCAGGCATAGCAGCAATATGCCGGCTGCCAGCACTGTTAGTCCAAAAGCAATCAGCCGGCCGCGGCTAAAATGCTTTACGGCAAAGGGCGCCATCATACATAACAATACGCTTCCCAACGCCCCCGGGAGCATCCACAAACCAGCCGCAAATGGCGTGATGCCAATTACCGACTGCAAGTACTGCCCTACAAACAAAAACAAGCCTGCCCAGCTAAATAAGCCGATAAATAGCGCAGTTAGCGCGATGGAAAAGCCTTTTATTTTGAAAAGCTCCAGGTCAATCAGTGGGTGCCGTAATTTTTTTTGCCGTTTGATAAATAAAATGACCAATAAGATGCCTGCTGCTATCAGCAGGGCCGGGAATGCGCCGGGGCCATTTTGTGCGACCTGTTTGATCCCATATATGGCCGCAAGCGTACCGAATATCAACAAGGCCGCGCTTAAGAGATCGATCGCTTTAGCCCCGTGATCTTTAAACTCGGGCAGTAAGGCCGGCGCAGCAGCTAACAGGATGAGTATAAGCGGCACGGGCATTAAAAATATGGAGCCCCACCAAAAATGGCTTAGCAAAAAGCCGCCGATAATAGGTCCCAGCATCGTGCCTGCCGAAAAACAGGTGGTGTATAAACCCATCGCAAATGTGCGTTCGGTATCATTGTGAAACATGTTGCGAATAAGCGAAAGCACCGTCGGCAATAAAGTCGCGCCGGCAATACCCATAATGGCCCGCGCAAAAATCAGCCAAAAGGCCGAAGGCGCGAAAGCCGCCAGCACCGAAGCGGCCGTAAAAGCGGAGGCCCCTGCCAGCAACATTTTTTTTAAACCGATCCTGTCGCCGAGCGAACCCATAACGATCAGCAAACCGGCCTCAAAAAAACCGAATATGTCGGTTATCCAAAGCAATTCGGAACTGCTGGGTTTTAACGCAGCACTTAAGACGGGCAAAGCGAGGTAGGTTACCGTCATGTCCATCGACACCAGCAAGGTCGGCACTATCAATATCGTCAGTGCGATCCATTCGCGGCGGGTTGCCTTCTGGCTGGCAATTGTATCTATCATATCCGGCGGTTAATTTAACGTAAAAATAATTCGGGACAAACAAAACTTAGGGGTGATTGGGCGACAATTTGAGGGGTAGATTTGACAACCGGGACGCGAAGTATCGCGTCTCTACGCCGAAAAATCATTATAATAACAAAATATACATTTTTAAACAGGCTCATAAAATACCGCTTTTTAATTTTATTATCTATTTTTAACCGTTTATTCCAATTGTACCAATGAGAAAACTTTCCTTTTCGGCCTTAATCATCGTTTTGACTAAAATTTCCTTCGCGCAGGATATTGCACCGGCCACTATTGCTCAAATTCCCGCCGGAACGGTAAAATACCAGGGCGGAACGAACACCTGCTGGTCATTTTCAACCACCTCGATGATCGAAAGCGGTGAAATAAAAACTGCTCAAAAGGACATCGATCTTTCAGAGCTATACACTGCGCGCAACCTGTTTATTGAAAAGGCTAAACGCTACATTTTATCAAATGGAACAACTTTATTTGAGGCAGGCGCGCTTTCGCATGATGCTTTGTTCGGAATTGCAAAATATGGCGCCATACCGAATGAATTTTATTCGAGGGATAAAGGCGTAGCTTTTTCCGATAAATCGAATATTCAGCTCGACCAGATCCTAAAGAATTACCTTGATTCTGTTTTGAAAACGAAGCCGATCGACCCTAACTGGCTCGCCGGCTTTATCAAAAAACATGATGCAATTGTTGGGACGCCGCCAACTGATTTTACCTGGGAAGACAAGGACTATACTCCCCTGACCTTTGCGCAGGAAGTGTTAAACTTCAATCCCGACGATTATGTGACAATTACCTCCTTCACCCATCATCCATTTTATAAAAACTTCGCGCTCGAAATACCCGATAATTATCTATTGGCCGAACCCTATCTTAATGTGCCTCTTGATGAACTGATCGGGATGGCGCGCAATACAATCGAAAAGGGATATTCGCTGGCGGTAGATGTCGACCTGAGTAATAATGGATGGAATTGCAATAAAAGCGGTTACGCCTTGTTCGAAAAAGACAGGTTTAACCACGTCAGCAATCCCGACACTACCGAGATGGCTTACAGCCAGGCGCTAAGGCAGGAGCTGTTTGAGTCGTTGGTGACACAGGATGACCACCTGATCCATGTAGTGGGCCTCGCCAAAAGTAAAAACGGGAAATTATTTTTCATTTTGAAAGACTCGCTCGGCCCGACGCCATTCAAGGGTTACGATTATATATCCGAAAATTATTTTGGCATCAACGCCGTCAGCATAACCGTCCCCAAAAAGGCGCTTGATGCTAAATACCGCTCGCTCGCCGAAAGCGAACCGGGGAGGCCGTTGTAGTTACAATCAGCGAAATCAAATAAATCAGCTTTATCAATGGTTAGGACAATATTTGGCCTTATCAATCGCTATTATTAACTTTGTATTTCAAAGTACTTTAATATAGGAACGATGCCGTTAATCGTCATTTCATAAAACTCAGAATCGTAAATGCCAAAATATTTTGCAGATAAAGCTTCTATCGTAAGGCAAATCTGGGGGAGTGCGGATACCGTGCTCTTTATTTTTGCCGGCGCTGCCGCCGAATTTGCTTTAAACAAAGCAGTGGACTGGCTTTACTTCACCGGCCGCCTGCCTGCCGACCCACTGGGCCGCTTGTTCTCCACGGTAGTTTACGCCCGCGAGATCATCTTTTCGGAGGAAGAGAAAGCTTTGGCTGCAATCGATCAAATAACAGCAATTCATACGGCCGTAGAAAACAAACGGGAAAGTAAAATTCCCGACTGGGCTTACCGCGACGTATTATTTTTGCTGATCGACTATTCTATCCGCTCGTTTGAAATGCTGGAGCGAAAACTAACCGCGGAGGAATTGAATGAGGTTTTCGATGTCTTCAACCGGGTGGGGATCCGGATGAAACTAAAGGGCTTACCTGCCTCTTTTGGAGCATGGCAACAAATGCGCAACAATCATTTGAGGGAGGACCTGATTCGGAGTGAATTTACCATCGACCTGTACCGGCAATACCAAAAACACCTTGGAAAAATCCGGTTTGCTATACTTAAACAAGTGCAGGTGAACCTTTCGCCGGATGAAGTTAACGAGTTGCTTGGTTTAAAAAAGGGCGCCTGGTTTGGTTTGTTGCTAAAAGCATACAAAATAAGCAAGCTCATTAAAGTGAATAAGCTATTAAAAGGCGCCCTGCTTCCCAACGCATACCGGGCACAAATAAGGGGCCTGGATAATAAATAGCGTCAAATAAAATAATCCGGCTCAAGCTATTGAACCCTGCGGTTTAATAACTTAAGCCGGACCTATTACCTTATGCTAAAACCGAAAGAAGTTTAGCACTTATTTCTCACCAGCCTGTGCCTTTTTTTGCAGTGCCGCTGCTGATATGTCCTTCAGCTGTAGCTTTACTCATGATAGCCGACATTTTATTACCCGCAGCGTCTTTTCCGCTGGCAATATAACGGCCTGATTTGATGTCGATAACCGGATCGATCATTGGTACATTTTTTTCTTTTGTTTTTACTGAGTATGCAGTAATTCCACCTGATGTTGCCATAATAAATTTTTTTAAGTGTTAACCAATTTAGGAAATAATTGTTTTTGAATTGTTTAGCTATTTGCGGCTACAAAAAGCTAAATATGGTGGCAAGATATATAATTATGTTTAACAAACAACACAGTTTATTTATTTGTTATTAACATCGTCATAAAATTTGATACATATAGGAAATTTGCAACTCTTAACAATAAGTATTAGCTTAACCCCTTGAAATTATTTGCCAATTAAAAAATGAGAAACCGCGATTCAAGCATACTTTACCTCGTATTGGGGATTTATGCACTAATGATAAACTGGTATTATAATCATAACCTTATCTTATTACTTTTTGCCTGGATATTCTGGCCCTTATACCTGATCTACGAATTGCTCACAGGCGGACTGGCCGGAGGGATGTGGAAAGAAATACCTCTCTCCTACTTCAAATAAATTTCCTGGTTATTCGTTTCCCTATTAATTCACCAGGCGCAACCTGGTAGCGCCACTATTAACCCGCTTGTTAAGGCCTAAGTGTTAAATTGTGTAAAAAAAGCAATACCGGTTATATGATTACAAGCTAAAAATCGTTCTTTTGCAAAACATATCAAATATGAATAAACTTTCACTTATTGTTGCTCTCTTACTGGCGGTCTTGTTACTTCAGAAATGCAAAAAGGATACTTTTACCGAAACAGCTACTTCAGACAATACGCTTTTTGCCCTTGTTAATGATAGTACCTGGAACGCCGACACCATAAATGCTTCGTTGACGTACACGGCTGCTACCCACACCAAGGTTTTTACCTGTACAGGAATTGCCGACAACAAAGAGGTTAATATCCAGGTTACCCAAACCGACGCCGTCAACACGGCCGGGATACCTTTGCTAACCTACAACTCAAACGGTGGATCAAACAATTTTTCTTATTACACCTCCGAGTTAACGGGTGGAAAAGTAACCTGGTACGAACAGGGCACTGTTGCAGCAGGTTCAGGCACCCTAACGTTTACCGCCGTCGATTCAGTAAAACACCAGGTTAGCGGAATATTTTCCTTCATTTCCGAAATACCGGCAACCGTTACTGATTTCCAGGTCCAGGCCGGCGCTTTCAATAATCTTCCCTATACTTTTGTAAGTCAGTAAAAGCTTATTCAATTTGAATAGAAATTCGAACAAAAGGATGGCATCGGCAAAATGCCATCCTTTTGTTTTTTTCCTGAGAGGCCTTAATCGGAGGTAACGATGGGGAATCGCTTTTATAATAGCCGGTAGCTTAAGCGCGTGTAATTGAGGACGACGGCGGCGTATCTAATCGCCGAGGCCTTTTCGGCGGTATTTGAGTGAGGGGACTCCTCCGGAGTCTATTTGCTCTTTGTTTTTTCTATAAACTGGTTACCCCTCCGGGGTTTAAAAATCGAACACAGCGGATATCGTATTTCTGGAAAAGCGTCGTGTTTTTTAAAGCCGCTGATTTTTTACAGAACACAGAGAAGTCAACGAGAACGGAGGGAGAAAATTGAGTTTTTATATGGAGATATTTTTAAACGCGATTCACTGGACGGTAAAGGGCAGCGGGCAACCCCTTTTTCAAATTTATTAGCTTTGCCAAAATTTACATTGAATGCAGGGGAAGAATAAGGCTGTTTTTTTAGACCGGGATGGGGTGCTCAACCGCGAATTGGGTGATTATGTTTGCCGTTTTGAGGACTTTGAAGTGCTGGACAATTTCCAGGCATTGAAGATATTGCAGGATAAAGGCTACCTGCTGCTGGTGGCAACCAACCAGGGGGGCCTGGCGAAAGGATGGTACACGGAAGATGAGCTCGGAAAAATGCACTGCCATTTGAAAAAAGTTTACGGCGACCGTGGGGTAACGATCACCGATTTTTATTATTGCCCTCACCATCCGGACCATACGGGCGACTGCGATTGCCGCAAACCGAAGCCGGGTTTATTGCTTCGGGGAATTGCCGACTACAACCTTGATCCTGAAAGCTCTTATTTTATAGGCGACCGCGAAAGGGATATGGAGGCGGCTGCGGGAGCCGGGGTTAAAGGTATTCTTATCGATAGCGATCAGCCTTTGATGGAGGTCGTTAGTTTAATAGATTAAGATTGCTGTTTACCGGACTGCTATCATTTGCCAGGAAATTGACTTTTAGAACTACAGGCAGCGTAAACATCAGTCTTTAGAACAGATAGCGTACGTTTAAGGACTCGGAGGAGGCGCAGAGAACACGGAGGAAAAATTTGTACTTTCAGAAATAACTTCAAACGCGATTTCACTGAGATCATTCGACGGCCGCTTTAATATTCATGTAGAGAATAATATCTTTACAGGCTTTAAAACAATTAAGGCACGCCTGATTAACCCGTCCAAACAACCAAAGTGAACGCCAAACGCTATTTAAATAACCTGGATTCGCTCATCGCAGCATGCATCGGCTTTTATGTCATCCACTTGTTTACCAGCTATAGCGGCGTTGGTATCTCGCCCGATTCAATCATGTACGCCAGCACGGCAACCAATATGCAAGCCCACGGCTCGCTGCTCACCTTCAACAAACACCCGCTCACATTTTTCCCTGTTTTCTACCCATTTTTCCTCGGAATTATACAATTTATATCGCGAGTCGATCCTGTTAAGGCCGGCGCACTCATTGATGCGTTTTTGTTTGGCGGGGTGGTATTCACCAGTGGCTGGATCATATCTCAATTTATCACCAACTCAAAGATCTGGACCTGGGCCAGGCTACAGAAGATCAGCATATTTCGCGGCCGGCGGGTTTTGTTTTTGGTCGCGGGGATATTGCTTGTAAATTTATTGGCCGCTTTTAAGCTTACCTACAAGGTTGTTATTCCCGACGATTTACTTTGGCTGGGTCTAAAAACGACCATCGGCTCAACACTTTGCTGGTTTCTAATCATTACAATAATTGAAGTGGTCGCGTTTGCGGTAAGCTCGAGTTATAAAAGGATCATACTTGCCGCCATCATATTAAGTCCGGGCTTACTCGAAGTTTATACCTATCTATGGTCCGAGACGCTTTTTATTTTCGAGATCCTGCTGTTTATCATTGCTTACCGCCGTTACCAGCTTAGCCACACGCTAAAAACATTGTTAGTGGCTGGAGTCATTACGGCCATTGCCTGTATTACCCGTTATGTGGGCATTACTATTATCGGCACCGGGGGTTTATTGCTGTTGCTCGATGATCAACTCCCCTGGAAAAAAAAGATCGGCCACATCCTGTTCTACGGCGCAATCTCGTCCTGCCTGCTTGCTGCCAACCTTATATTAAATAGCACAGCCACCGGCTTGAGCACCGGCACCCGCGAGCCCTCCATTACGCCATTTTCCGAAAACCTGTACTATATCGGCACCGTGATATGCGATTGGGGCGCGCTAAGCAACAAAGTATACCCCTATGCCATCCCAATCGCCGCTTTTATATTCCTGGCCCTTATTGTCGTGTTACTTTGGAAAGCGTTCAAAGGGAAGATCGATCGCGCCGAGAACATTGTTATCGCATTTGCCATCGTGTATGGGCTGTTTATCCTGATTTGGGCGAGTATACAGCGTTTTGAACGCATCAACAGCCGCTTGCTGGCGCCCATGTTTATCGTGCTCCTTATTGCCTGTACCAGTTGGGTGCCCGATGTGCTGAAGCTGGTAAAATCGAAATTAAAATATTTCCTCGCCGGCCTCACGGTCGTCCTTATGCTGGCCTTTGAGTTCGCCACCTACCAGGTAGACTGGCAGCGTTATGACGATGAAGGCGATTATGGTGTCCCCGGCTACAGCGACGACGACTGGAATAAATCGGAGTTTGTGGTCTATTTAAAACAACATAAAAAACTTTACAAACCGGGTGTGCCCATTTATACCGATGCTGATGAAGCCGTCTATCTGTTTACCGGCATGTCGTCCACCCTTGTTCCGCACAAATTTTTCAAAGCCGATGTGCAAAAGTTTTATGCGGTAAAACGGTTTTATCTCATCTGGTTTAACACCCTCAGCAACCCAGAAATTCTAAGCTTGCAGGATATCATGAAAAATAAAAAGCTGGTAAAAATTGGTACGGCGAAAGAGGGGGAGATTTATTATTGCGATGAACCTTGATGCAAGTTCGGCATGTGTTTAACACCGCGTTCGCGTCACGTCTCGCCGGCCAGTGCAGTTTCCCCCGGGCAGGGAGGGGTTTAGTCCGCTGTTTTAATTCCCTAAATCGTACTGCCTCGGCCAAAAAAAGTGCAATTTGTTGATTCACAGGCTTTTACCAATGTCACTGTATTTCCCCAAATGCCCCTACTCGCTCCTCAAACTCTTAACCGGGTTAGCCAATGCCGTTTTTACCGCCTGGAAACTGATGGTAAGCAGTGTAATGCCGATAGTAATAACCGCCGACAGTATAAATACCCCCGGGCCGATGCTGATACGGTACTGGTATTTTTGGAGCCAGTCGTTAAGGAAGTAAAGGGCTATCGGCGAGGCGATGATACAGCTGATGGTTACCAGTACAATAAAATCGGCGGAGAGCAGCACCCATACTTTGGCGGCGGAGGCGCCTAATATTTTGCGGATGGCGACCTCCTTGCTGCGCTGCTCGGCCATGTACGCTGCGAGGCCAAACAGGCCCAGGCAGGATACAAAAATGGCGAGGCCGGCAAAAATGGCCGCCAGCTTGCCTACCAGTGCCTCGAGGCTGAATTTTTTGTCGTACGACTCGTTGACAAACACATAGGAAAATGGATAGGCGGGGTTATATTTATTAAACAGCTTGCCGATCTTTTCGATAGCGGTGTGCGGGCTTACACCGGGCGTCAGGCGGTAGATGACCTGGCTGCTAAAGTTGTTTATGCGGTTAAATACAGTTGGTTCCACGGGTGTAAAGGGCGAACCCATAACGGCATCCTGCACCACTCCGATGATGCGCGACTTGCCGTTGATGCCATCAAATGTGATGAGCTGGTTAATGGGCTGTTTGAGGCCCATGCGTTTAACAGCGGCTTCGTTTACGATGATATTAGTGGCTTCGGCCGCCAGGTTGTTGGTAAAATTACGCCCTGCGATGAGGTGCATGCCTACGGTATTAAAATAGGTTTCGTTAACGATGACCGCGCCCACGTTTATTTTAAGTTCGCCCGGGCTTTGGCCGGGCCAGGCGGATATGCCGGTATGCCAGCCGATTTTGGTAAGAGGGCTGGAGGCGCTGGTAACGCTTTGCACCATACCACTAGCCAGCAGGTCATTTTTTAGCGCCGGGTAGTTGTCGTACAGATCCTTGGTCATAAAGGTGGATACCAGGCGGTCGGCGCTATAGCCGGCGGGGCGGTCCTTAGCATATTGTATTTGCCGGTAAATGATGATGGTGCTGATGATAAAGGCCACCGAACAGCTGAATTGCAGCACTACCAGTATTTTGCGCGGCGTAGCGGCGGCCTTGCCGATTTGGATGCTGCCTTTGAGCACTTTTACCGGGTTAAATGCCGACAGGTAAAACGCGGGCCCGCAGCCGGCCAGCAAACCGATGCCGAGCACATAAGCCAGCATAATGCACCAGAAAACGGGACTGCCATAAGGGATTTGCACCCCGCTGCCGGTTAGCGTGTTGAATTGGGGAAGCGCCAGGATGACCAAAACAATGGCCAACACAAAGGCGGCAAAAGTGATGAACACCGACTCGGTTAAAAACTGGAAAATAAGATGATACCGCCGGGAGCCGATGGCTTTGCGGACGCCCACCTCGCGCGCCCGTTTTTGCGACCGGGCGGTAGACAGGTTAACGAAATTGATGGCCGCGATGAGCAGTACCAGCGCCCCGATGATGCCGAACATGCGCACATAGATGATAAACCCGCCGGCGGCTTTGCCGTTTTTAAAGTCGGCGTACAGGCGCCAGTCCTTTAGCGGGTACAGGAAAACCTGGGGCTTGTAAGCGCGCACGTTGGGGTTGTTTTGGGCAATGAGGCTTTTGATACGGTAAGTAACTTGCGCCTGCGTAGCGCCGGGCTGCAGGGCCACAAAAATCTCGAAGGAGGAATTGTCCCACTGGGTGCGTGCGGCTTTAACATAGCTGGCAGTTTGTTCGGCAAAGCCGAAGGGCATTAAAAAATGGAACTGGAAGGAGGTATTGGCCGGGAAATCCTTCATCACGCCTGTAACTTTTACGTTGTACTGGTTATCCACACGGATGATCTTGCTGATGGGGTCATTATCGCCAAACAGGGCTTTTGCGGTAGATTCGTCGAGGACGATGGAAAAAGGGTCGTTCAGTACGCTGTTTACATTGCCTTTTATCAGCGGGTATTGAAATATTTTGAGGAAATCGGGCGCGACGGTGCCACCGTCGACAAGCAGTTTTTTATCGCCAACGATAAAATCGTGACCGGGAAAATCCGCGAAATCTGTCTCGGCCACATATTGTATACCGGGAATGGTGGTACGGAGCAGGCCGGCCAGCGGCAGGGGCAGGTAATTTTGGGTGCGCGTGCCCTCCTGTGGGTCGGCGTAGTTTACCTTAAGGGCATAAGCCTGCTGGTAATGGGGCAAAAAACGGTCGTACGAAATCTGGTTAAACACCCAAAGCCCGATGAGCAGGGCCACGGCCATGCCGGTGGCAAGGCCCACAATATTCAGTGCGCTGTAAACCGGGTTGCTGTGTATGTTGCGCCAGGCAGTTTTGAGATAATTCTTAATCATGGCTATGCTGTTTTGCTGAGGTTTAGGATAGTTGACGTGTTTTTTTTATCGGCGTTGCATAGAATACCTAACGGGTAAAAAAAATTATTTCCCGCCACCGTAGGGTTTCTTACGGAAGACCTTTCGCTGGATAATTATTCTATTTTATCAAAACAACCATGAACTCCTCCTGTTGCTGCTATTACCACCTCCCCCGGCCCATGAACCATGAACTTTCCTCCGCGCACAATAATTTTGATTTCCAAAACATGTACGTATATTTGCAACACAATCAGAAGCGGCTTGCTTAGTGCTTCCCAAAAAAAGATGAACGCAACTACATTACATCATCGCCATCTGTACCACCACCATGTGGTGATCAGATAATGTATGTTTCTACGCGAAATAACACCCCGGTTCATTCTTTTTTTACGTTCCCTTAAAATCAATCAGTGAAAACATTAAAAATAGCTATCCAGAAATCTGGCCGGCTCAATGAAAAATCAGTTGAATTACTGAAAAACTGCGGCCTTAGCTTTGAAAATTATAAGAGCTCGCTCATATCGCCGGTATCCAACTTCCCTCTCGAAATACTTTTCCTGCGCGACGATGACATCCCCGAATACGTACAGGATGGCATTGCCGACCTGGGCATAGTAGGCGAAAATGTGATCCACGAAACCGAGGTGGAAATAAGCTATTTACAAAAGCTCGGTTTTGGCAAATGTTCGCTGAAAATAGCCGTGCCTAACAACAGCCACATCGAAACGCTAAGTGAGCTTGGTGGAAAATCCATCGCAACCACGTACCCGGTTATTCTTGGGAAGTTTCTCAAAAAACATGACATAACGGCCGAGATCAGGACCATATCCGGTTCTGTGGAGATCTCACCTGGTTTAGGCTTGAGCGACGCCATCTGCGACCTGGTTTCAACCGGCGGCACATTAAAAAGCAATGGCCTAATACCTTTCGCTGATGTAATGTCTTCAGAGGCGGTTTTGATCGGGCGCAAGGGAAGCGAGAACGAAGAACCGGTAAAAGAGCTGATCCAGCGCGTACAGTCCGTTTTACGGGCGCGTGAAACAAAGTATGTGGTGCTGAACATTCATTCCGATAATTTACCGGCTATCACCAAATTGTTGCCCGGCATCAAAAGCCCATCGGTTATTCCATTGGCCGAAGAAGGTTGGGTTGCAGTACATACGGTGATCCCCGAAAGTGATTTCTGGGAAAGGATCAGCTTGCTCAAACAGGCAGGCGCACAAGGCATTGTTGTAATGCCGATTGAGAAGATAATTTTGTAGTCCGACGTTTACGGGGCGATAATGAAAGTTAATAAATACAACGACTTAAGCATCAACCAAATCAAACAGCTGGTTCAACGCAATGTTGACCCTGCCAACGAGGTTCGTGAAGTTGTCGAAAGTATTATCGGCGAGGTTAAGGACCGCGGCGACGCGGCGTTGTTGGATTATGCCTTAAAGTTTGATAAAGTTAAGCTGGGCAAACTATACCTGGACAAAGCCGAAATTGCTGAGCTTGCTGATGGCGTAAACGACCGTCAAAGGGCGGCGTTGAATGTGGCTTATAATAACATCAACAAATTTCACAGCGCCCAGCTAAAGGCTGAAGATAGGATTGAGACGATGCCCGGCGTAACCTGCTGGCGCGAAATACGGCCTATAGAAAGGGTTGGCCTGTACATACCCGGCGGATCTGCCGTTTTGCCAAGTACTTTTTTGATGCTTGGGATACCGGCCCGGCTTGCGGGCTGCCGCGAAATTGTGGTGTGCTCGCCACCGCAGCAGAATGGAAAAGTAAACCCTTTTATCGCATGGGTTGCGTTGAAGCTTGGTATTGAGAAAATATACCTGGCGGGCGGCGCGCAGGCCATCGCGTCTATGGCCTATGGCACCGAAACCATTACCAAAGTGGATAAGATTTTCGGTCCCGGTAACCAGTATGTAACCAAAGCCAAAACCATCATTCAATCCACGACGACCACGGCGATAGATATGCCGGCCGGCCCGTCGGAAGTATTGGTCATCGCTGATGAAACTGCCGTGCCGGCTTATGTTGCTGCTGATCTGCTGGCACAAGCAGAACATGGAACCGACAGCCAGGCTGTTTTGGTTTGCACTTCGGAGAACTTCGCTAACGAAGTCTTGGCCGCGGTTGACCAGCAATTGCAAAAGCTAAGCCGGGCGGCTATCGCCGAAAAAGCACTTGAGGGCTCATACGTCGTCGTGGTCGATTCACTGGAAAAAGCCATGGACTTCAGCAATGAATACGCACCCGAACACCTCATCCTGGCAACTGCCAAATGGCAAAGCCTAACCGGATCCATTGTTAGCGCAGGTTCTGTTTTTCTCGGGAGCCTGACACCTGAGAGCGCCGGCGACTACGCATCAGGCACCAACCACACCCTGCCGACCAGCGCTTTTGCGAAGGCCTATTCGGGGGTTTCGGTGGATTCTTTTGTAAAGAAGATCACTTTTCAGCACATCAGCCCGGAAGGGATCAAGAATATAGGACCTGTTGTTGAAGTGCTTGCGGAGCTGGAGGGTTTGGATGCGCACAAAAATGCTATGAGCATCCGGATGAAGTAATTATTAATCACTGTGTAGATAAAATGTTTGTTCTCAATAACATACTAAGGAAAAATATCGCAAACCTTGTCCCCTACTCATCCGCGCGTGATGAGTTCCAGGGAGAAGCCAGCGTGTTTTTAGATGCAAACGAAAATGCGTTCGGCTCGCCGCTGGAACAGCAATTTAACCGCTATCCCGATCCGCTGCAATACAGATTAAAAAAACGGCTAAGTGAGATAAAAGGCGTTCCCCCACGCAATATATTCCTCGGTAACGGCAGCGACGAAGCAATTGATATCCTGTTCCGCTGCTTTTGCAATCCCGGTGTTGATAACGTAATACTGGTACCGCCAACCTATGGCATGTACCAGGTTTCGGCCAACATCAATGACGTAGCCGTTCGGAACGTACCGCTCACTGCCGAATACCAGTTAAATTTAGACGGCATAGCCGAAGCGATAGACGAACGCACCAAGTTGATATTTATCTGTTCACCCAACAATCCCACCGGTAATTCGATCCGCCGGGCCGACGTGGAGACCCTGCTCGCCAACTTCAACGGTCTGGTAATCGTCGACGAAGCGTATATCAACTTTAGCCGGCAAAAAACTTTCATCCAGGAACTGACCGAATATGCCAACCTCGTGGTTTTACAAACACTTTCGAAAGCATGGGGGCTGGCCGCGTTGCGGGTTGGAATGGCATTCGCCAGCGAAGAGATCATTGATGTAATGAATAAGGTAAAGCCGCCTTATAACATTAACGATGCATCGCAGCAACTGGCATTACAAGCCCTGGACAAGGTAGACCAGGTTAACCAATGGATAAAGGAAATATTATTCCAAAGGGACAGGCTTGTACTGGCGTTGAAGCATTTTGACTTTGTGCTGGATATTTACCCTTCGGATGCAAATTTTATCCTGGTGAAAACGACCGATGCCAAAGGCATTTACAATTTTTTGGTTAATAAGGGCATTATTGTACGCGACCGGTCGAAAGTGGGCTTATGCGAAGGATGCTTGCGCGTAACTGTGGGAACACCAGCCGAAAACGACATATTATTACAAACTTTACAGGATTTTAAATGAGCAAGTTGCAAAAGATATTATTTGTCGACCGGGACGGCACAATGATCATGGAGACGGCGGATGAGCAGATTGACTCGTTTGATAAGCTTGAGTTTTACCCCGGCGCATTGCAATATTTGCCACGTATAGCGCGGGAACTGGATTATGAGCTGGTAATGGTCACCAACCAGGATGGCCTGGGCACCCCCTCCTATCCCGAAAATACGTTCTGGCCGATTCAGAATTTTATCCTGCAAACTTTTAAAAACGAAGGCGTGCAGTTCTCGAATATTTGTGTTGACCGGACTTTCCCCTCGGAACATGCGCCCACCCGGAAACCTGGTACCGGCATGCTCACGCAATATTTCGACGCTGAAAAGTACGACCTAAAAGGCTCCTATACCATTGGCGACCGGAAAAACGATGTTTTACTTGGTTATAACCTGGGCTGCAAGGCTGTGTGGCTTAATAACCATTCGGATTTAGGGGGCGCAGAATTTTCCGGCGAAGTGGAAAAAAACATTCTTAAAGCAACAACGGCGCTCGAAACCACCGATTGGAAAAAGATATACGAGTTTCTAAAATTAGGTGAGCGTGTTGTTGAGCACCGACGATCAACTAAGGAGACCGATATCTACATAAAAATCAATCTCGACGGTAAGGGTGAAGCAAAAGTAAACACCGGGCTTCATTTCTTTGATCATATGCTCGACCAAATCGCCCGGCATGGAAATATTGACCTTGAGGTTATTGCCAAAGGCGACCTGCACATTGACGAACACCATACGATAGAAGACACGGGTATAGCCCTCGGCGAAGCTTTAGCGCTGGCATTGGGAAACAAAATGGGTATTGAGCGATATGGCTTTTGCCTGCCTATGGATGATTGCCTGGCCCAGGTTGCGATTGATTTCGGCGGGCGGAACTGGATTGTATGGGAGGCGGCATTTAAAAGAGAAAAGATCGGCGAAATGCCCACAGAAATGTTCTTCCATTTTTTTAAATCCTTCAGCGATGCTGCAAAATGCAACCTAAACATAAAAGCCGAAGGCGAAAACGAGCATCATAAAATTGAGGCCATCTTTAAAGCGTTTGCAAAAGCCATCAAAATGGCCGTAAAAAGAGACGCAGAAAAAATGGTGTTACCCAGCACAAAGGGAGTATTGTAATTTTTATTCGGATGAGTAAAATGGAAACAGAACCGGCATTAGGTACCGTCCAATCAAACTCCCCCGCTGGCCAGCGGGGGCCGGGGGGCATTGGCATCATCACTTACGGCGCGGGGAACATATTCTCGTTGACGGCGGCTTTGGAACGCTTACAGATCCCCTATGGCATGATAACGTCTGAAGCTGATTTTGCCCATTATAGCCGTTACATCATTCCGGGTGTCGGCCATGCAGGCGCTGCCATGACCAAGCTGTCACAGACGGGACTTATACCGGCCATAAAGTCGTTAACAAAACCAACGCTGGGCATTTGTGTGGGTATGCAGCTGCTTACGTCGTACTCGGAAGAAGGAAACTCCGACCTTTTGGATATCATCCCGGTTAAAACTTTAAAGTTTGCAAACGAACACGGCTACAAGGTGCCCCATACAGGCTGGAACAGGGTGTTCCCTGAAAAGGATAACCCGCTTTTTGAAAATATCCCGCACGGTTCACACTTTTACTTTGTACATTCATACTTTATTGAGCACAGCAATACATTCACTTTATCGTCAACCACTTACAGCAATAAATTTTCGGCATCAATTTGGCGGGATAATTTTTATGGTGTGCAATTTCACCCCGAAAAGTCAGGCGCTTATGGAGAGATGCTACTAAAGAATTTTTCAAAAATATAAACAGATGTACATTATCCCCGCGATTGATATATTAGACAAGAAAGTGGTGCGCCTGCGCGAAGGCGATTATAAGCAGGTTACGGAATATGATGTATCCCTCGAGGAAATGATCGACCGGTACCAGGCCAACGGCACTAACCTGATCCACATTATCGACCTCAACGGCGCAAAAGGCGATTTTTCGAACCAGGAACACCTATTTGACGTGATCCGCAAAACAGACATGAAGGTGCAGTACGGCGGCGGTATCCGGAGCATTGAAAAAGTGCTGGAACTGATCGATGCCGGCGTTCACCGGGTGATCGTCGGAACGCAGGCGCTTACCAACCCGCCATTTCTGAAAGAACTAAGCCAGGCACTCAGCGGCCGGAGCAAATGTATCGAAAAGGTAGTGATTGCCATTGACGTGCTGGACGAGGTGATCAAATACTCCGGATGGATGGAAAGCTCCCCCATCAAGCTGATGGACTATGTGGACAAGTGCCTGCAGTTAGGATTCTTCCGGTTTTTGTGTACCGATATCGGCAAGGACGGCAAACTTGGCGGCGCGGGTATCGATCTGTACGGAAAGCTGCTCGATCATTCGCCTTTTATTAAGCTGATTGCTTCGGGTGGAGTAAGCTCAATGGCAGATATCGAAAAGTTGAGTAATCTTAAAATAGAATCCTGCGTGGTTGGAAAGGCGATCTACGAAGGAAGAATATCAATTGAAGAAATAAAAAACTGGAATTTGGAATCGTTAATTTCAATTTAACTCGCCCCCTAACCCCCGCTGGCTGGCGGGGGAACTATAGTTGCATATGAAGAAGCGAATGTTTATGGGCGCGGATCGCTTGATATTCCAAAATGCTGCAGATCTTAGAAATCACATGACGCAGGCAGAAATGTTGCTTTGGGGTCATTTAAAGGGAGGGCAACTTGGCGCAAAATTCCGAAGGCGGCATCCACTGGGAATTTACATTGCGGATTTCTATTGTCATCAATATAAAGTTGTTATTGAGGTCGACGGCACAATCCATAATCTTCCCGATGTTGCCGAAAACGATATTCGTCGCCAGCTTTCTATCGAAAAAGATGGCATCAAAGTCCTCAGATTTGCTAACGAAGATATATTCAACAATATAGAAAGAGTGTTATCTACAATTAAAAACGAATTAAGCTCCCCCGCTGGCCAGCGGGGGCGGGGGGGCCTGAGTAAGCGAATAATTCCATGTCTCGACGTTAAGGACGGGCGCACCGTAAAAGGCGTCAACTTCGTCGACTTACGTGATGCCGGCGATCCGGCAGAGCTCGCATGGAATTATTCACAGCAGGGAGCTGACGAATTGGTGTTTCTTGATATTACTGCTACGCACGAGCGCCGCAAAACGATGATCGAATTGGTAAAAGCGGTTGCCAGGCAGGTAAATATCCCGTTCACTATAGGCGGGGGCATTAACGAAATAGGCGATGCCGATGCCCTTTTAAACGCGGGCGCCGATAAAATATCGATAAATTCGGCCGCGGTACGGAATCCTGCTTTGATAGATGAGCTGGCAAGGGCCTTCGGCGTTCAGTTTGTGGTGATCGCGGTGGACACCAGGCGGGCAGAAGGGAAAAACATTGTTCACTTGAATGGTGGCCGCATACCGACCGAAAAGGAGACCATGGATTGGATTTTGGAGGCCGAAAGCCGGGGTGCAGGGGAGATCCTGCTCACTTCGATGGATCATGACGGCACAAAGGGTGGGTTTGATACGGCGTTTTTAAAGGAAGTAAACGATGCTGTAAATATCCCGGTAATCGCATCGGGAGGGGCCGGTAACGTGCAGCATTTTGTAGATGTATTTCAACAGAGTAACGTCGACGCAGCCCTGGCCGCCTCGGTGTTTCATTATGGCGAGATATTGATCCCCGATCTAAAACGTATTCTAAAACAAAATCAAATCGAAGTACGGGAAGTTTAAGCACCGTCGACAAACACGCAGCTATGAATATCGATTTCAATAAATTAAACGGCCTCGTGCCGGTCATCATACAGGACGGGCAAACACTTGAAGTGCTGATGCTGGGCTTTATGAACCAGGAAGCATATGATAAAACGGTGAATGAAAACATCGTGACCTTTTTTTCGCGGTCAAAGCAGCGCCTGTGGACGAAAGGAGAAACCAGTGGTAATTTCCTGCATGTTCAAAGCATCGATATCGACTGCGATAACGATACGCTGCTCATAAAAGTAAAAGCCGACGGGCCAACTTGTCACACCGGGTCGCGGAGTTGTTTCAACACAGCCTATAATCAAAATTTTATCCTTCAGTTGGAAGGCATTGTTGCCGACAGATACATAAATCCAAAAGAAGGATCGTACGTTAATAAACTGCGCGGTAAAGGCCTGAACAAGATCGCCCAAAAAGTTGGCGAGGAAGCCGTGGAAACAGTGATAGCCGCGCTTAACCAAACGGAGGAAGACTTGATTAACGAGGCGTCGGATCTTGTTTTTCATTTATTGGTTTTATTGCGCGAAAAGGGATTGTCGCTTGAAACGATCGCGAAGAATTTAGAGGAAAGGCATAAGTAGGTTGGCGGTTTGCAGTATTGCAGTTGGCAGTGATGAGTTCCTCCGTCCCTGAAGCTATGGCGGACGAAGGGCAGTTAGCAGCGAGTGGTGGCATATCAATGGCAGTGGCAGTAGGAAGAGAGCCAAGAGCCAAAAATCAAGAAGGAGGTTGCAAGTTGGCAGTTGGCGGTATTACAGTTGGCAGTTGAAAAATGATCTCAGTTAAAAAAAAGGCAGAACTTAACGGGCATGGTAACCCTATTTTTACGCTGGAGCTTTCGCAAAAGCCTGGTATTCTGTTTTCCGGGGGAAATGATAAGGGGCTGGTGGAATGGAGCTTAAAAACGGATTCGTTTATAAAAGTCCTTTTTCCGGTGCTTTCGTCTGTTTATGCCATCCATTGCCCCGTTGGTTTGCCACTTCTGTTTGCAGGCTTAAGAAACGGAAATATCCAGGTCTTCGACTTTTTAAAGCAGCAACTCATCAGTCCGCTGATCCATCATCACAAACCTGTTTTTGATGTAAAAAGTGTGCGGGAGAAACAGGAATTGATCGCCGCTTCGGAAGACGGCACTGTGTCCGTATGGAGCCTGGAAACCCTGTCCCTCGTTCATGTTCTAAAAGTATCGGGTGACACTGTTAGGAGTATAAGCATATCACCGGACGAAACACAGGTGGCTTTTGGCTGCCGCGACAATACCATCGCCATTTACGATCTGTCAGAATATACACTGATCAAAACCATTCATGGGCACACCATGCCGGTTTTTTCTTTAGCGTATTCGCCATCCGGCAGTCATTTGGTTTCGGGCGGCCGCGACGCGCAGGTAAGGATATGGGATACCAGCGATTACAGCCTTATTCACACAATTCCCGCGCACTTGTTTGCCGTTAACGCGATAGCCTTCCACCCGCAATTACCTTATTTTGCTACCGCAAGCATGGACAAAAGCATCAAAATATGGGGCGCGGATGATTTTAAGCTCTATAAGATCATCAGCCGTGAAAAAGGATTTGAAAGCCATCAATTGTCCGTCAATAAAATAATATGGAACGGAGATCAATTGATCTCAACCGGGGACGATAAACGTATTATTATTTGGGATGTGGAAATAAACGGTTAAAATATTCGCTTGATTGTGCTAAGCTTATGGGTATATCGCTTCAATTCTTCTGAATAAATGCCCTTTTCGTCAATAGGGTCAATTTTCACCTTCCCCGAGGCATGAATGATCTTTTCATTGTTCAGCATAATACCTACATGAACCACTTTGCTATCAGCATTCTCAAAAAAAGCAAGGTCGCCCAATTTCGTATCGTGGATAGCGTTTATAGCATAGCCTTGTTCAGCCTGCATGCAGGCGTCGCGCAGCAAATTGATCCCCTGCAATTTGAAAACTGTTTGGGTAAAGCCAGAGCAATCGATGCCGAAATGTGTCCGGCCACCCCACAGATACGGGGTATTCAAAAACGAGGTAGCGGTAACAACGAGGTTCTCGGTTTCGCCAATCTCTCCTATTATTTCAAACTGTTCGTTCCCGATGCGACAGGTTGTACCCTCAAGAAATGCGAGCGAACTGCCCACCGGCAAATATAAAACGCTGTTATTGGCTATTTTCCAGGCCTGGGTAACGGGCCGGTAAGTAAGCGGCGGCGGGGTTTGTTTAAAGCGCTTATAGGCCAAATGACCCAGCATAATAAATTGGAGCCGGCCTATCCAACCCGTGTAATTGTCAAAACCCGTAACGATATTAACCCAATTATCCTTCCATTCCCTGATCTCGAATATTTCACCAAAAAGCACTTGGGATACCTGCTCGCTGCTATCGTTGGCTTCGGCCCGCAAAGGGATGATTGAAAGATTACAAATACCGTATTCCATAAAATGGCTTATACAACAAAACTATCGGGGCAATAGTTTTCAGAAACAAAAAAGGGAAAGTACACAATACTCTCCCTTCTTCCAAATATTTTAAAAATAGAATAAATTACTCATCCATGTGCAGCCATTCTTTCTTGGCCAGCAACTCTTCTTTCGTTTCGCGCACATCCTCATCATCTACACAACAATCAACCGGGCAAACAGCAGCGCATTGCGGCTCGTCATGAAAACCTACACATTCCGTGCATTTATCAGGCACAATATAATAAATATCATCAGACAAGGCCGCCTGTGTCTCTTCTGCATTTAATGTATTCCCGTCACCAAAATCGATAAGCCCTTTTAAACCCGTGCCATCCGAGAAGCGCCATGCAGCCCCGGCATCGTAAATCGCGTTATTAGGGCATTCCGGCTCACAGGCTCCGCAGTTTATACATTCGTCAGTGATTTTGATCGCCATTTTACTTAATATCTTATAATCTCAATTACCTTTGCCAGCTTAACAGAGGCCTGCAAATATAACAAAAAAAGGTTTTGCGGGTTTCCAGCCTCAACATTTATATGTCAAAATTTGATTCTGCACACTTAATAAACGTATTTTCTGAACTTGGGGTGCGCCTAACTGAACCGGACGAAGAATTTTCAGCCCTCATCGAAGATCAAAAACTCTTCAACCCGTGGTTTACTGCCAATAACGTATTCCATGCTGTAAGATCCATCGGGGCCAGCTTAAACAAGTCCGATCTCGTTCTATGGCTTTCCCGCTATACAATCTCGCCGGGGGCTCCAAAACGGGTTGGCCTTATATTAGCAGGCAATATTCCGTTGGTTGGATTTCACGATGTACTTTGTGTGCTGGTAACCGGAAATTATGCTTTGATCAAAGCTTCATCGCAGGATTCGAAGCTGATTACACATGTTTTGCAGATGCTAACCGATATCGAGCCCGCTTTTGCCGAACGCTACAGCTTTGTAGAAAGGCTTGAAAATTTTGATGCCGTTATAGCAACCGGGAGCAATAACAGTTCGCGTTATTTCGACTATTATTTTGGTAAAGTCCCAAATATCATTCGCAAAAACCGGAGCAGCATTGGGGTCTTGTCCGGCAACGAAACCAGGGAGCAATTGCATGCGTTAGGGAAAGATATTTTCGATTATTACGGCTTGGGTTGCCGCAACGTGTCGAAATTAATGATTCCTGCCGGATATGTGTTTAACGGGTTTTTTGAGGCGATAGAAGATTACCAGCCGGTTGTTAACCATCACAAATACGCCAATAATTACGATTACAATAAATCCATCTTCCTTGTTAATTGCGAAGAGCACCTCGATAATGGTTTCCTGCTTTTAAAAGCGGACAAAAAGATCGCCTCTCCCCTCGCGGTTTTATATTATGAGTATTATGATAGCCTTGGGGGTGTGGAAGCCGAATTGATTGAGCAAAACGAACAGATACAATGTGTGGTTGGCGCCCTGCCGCTGGATATAAAGAGCCAGGTTGTTGACTTTGGGCACAGCCAGGAGCCTGCCTTATGGGATTATGCCGACGGGGTTGATACGATGGCTTTTTTGACGGGGCTGCAGGCCGGTTCATAGTTCATGGTTCATGGCCGGAGATGAGCTGAAAGCAGAAAGACCAGAGCGGAAGATTGTTAAATTGGTTTTTAAGACGCGAAGGCAGACTTAACAAGTTTGAAGCGGAGCCCTCAATGAGGTCTTTGAAAATAGACAACTCCGGGTTAAGCTACGTCTGCCGCGTTTTTCAAACGATTTCTTTCAACACCCTTACGGTAACCAGCAATTGCCCCAAATGCCGCATGCTATGTTCGGCAGCATGAAAATATAAGCCGGCAACAGTTGATGAAAGCTTAGCCCTGCCCACTTCCCTTTTTTCAGTCAAACCCGATTCGTCTGTTTGAGCAAGTTGCAACAGCGCAAAGTCAACCTGCCGGTTAAAGGCTATGATCAGCTCATTTAAGTCCGCCGTAGCTTTACCCTCGTTTGCCAATGCTTCGAGTTGAGAAGCGGTCAGCTGTTCGCCACTTGCGTAGGTAAACAGCCGGTCGGTAACGCCGTTCAGGTGCTGCAAATGAAATCCGGGCGAAGCCAGGCCGGCCGGTTTTTCCCACAAAAGCGTCTCGGGGAACCCGGTCATCAATTCGTTTACTTCTTCCCGCGCCTGCAACAGCGCATGGGCAACCGGTTGCAACAGCGGCGGAATTCCTTCTACCGGCCCGCGAAGCCAAACTTCCGGCTTGCCGCTCATTTAATGTTTTTGATCGAATCCAGCTTTGCCTGCACCTCATCGTGGTTTAAGGCGCGGGGCATATTATAAACCTGTTTTACCCGGTCGCGGGTGTTGTCCGTCCACAGCCAGCTCGTCCAAACCATAAACCAGCACCATTGGGGCTGTACGCTCAATATCAACGGGGTGGGCAATTCGCCGGTTTCGGTGAGGGCGATGGGTTTACCATTGGCCAGCGCCAGCAGCGAGTTATAGTCCTTTTGTTCGTAGTCGAAGTGGTAAACGTCAGCGCCTAAAATATCCACGTATTCGGGGCCGGGGTAATAGTCCGCATAATCATAGGCTTCGTCAAAGGGTATATCGCGCAAACCGTTTGCGCCCCAAACCCAAAGGAGGTTATTCAAATGATGGTAATTGGTAAAACGGTCGTACATCATTTTCCAAAGTTTGGCTATACCATCCGGGCCCTTGCGGTTTCCCCACCAAAACCAAACACCGTTCATTTCGTGGTAGGGTCGCCATAAAACGGTTACGCCGGCATCTCTTAATTGTTTCAGGTAACCCGCAATCACATCGATCTGCGCCAGCCATTTTTTATTCAATGGCGTTCCGGGTGTGGTGAGCTGCGTCCAGGCAGTATCAGCAATTCTCCCTTTTACATTACGCTCAAAGTCATATGGCGGGTCGTCCGTCGGCCTGCCTTCATGCCACATTAAAGTGATCAAATAACCGTCGTGCGACTTTTTGATCGCTTCGGCCACGATTTGCGGGCCAAGGTCCTTATCACCCCAATTCATAAAATCGCAGCCCCAAACCGCCGGGTACTTGCCGGTGATATTTTTGGCGCTATCCGAAAAGGTATTGCGGTTGCTGTTATAATTCTGCTGTCCTGATAAAATGTATTTGCCCTTTATATCATACAGAAAATTGAGCGTCCGCTTCACGCCATCGGAGGCATCGGGGTTTACCGGGCTAAATCTTTGTGCTGTGGCACTGATGCTTAGCGCGATAAGATAAATAAACAGGAAATTTTTTTTAGCTGGCATATTATTCGCTTTAAATAATCCGGCCGCTGATCATAACGGCTATTGTGTCAAAATTAACAAAACTATAACTATAATCGCCTGTTGATTTGCTACGATGTTGTATCTTAGCGCTTTATTTAGATGACCAGATTTGCCCCGGTAAAAATTGCCGTTACAGTTTTTGTATCTTTCGTTGCTATCCTTCTATTCACGCTTTCCGGCTGTAAAAAAAAGCGGTCGGAAACAGCCACCATTCTTTTTAAACAAACACACGAAAAAGTTTTTAAAGACCTTACCGACGAGGGCTTTAAAAATGCCTTTAAGCAGGTTTTTAACCAGCAACAAACAAAAATCAAGCACGCCGACCTGATCCAGGCATTTTATAAGGCGCATAACTACGAACCTGTATTTCTGATCGATCATGGATTTAACGGCGACCTGGATACTGCTGTGAATTATTTATTCCGCGCCGGCGACCATGGCCTTGATCCTGCAATGTTCCAGGCAACACAATTAAAGGCGCTATTGGCTCAATTTCATCAAAAAGGAGAGATAAAGACTGTAAACCAGGCGTATCAGGCCATGGCGCAGCTGGAAATTACGGCCGCCAACTCGCTTATTAACTATTGCAACGACCTGCAGTTTGGTGTGATCAATCCGAAAGCCATCTACCAGAGGTATTTCCTGGCCACGGCAAGACCGGATAGCACCTCGATGGCTGCTGTTTTACAGGCAACCGATATGCAGGCCTTCCTGCGGGATATCCAGCCTAAAGACCCTCAGTATAAAGCTTTGCAGAACACGCTGCGACTTGGCCTGCGTGGCCCCAAAATGTCCGCCGAAGAAACCCGCCGCCTGCTGATCGTTAACCTGGAGCGTTTGCGCTGGCGAAATAAGCCGGTTGAAAACAGGTACGTGATTGTGAATATCCCCGATTTTACGTTGGATGTGGTAGACAGCGGGAAATCCGTGCTGCACATGAAAGTATGTGTGGGGCAGGGCCGCAATATGGACTACGCCAACACATTGGCTGCTTATGACGACAGCTGCAAAGAGGATAAGCCTGGCGAACACGAGACCCCCTTATTAAACAGCCTGATCTATGGCGTGGAGGTGAACCCGGTGTGGAACATACCCCAGAGCATTGCCAATAAAGAAATTATTGTAGAGGCGGCAAAGGATAAATTTTACCTCGAAAATAACAATATCGACGTTTACGAAAACGGCAAGTTGGTGGATAACCCGGAAGATATCGATTGGTCGACCATTACAAAAGCCAACCTGCCTTATGATTTTAAACAAAAACCCGGGTCGGATAATTCGCTGGGACTCATTAAGTTCGTGTTTAACAACAGGAGTAACGTCTATTTACACGATACGCCTGCAAAATGGGCATTCTTTCAGAAGATGCGTGCAATCAGCCACGGATGTGTACGGCTCGACAATCCGAAAGGGCTGGCTCAGAACTTATTTGGCCAGGGCGAACAATTTCAAACCATTTCCGACGATATGGGCAAGGATGACCCGGACCCTGAAATGATCTATCTGCCAAAAAAGGTACCGGTGTACATCACCTATATCACTTGCTGGGCAGATCAAATCGGTAATGTACAGTTCAGGAAGGATGTTTACGGGCTTGATATTGTGTTGTATGATCATTTGGCCAGTATTATCAATGCGGCGAATAATTAGTTTTTGGGATTTCACCGATTGGGGAATGATTTCACCGATTTTGATTTGAGTACACCGATTCCGTGTGAATGGTGAGGAAAAAAAGAGTTAGTCATAAAATAATATTTTACTTAGATTTTCCATCACAACTAACTATTAATCAAGTAATTATACTGAAAAAAAGCCTGCGCGAGGGGTTCCCCTCGAGAGAGTAATGGCACTAACTTAATCCAAAAACGCGCTGGAATTAATATCGAATAATGAATTTTGACCCGATAGCTATCGTGGTGTCCAATAACGAAGTTTGAACTTCGTCAGCCGATAGTTATCGGGGCTACATTCAGCGTTCGATATTCGATATTAAATTCCATAAGTTAGTGACATCCCTCTTGAAGGCCGGTTCCAAATTACTATGGAGCTTAAAACTCTATTTTTACTTTTCTATAAACAAGGAACCCTCTGGATTTTTTAAATCAGAAAAATTTTAGGAACCCAAGTCAGATCTTACACACAACAGCCACCCCGTAGGGGTATCCTGTTTATAGAAAAAACCCAACCCTTCAATTAGGCTCCGTAGGAGCCTCCTGTTAGCCGACTTGCACACCGATTTGCTCTGCCCGAAAAACATATACTCCGGTGTGTCCTGCGGGTTTTACGAGGAATTCCCTTCAGGACACAACGTTTGTTGAAAGATGATCCCCGGTTTTAGTTAACGGCTCTCGTACTTAATCCTGTCTTCAATCAGTTTTCTCACTTCATCCCGCAGCGTATCCGCATCGGCTACCGTTAAATGGGACGTTTCAATAGGCTTGTGCACAAAAACATTGCAAATGCCTGGTCTTGTGCCATATTTCACGCCGTCATCCCAAAATGTACGCCAGGTATTTAAAGAAGAAACCGGGATGATGGGTACTTTTTGTTCGATGGCCAGGCGGAAGGCGCCGCTTTTGAATTCCTGAACCTTTGGCGGGAAATCGACGGCTATTCCACCTTCGGGAAACATAACCATTGATGTTCCATTTGCCAGTTTATTAGCTGCCGTTTTAAATGCTCTGAATGCTGCCATCTTGCTATTACGGTCCACCGGGAGGTCTACCGTACGAAAGTAGATGCCGGTAACCAGGCCGTCCTTCAGGTCTTCTTTTCCCATGATCGAGAATTGGTTGGTCTTCATTAGGATGCTGATCATAAAAGTATCCAGGTTTGAGGTATGGTGAGGGCAGATCACGTAGGTTTTGCTCCAGTCGATCGGCGTTTCAAATTCAAACCTGAAGAAAATCCCGGCAAAAAAAGTGCTCAGGTGGGCCCACCAGCGCCGGAGCATAACCATGCCCCAGTACCTCTCCGGTTTCACCGAATAATAATAATACACAGCCGGGTACAGAAGGAAACCGAAAAAAGCCATATTGAACATCACCAGGTAGTAATGCAGTTTTTTGAAGCGTAGTTTTATTCCCATAATTTAACAGGTTTCTGAACTACCTATGTATTAAAAGTAGCCAGGATTCGTCGAGTTTAAGGATTTTCCTTCGAAATACCGCCGGTTTCCAATCTATTAGCCAGCAACTCGTAAACTTTATCGCGTAAGGCATCGGCGTCGGCCGGTAAAAGCTGGTCGGTGGGGATCGGCTTGTGGACGTAAAAATGGCAGACACCCGGCCTGGTGCCATATTTGGTACCATCATCCCAAAGTTTTTTCCAGGTATCCGACGAAGAAACCGGGATGATGGGAACCTTCAGATCAATGGCAAGCTTAAACGGGCCGTTCTTAAACTCATGCAGCGTAGGCGGATAGTTATCCGCTATCCCGCCCTCGGGAAAAATGATCATGGAAACACCACTTTTAAGTCTTTCGGCGGCCATTTTAAAGGCCCGGTAGGATGACATCTTGCTGTCGCGGTTGACCGGGATATCCACCGAGCGAAAAAATAAACTGGTTACCAATCCGTCTTTTAAAGTCTCCTTACCTATAAAGCTGCAATTGTTATTCACTAATATGCACATGGCGGGAATATCCAGGTTGGAGGTATGATTAGCGCAGATGATATAAGTTTTGCTCCAGTCGACAGGCGCTTCATATTCGAATTTAAAAAAGAAACCAACACATGCCGAGCTCACAAAACCCCATACCCTCCGGAGCTGGTTCATTCTTTTATAACGGGCTGGTTTGCGGGAATAGTAATAGAAAAAAGGCCAGAAAAGGAAGTAATTTAAAGCGACGCTGGCCACGTACAGGTAAACGTGAACTTTTTTCAATAGCACTTTCATCGTCACCAAAAATATAAAAATTCCTTACTTTCGCCCCATGGAAACTGTTGTCAGTGGTATCCGTTCAACCGGAAACCTGCATTTGGGAAACTATTACGGAGCTATACAAAACTTCGTAAAAATGCAAAAGGAATATAATTGCTACTTTTTTATAGCCGATCTTCACTCTTTAACCACACACCCTACCCCTGCCGATTTGCATGGCAATGTAAAGCAGGTGCTGATTGAATACCTCGCTGCCGGCATCGACCCTGAAAAGGCTACCATCTATATACAGTCGGATGTTCCGGAGGTTGCGGAGCTTTATTTATACCTCAACATGAATGCCTACCTGGGCGAGCTGGAACGCAGCACCTCGTTCAAGGATAAAATACGTTCGCAGCCGGATAACGTAAACGCAGGCCTGCTCACCTACCCGGTGCTGATGGCGGCCGATATCATCATCCACAAAGCTGTTAAGGTACCCGTTGGCAAGGATCAGGAACAGCACCTCGAAATGGCGCGCACCTTTGCAAACCGCTTCAACAGGCTCTATAACCGCGAATGTTTCCCCGAGCCTTATGCCTTCAACTTCAGCTCCAGCCTGGTAAAAATTCCGGGCCTCGACGGTAAAGGAAAAATGGGGAAATCCGAAGGTGAAGGGAATGCCGTCTACCTGTCAGACTCACCTGATGTTATCCGCAAAAAAGTTATGAAGGCCGTAACCGACGGCGGTCCACAGACTGAAAACCAGGAAAAACCGGAAGAGATCCAAAACCTTTTCGACATTATGAAGGTTGTATCTACGCCGGATACACTGGAACATTTCGACAACCTGTACAATTCCATGAATATCCGTTACGGCGATTTTAAGAAGCAGCTTGCTGAAGATATTGTCCTGGCTACCGCCCCTATCCGCGAGCGGATAAAAGACATTTCGACCGATGCTTCCTACCTGCGCCAGGTGGCGCGCCATGGGGCGATCAAAGCCCGGGAAAGCGCCTCGCGAACTATAAAAGAGGTTAGGGAGATCATCGGTTTCAGGAGTTTTTAAATTTGATTCATACTTCAAGTCTCATAGTATTTTTTTGCACGTTCGTTGAAACTTGAAACCCTAACATGTATATTAGGCGGAGTTTTATTTCAAAAGTGAACGTAGCTTCGGCCATGAACTATGAGTCATGGACTATGAACACCACAATCAACCATCAACTAAAACATGCATATCGCAATTGTAGGAAACATCGGCGCCGGTAAAACCACCCTTACGGAGTTATTAGCAAAAAATTATGGCTGGGATCCCTTATTCGAGGCGGTTGACAACAACCCCTACCTCGAGGATTTTTACAGCGATATGAAACGCTGGAGCTTTAACCTGCAGATATATTTTTTGAATACCCGGTATCGCCAGATCATCGACATACAAAAAGGCGGTCATAATATTATCCAGGACCGCACGATCTATGAAGATGCCTACATCTTTGCCGAAAACCTGCACGATATGGGCCTGATGACCACCCGCGACTACCAGAACTACCAAGCCATTTTTGATAACATTACCGAATTCATTAAACCGCCCGACCTGCTCATCTATCTGAGGGCATCGGTACCCACTTTAGTAAACAATATCCAGCGCCGCGGTCGCGAATACGAATCCGGTATCCGGTTGGATTACCTGTCCAAGCTCAACGAAAAATACCAGAAATGGATAAACGGTTATAAACTGGGTAAACTATTGGTAATTGATAAAGATAACCTTGATTTCGCCAATAAAACCGAAGATCTGGCCACGATTGTGCAGTTGGTCGAAAGAGAGATACATGGACTATTTTAGATTTACGAATTACGATTTACGATTTTAGATGTGAGATGTGAGATATGAGACATCGGGTTGGGGAATTATGGTCTAATGCGTTCCGATTTCCTTTTCAACATCGTAAACCCTAAATCTAAAATCGTAAATCTAAAATCGTAAATATGAAAATCCTCGGTATTATCCCCGCCCGCTACGCTTCAACCCGTTTTCCGGGTAAGCCGCTGGTTGATATTTTGGGTAAGAGTATGATCCGGCGGGTTTATGAGCAAAGTAAAAAGTGTGCGCACTTATCAGAAGTTATCGTGGCTACAGACGACGAACGCATCTACAAGCATGTGCATGATTTTGGCGGCTCGGCCGTCATCACCTCGCCCGACCATGCCAGCGGCACCGACCGCTGCGCCGAAGTAGCGGTGAAACATCCGCAGTATGATGTGGTGATCAATATCCAGGGCGACGAACCCTATATCGACCCGGAACAGATCAGCAAGCTCGTTTTTTGTTTTAACGATGCCGCTACACAGATCGCAACGCTGGTAAAGAAAATCCGTAGTGCCGAAGAGTTATTTAATGTGAACTCGCCGAAAGTGGTGATCAATAACTTATCCGAGGCCGTTTATTTTTCGCGCTCTCCCCTGCCTCACATCCGAGGCCAGGCACCGGAAAACTGGCTGCAGCAATTTACTTATTTTAAGCATATCGGCATTTACGGCTACCGGGCCGATGTTTTGCAGCAGATCACCAAATTACCCATCTCATCACTTGAAAAGGCCGAAAGCCTGGAGCAGTTGCGATGGATAGAAAATGGCTACACGATAAAAATTGCAGAAACAGAGCTGGAAACTTTTGCAGTAGATACGCCGGAGGATTTGGAAAAGTTAAAACTTCATATTAGCTTAGCAAAGTAAAACAATCAGAGCGTTCAAGCCCCTCACGATACGCGGTTATACCTAAAAAACCAACGTATAGATCATGAAATATTTTTCAGCTAAAACAATTATGCTGCTGGCCGGCCTTGCTGTCCTTTCGTTAAAATCACGCAGCCAGGACATTGTCATCACCAACAAACACGACACCATTCGCTGCAAGCTATCCCACTCGATGATGGGCGCCTTCAAGTATAAGGATGATAAGGGCGAAACGGTAAAACTTGAAATGGGCGATGTGAGGGAGTATTATACCGAAAATAAAAAGACCTGGGTACGGCGGGTTTATATAACCAGTTCACGGTTACCCGTTTTTGTGGATGTGGTTACTACCGGCAAACTCAACCTGTACGAGCTGAGCTATAAAAACCAGTATTATGATGGCTCTCTTACCTGGAGTTCCATACCCAGCAGCATGGGCGGGAATCAACACAATTCAAAAACCCAATACTATGTGGCGAAATCCGACACGGCCGAGGTTGTATGGGATGATGATCTGTCGCGGTCGAGATCAAAAGACCTGATGGATGCCAAGTTTGTACCCTTTATACAGGATAACAGTACCGTATACGGCCTTTACCAGGCAGAAAACAGGGTGAACGCCGCGGAACTTAAGAAACTGGTTGATGCCTATAATGGCAGTAAATGATAATACGTGGGTTCGTCTCCTGAATGTTGAAAACTAAAGCTTGACAGCAACTTATAAAAATACTAAATTTGTTAGTAATATTAAATGCGGGTTCTCCCATCTAAATGGCTTTAAATTGAAAATGCCCCCCTCACAGAGGAAATCTTAAAAAATTTGACTTTTGGAAGCAGGCAAAGGGATATGTTTTAGTAGACTCACCTAAAAGTGACTCGAATCAAAATTCTTATAATCAATAACTTAAATATAAAATAGGCTGCTATAAAATAGGGTGCACAGGATTTATTCAGGGGAAAAACCAACAATAACCATGCAAAAAACATAGCATTAACCTCGCATTAGCCCGCTAAAAACAGCAATAAATGCACAAAAAAGCTACCATTAGCCTCGCATTAAACTGCAATAAACAATGGTAGTAAACAAAAAACAGGATTATCCTTAGGCGGCCGCAGCCTATTCAACCGCCGTAGCCGCAGCGAAGGAGGTAGCGAAGGCGGCTAACAAAAGTGTAAATCTATTTCAAAGCAAGACATCTCCTAATACCTATGGGTTTTTACTTATGACTTTGCTCCAATTCAATATTCGATTTGGCGCGGCGAACTGGCCGCAAACAGCAAAGCTTTTCCACAATTACGATTTCTTTCCAGCCATCTGACAAAATTTCGTACTTTTGTATCCCGTACACAAACAAAAATCATGACCAAGTATATATTTGTAACGGGCGGCGTAACCTCGTCGTTGGGGAAAGGTATTATATCTGCTTCCCTTGCCAAACTGCTCCAATCGCGCGGTTACCGTGTTACCATCCAGAAGTTCGATCCTTATATTAACATCGACCCCGGAACTTTAAACCCCTATGAACATGGCGAATGCTACGTTACCGAAGACGGCGCCGAAACCGACCTTGACCTGGGCCATTACGAGCGTTTTTTAAACCGCCCAACCTCCCAGGCCAATAACATTACCACCGGCCGTATTTACCAAAATGTGATCAACCGGGAACGCCAGGGCGATTTCCTCGGTAAAACCGTACAGGTTGTACCCCATATCACCGATGAGATCAAAAGAAACATTCGCCTTGTGGGCGAAAGCGGCGATTATGATATTGTGATAACAGAATTAGGCGGCACCGTAGGCGACATCGAGTCCTTACCTTATATAGAAGCGGTGCGCCAGTTCCGCTGGGAAATTGGTTCGGGTAACTCCCTGGTCATCCACCTCACGCTGATTCCCTTCCTGGCTGCTGCCGGTGAGTTAAAGACTAAACCAACTCAGCACTCGGTAAAGATGCTGCTGGAATATGGTATCCAGCCCGATATATTAGTTTGCCGTACCGAACATCCCATCAATATGGAGATACGCAAAAAGATCGCTTTGTTCTGTAACGTAAACGTAAACGCCGTTATTGAATCGATCGACGCCTCCACTATTTACGATGTGCCGCTGCTGATGCTGAAAGAGCAATTGGACCGCACCGTGCTTACTAAATTAAAGCTCGCCCATAAAAATGAACCGGACCTGGAAAGCTGGAAGGATTTTTTGGGACGGTTAAAAAATCCAACATCCGATGTAAAGATTGGCCTGGTAGGTAAGTATGTGGAATTGCCCGATGCTTATAAATCCATAAGTGAGTCCTTTATTCACGCGGGCGCCAAAAACGAATGCAAGGTAAAAGTTGAATATATACCTTCAGAAACGCTTACGCCCGAGAACGCTGTTGAAAGGCTGAAAGGCCTGCACGGCGTTTTGGTCGCTCCCGGCTTTGGAGAACGCGGATTTGAAGGTAAGATTGAAGCGATACGCTATGTGCGCGAAAACAATATCCCGTTTTTTGGGATTTGTTTGGGCATGCAATGTGCGGTTGTTGAATTCGGAAGGCATGTTTTAGGCTTGGAATCGGCCAGCAGCACCGAAATGAACCCTGAAACGCCTTACCCCGTGATCGCGATGATGGAAGAACAGAAAAAAATTGTGAACAAGGGCGGTACCATGCGGCTTGGTGCATATGCATGCGACCTGAAAAAAGGCAGCAAGTCCGCAAATTACTATGGTAAAAACCATATTTCGGAGCGGCACCGGCATCGGTATGAATTCAATAACGAATACTTAAAGGACTATGAGAATGCCGGATTGATCCCAACTGGCATCAACCCCGAAAATAACCTCGTTGAAATTGTCGAGCTTAAAAACCACCCGTTTTTCATCGGCACGCAATTTCACCCCGAATTAAAATCCACAGTTGCTAATCCGCATCCACTTTTTATTAACTTTGTCGCCGCTTCAATGGCTTATGCCCGTAAGCGCTAATATACTACGATAGAAAGAAATGGATAAGAATACGTTTACCGGGTTGTTCCTGATCATGATCATTATGGGGGCTTCGATCTTCTTTATGAAGCCGTCACAGGATGAACTGAAAAAGGGCGCGGCCCGGGTGCATGCAGATTCCGTAAAAAAGGGGCTCATTCACGAACCGGCCATTACAAAAATTGCCGACACTGTAAAAACGCCGGCTCCCAAAGCACCCGATACGGCCCTCCTGAAAAGCCCCTTCGGTGCAGCAACAGTGGGAACCGACAAACTGGTTACACTTGAAAATAAAGATGTCATCATAAAGCTGACCACCCATGGTGGTCGTGTTTATTCGGTTGAGCTGAAGGACTACAAAACCTTTAACAAAAAGCCGCTTATTTTATTCGATGGCGCCAATAATCATTTCGGCCTTGCCTTTAACGCCGGCAATAGCAGCATCCATACGGATAACCTGTATTTTAAGCCAAGCGCCGATAATTTAACCGTTACCGGCTCCGATTCCGCCTCGGTGAGCATGCGCTTGAGCTATAGCCCAACGCAATACATCGACTACATTTATTCGCTAAAAGGCAGCGGTTTTAAGCTGGGATTGACGATCAAACCCACCGGCCTCGACCAGGTAATAAGCAATACCAATACCCTTAACCTGAATTGGGGCGCCGACATGCGCAAGGAGGAAATGGATATTGAACAGGAGCGCCGTTATTCCACCATTTATTTTATCGACAATGATGGCTCGATCGATTACCTCAGCTCGAACAAAGACGACCAAAAGACGGTAACTGATAAAAAACTACAATGGGTATCATTCCAGGCGCACTTCTTTTCGGGCGTGATCATCGCCGACCAGGGTTTTGATAAAGCGAATCTGTCAGTGAATACCGACATTGCCGACAGCACCCACAGCAAACAAATGAACGCCAGCCTGAACCTCAATAAAAACGTTGCCGGTGCATTCCCGGTCTTGTTTTATTTCGGGCCTGATAAGTACAGCATCCTGAAGGACCAGGGTTATAACCTGCAAAAGCAGATCTATATGGGCTGGGCGCTTTTTGCCTGGATCAACCGCTTTGCCGTACTTCCGGTATTCAATTTCTTTAGCCAGTTCACCAATAATTACGGTCTGATCATTTTGGCGCTGACGTTGATCTTAAAGCTCGTGCTATCGCCGCTTACCTACAAGTCATACCTTTCAATGGCCAAAATGCGGATATTGAAGCCGGAGATGGATGAAATAAAAACCAAAGTAGGCGAAGATAACCCGACCTTACTGCAGCAGGAATATTTAAAATTGTATAAAAAAGCAGGGGTTAACCCGCTTGGCGGCTGTTTACCGCTGCTGATACAAATGCCCATCGTGTTTGCCTTTTTCCGCTTTTTTCCAAGCCTGTTTGAGTTGAGGGGTCATGGCTTTTTGTGGATGCACGATTTAAGCACCTACGATGCATTGATCACCTTCCCTGCTATTCCGTTTATCGGCAATCACCTCAGTATCATGTGCTTGCTGATGACCATCTCGACGCTGATCTACACCTATTTTAATAACCAGGTATCAGGCGCTACGGGGCAGATGAAATATATCGGGTATATTACCCCGGTGATATTTTTGGGAGCGCTGAACAGCTATCCGGCAGGTTTGAACTACTATTATTTCCTGGCCAACATGATGACATTTGCCCAGCAATACATCATCAGGTTAATGGTGGATGATAAAAAAATCCATGCCCAGATACAGGAAAACAAAAAGAAACCCGAAGTAAAGAAAAAGGAAGGCGGTTTCCAGGCGCGTATGGAACAAGCCATGCGGCAGCAGCGCCAGGGAGCCTTGCCACCGGGTAAAAAGAAATAGATTGCCGGATTGAAACTTACGAAGTTTAATTCGGAGTTGTTTGTTTTTCAAAGGCCTCATTGAGGGCTGGGCCGTTTAAAAACTTCGTAAGTTTTTTTTCTCTGTGCCCTCTGTGCCTCCTCCGTGCTCTCTGCGGCTAAACTCTGCATATGTCCCTTCGGTTTGTCCTCAGAAACTCCTGCATATGTTCTCTCGGTTACTCTCCACAAACATCTTTCAATTCCAACTAAAATAATTAGCAAAAAGTATTTATATTTACAGCGATGTATGCGATTGTAGATATAGAAACGACGGGGGGGCATGCCAGCGCTAACGGCATTACCGAGATAGCGATATGCATACATAACGGCAAAAAAGTTATTGAGCGTTACTCCACGCTGGTAAACCCCGAACGGGATATCCCAATCTATATCAGCGCCCTCACCGGCATCACCAACGACATGGTGAAAGACGCGCCGCCGTTTGCGGACGTGGCGCACGATATTTATCACCTGCTGAACAATAAGATATTTGTAGCCCATAATGTAAACTTCGATCATTCTTTTGTTCGATACCATCTCGCTGCGGCGGGCTACGAGCTGCAATGCAATAAATTGTGTACCGTAAGGTTGGGGCGGAAAATATTACCCGGTCTCCCCTCCTATGGCCTTGGAAAGTTGTGCCGGCACCTTGGCATTGAAAACGAGAGCCGCCACCGCGCAGCCGGCGACGCTGAAGCAACGGCGATATTGTTCTCCATGTTGTTGCAGCAGGACAAGGAAAATCATATTCAGCAGGCGCTAAAACAGAATTCGAAAGAGCAGGTCTTGCCGCCGAACCTGCCAAAACAGGATGTGGATAGCCTGCCCATGACGCCGGGCGTTTATTACTTTCATGATGATAAGGGCAAAGTAATTTATGTTGGAAAGGCAAAAAACCTTAAGAAACGGATCTGCAGTCATTTTACGGGCAATAATCCCGGCCCGCAACGGCAGGAGTTTTTAAGGAATATTCACCATATCACCTACCAGTTGTGCGGCACGGAGTTGATTGCTTTTGTGCTGGAGTCGGTAGAGATCAAAAGGCTTTGGCCGAAGTATAACCGGTCGTTAAAGCGATTCGAACATGCCTACAGCTTGTATGCCTTTGAAGACCAGCGTGGGTACCTGCGCCTTGTGGTAGATAAACACCGCAAAATGACCGGCGCTATTTATAGTTGCAATACGCTTTACGAGGGCAGGACGATTTTGCTGCAGTTGATTGACAATTATGGGCTTTGCCCCAAACTGTGTTTTATACAAACCAATACGGAAGCCTGTACCGGCATAAACGGGGGCACCTGCGCTTGCGAAGGGATTGAATCGCCCGAAATTTATAATGCAAAGGTTAACGCCGCTATTGAAGAATTACAAAACGCCCTGCCCACTTTTGCCATTCGCGATGCCGGCCGGACAGCCGATGAGCATAGCTGCCTGCTGGTAGAAAAAGGCAAATTTTATGGTATGGGCTATATCTCCCACTATTTCGACGTCGACAACCTCCAGCAACTTAAAAATCATCTTACGCCATACCCCGGCAACGATTATATACGGAGCATGGTAGCGGGCTATGCAACCCGCTTCCCTGAACGGAAAGTAGTGTTCGCGTGACCGAATTAAAACTTACGAAGTTTTGAAAACTTCGTAAGTTTTCACGTATTTTTAATAGATGAAAATTTACGCTGACACGTACTATCACATTTACAACCGTGGCAATAATAAAGACCTGATCTTTTTTGAAGATGAGAACTATCGCTATTTTCTCAATCAGTTTAAGAAATTCGTTGCTCCGTTTTGTGACGTTTATGCTTATTGCCTTATGCCTAATCATTTCCATTTTTTTCTAAGAGTGAATGATGAGCCGCTTTTTGAGAAAGGAATAAAAAACTTCTTTATTTCCTACGCAAAAGCCATAAACAAAAAATATAATCGAGTGGGGAGTTTATTTCAAGGCAGATACAAAGTCTCTGAAATAACTTCCGAAAGTTATTTTACACGAATAATCACTTATATCCATCAAAATCCTGTTGTCGCAGGGCTTGTTAAAAACATGGAGGATTATAAATACTCGTCTTATGCCGCCTATTTGTCGAACAAAGAAACTTTGATAAACAAACAAGGCGTTTTAGATTGGTTTGGTGGATTGGATGGATTTATTGATGATCATAAAATACCGGCGGAAGAAAGGGAAATTGAGAAATATTTAAAAATTTAGGCTAATATGATTCTAAAATCAAAACACGCAAAACTATAAGTAAAACAAGAGTTCAATTACAAGTTATTGAACCATTCATTTTTTACTATTACCGTTTCAGTTAATTTTGTATCAATGCCAAGTTTCAGTTCTCTCAACTTATCACAAAGTAGTTCCCCATCAATGAGATCAATCGGCGGCGCGCCATCTCTGGTTGCTTCTTTAATTGCCTCTCTTGTAAATGTTCCTGTAGTTATAACAAGCCCTTTATCTGCCCGCCCCTGCATAGCTCCTCTAAAGTCCCTTATTTGACTGGGTGTAACGGACCCCTTGTAACGCTTACATTGAAAAATTACATGAAAGCTCAAAAGCCCACTTACCCTTACAATCCCTTTTCCATCGATACCACCATCACCAACCTTTCCCGTCACCTCTACCTGAAAAAAGCCACTTTCCCGTAAAAGTCTTTGTGCGAGTCTTTCAAAAGCGGCTGGCGTTATATTATAAAGAATATTTAGAAGCTGTTCTTTCCATTCTTCCGAATCATCTACTTCATCTTGAATCTCATGTTCAATTTGATCGTTCGTTACAACCGTTTTTTTAACTTGGGACTTTGCGTCGTTATTTAGTTTTTTTACGGTTTTTACAATTTCAGAATAGTCAAGTTTAGATGTGTCAATATCTGATTTAGATAGTGCCCAAATTCCACGCGACGAATTTTCAAGAAGCCCAAATTTTTTAAGGTATGTTCTACTCCAGGCAAGTCGATATTCGACCTCGCTCATTGTTCCTTCCTCACCATGAGGTATTTGTAAAATATCATCAGGAAGTTTAACAATCTCAAAAACTTTGTTGTTTATTTCTTCAATTGTTCCTGAGCCTCCTAATTTAATAAGAGCCTCAACTGTAGGGACTATGAGTTCATCATAGGAAGGTAGATTACTTATCGATTTTTTTCTTCCCATCGGTTTAAGGTCAAAGATTAAACGTCCAAATTAGTGATTATTCTTTGTAATTAAGTTATCAAAATTACCATCAGACTTACGAAGTTTTAAAAACTTCGTAAGTCTTTCTCGGACACCCTTAATTTACTCCCTTAAATATATCCTTCAAATATTCCGGCTTAATTTCGTCTGTGAACGAGGATTTGGTCCTGGAGTAGATAAGTTGCCCGGTCCTGGAGTTCATAATGGCAACCACATTCCCGGCCACATGATTATGCAGGTAAATCAAATAGTAAAATGGCTCCTTGTCGGCTAAGATTTTTGCACTAAGTTGATCAATAGAGATCACGCTGTAAGGGTATGGATAGTCCCGGAACACTTCCTTAATAAATTTAGCCTTGTCACGATTCGAAGTGGACTGGAAAAACACATCAGGTGAGCAATAAAGTGTTTGGCTTTGTAATAACTTTAGTTGATCCTTGTCGGTGATATCGTCGGACACATCCGCTTTTTTACCGGAAAGGATTGCTGCGCTAAACTCCTGCAAAAAGTTTTTAAGATTGCCCCGCGACCAATAGCCAATGGAGTTTGCACCAACGGTATCCGCAATCCGCCGCCCCGAATAGTGCACATTTTGGGTTAGCACTATACTTCCGATAAAGTTGTCAGTGGCGTTTGAAAAGCTTTTACGTTTCCTCAACACCCGGTTTTTAGGCATCCATAAAGCAATAGATGCGTCCACAGCCTCGGTACCTCTCGCTTCGCCGTCTATTTCCCTCGTTACCACAAAATAGGAATCGGCCGGATCCAGTCTGTCCGGCAAATCATTTGGCGAGATGAAACTGACGTCTTTTGTAATTGTCCAGTATTTTTGAAATATATCCAGGAATGCCTCTTTATTTGAAAGGATCGGCGTAAATCCGACAATGTAGGTATGGCCGTCTTTTATTCGATTGATGGCGTTTTTATAATCAACATTCACCTGCGCCCTAAGGCCAATAGGAAACAATGCAATTAAAATACCCAGGAGATAAAAAGGCTTCGGTCTGTCAACCATAATTTGAAGATTAGTTCAGGATAAATTTAGAAAAATCTATCAGATAATACCGGCTTTTTCCAGCTCTGCCTTCATTTGGACCTGAATTTTTAGCGCTTCGGCGCGGGCGGCCTCGGCAAAATCCTTCCCGTTAGATGCATATATAATGGAACGGGACGAGTTCACGATCAAGCCGCAGTCTTTAGTTATGCCATACTTGCAAACCTCTTCGAGGCTGCCGCCCTGTGCGCCAACGCCGGGCACCAGCAGGAAGTTATCGGGTGCGAATTTGCGAATATCAGTAAACTCGCAGCCCTTGGTGGCGCCGACTACAAACATCAATCGATCGGGCCCGGCCCAGGTCACCGCCTTTTTGACCACCGCTTCGTACAAAAAGCCATCTTCGGTGCTGAGGTATTGGAAATCTTTACTGCCAGCTGAGGAAGTTAGCGCCAGCAGGATGACCCATTTGCCGGGATAATTTAAATAGGACGACACAGAGTCGTGCCCCATATACGGCGCAACGGTTATCGCATCGAAACCGAGGCCCGAGGCCTTTTCATCGAAAAAAGCCCTGGCGTACATATCCGAAGTGTTGCCGATATCCCCGCGTTTTGCATCAATAATGCTCAGGCAATCGGCGGGCAAGTATTTCCAGGTTTTCGCCAGGCTTTCGAGGCCTTTAACGCCGCAGGCTTCGTAAAACGCAGAATTGGGCTTATAGGCTATGCACAAATCGCGGGTGGCATCAATTATCTGCCTGTTGAATTCAAAGATGGGATCAGCGTGATCCAATAAGAAATGAGGAATTTTTTCAATATCAACATCAAGGCCTACACACAAAAAGGATTTTTTACGTTTTATCTGTTCAATCAGTTGCTGCCTTGAGATCATCCGGGGAAAGAAAATATTCTTCGGCAAAAAAACTAAAAATTAAATAAAGTGTTAACAATAACAGGATATTTTTTAAATAATTTGAATCTTCTAAAAAAATTGAGTACCATTGCATCGTTTTCCGATGAATTTTTCTTGCACTAAAGAAACAATTTAAAAACTCCGGGTTATTTTATTAATTGAGTCACTGGGTTTAGATGTTGCATAAACAAAGCTGCAAAACAAATTTCTTCTATATAAAAACATCCCCGTGTACAAAAAATACCAGGATTTGCTAAAACAATAAAAGTCTTGCTTTTAATTAGCCGCTACAAAAAACAACGGTTTTTAACGCCGGCAAAAATTGATACAATCACAAAATATTCTAAATAAAAGAATTCCTTGAACTATAATTATTAATATGTTTGATACAAACGAATTGAACGACAAACTCGTGTCGGAGTTGCGAGATATTGCCAGGAACCTGGGCATTGCAGAGGCCGATGATTTGAGAAAGGCCCAGCTCATTGAGCGCATTGTTGAACAGGAACAATTGATTGAAGCGGCACGGGCTCAGCAAACAACTGTAAACACGATCTATACCCCTAAAGGTGCTGCGCCTCCTGAAAGCACTGAAAAAACACGAAAAAGAACTCGGGTTATAAAAACCGTCCCATCAAACCGTCCACGGGTGGAGGTACCCTTAGACGACACCAACCTGTTTGATATGCAGGACGAGGAGCAGCAGGATGAAGAGCCTGAAAACGGAAATTCCACTGCAATAGATACGGATAACGAATTTATTCAAAATGAGGATGGCCAATCGGCGAACGGGGATGACAGCGGTGATGGCCGGCCGAAATACGATAAGAAAGCCAACAATCAAAATAACCAGTCCAAAGCACAGGAATTAGCCATCAACCTCGACTTTGACAATGTGATCGTTAATGAAGGCGTTTTAGAGATCATGCCTGACGGTTATGGCTTTTTGCGCTCTTCGGATTATAATTATCTCACCTCGCCCGACGATATTTACGTTTCCCAATCACAGATAAAACTGTTCGGTCTGAAAACGGGCGATACGGTTCGCGGAAGCATAAGGCCGCCTAAAGAAGGTGAAAAATACTTCCCGCTGGTTCGTGTGGAGGCAATTAACGGACGCGGCCCGGCAGAAGTGCGTGACAGGGTTCCATTTGACCACCTCACCCCTTTGTTCCCTTCGGAAAAGTTATCGCTGTTTACCGACCCCGGCAACTATTCAACCCGGATAATGGACCTGTTCTCCCCTATTGGGAAAGGACAACGCGGTTTAATTGTAGCCCAGCCAAAAACGGGTAAAACCATGCTTTTGAAAGATGTTGCCAATGCAATCGCCAAAAACCACCCCGAAGTTTACCTGATCATCCTGCTGATTGACGAACGTCCGGAAGAAGTTACGGACATGGCGCGCAGTGTTCGCGCCGAAGTAGTTTCTTCAACTTTTGACGAACCGGCCGAACGCCATGTAAAAATCGCCAATATTGTGCTGGAAAAAGCAAAACGCATGGTGGAGTGCGGTCATGACGTGGTTATCCTGCTCGACTCGATCACCCGCCTGGCGCGTGCTTACAATACCGTTGCCCCTGCATCCGGTAAAATATTATCGGGCGGTGTCGATGCCAATGCGCTCCATAAACCGAAACGCTTTTTTGGCGCGGCGCGTAACATCGAGGACGGCGGCTCCTTAACTATTATTGCTACGGCGCTTACCGAAACCGGCTCAAAAATGGACGAAGTTATCTTTGAAGAATTTAAAGGAACGGGCAACATGGAATTGCAGCTTGACCGTAAGCTGTCCAACAAACGTATTTTCCCAGCTATCGATATCACAGCTTCGAGCACACGCCGCGACGATCTTTTACTTGATCGCGACACCCTGCAGCGCATATGGATATTGCGCAATCACCTTGCCGATATGAACTCCCAGGAAGCGATGGAGTTTTTGCAGGCACAAATAAGGGGGACTAAAACCAATGAAGAATTTTTGATATCGATGAATTCGTAATATTTTAGCGTTTATGAAGTTAATGCTATTGCTGTTTTAATTTAAAACTTCAAGATTGCTTCAGAATTTCTTCAGATAACAATTATACCTTCAATGGCATAATGAAGAATCGTGTTAAAAAACACTTACCAAATGCAATTACCTGCGCAAACCTTTTCAGCGGATGCGTAGGTATTGTGCTTGCTTTTAAAGGCGAGCTGATTGCGGCTGCGTATGCCATTTTTCTTTCGGCCATCTTTGATTTCTTCGACGGGCTTGCTTCGCGGGTGCTTAAATCATTTTCGGGCATTGGGAAAGACCTCGATTCGCTGGCTGACATGGTAAGCTTCGGGGTGTTGCCGGCGGTAATAATGTACCAGCTATTTTTGGAAGCGCACCAGATCGAAAAAGTGAGCCCCTGGCTCAACTTCATCGCATTCCTGATACCTGTATTTTCCGCCTTACGGCTTGCCAAGTTCAACACGGATACCAGGCAGGCAGAAAACTTTATAGGTTTGCCCACGCCGGCAAATGCCATTTTGATTGCTTCATTCCCGATCATCCTCAGTCACCATAACCAGTTTTACTCGCCATACCTGCTCAACCCTTATGTGCTGCTGTGTTTGGTTATCATTATGTGCAGCTTGCTGGTGGCAGAAATGCCGATGATGTCGCTAAAATTCAAAACGAGCGACTTTAACGAGAATATTTACCGTTATTTATTGCTGCTCTTCTCGGCCATTCTGATTCTATTTTTTAAATTTGCAGCCGTTCCGGTAGTCATATTCATTTATATCGTGTTATCGGTTGTTCAGTTCAAATTTACTGGCGAACCAATCATTAACAGCCCAAAAAACAGCGCAAAGGCTGGCAAATAATTGTCCGGACCGCTTTATAAAATTATCTCAAATGAAAAAATTCCAGGCCGAAATAGACGTAATGCCTAAAAAAGAAATACTCGACCCACAGGGAAAAGCTGTAACCGGAAGTATGAAGAACCTTGGCTTAGCCGAAATTCAGAACGTTCGTATTGGTAAGCACATTTCATTGGAGATCGAGGCCGACAGTTCGGAAACTGCCCATTCAAAAGTAGACCAGGCCTGCAAAAACCTGCTGGCTAACCTGATTATGGAAAGCTATAGTTTTAACGTAAAAGAGGTTTGATTGAATAAATGGAGTTAATTCGATAGTCCGGGACTCTCCAGGCCCAGAATCTATTCTGTGCATTTTCAAAATCCGAAATTCAAATCCCAATTCCGAAATCGAAATTCCGAAATCAAAACTAAAGCTCCGCTTCCTTTTCCGCCTTAATCCTCACCAGGGAATGCAAATTGTCTTCAATGATTGCCTGCACGTCAACAAATTTAGCATTGAGTACATCAGGTGCCGGGGCGCCTGCTTTCGCCATCAGCTCAACTTCCTGCATCATGCCCTGGGATATCAACATGCCGAAAAATCCAAGGTTTGGTTTTAGTTTATGCGACGCCTGGGCAACGATCGTCCAGTCTTCGGCCGCCAAACCATTGGCTATTGTTTTTAACAATTCCGGGGTTTGATGTAAAAACATATCGATAGATTCGACAAGAAATTCGTTGCTGCCATCCGCAATTTCTTCCAAAATGGATAGGTCAAGGTCCTGGGGGATTGAGTTCTGTAACATTAGCTCGTTGTGGTCTTCGTTATAAATATACCTTTTTACGTGCAAATCGTCAATAAGTTCTGTTTCGAGCGTTAAAATATTTTTTTTTAATACAGGGTGCACCAGGTATGGGGCCATCTCCGCAAGGGGCGCCAAAGTAAACCTTCTTTTATGCAAGTCAGGATGGGGCACCTGTAGTCCCGGCTCGTTAATAATTTCCGCCCCGTAAAACAATATGTCGATGTCAATTGTCCTCGAGCCCCATTTTTCTTCGCGATGCCTGCCAAGGTCTTCCTCGATCGCTAATATTTTTTGAAGCACCTCCCTGGCGCTCAAATCTGTCGACAACCAGATAACCTGGTTAAGGTAATCGGGCTCCCCCGTTTTACCCCAGGATTGGGTTTCGTAAACCGACGACCTTTGCAATACCGGGGCAATAGCCGCTGCTATCCTTTCGATGGCTATCTTGAGGAAGGATTCCCTGTCACCGAGATTGCTCCCCAATAACAAAAAAACGCTTTGCATGTTGTAACAATTATTATAGACGATGCTCTTAATATTAATCGGTAGTGAATTGCTAAGTTTGCATAGATAAACGATTTAAAACATTTAATGAAACAATTCTTCAAATTTGTGTTTGCCAGCATGTTAGGCATCTTTTTGATGAGCCTGATCTTCTTCGGGATTTTTCTTATTTTTATTTTCGGCGTAATAGCGACTGCAAGTGAAAAGACGGTAGACGTAGAGCCGGGCACTGTGCTGCATATTGTTTTTAACACCGCCATCACTGAGCGTACACCCAACGACCAATTAGCAGGCTTGCTGGGTCTTGACGAAGACAAAAGTATTGGATTAAATGATATACTTGCCGACATCAAAAAGGCAAAAACCGACAATAACATCAAGGGCATATTTTTGGATGAAAGTGATGTAACGCCCGGAGAAGCTACATCCGAGGAGATCAGGAATGCTTTGCTCGACTTTAAAGGATCGGGAAAATTCATCATTGCATATTCCGAGGTTTATACACAAAGCTTTTACTACCTCGCTTCGGTAGCTGATAAAGTTTATGTAAACCCGAAGGGCATATTCCTTTTCCACGGCTTCAGCCAGCAGGAGACTTTTTTGAAAGGCGCGCTTGACAAACTGGGTATAGAAGTTCAGGTATTGAAAGTAGGCACCTACAAAAGCGCTGTGGAGCCTTTCTTTTTGACAAAAATGAGCCCGGCCAACCGCCTGCAGGTAACCTCGTACCTGGGTTCATTATATGATCATTTTCTGACAGAGATCGGTAAAAGCCGGAAAGTAAGCAAGGATTCCTTATTTGAAATTGCCAACGATTTAAAGATCCGTTTCCCCGAGGATGCATTAAAGTATAAGCTGGTGGATGGCCTGGACTATAAAGACCAGGTTTTAGACGAGCTTAAACATTTAACCGGTGTGGAATATAAGGACGACCTAAAAACAGTAAGCTTAAGCGACTACACCAAAGCAGTGCCCGACAGGAAGAGTGACGACAAAAAAGAATCAAAAAATCGCATAGCAATTGTATATGCGTCAGGCGAGATTGCCGGCGGCGATGGCGACGAAAATAGTATCGGGTCGGAACGTATTTCAAAGGCGTTGCGCGAGGTAAGGTTGGACGACCGTGTAAAAGCCGTTGTCTTGCGCGTTAATTCGCCGGGCGGAAGCTCCATTGCATCCGATGTGATCTGGCGCGAGGTAATGCTTACCAAAAAGGTAAAGCCCATCATCGTTTCGATGGGCGACTATGCGGCATCCGGCGGCTATTATATATCCTGCGCGGCGGATTCAATTTTTGCTGAACCCAACACCATTACCGGTTCGATAGGCATATTTGCTATCCTGCCCAATATGCAAAAGTTTTTTAACGACAAGTTAGGCATCACGTTCGACGGTGTAAAAACCGGCAAATACTCTGACCTCGGCGATGTAAGCCGCCCGCTAACCCCCGAAGAAAGGGCCATCCTTCAAAATCAGGTCGACCATGGCTACGATGATTTTACAAAAGCTGTAGCCAATGGCCGGCACAAGACACAGGAATATATTAACAGCATTGGCCAGGGTCGGGTTTGGACAGGCGAACAGGCGATTAAAATAGGGCTGGTTGACCGCTTAGGCAACATCAGCGATGCCATCAAATCGGCTGCCAAAGAGGCGAAGATCAAAAATTTTAAGCTCGAGACCTACCCCGAACAAAAAAGCTTTTTGAACAAATTCGGCCTGAATATGAGCGAGCAAATGAAACTGCATTTTGTCCGCTCAGAGCTTGGCGAGAATTTTAAATATTACGAGCAGCTAAAAGGCGTTACCAAAATGATGCGTACCCCCCAGGCGCGCCTGCCCTACGATATTTCGATTAATTAGTTTTTTTATATTTTGATTGTAAAAGCCGCCCGCATATTGAGCGGCTTTTTTGTTTATAGCCAAAGATAAACGCATTTCCGGTCGCAACTTCTTCGGGACTTTCCGCCTTCGGGACTTCCGACTTTCCGACTTTCCGACTTCCTAATTCCGCAATCGGCATTCCGTCCCGATAGCTATCGGGATCCGACTTTCCATCTTTCGGACTTTCCGACTTTCGGACTTTCCGACTTTCTTTTGTATTTTTACATACTCGATCAATTATGGAAAACAAAACCATAGCCCGTAAGCTTCGCCTGCTGTCGCAGCTGATGGAACTGCATGAGGGCAATCCCTTTAAGATCAAATCATTGGTTAACGCTGCCTTTAAGGTGGATAAGCTGCCCTTTCCGGCTAAAAGCAAATCAGCAGCCGAACTGGAGAAAATAGAAGGTATCGGCAAAAGCACGGCAAGCAAGATCACCGAGCTGCTGGAAACCGGTACGATGGCTGAACTGGACGAATACCTCGAAAAAACGCCGCAGGGGGTCGTCGAAATGATGGGTATTAAAGGCATCGGGCCGAAAAAAGTGGTGGTTATCTGGAAGGACCTCGGCATTGAGAACCTGGGTGAGTTGTTTTATGCCTGCAACGAAAACCGCCTGGTAGAGGCCAAAGGCTTCGGGCTTAAAACACAGGAAGACATCGCCAATGCCATAACGTTCAGCATGTCCAGCCAGGGAAAATTTCTTTATTCCCAGGTAAGGACCCAAACCGACGAGTTAATCGACCAGTTGAAGGGCATTTTCCCGGAAGGAATGATAGACTGTGCCGGTGAATTCCGCAGGTGTTGCGAGATCATCACCAAATTGGTGATTGTGTTGGGAAGCCGCGACCTCGATATAGCAATCGAAACCCTGAAAGGATCAACGGTTATAAATGAGCTCGTCGTCGAGAAAAATCATATACTCGGCCGCTTGCCGGTTGGGTTGGAAGTGGATATCGTTTGCGTGGAAAAACGTTACTTTTATATGGAGCTGTTTATCCAAACCGGCGACGAACATCATGTAAAGGCCGTTTTGGAACGTTCGGCCGACGAACCGGACCAACCTACCGGCGAAGACATGATCTATAAAAAATCGGGGATGGAATATATCTTCCCCGAGCTGCGCGAGGGCGTTACTTTTATTAAAAAAGCGGAACACAATACGCTGCCGGTTCTGATTGTTCACCATGACCTGAAAGGCACTTTGCACAACCACAGCACCTGGAGCGACGGCATTAACACCATTGAGGAAATGGCGCTTTTTTGTCGTGATGAACTGAAATTGCAATACCTCGGCATGTGCGATCACAGCAAAAGCGCCTTCTATGCCCGGGGCCTGAGTGTTGAGCAAGTACTGAAACAGCATGAGGAAATCGACCACCTGAATAAGAAATTAAATGATTTTTATGTTTTTAAAGGAATAGAATCTGACATTTTATTTGACGGGTCCCTTGATTATCCTGACGATGTTTTGGGCACGTTCGATTTTATTGTTGCATCCGTGCATTCTATATTAAAGATGGATGAGGCTAAAGCTACCTCGCGACTTATTAAGGCCATCGAAAATCCTTATACCACCATACTTGGGCACCCAACCGGCAGGCTGTTGCTTAGCCGCAAAGGTTATCCTATTGATTACAAAAAAGTGATCGATGCCTGTGCCGCGAACAAGGTGGTAATTGAGATCAACTCCAACCCTTTGCGTTTGGATCTCGACTGGCGATGGCACCAGTATGCGCTTGATAAGGGTGTTTGGCTTTCCATAAACCCGGACGCACACCGCAAAGAAGGTTTTTTAGATATGCAATATGGTATATTAGCCGGCCGCAAAGGCGGTTTATACAAGGAAAAGTGCCTGAACGCGTTATCGCTCGGGGAAATCAAGGCATTTTTTGAACATTTAAAAGAGGCAAAACAAACCAAAACGCCAATGTCTTAATGAACCAACCGACCGAATGACGCGATTAACAGACAAAGTAAGATCCATTTTAGCTTCACGCAGACCACCTGCGATAATGGTCATCGGTGACCTGATGGTGGATCATTATATATGGGGCGCGGCAACGCGCTTATCGCCGGAGGCTCCGGTGCCCATTGTCAACGTAAAGAGAGAATCTACAACATTGGGCGGCGCCGGGAATGTGGTGCAAAACCTGGTTTCGCTTGGGGCGAAGGCAATGGTGGCCGGCGTAGTTGGCGCGGATACTTTTGGGAGGCAGCTTTCAGAAATATTGGAGAATGAAGGCGTGAAGAGCGATGCAGTGGTTACGGACAATGCGCGATCCACAACGGTTAAGACAAGGGTTTTAGCCGGAAGCCACCAGTTGGTGCGGGTCGACCGGGAGGTGACGGATCCGTTATCAAAGGAAATCGAAGAACGCCTGTTCAGCACTTTAACTGCTGATATCGATAAAGCCGATATTGTGGTCTTATCCGATTATAACAAGGGGCTGTTTTCGCCGGGTGTTACGCAACGCCTTATCCAGCTGGCGGCGGATCGTGGAAAAAAGGTACTCGTTGACCCTAAAGGCTTAAACTACGAAAAATATAAAGGGGCTTACCTGATAAAACCAAATCGTAAGGAGCTTGCCGAGGCTGCCAAGGTTGAAAAAATAACCAGCATTACCGAATTGCGTGATGCGGCCAAAATCATCTTTGAGCAAACCGCTACCACTTATCTCGTTGTCACGCTTTCGGAAGAAGGGATGGCCATTGTTACCGAGCGCGGCAGCAGGTTATTGCCGGTAAAGGCAACCGAGGTTTTTGATGTGACTGGCGCCGGAGACACGGTGATTGCGACGATCGCATATTTTGTTGCCGCGGGCTTTTCCCTTGAGGACGCCTGTGAACTTGCAAACCATGCCGCTGCTATAGTGGTGAGGCATATCGGCAGCGCTACCACCACCATCGACGCGATCTTAAAGGATATAGAAGATAGTTCATTGGCAGAATAGTGCAATGTTTAAATTAAGAAAATATACTGCTTTGCCCTCTTTATCGCTTGCGATAGAGAGGGTCGAACATCCGCCAGCTGGCGGAGCATTCGGGGTGAGTAAACGGAGCGCGTTCATTACAGCCATCCATAACCTTAACTTGTATCGGCACAATAGCTGACTGACCTGCATTGCATGAAAAAAGATATCGAAAAAACGCTTTTGGCTAAAATTCTTGATCAGGATGCTACTCGATTGCAGGTGAAATCATGGCAAGCGGAAGGAAAAAAAGTAGTTTTTACCAATGGCGTTTTTGATCTGCTGCATATCGGCCACATCACTTACCTGGCCAAAGCAGCCGAACTGGGGGATAAACTGATCATCGGGCTAAATTCGGATAGTTCCGTCAAAAGAATAAAAGGCGAAGACCGCCCGGTAAATGGTCAAAACAGTCGTGCTGCATTATTAGCCGCGCTTTTTTTTGTGGATGCCATTGCCCTTTTTGAAGAGGACACGCCTTTTAACCTCATCACCGGCCTATTGCCCGATATTTTGGTGAAAGGTGCAGACTATTCAGTTGATCAGATCGTCGGGGCAAAAGAAGTGCTCGCCAATGGCGGCGCGGTTAAAACGATAAATTTTGTGGAGGGTTATTCCTCTACCTCTATCATCAATAAGATCAGGAACCGGATATGAAAA
>Ga0206808_1011_pt1 | contig 68223 bp, 68 predicted proteins | sample Alteio_BWOrgCont_58_FD_152899 | JGI IMG/M metagenome (GOLD analysis project Ga0206808, IMG submission 152899) | Enriched cells from forest soil in Barre Woods Harvard Forest LTER site, Petersham, Massachusetts, United States -... | ecosystem: Environmental > Terrestrial > Soil > Temperate forest >...
TTGCTCATCGAAGCATCGGAACATTGGGCTGTGGAACAAGGGTTAAATACTGTGTTGATCAGCAGCGGTAACCGAACAGAAAGGGATGCCGCGCACGCTTTTTATAAAAAAATGGGCTATGCCATCAAGTCATCAGGATTCGTTAAAAAACTCTAAAAAGGTATTTCATGTGAGCGAAGAGGCCGGCATCGCCTTGTTTGAACCAAGGCCTTCGCCATCATTCTTTTCAGAAATTACCGGCAACGTGGTTTTTGGCATCGAGGAACGTTTATTACACAACTACCTGCTACCAAGGGATTGCCCGCGGGTTACTTATTATCGGGGTGATAAAACTACGGAAGAAGACAGGGAGCAGTTTTTTGGCGAAAGCAAGGCCGGTTTTGTGGTGATCGTCGAGTCGGGTTGGTATGAGCGGATTAAGGGTACAACTTTGCATTGCTATGAACTCCCGGGCAATGGATTCGCATTGCTGGATGAATGCGCAGGGTATTATATTTCTTACCGGGCGGTTGAACCGGTTTCTGTTCAACCGGTCGACGACATCATGGCTGAGTTGTTAAGGCGTAAGGTTGAGTTGAGGTTCACGCCATCGCTGCTAAAGATTGCAGAAGCGGTAGCAAAGTCGACCTTGAATTTTTCGATCATCAGGATGAGGAATGCGGCGGTCTGAACCGTTGATTGAAGCTGATCTTTTTGATTCACATGATTGCCGCAATGGCTTTCAACGAGTTTTGTTTAGATCAAAAAACAGGTGAAATTAAATGCTTGTGCTGACCGGAGATTATCCTTACCAATTCGTCGCCGGCGTTTTCGATACTATCGTCGTTTTGTATTTTGATGCAGTTACTAAGGTCGCAATTGAGTTGGCTGCTGCGCCTGATCCTTTTTTCGATTTCTTCGGTAGTTTCGCGACCGCGGCCGGCCAGGCGGCTGCTGATGGTTTCGGGGCTGGCTTCTACCAGGATGACCGTCATTTCGGGGTATCTTTGTTCGGCAAAGGGCAGGTATTCCCGCGAACCGTTCACCACAACATTACAGCCTTTTTCCATCCATGCATTTATCTCTGTGCCGATACCGTAGTGGTTGCCGTGGCTTTCCCAGTGCAAGGCGAAAAATCCCGCTTCAATCCGCAATTTAAATTCCGGGGCTGTTAAATGCACGTGGTTTTCATTGCCATTATTCGGTGGCCGGGTAATATACCTATGGGCGAAGATGACCGGCTTTTCGCCATTTATCTTTGTCCGGGCATAATTCATCAGGGTATCTTTTCCGGCCCCCGAGGCGCCGATTACGTAAAATAATGTGCTCATATAGGTTGTTCAATTATTTCCAGCATTAGGTCGTTAGAGTGGCGTTTTAAAGAATTTTCGATGATTCGGTAAGTTTGGTCAGCTGCAAGTTTTAGCGCTTCGTTAAAAGTAAGCCCCCTGTAAAAATGGTTTAAAATAAACAATGCCACAAAGGCATCGCCTGTTCCTCCGAAGCTTTTAGGCAGCAGGGTATGCCAATACTCAAAGGGTTCTTTGTCGAAAGAAACAATACCGGTTTGTTCACCGTTAACGGCGCTTGTGAGTACGAGCTTTACCAAAGGGTATAGCTTTTTAAATTGCTCTGCATAGATTGAGAAGGACTGGTCGTCAGTTAGATCAAATCCGGCCAGCAACCTAAGTTCGGTAAGGTTTGGAAATACCATGTCGGATAAGCGGATAATAGCCGGCCAGCGGTCAATTACTCCGGGTGAAACATAAATGCGGCCGTGGTCGCCGCAAACAGGATCGGTAATGATCCATTTGATGTTACCGCGGAACGCATCGATCATATCGAGAATGATGTCAGCTTGTTCGCCGCTGCCAAGGTAGCCGATATACAGGATCAACTCCAGGTCGCGGTTAACCGCCAGCTCAAAGCTGCTTTGCAGCAAGTCCCTGAAGGGTGGCTCGAATTTCTTTACGAGCACCATATTCGTTAGCCCGTTGAGCAGCAGGCTTGGGACAGGCAATATCTTCTCGCCCAGAATAGTTATAAACGTTTTCAAGCTTGCTGTCCCGTGAACAGCAAAGCTGCCAATCGCTAAAACATATGGCGTTTTTTCCTGCATATGCTAATCTATAACCAGGGATGTGGTGATGCCAAAATGATCGCTGGGATAAATACCGTTTTCGTCCTTTGAATTCAAAACGATCGTTGAATTTACAAATTTTGGATAAGAACCCGTGCCGGGAAAGGGTAGGGCAAACAGGTGATCGACACATATCCGTATTCCCCGGTCATAAGCTTCTGCCTGGCTGTAGCGCGGTTCCGCTCCTTTGCCTGCTGCGTAACAATCGATTGCAGGAGCTGTGGATTTTAATGTTTTAATTTCGCTTGAATTCCCCTCGGCATTCATGTCGCCGCAAATAACCCGGTAATTATAATGCGCAAATGAGGACGTGATCTCTGCCACAAAAGCTGCCTGCTTGCACCGCAACTCAACATTGCGGAGATGGGTAAGGTGCGTATTTGCGATCAACAGGTTGTCGTCGCCGGGCAGCGTTATTTCAGCAAGCTGCAGTTTGCGCTCGTCGTCGCCGGGCACTTCGGGCAAGGCGTAGCTTTGCACCGGCATTACAGGGTAGCGTGATAAAATTCCCAGGCCCGAAAAGCTATTCACCCAGTTCTCCCTGAATATACGTTTACGGAAGCGGGCAGGCAAAAAAATGGCCTGCATAGTCAGCTCCTTTGCCAGGAAGTGCAGCGTATCGGCCCCTGCTTCTTCGCTCACAAAACATTCCTGGCAGGCGATTACGTCGGGCTGCAGGGCCTTAAGCTGTGCGGAGAGCAATATTAACCGTTTGTCATAATTGCCGTCGCATTTCCAGGTGTTGATTGTGAGGATGCGTATCGTTTTCATTGTCATTACCGCCCCCGAAGTTGCTCAATCCTCATTCGGATTTTATTAGGAAGGGATTAGTTGTTTGTTAAGTGTGCAGCGTGGACTGGCGAGCCAAACAGAACCTGCATAATCCACCAAAGAACCTTTTTATAGTGATTAAAAGCGGTCTCAATTTATGGAATCGGGCGGCCACATTTTAATTTTAGCTGTTTACAAATACTAAACTACCAGCGTAATCTAATTTTGGTTTAACCCGATTTAATATGAGTTTATTAGCCATGTGTTAGCATGTTATTAGTGGGTTATGAATTTAACCGTGGGTTAACCTAAAATCCTCCGAAAATCATTAGCAATTAACATTCCGCTAAACTGTACTTTAAATGTGAATCGTAAACTCGTAAACAAATTTACCGGGTAGCATGAAGAAAAATCGGCTGGTAGTGATCGATGACCATTACGATGTGCTTGAGATGCTGAAGCACCATCTTGTTAACGATGGATACGAGGTTAAAATATTTTTTAATGCGGTTGATGCATTGAAGTATATCAATATAGACAACACCGACCTGGTGGTAACCGACTGGATGCTGCCCGAGATGGACGGACTGGAACTTTGCCGGAATTTAAAGATGAGCCAGTCGACCCAGGATATCCCTTTGGTGATGCTGACGGGAAAAAATGAGGAAATCGACGCGGTGACGGCGCTTGAAGTGGGTGCGGAAGACTACTTGCCGAAGCCCATCCGGATGCGGGAACTGCTTAGCCGTATTAAAAAGATATTGAAAAGGAGCTCATCAGATGATGTTAGCCGCAATAAAAAGGAAATGCGCGACATCATTGAATGCGGTCCCTTAAAAATGAATCGTGTTAGCTATAAAGTTTTTTTAGACAATGAGCAACTTGAACTGACCATCGGCGAGTTTAAGCTGCTGGAACTGCTGGCCGGCAATCCCGGTAAGGTATTTTCGCGCAATCAGCTCATTGAGAAAATTAACGGCGCCCAATATTTTGCTACCGAGCGGTCGATCGATGTGCAGGTTGCCGGACTGCGAAAAAAGCTTGGACCCTACAAAGAGGCTATTGAGACGGTTCGATCGGTTGGATATAGGTTTAGCGAGGCGGTTCTGAACCGTTGATTCAACTGATTTTTCTGATTTCGTTGAAAAGACCAACTCCAAAATCGTAAATCGTAATTCGTAATTCGTAAATCGTAAATCAAAAATCATCTACAGACCTTAAGATGAAAGCTTCTATTCCTCCTAACCATACCCTAACAGAAATATATTTTTTCACTAATTAATTCCAAATAATTGCCGCCTACTTTTGGACAAACCAACTGAACGAATGGAAAACAGGGATTATATATTATGCGAATGTGAGTTGGAGCCGCTGGAGCGTTTTGTTGCCTCGCTGGAGGAAAAATTTGAAGCAAAGATAGCTAAGGCGCCTTCAGTTTGTATGACGATGATTCAGGCAGCGGATTCGGTTGAGCACCAGGAATTTTATTTAGGCGAAGCGCTGACCACCGAGTGCGAGGTATTGATTCACGGACAGCGCGGGTATGGCGTGTGCCTGGGTGACGAGCCGGTACGCAGCTATTGCATCGCCTTTATTGACGCCCTGGCCCAATTGCCTGGCGCCGACCTTAGCTACGTTGAAGCTTTTTTAGCTGAACAGGAAAGCATCATTAATAAAGCCGCACAGCTGGAATATAACCAGATCATGCGCACCAAGGTTGACTTTAAATTGATGGAGGAGGAATAATATGCAAACTGAACTGAATTACGACGTAGTGTTTGACGCCCAGGAGCATTTCCGCTTGCTGCTCGACAGCATGTCGAGGCCGGGTAAGATCAATACATACCCGCTGGTGGACATTCTTCCCCCGGAAGGCATTACCCAGGGGGCGGCGCTTACAGGCTTCGCCTTGCTGAATGCCGACGTGAGCCACTGCATTACCGGCGAAAATGCCGGAGAGATTGCTGATTACCTGCTTATAAATACGGCGTCGCAGCAGGCTGATCCCAGTGTTGCCGATTACGTTTTTGTACCGGAAGATTACTTTGGCGAAGAACTGTATGGGGCACGTAACGGAACGGCAACTTACCCGGAGGACAGCACGACATTGATCATCTCATGCGAATTGATCAGCGACAAGCCGCATGGAAATTCGCGAAAGTTTACCTTAAAGGGGCCGGGTGTAAATGGCATAGCCGAAGTATATGTAAGCGGCATTAATGCCGACTTGCTTCACTTCATCAAAGACAGCAATTCCGAATATCCGCTGGGCATTGACATGGTGATCACCGACCGGTACAACAACATACTGGGCATTCCGCGGAGCAATAATTTTAGTTTTTCGCATCCTGAGCATTTTAATCTTTAAAATATAAGAGTATGGGTTATGTAGCAGTAAAGGGCGGTACCGAAGCCATTCATAATGCCAGTGAGCTGGCTGAATTTTATCGCGTAAAAGATAATACCACGCCTATCGACGTTAAACAGATCAGGACGCAAATGCGGCTTGCTATTGACAAGGTAATGGGCGAAGGCGGTATTTATGCGCCTGAATATGCGGCCATCGCCCTGAAACAGGCAGAGGGCGACGTGTACGAAGCGGCATTTATCCTGCGGGCCTTCCGCACTACGCTGCAGCGCAATTATTATACGGAAGAGATCAATACGCGGGAAATGTTCGTAAGGCGCAAGATATCCGCATCTTTTCGCGAAATACCCGGCGGGCAGGTGCTTGGGCCGACACGTGATTACACCCAACGGACGCTCGACACCGCAAAGGCAACTGAAACCACTGCCGATATCCATTTATTCCTTGAACAGGTCGACGCAAAGATCGACCCGGAAAAATTACAGGAGATCAATTCTTTCGGTAAGGTAATTGACCTGCTGAAAAATGAAGGGCTGTTGAAACCGATAGATCCTTCGGATGACCGGAAGCTGGTCGACATTACCCGCGAGGCCATCAAATTTCCTGCGCCGCGTTCGGCGAGGCTGCAAATGATGGCACGTGCCGAAACAGGGGGCCTTATGGCTTTAGGTTACAGCAGCCAGCGCGGCTTCGGCGGCGTACACCCGACGGTTGGTGAATTGCGCTATGGAACTGTCCCCCTGCGGGTAAAAGATGCGAGCGGCAGGCTGCGGTACATCGGTAAAATTGAAGTGACCGAGTGCGAAATGGTAACCGGCAGCAAGCCTGGCAAGAAAAATACGCCGCCATACTTTACCATTGGTTATGGTTTGTGTTTTGGCCATAACGAAACCAAAGTTATTTGCATGAGCACCCTCGACAGCGCTATGCGCAGGCCCGAGCTGGGCGCACCCGCAAACGACCAGGAATTTGTTTTGTACCATACCGAAGGGGTTGAAGCGATGGGCTTTACCAATCACCTTAAGCTGCCGCACTATGTAACCTTCCAGTCTATATTAAGCAATACCCGCGCATCGGTTGAGCGTAGCAAAAAAGCAAATCTTGAAGCGGAAGCCTGGCGGCAACTGGCATCGGTTTAAACATCATATACCATGGTTGAGAATATCAAATTTTCCAATAAATACAATTTTGCCTTTATCGACGAATCCACCAAAAAGGAAATTCGCCGCAAGCTGCTCAAGGCGGTAGCCATACCCGGTCACCAGGTGCCGTATTCGTCGCCCGAAATGCCGATCTCTCGCGGGTGGGGAACAGGCGGCCTTCACATCACGCTTGCGCTTATCGGCCGGAGCGATGTGTTCAAGATCATTGACCAGGGCAGCGACGCCAGCGTAAATGCCTGCAACCTGCGCGAGTTCGTAAACGCAATGACCGGCTGCGAAACCACTTTCGACACCTCCAAAGCCACACTGGTGCAAACCCGCCACCGCATTACGGAGGAGGAACTGAACGAAAACCAGATCATTGTTTTCCAGGTGCCATTGCCCGAGCCTTTGCGGATGGTTGAGCGCTACGAGTATAAAACGCTGCAAATGCATGCCGAAGCTGATTATTCCAAAATGTGGGTTTCCCTCTACGAGGCGTATGTACGTTACGGCGCCATTATGCAGGGATCTGGTTATCCTGTAATGGTAAACGGCAGGTATATCATGTCGCCGTCGCCTATCCCACGCTGGGATACGCCGAACCTGCACCAGGCCAAAACGCTGTTCTTATTCGGCGCAGGACGAGAGAAACGCCTTTACGCGGTACCGCCTTATACAGATGTGGAGCCACTTGAATTTGAAGACGTAAACTTTGAGATAGAAGACTTCAGCAAAAGCGCCTGCTATAAAACCGGCTTTAAAAAGGCTTTCCTGGATGAGCTGTACGCCGATGACGGCTCACAGAAATACGTGATCAGCGACAGCAATTTCCTCGACAAGATCGACAGCGAGGAAGAAACCCATCAATACACCAATAAATACATCGACCAACTGGAAGCATATGACGTGGAAAGAGGATAACTGGCTGCTGCGCGTGCGCAACCTGACAAAAATATACGGCGACCCCGGTGAAAATACCCTGGCGCTCACCGGCCCCGCTTTTAATACCAATCAATGCCCGGATACCGACAGCATTGTGGCCTGTGCCGATATCAGCTTTGACCTTTACCCGGGTGAAGTGCTGGGTATTGTGGGGGAGAGCGGCTCGGGCAAGAGCACTGTAGTAAAAATGCTCTATTTCGACCTTGAAAAAACCGGCGGTGCAGCCTGGCTGAAACCTTATAACGACGGCTGCATCAATATACTGGAGGAATCGAACCAGCGGAAACGCTATATCCGCAATAACCTGATGGGAATGGTGTACCAAAATCCCCGCGATGGCCTGAACTTTGGTTTTTCCTCGGGCGGGAACATCGCTGAAAAACTGATCATGGCGGGGAATATGCATGTGGGCAACATCAGGGGCCGGGCTTACGACTTGCTGGAGAAAACCGAAGTACCTGTGCAACGTATGGACGACCGGCCGGGCACCTTCAGCGGTGGCATGCAGCAGCGGGTGCAGATATCCAAAGCGATTGCTAATAACCCGCCGCTGCTGTTTTTGGATGAAGTAACTACCGGGCTGGATGTTTCGGTACAAGCCAGGGTGCTCGACCTGATCCGCGAACTGCAGAATATGCTGGGTATAGCGATGATCGTGGTGTCGCATGACCTCTCGGTTATCCGGATGCTCACCGACCGCACCATCGTCATGAAAAACGGCCGGATAGTGGAAAGCGGACTGACTGACCAGATCCTGCAAGACCCGCAGCACGCCTATTCGCAACTATTAGTAAGCTCATTATTATAAAAACACCTATGAACATATTAGAAGTTAATGATCTGAGTAAAGTGTTTAACCTGCACATCCTTAATGAAAAAAAGATCGAGGCGCTTAAGCAGATCAACTTTGCGATGAAGGAGGGCGAGATCATAGGTCTGACGGGAAAATCAGGCTCGGGTAAGTCCAGCCTCATGAAATGTATTTACCGCACTTACCTGGCATCGTCTGGAGAGATCATTTACGCGTCGCGGGCAGGTGCAATTGATATGGCAACCGCCGATGACCACCAGGTTATTGACCTGCGGAAATCAGAGATCACCTATTGCTCCCAGTTTTTAAGTGTCATCCCGCGGGTATCGGCGGTGGATGTGGTTTGCGAAAATTTGTTCAGGATAGAAAAGGATAAGGAGCAGGCGCGCGAAACCGCGAAAGGCATGCTTGAAATGCTTGGCTTGCCAACCGACTTGTGGGATGCCTTCCCTGTAACTTTCAGCGGGGGCGAGCAACAGCGCATCAATGTTGCCCGGGCCATCATTGCCCGGCCACGGTTTTTGCTGATAGATGAACCAACCGCTTCACTCGACGCCAAAACAAAGGACGTTGTTATTGACCTGATATCCGACCTAAAAAAGAATGGCACTTCGGTGCTTTGCATATCGCACGATGAATACACTTTGGACCGGCTGGTCGACAGGCGTTTGCATTTGCATTTGGGCGAGATCAACGACGCTGCAGTAGTTGAAGCTAATTAATAAATATTTAAAAAAGAATGAGTTTAATCGTTATTACTAACGCAACCGTGGTTACCCCCTTCGAGGTGCTGAATGGCGCATCGGTAGTGATTGAGCAGGGTATAATTAAACAGGTGGCGCAGCAGGTTGATGAACCAGTTGGCGCTACGGTAATTGATGCAGCGGGAGCAATATTGATGCCCGGCATTATTGACATCCATACCGACGCCATGGACGCCGAGATCGTTCCCCGGACGGGAGCCGATATACCTATTGCGGTAGCCTTCAGAGAGCTGGAACGTAAAATGAGCGGCTGCGGTTTCACCACGGTGTATCATTCGCTGCATTTAGGGTATGACATGGCCGAGGTGCATTCGCGCAGCAAGTATAGCCGTAACCAGGTTTTTGAGACCGTTCACCGCGCGGCAAACGGCAGCACTTTACTGAACAATAAAATACACCTGCGTTTCGAGCTATCGGGCGTCAATTCATACGATACCTGCTTGGAACTGATGGATAAGGGTTATGTAGACCTGCTTTCGGTAATGGACCATACCCCGGGGCAGGGGCAGCTGACCAAGGAACATTTTATAGAATATGCTATAAAAATGGGCAGGTCGGAAGCAGAGGCGCTCCGGTTGTACGATGAAAGGACCAGCGTGCCCATCATTGAAGGCGAGCGGCTGGAAGCGTTGATCAGCCATGCGCAAAAACTGAATATCCCTGTCGCCTCACATGATGATGATTCGACACAGAAGGTCGATTATTTTCACCGGATAGGGGTAAATATCTGTGAGTTCCCCATCAACATGGAAACAGCACAGCACGCCGCCCGATTGGGCATGCATGTGGTAGGGGGCGCTTCGAATATCCTGCGCGGCGGCTCGCTATCAGGGAACTTAAGCATGAAAGAAGCGGTGTTAAATGGCGCCGTGGACACGCTGTGCTCAGATTATTATCCGCCATCGATCTTGCACTCGGTATTTAAACTTTACAATGAGGAAGGCTTGCCTTTACACGAAGCTGTTAACTTAGCTACGCTGAACGCGGCTAAGGCGGCCGGCATCAGCCACCTTACCGGCAGCATTGAAGCAGGCAAAGACGCAGACCTTTTGCTGGTTAATTTAGTTGATGGCCTGCCGATGGTTACGCATACCATCGTACAGGGGAACGTTGTTGCACAGGCCAGTTATAAAAAATTATATAACGAGCGGGATAGGTTGAACCATAATGTACATGTAACCAATGAATTATAAGACAGCCACAATCGAAACAGCGACTATGAGCGATTTGCCCTTTGTCGACTATACAAACAGGCAGCTTTACGAGGTCTCCGCCGCGAGAAACCGTGAAAGGGCCTTGAAAACCAAGCCGGCCGGCAATTTTGTTTTTCAACAAAATAAATGGCAGCCGCAGGAGTACGAAGGTTTTGCCGTCGTATCCATGCTGAGTGAAAATGAAGGGAACGCGCCGCTGCTGGCCCGGTTGATCTCGGTGCAGGAAGAGTTGAAATATAACCTTGAGCCGCGTTACGGGTTTTACCTGTTGCCCCCGGATAGCTTCCATCAAACAATTGCCAATACCTTATCAGCCGACCGTTTTAAACAGCACATTTTATATGCCGGCCTTGAAGCAGCATACCCCGTTTTGGTCGAACAGGCATTTGACCAAATAGCATCATCCGGCGAAGGCAAGGTCTTACCTATGAAAATGATCGGATTGAGCATATTCGGCACCGCTATAGGCATGCTGGGTATTTTTGAGGATGAAGCAGCTTATCAGCGGGTAACGAATTTCAGGGCCGGATTTTATGGTAACCATGAGCTCGCCGCGCTGGATGTGCGGATGACACGCCCTTTCATAGGCCATATCACGCTGGCTTATATTGAACATAGCCTCAATAAAAATCAAAAAGACCAGCTCGCCATCGTTGTAAGCGAAATCAACGAAGCCTTGCTTTCGGAAAAGCTCCTTTTCAACATTGCGAATGCCGGCCTGCGCCGCTATCATCACCTGGCGGAGTTTATTAAACGGGATGACTATCCTGATTTTAAACTGTAAAATCAAACAAATATTGATATGGCATACCTTGAAGCATACCCGCCGGTAACCGAAGAAAAAAAGGAACGCACGTTGGGGGAGGAACCCTATATCCATCCCAGCTGTATAATCAGGGACAGTTCGATTGGTACATGGGCCGCATTGGGTCCGAATACCTGGCTGGTGGAATCAACCTTCGGCGATTACAGCTATACGGCAGGCAATGTACAGATCATCTACTCGGAAATAGGAAAATATTGCTCTATCGCCAATAGCGTGCGGATAAATCCGGGCAATCATCCGCAATGGCGGGTTACCCAGCACCACATGACCTACCGCCGCAAGCATTATCAATTGGGCGAAGAAGATGACCTGGAATTTTTTCAATGGCGGCGCGACCATAAATGTACCGTAGGCCATGACGTATGGATAGGACATGGCGCGGTGATTATGCCGGGCGTCACCATCGGTACCGGTGCGGTGATAGGCTCGGGTGCGGTGGTGACGAAAGACATCGGCCCTTACGAAGTCGCGGTAGGGGTTGCTGCAAAAGTTATAAAAAAACGTTTTGACGATGCTACCATCGAAAAGCTGCTGGCCAGCGCGTGGTGGGAATGGGACCGCGAAACCCTGGAAAACAATTTTGACGATCTGCTGAATTTAGAAGTTTTCCTGGACAAACACTGTTGAAAACCAAGCATGAAACCAGTTATCAAGTTATTCATCCTGTTGCTGGTTTTCACAGCTGTTGGTTGTCAGGATAAAGCGGCGCTGAATGATAAGGGCGTTCCGGGAGAACTGGTGATCGGGATATTTGGCGGAGAAAATCCCGGCCACACCCAAAAGATTATGGACGGCATCCGGACAAACATGGAAAAGGCTTTGGGCATGCCGGTTAAGATGCTGGTGACCAACGACTATACAGCGGTTATTGAGGCCCTTCATTCCAAAAAGATCCACATGGGATACCTGGGCCCATTTTCATACATCCTGGCCGCCCAATATAAAGATATCGACCCAATAGCGGTAATAGGTTTGCAGGGCAAGCCTTACATGTATCATAGCAATATTTATGTGCGGACATCGTCGGGCTTGAATAGCATGGCTGATGTTAAGGCGCATGCAAAAGACCTTACCTTCTGCTTTACTGATCCGGCATCGACATCGGGTCACCTGGTGCCGAGGGCTTATCTGAATTCTATCGGCCTGAATCCTGACAGTGCCTTTAAACAAACGGTATTTGCGGGAAGTCACGCTGCCGCGGTATTGAGTGTTGCTGCGGGCAAAGTAGATGTCGGCTGTGCTACTGATGAATACGGGATCGACTTCCTGGTAAAAAAAGGGCTGATCAAAAAAGGTGTGCTGAAGGTATTGTGGACGTCGGATCCGATCACAGGTAGCCCGGTGGTGATCCGGAAGGACATTAATAAAGACCTGGTAAGGAAAATTCAGCAGTATTATTTCACCATGGCAAAGCAGCAACCGCAGGCATTTCATGATTATATTATGGCCTATTATGCATTTCCGCCGGCCGACCTAACATATGTCGCGATCGCCGATTCCGACTTTAATTCGATCAGGAAAATGGCAGCGAGCTTGAAGGATACGAGGTTGATTCACTGAGCGGAAAGCTTAAAGCTGAAAGACCAAAGCTGAAGACGGCTCGTAGTTCAAAGCAGGCGTGGGACTGAGGCAAAATTGAGGCGGTGAGACTTACGAAGTTTTCAAAACTTCGTAAGTCTTCGCAAGTCTGACAGGGGGTTAATTTCATTAAATAAAAAAAAAGAATATGAAGTTCCGGATAATGATTCTTAGCTTGTTGCTGGCGGTATATTGCCTGGCGTCATGCAGTAGCCCCGGCGACCTCGATAGCAAGGGTATACCAAGGAAGCTGGTGATAGCCAACGTCCAGGCGGAGAATATCAACCAAATAAAAGAAGTGCGGGAAAAGATCCGGGCAATCCTTGAGAAGAAATTGGGTATCCCGGTTGAAGCGATCCAAACGAATGATTATACCGGTGTTATAGAAGCCCTGAAGGCAAAAAAAGTGGACATGGCCGACATTCCGCCGTTTGCCTATATAATAGCGACCCGCGAAATGAAACTTTACCCCCTGGTTACATTGGGGCAGGACGGAAAAGCTTTCACTTACCGGAGCGTGATCATTTCCAACGGACATGGCAATATTAAAACCATGGCCGATGTAAAGGCGAACTCGAAGAACCTGACTTTTGCTTTTGTCGACCCGGCATCAACTTCCGGGCACCTCATTCCGCGGGCATATCTCAACTCCATTGGTTTAAATCCCGACAGCGCGTTTAAGCAGACCATTTTTGCAGGAAATCACCTGGCCGCGGTACTGGCGGTAAAATCCGGCAAGGTGGACGTGGCCTGCAGCACCAGCATTATGTTTGGTTTGATGACCAAGCAAAAAATGATAGCCGACGGCGATATCCGCGTGCTGTGGACATCTGACCCGATCGTCGCGCAGCCCATTGTTATACGCGACGACATTAATAAGGAGTTCGCAAAAAAAATCCAGGATGCATACCTCTCCATCAACACGGAGGAACCCGAGCTGCTGCAAAAATATATAAAGATATTTCTGCCGACGGCAAAAACGGCAACTTTCGTCACCATTAAGGACTCGGACTACGACGGTTTGCGAAAAATAGCGGCCGGCATAAAAGATTTGAGAGACACCAAATAAAAGCTGAAAGTCCCATGAAAACGCACGCACTTATCCTCTTCGCCGCTTTAATGATCCTGGTGAGCGGTTGCAAAAACAGTGCTGACCTGGATGCAGACGGCGTACCCGGCAAATTGGTGATCGCTATTTATGCGGGCGGCGATAATCCGGCGGCAGTAAAATCAGCCATGGCTGAATTGGGAAAGTATCTTGAAAAAAAGCTGGATATGCCGGTGAGCTATGCGTTCTCCACTGATTATACTTCCGTAATCGAAGCCATAAGAGCAAAAAAAGCACACATCGCTTACTTAAGCCCATTCTCCTATGTGCTGGCTTCTCAAACCCACGATATAACGCCCATTGCCTCCCTTGGGGAAGACGGTAAACCGACGATGTACCACAGCGTTATTATTACTAACCCCGGCACGCGTATTAACAGCATGGCTGACGTGAAGGCGAGGGCTAAAAGCCTCACGCTTTGCTTTGCCGACCCGGCGTCGACATCGGGGCACCTTATCCCGCGGGCTTACCTCGTAACCCTTGGACTGAACCCCGACAGCGCCTTTAAGCAGGTGATCTTTGCAGGCAGCCACCCGGCATCGATCTTATCAGTAGCCTCGGGCAAGATCGACGTAGGTTGTTCAACGATGGAATATGGAATTCAAAAGCTGGAACGCGGCGGGGAGCTAAAGCCGGAACAGATAAAAGTCCTTTGGGAGTCCGACCCGATTGTTTCGAGCCCCATCGTCGCCCGCAATGACCTCAATAAAGCCTTCGTCAAAAAAATACAGGACCTCTATCTTAACCTGGCCAAAGACGCCCCCAACGTTTTTGCAGCCTATATCAAGCTTTATCACCCAAAGCTAAACGGGTTGAGCTATATGACGGTAGACGATTCGATGTATAACGGACTGCGGAAGATAGCCCGCGGAATAAAAGACATAAATGTTGCGCAATAACGATTTTAACAGAACAGGATATGCTGGAAGTAAAGAATTTAACCAAGACATTGCCAAACGGGCGAAGGCTGCTTGATGGCATCAGTTTTAAAGTGAAGAAGGGCGAGTTTGTTGGCATACTCGGATCGAGCGGAGCGGGTAAAACGCTTACGCTTCGCTGCCTTAACGGTTTGCTTAAACCTGATTCGGGCTCGGTGATCATCAGGGATGAACACGACCGCCCGCTGGATATTTGCAAGATCAACAAAAGGGAATTGAGGCGCGTAAGGCAAAAGATTGGGGTGATCTTCCAGGGGTATCACCTGGTAAAACGACTGTCGGCGCTCGAGAACGTGATGATCGGGAAGCTCGGCCAGATCAATACCTTCAGGAGCCTTTTTTATGGTTTTACGGATACGGAGGCGGAGCAAGCCTTGAAGGCGCTTGATAAGGTCAAAATGTCGGAGTTGGCCGGTTCGATGACGGGCAACCTGAGCGGCGGCGAAATGCAGCGTGTAGCCATCGCCCGAGCGATCTTCCAGTCACCCACGCTATTGCTTGCCGATGAGCCTATATCGAACCTCGATCCCAGCAATGCCAAAACAATTATGAAAATGATCAAGCCGCTCTCGGAACATATGCCTGTAATAGGGGTATTTCATCAGCCTGAAATGACTGCCAAATACTGTTCGCGTGTAATCGCTATAAAAGAAGGAAAGATCATTTACGATGGCGACCCAAAGCTGTCAAACAAACGCCTCGAGGAAATATACGGTGAAGAGTTGGAGCTGATCGAGCAGCAGGAGCACCTTTTGGCGGCAATAGCAAAATAAAGCGCGATGCAAGCAAGGATGTATAGTTTTAAGCGGTACAGGAAATTTATTCTGCCGCTTATTATTTTATTGGCGGTGACCGAAGGCGCGGCCATTATTTGCGGGGCGACTTTCGGGAAGCTATTTGAAGGGCTGTATCGGGGAATAGCTTTTTTTGGCAACATGTACCCGCCCGACTGGAGCGCTTTTTCGGAAATGCTGGAACCGGCGCTGCAGTCCATCGTTATTGCGTTTTTGGGAACCGTGTTCGGCGCTTTAATGTCGATTGTTTTTGCATTGCTGGCGGCTTCCAATCTTTCCCATCCATGGGTGCGTGCGATCACCCGTTTCCTGATCGGTTTAGAAAGGTCGATCCCCGAGATCGTTATCCTGATCTTACTGGTAGCCGCATTCGGGCTGGGCGCTATGCCCGGAGTTGTGGCGCTATCGCTGGGCTGTATCGGGATGCTGGGCAAACTGCTCGCCGACATTATCGAGGAGATTGACCCTTTGATGATCGAATCCATCGAATCAGTGGGGGGCAATAAGCTCCAGGTAATCGTTTTCGGCGTGCTGCCGCAAATCATTCCAAATATTATCTCCTATACCTTGTTCCGGTTCGAGATCAATATCCGTTTATCGGTGCTGCTGGGCGCCGTGGGCGCCGGGGGGGTCGGCTACGAGCTGGATTACTCCTTCGGGATGCTGCAGTATCACCGGGCTTTTACAGCAATGATCATTATCATTGCGATGGTATTCGCCACGGAGCAGCTTTCGTACTATTTGCGGAAGAAGCTTAAAATGGAGGGTGCATTGAAATGAGCACGGCTGAGCTTACCCTCCCTTCAAAAAAATACAGGCAAAAAATGACAGTGTTCAGCATCGTTGTTGTCGCGGTGGCGCTGGCTTGTATCTATACCAATTTTAATCCGCTGGGGATCTTCATGGAGTTTCACTATGTCCGCGACCTGGTGGGCGAAATGACCCCGCCGAATTATCACGTGCTTTCGGATAATTCGTCAACGGCAATGGCTATCCTCCAAACCTTGTCGTTGGCTTTTTTGGGCACCCTGTACGGCGGTGTCATCGCGGTGGTTGTCGCCTTCCTGGCAGCTTCCAACACCATGCCATTCAGGGCCATACGTTTAACAGCGCGTTTTGTCCTTTCGTTTTTGCGGGTTATCCCGATTTTGGTGGTCATTCTCATCTTTGTGATCGCGGTTGGGCCAAGCACGTTTGCCGGCATGCTGACCCTGGTTATCGTCACCGTAGGTAATTTTGGAAAATTGTTCACGGAGATGATCGAGAATGTGGATAATCCGCCGGCAGAAGCGATTTTTTCGGTAGGCGCCTCGCGGATGCAGGTGATCAGGTATTCCATCATTCCGCAGATATTGCCGACGCTTATCGCAAACCTTTTATTTGCATTCGACGTGAATATCCGCGCTGCGATAGGGCTGGGCATATTTGGAGGCGGTGGCATAGGCTTCCAGTTGCAGTTGGCAAAAAGCGTTTTGCATTATAAAGACGTGACGGCCATTGTGAGTTTGATCATTATCATGGTGATAGTGGTGGAGAAGATATCGGATTATTTAAGGAGAAAGATACTGGGGGAGGGGAAACTTCGGTGATCCGCTGATTGATCAATTGTTTGCGTAATTTAATGTCGAATTTTGAATATCGAAATAACAATCAGCAAATATGATTGAAATCAATCACGGTGAGTTTGCCGATCCATGGCGGGGGCCGATGCCCATGACCGAAGAGCCATGGATACACGAAACAGCGTTGTTGAAAGATAGCCGGATGGGGGCCTGGACGATGGTGGGCCAACGCTGCGAGGTTTTTAAAAGCGACCTGCTGGACTATGCTTACCTGGTTAAGGATGTAGAAGTCTTTAACGCCGAGGTGGGGAAGTTTGCAAACATCGCCTCGCATGTGCGGATCAATCCCACCAATCACCCGATGTGGCGGGCAACGTTGCATCATTTTACGTATCGCTCCAAATCGCATTTTATGGCGGATGATGACGATCAGGAGATTTCGGAGTGGCGAAGCCAGCACAGGGTGGTGATCGGGCCGGATGTGTGGATAGGGCATGGGGCCATTTTGATGCCCGGCGTTTCGGTAGGTACCGGCGCTATCATCGGTTCGGGATCAGTGGTAACGAAGGACGTCGGTGACTATACCATCGTTGCCGGTAACCCTGCCAGGCTGATACGGCGAAGAGTGAACGAAGAAACGGAAGCGGCATTGAAACGGATAGCCTGGTGGGACTGGAGCCGTGAGGAATTAATAGCGGCATTGCCCGATTTTAGAAAACTTGACGCAGCGGCGTTCGCGGAGAAGTACGACAGATAATTAACCAGGTATGAAATTTTATTTATCATCCTACCAGTTTGGAAACGAAAGAGAGCGTTTGCGCAAAATGCTGCCCAGCGGGAGTAAGATAGGCCATATCAACAATTCGAGGGATTTTACCTGGGCTGACGCGTCTATACGGGAGCGTAGTCAAATTGAGGAGATAACGGAATTGAACGAATTAGCGTTTGTGGCTGAACCGCTGGATTTGCAGCAGTATTTCGGTAAACCGGAAGCGTTACGGTCAAAAATTGACTCCTTAGACGGGCTTTGGGTAAGTGGCGGGAATACTTTTGTTTTAAGGCAGGCGATGCGGCTAAGCGGTTTTGACGTTGTTTTTAACGAGTTGCGTTACCGGAAAGGCTTTTTATATGGCGGTTACAGCGCGGGTATTTGCATTCTTTGCGATTCGCTGAAATACATTGGGCGGGTGGATGAACCCAATGATTTTCCCTACCCGGAAAATAAAGAAACGATATGGGAAGGTCTTGGCGTATTCAACTACGGCTTGCTGCCGCACTATGATTCGGATCATTTTGAATCGGAAGCGATAGGTAAGGAAGTGCAGACCTGCATCGACAATAAATGGCTGTTTAAAGCCTTACGCGACGGCGAAGTGATCATTATTGAAGAAGAACCCGATGATTATCCGCTGGGCTAACACTGAAGAATATGCAGCCGTGGCGGACCATTATGCGGAATGCGGCTACCGGGGTGGGCTGAACGCTGAAGATCGCGTATTAACAGCGGTTGACCAGGACGAAATTATCGGTGCGGTTAGAATCTGTATGGAACAGGATGTAATGCTTTTGCGGGGTATGTATATAAAACAGTTATTTCGGGGGAAGGGCATTGGCTTATCGATGCTCCTTTATCTTAAAGCACAAGGAGATGTGGCCGGTTGTTACTGCCTCCCTTATGCGCACCTTGATCAGTTTTATGGCAAGATTGGTTTTGAAAAGATTTCGATAGCGCAGGCGCCCGGGTTTTTGGCAGATCGGCTTGCCCAATACCGGAACAACGGAAGCAGGGACATCATTATTATGCAGATAAAATGACCTTTGAAGAAAGCTATTTCGGCCAAATTCGCGCCTTAACGGGCAGCCGCATGCTGAAGGTACCTGGCATGCGCATTATCATGGAAAACGATGAAGGCGAAATTCTTTTACAACTCCGGGGAGATGTTGGAAAGTGGGGGTTGCCGTCGGGGCTGCCGGAGGAAAATGAGGAGATTTCGGAAACTGTAAAGCGGGAAGTTTGGGAAGAAACCGGCTTGATCGTAAGCGGATTTTTCCCCTGGGGGTTTGCAAGCGCGGTAGAAAGCGAAATATTTGTTTATCCAAACGGGGATGTTATCCATAATTATTCACTTGCTTTTTACAGTGATCAATGGGAAGGCGAGCTAAAAGCGGACAACGATGAAACGCTGGACCTCAAATTTTTCAACCCTTCTGATCTGCCGGAAATGATCGTCAACCACCGGATAACAGTCGACCGGTTCATGCGCTTTAGGGCAACAGGCGAATTTCAATTGTTTTGATTACCTGTAATAATCACTATTTGTTTACTCAGTCTTCAAACTCTTTACAGGGTTGGCAATCGCAGCTTTTATCGACTGGAAGCTAACCGTGATCAACGCGATCAATATTGCCAAAAGGCCTGCCGAAGCAAATATCCACCAACGTACGGGTGCGTGATAGGCAAAGCCCTGCAGCCACTTATACACGGCCCACCAGGCTATAGGCGAGGCGATGAGGATGGCGATGGCTACCAATTTTATAAAATCGTAAGACAGCAATGTAGTAATACCGCTTACCGATGCGCCCAGCACTTTGCGGATACCGATCTCTTTGCTGCGCTGCTCGGCCATAAAGGCGGAAAGGGCAAAAAGGCCCAAACAGGCTATGATGATGGCCAGTATGGCAAACGTGGTAAAAATACGGCCCATGCGCTGGACATCGGCATACATGGCGGCGAAGCGATCATCAAGGAAGGTATAGCGTATCGGTTGATCGGGCGAAAAGCTTTTCCAGGTATTGGTGATCTGCTGCAACGTATTTTTCATATCCTCGCCCCGGACTTTTACGGTCACCATTGAAGGGCTGACCCCGAATTGGAGCGCCAACGGGGCGATCTGTTCGTGCATAGAGTCAAAATTAAAATCCTCCACTACACCGATAACGGTAAACGTATTACCGTTGGTGATGCGCGCGCCGATGGGATGTTTGAGGTTGAGCCTTTTTGCGAGCGTTTGATTGATGATAACGGTTTTGCCGGCTGTATCGTCGGACATATTGTATGAAAAATTACGGCCTTCAACCAGTTTCATCCCCATTGTTTTCAAATAGGTATCATCAATTTGCCAAAACTGTCCGTCTACTTCGGCATCCAGCTTAGTTCTGCCGTCAATAAAAAAGGGATTGCCGTTACGGTTGGTGCCTCCAACCGGCAAGTAATCGCTGATGGAGACGCTTTTTACTGATGTCAGTTTGGAAAGTTCGTTTTTAAAGATTTTGACTTTGTCGCCCAGGGTGTTTGTGCCTTGCAGGATCACTACCTGGTCCTTATCAAAACCGATTTTTTGGTTAAGGAAATAATGCATCTGGTTGTAAATAACCGTAGTGCCGATAATGAGCATGATGGATGCCGTGAACTGGAACACCACCAGGCTGTTGCGCAGCACCGAGCCTTTGCTCCCGGCAGCCACCGTGCCTTTTAAAACCTGCACGGGTTTAAATGCCGACAGGTAAAAAGCAGGGTATAAACCTGCAACGATACCGATAACAAATGCCGAAACCAGGATGACCGGCAATAACCACCATTCGCCCCAGGGCATGGTCAACGATTTGGCGGCAAGCGTATTAAAATAAGGCAGCAACAGCCAGGCCAGCACCAAGCCAATGACAAACGAAAGGCAGCTATACAGCAGCGACTCGGTTAAAAACTGTTTGATCAAACTGCTGCGGTACGAGCCGACCACCTTGCGTAAACCGACCTCCTTAGCACGGTTGGCCGATTTTGCAGTGGCCAGGTTTACAAAATTGATGCAGGCTATGATGAGGATAAACGCCGCAACGCCGCCAAACAGCCAGACAAAGCGGATATCGCCATGCGAAAGGCCGTCGCGTACATCGTACGAATAGAGATTGATATCGGTGATCGGCTGCAGCACCATATTGATCTTAGCTGCCTGCTGCCAGGGGTTTTTTGCACCGCCTTTCATAATGCTCGGCAGGAAGTAGTTTTTAACAATCTCGGCCGTCATTTTCTGGCCGAAATCCTTCGCATTGACCCCGGCTTTAAGGAGCACATAAGTGGGGTAGTTAGATTGACCCCAATTATTTTGCTCACCCGGCCCAAATTCCCTTCCGGTCAGGCTCACCAAAAAATCGTATTGAAGGTGCGAGTTGGCCGGGAAGTTCTCCATAACAGCGCCAACAGTATAAGGGTTGGTTTTGTCCTTATTAATGTACATAACCTTGCCGACCGGGTTTTGCCCGGGGAAATATTTGTCGGCTTTTCTTTCGGAGATGACTATCGTGAGCGGACTGGTGAGCGCATGCGCGCGATCGCCATAAACCATGGGTAATTTTAATATATCCAGCATGCTCTGGTCAGCAAAGGTGGCGCCTTCCTCGTAGCTGTTTTCCACCTGGTCTGCACGGCGTAATTCAAACCCGCCGGTGACGGGGAACAGGCGCCCTGAAAGTTCTACCTGCGGGAATTCAGCTTTAAGCGTCTTCGCCAGCGGCGCCGGCCATTCCGGGCCTTTTCCAACAGTGCCATTATCCGTGTAATAAATCAGCACACGGAAAATACGGTTTGCGTCAGGATATGACTTATCGTAACTCATCTCGTTACGGATATATAAGGCAATTAACAAACAGGCCGCGATGCTGAAAGCAAAGCCCCCAACCTTTATTGCCGCATACATTTTTTGTTTGCGGAGTTGCCGTACGGCGATCTTGAAATAATTTTTAAACATATAGTTGCGCTTTAATTTCTGATGAGACCACATCGAGGTGGTTTCATGATTCGAAATTACCGCTTCAAACCGGGGGTGTCGCCCCAGTTTATAAACTGGGCGCTCTTTTTTCAGGGCATTTTTATATTCCACCGGGCTTTTGCCCGTCACCTCTTTAAAAATACGGTTAAAGGTGCTTTTTGAATTGAAGCCGGAGTCATAGGCGATACCCAACAGGGTTATGTGATCGTAAGCAGGGTCCTGCATTTTCCTGGCAACTTCCGTAACGCGATATTCACTGATGAAATCATGGAAGTTTTTTTTGAGCGCCGAATTGATGATCCGGGATAATTCATGAGGAGTGAGGCCAAGCTTTTCGGCAAGAACGTTTAAACTTAGATCGGGATCCTGATGGTATGGGTTAGCCTGCATGGCTTTCTTCACCCAGCTACCTTTTTGCCTCAGTGCCCCTGATGCCGACGGTTTTGAAGGTAAAGGCTCCTTGCCATGTTCGCCAACTTCCGGCCTTAAAAAGGCTGCGACCGCAATCCAGGTCATCATTACCGCTACCAGGAGATACAAAGGATAGTAAGCATATATGCCAGACCGGTTATGGTAATAAAAATAATCCACTGCTGTATAAGGTATCCACAACAGCCAAAGCAGGGCAAAACCCGCGAGTAAGCGATGCAGCCAGCGCAACTCATACCGGTACCTGTCCCTCAGCTCATTAAATTTCAGCCCCTTATAAAAGCGCTCTATTAGCACGTGGGACCAGCACAGGTAGGCGATAACAGAAATTGCCGCCAACAGCTGCAATGCCGGATTAAGCACCTTAAAGATCAGCGTATCATAAGTTGCAGCGCCTGTCCTGATGCCCTCCTTAATCTCCAATACCAAAACGCCCGACTCCACCAGCAGCGGACTGAAATGCAGCATATCTTTCCAACGGGATTTATATTCCGGCCGGGTAATTTTGAGCACATAAAAATAGATCAGGGGGCCTAATGCCAGTGAAAATTGCAGCGGGAGCCGGCTCCAGTCAGCACTGTAAGCCGATAGCCCGGCGTCTATGCACAATAGCCTTGCCATCGACAAAACAACCGTAGCCGTAGCCAGCGCCAAAAACCGGTTTGCGTCTCGATTGGTCTTTTTGGTGAATCCTAGCAGCAGGATAAAAGTCAGCCCGATAAATATTGTTCCCAGGAGGGCCAGGTCGTATGGGGTGATATGGGAAGTATATGCATTCAAGTAGTTCAATTACGTCAATCGCTGTTCCAAATCGCTAACCTAATGATAGATAACAAATTATACAATATCTTAAATATGTATTGTAACAAAAACGGACATGCGGTTGTGCGGTTTTGAATTGATTGTGAGATAATTAAAGCCACCTATCCGTTTTTTTAATTGAAGCACTATAAATTAGCGCCATTGAAGGTAATCGCGTTTAAAATATCCCGTTATAAAAACTCAACTTTTCCTCTGTGATCTCCGCGCCTTCTCTGTGACCGTGGTTAAAAATTCGTCATCGTTCTTAAACACACACACTTAAACTATCGGCAATTTTAAAAGCAATTTCCTTGAGCGCCACTGAACTTCACGACATGTTCGGCATCTACTTCAAATTGGAGCGACGTTTCTTTCGGCACAAAGCCAAATGTTTCGTTTAGATGAATGATCGCCTTGTTCGCTTCGTAGCAATTGGTCTCAATCGTTTCTACCCCGGGAAAACGACTGAATGTTTCTTCGGTCATCATAGCTTTCAAATATGCTGCGAGTTTTTTGTTCCTATATTTGCCAATGATTCCTGTCATTTCCTGGTTGGCAATTGTCGAACCGGGATAGACAAGCATTATCGACATACCAACCAAGATGTCATTCAGGTCTGAAAGCATAAGGAGGAGCATTTTTACATCGTTTTTTTTGAATAGCTCCATTTTTTGCTTCACCCGTTCCACAGTTTCTTCAAAATATTCCCGGTTGTCGGTCCTCACAATATCGTTCATCAGGGTGGTCAACAGCGCTGCATATTCGCTATATAAGCCTTCGGGGACGTATTCGTACCTCGTTAATTTCAATTTCCCGGTTTCTATGTATTTATTTTTTTGCCATGTATTTAATAGCTCCCGGTTAATGTTATTTCGGGAGAGCTGGTAAAAGTTGATTTTATTGAGGATTTGTCCGTTAAAAGACCCGATCATATCGATGATCAAAGGATTCGCGGTGGCGATCCTGAATGATCCGAAATGATAGTCATCCATTAATTGGAGAATCGTGTTCGCAGTGGTTGTTGAAAGGTCAATGCATTGCTCCGTCAGGATGGTTTCCATGGCGATAAACAGCATTTCATTGCCTGAAGTATCTTTTTTGGTAAAAGATGTCATCACCAAAACCAGGCTATCGTCCTTGTAAAGGAGTTTAAATTTTTTCTGTTTGCCCTTCAGGCTTTCCTTCAACCAAAATTTGTATTCGCGGGGTGATAACGAGGTTTTGGCAATCGTATTGTAATAGCTGAAATAGTCTTCCCAGGCTTTGGCATCAGCGTCAAACGGATCAAAATCAACGATTGCAAGCATTTTCGTTTTTAAATACACAAAACTAATATCCGCCTTTGAGCTGTTAAACAGATGTTAGAATTCTTATCAGAATTTAAACTTAGCCTTATTAATGCCTAATAGAATGCTAACAATAGGGCTATACTTTTACTTCTGTAAAAAATACGTCTGCTTAAATGAACACCCACGTCCTTACCAACGCGCGCATCGTTACCCCACATGAAAACTTTATCGGAACGGTCGAAATTGAAAATGGCCTGATCGCATCGGTGATAAAAGATAAATTTTATGCGTCGGGTATCGACATGAAACAGCAGTGGCTGATACCCGGTTGTATCGATATTCATACCGATTACCTCGAAAAAGAGCTTTATCCACGTGCAAGCGCCGCATTCCCTTTGCCTTTTGCGCTTCACTTTATGGATGCCCGCGCTGCGGCTTGCGGTATCACTACTGTATTTAGCGCGGTAAGTTTTTCCGATAACGAAGGGAAGAACCGCAGCCTGGGCGAAGCACTTGAACTGGCACAACAGATTGACCGGGCGCGGCATTCCATGCTGGTGCGCCATTTTCTGCATGCGCGGATCGACCCGAACACGGACAACATATTGCCCTACCTCGAGCCCATGCGGCAATTGGAAAGTCTGTACATGGTGGTGTATAATGAGCAGATCCCCGGGCAGCGGCAATTTACCATGGAACAACAGGTGGTGTTGCGAATGAAAGCTTTTTCTATTAGTCGCGAAGAGGCGCTGGACAGGCTCCTGGTACAAATTGAAAAAGCAAAACAGATCAATAACCGCCACGCGATACTTGACGCATTTAAGGATAAATATATCATCGGCAGCCACGATGATACCACCACGGAACATGTGGAGGAAGGCCGGGTTTTTGGCGCCACGCTTTCGGAAATGCCTACCAGCCTTGCGGCAGCACGACGAGCGAAGGAACTTGGTTTATGGGTTTGCCTGGGCGCGCCTAACTACTACAGAGGCGGCTCGCATTGCGGAAACCTGTCGTGCTGGGAGGCATTGGACGAAGACCTGGCAGATATCCTGTGCAGCGACTACCATTTCCCAACCATGCTGGCCAGTGTGGTAAAAATGATTGACGAGGGTATTAGTCCGAGTAAAGCTGTGAACATGGTTTCGCTAAACCCCGCAACGCTGTTGAATTTCCATCATGAAACCGGCAGTATCGAGATAGGTAAAAGGGCGGACCTGGTAGCCTTTGAGAGTAAAGGGTCCTTTGCCTCGGTGTCGCATGTTTTTGTTGATGGCGTGAGTAAATACCGCGCCGATTATACGCACGGCGTACAGCCACTATCGGCTGAAAAAACCCAGGATTGGGGTGTGTTGAAGGACAGTTTGTTGTAAGAAAATGAAAATCGGTATTATCGGCGACATTCACGAAGACATAGTGGCCCTAAAAAAAGCATTTGAGCTGCTGGAGGCGGCAGGATGCGACGAGGTGGTGTGCCTGGGCGATATAGTCGGCTATAAGGTAAACACCTACCATTACCTGGATACCCGCAGCGCCCATGAATGTATTGCCATGGTAAAGGCTAACTGCAGCGTGGTGGTGATCGGTAATAATGACCTTTACCAGGCCAAAAGGATACCCCGTTACAGCGGCGATTTCGAGTTTCCTGAAAACTGGCATGAGCTTGATTTTTTTGAGCGGAAGGCCCTGAGCGACAACCACGTGTTCCTTTATGAAGACGTTCAGCTGCCGGCTTTGATCACCGCCGCCGACAAGGCATACCTTCATGACCTGCCTGAATTTGAAGTAAGGGATTACGGCGGGCATAAGGTGTTTTTTTCGCATTTCGCCTACCCGGACCTGCATGGGGTTAAGACCTGTTTCCCGCAGGAGGCCTCGGCTTACCACGACCACCTCGGGTTTATCAGCCGGCACAATTGCCGGACGGGGTTTTCGGGGCATATGCATTTTGAAGGCCTTAGTGTTTGTAATGAAGACCACATCGAGCGCAACCCTTTCGGTAAATACAAGCTGAATAACCAACTGCAATGGCTGTACGGTCCCTGTGTTGCGCGTTGCCAGTTTAATAACGGGCTGCTGATCTTTCACCCCGAAAAATTTGAGGTGGAGGCTGTGCCGCTCCTGTTTGTGTGACAAAAAATCCGACCAATGAAATACTTATATCTTGTTGCCGCGTTGATCCTGTTTATCAACTTCGGCAAAACGCCTAAAGCCAGCCTTGTATTGCTGGACGGTAATATCGTTACGCTGAAAGCTAAAGGTGACCGTGCACAGGCCATCGCTATTACTGACGGCAATATTGTGGCCGTTGGACCTGATGCGGTTATCCGGACTTTTATCGGCGATAGTACCAAGGTAATTGACCTTAAAGGCAAAACCGTTGTTCCGGGCTTTAACGATGTGCACATGCATCCGGCGGCCATCTACACATTTGACGAGCCTTATGCCGTATTGAAGCTCGATACGGTTACGTCCATGCGAAACCTGATCGCTTTGCTGAAAAAGAAAGCAGCAATTACCCCAAAGGGTATGCTCATCAGGGGCGTTGGCTATAATGAGACAAAGCTGGGCGGCCAGCCCATCCGCGACAGCCTCGATGAAGCATCCACCGATCATCCTATTCAAATATCTCATGTGAGCGGGCATTTGTCGGCAGCCAACTCCTACCTGATGGACCTTAACGGGATTGACGAAAACACCAAAGACCCCGCCGGTGGGGCCTTCGAACGTTACCATGGCACCAATAAACCCGATGGCATTTGTAAAGAAACAGCCGCCGGGTATTTGCACCGGTCGAAGAAGATCATCGAACCGCCCCGGCCGACAGAAGCCGAGGAGATGGAAGGGTTTCGCAACTTTTTTAACGATGTGCTGGCCAACGGGGTAACCAGCATAGGCGATGCCTGGACCACGCCGGAAAAAGTTGTGGTTTACCGTAAACTGGTGGCGGAACATTTCCCAATGCGCTTTAATATTTTAATGGGCACGCCGTATGCCAATGACCTGATCACCGGGAAAATAGCGCATATCAATACGCCTTATTTGAGAATTGAAGGAGTTAAAGTGATACAGGGTAACTCCTTAAGCGGAAAGACCTGCTGGCTGTACGAGCCTTATGATATGATAAACCCGGTTACCGGGAAAAAGGATTACTACGGCATCCCTCCGGCCAGGAGCCAGGCCTCACTGGACAGTTTATTTTTAAGAATACACAAGGCGGGTTTGCAGATCGCCGTTCATTCAAATGGCGACCGGGAGATCGACATGGTGATCTCGGCAATGGAAAAAGCACAGAAAGCTGATCCCCGGCCCGATCCGCGTCATCGAATTGAACACTGCAGCATTACCAACCAGGGAATTTTGGATAAGATCAAAAAGGACAAGATCATACCGGTATTCCATTGTTATATGTACGAGTTGGGTGATAAGATGCTGGTTTATGGTGCAAAGCGGATGGCTATGCTGCATCCCACCAAAACGGCAATGGACATGGGCATTATTTATGCCCTGCACTCGGACGCACCGATCTCGCCTTACCCGGCCATGATCCGGTTGGGCAGCGCCGTTAACCGTAAAACTAAGGACGGCGGGATTGTGATAGGGGGCAACCAATGTATCGGCGCCGAAGATGCCATCAAGGCTTACTGTTATGGAGGCGCTTACTGCACATTTGAAGAAAAGAAAAAAGGCCGGTTGATACCTGGCGAATACGCGGATATGATCATCCTGGATAACGATCCCACCACCATCGATCCCGAGAAAATCTATGATATCAAAGTGCTGACGACTATTTCGGGAGGTAAAGTTGTTTATCAGCGGCCCGGAATCTAAACCCAACATATACCAATCCTAACCATCATGAGTAAAAAACTATTTAAAGCTGTCGACAGGTACATCGAAAACCTGCTTGGCAAAGAAGATAAGGCGCTTAAGTCGGCCGAGCGGCAAATGAAGAAAGCCGGTATTCCGCCCATGAATGTATCAGCCAACCAGGGGAAATTTTTGCAGGTTTTGGCGCGTATGGCTAATGCAAAAAAAATACTGGAGATAGGCACCTGTGGCGGCTATAGCACCATATGGCTCGCCAGGGCGCTGCCGGTAGATGGGCATCTTATTACGCTTGAAATTGATAAGGATTACGCCGCCGTGGCCAGGGAGAGCATTATTAAAGCGGGGCTGGATACGGTTGTCGATATCAGAGTAGGGAAGGCGCTGGATATTTTAAATGAGCTGGATGTGGAAGATGGGGGCTCTTTCGATATGATCTTTATCGATGCTGATAAACCACCTTATACCGAGTATTTTGAAATGGCGCTGAAGCTATCGCGGCCTGGGACGGTGATCGTTGCGGACAACGTAGTGCGTGAGGGCCATATCCTGGATGAAAAGCATGCGGACGAAAAGGTAAAAGGTGTGCAGCGTTTCAATAAAATGCTGGCGGGGAATGACAAGGTGACGGCCACGATCATTCAAACAGTAGGGGTGAAGTATCACGACGGAATGGCCATCGCGGTGGTGAATTAGTTCTTTGGGGGTAGGTTAACAGCCGACGTTAAGCGAAAAGTGGCAGTAGCAGTGGCAGCTTAATTTAATGTTTGATCCCGTGCCTGCGAGATGGTTCAGGGATGGAAATTGATAGTTTGTTATCATTTGATCGGCGTAAGCGTAGTCACTACCGATTCATAATCCAATTTAAAATTGAACATCTTAACACCGCAGTTGCCATGAACTTTGAACCATGAACTATGAACCCCTCGACTGCTACTGCTATTGCCACTCTTCCTGTATAAATCGTAAGGAGGGACGTACTACTCCTTCGCCACAATACTTCCCTGGAACAATATAGGGTCGCGGTGCGAGCTGATCACTTCCAGCGAGGCGTAGCCATCTGCTGAAATATCCAGCTGCATTTGCTGCACATCGCGCCAGTTGTTCATGTTGTTGTCTTTGGGTTTGATGGAAATTTGCCATCCGCCTTTTTTGCCTTGCTTTTCGTTGTAGCTAAAATCAGTAGTGGTGAACTTGATTCCACCTTCATCAGAGCCGGGGTTGGGAGCCATATAAGCCCGGCCAAAATAGGGTAGGTACGCTGTGATGCTATCCTTTGATATTTTGAGGTCGTACATATCCGTTAGCTGACGGCTCTCTCCACGTTGAGGAACGGCGTAGTCGGCTTCAAAAAAATAGCGGTTGCCTTCAACCATTTCTTTTATCTTTTCCTTCTTATCAGCTTTTGAATTTTGCGCACTGGCAATACCTGCGGTCGCAAATGCAACGCCGAGCATCAGCGTTATCTTTACTAAACGTTTCATATCTAATGGCTTAACATAATTAAAACGCCGAAAAAAAATAAAAATTGTAAGTGGGTGACAATGAATTAACGGAACCTGCAAACTGCCCACTCCCAATGCCTACCGCCCATTCACTACTCCACTCACCATTCACTACTCACCACTCACTATCATATCAAACTTACACTTCTTTTCACAAAATCTGTTAATTCCGCGCCGGTTAATAACCCTTGTGAAAGTAATGCCAGATCAAAAGCCTGTTTGCTCAATTGCGCCTGCAATTCCTCATTTTCTTCGCTTGCAATACGGCTGATCAGTTTGTGGTTGCCGTTAATGATCACCTTATAATTATCGGGCATGCTGCCATAAAAACCCATACCGCCGCCCATCGCTGCCATTTCCTTCATGCGGCGCATAAATTCGTCCATGGTAATAGTCACCGGCAGTTCTTCGGGGTTCAGGCTTTCCACTTCGATTTTATATGCGGGTTTAGCAATCGCCTTTTCGAAAATGCTTTTCACCTTGGTCGATTGCTCTTCGGTCAATACATGTTCGGGCGCATCGTCCTTTTTTATCAATTTATCTGCGACATCGGCATCGACTCTCTTAAACGAAGTCTTTTCAAGCTTATGCTCGATGTGGCCGATGAAATGGTTGTCGATAGGGGTGTTCATCAACAAAATGTCGTAGCCTTTTTTTTCAGCCGAATCAATAAAGGCATGCTGCCTAGCCGGATCGTTGGTATAAATGTAAACCACGTTGCCGTCTTTTCCGGTTTGTTCCGGCGCAACCTTTTCCTTGTATTCGTTTAAGGTGTAATTCTCCTTTTTGGTGTTGGTAAGGAGTACAAAATCCTTCGCCTTGTCATAAAATTTGTCATCGCTGATCACACCGTATTTTACAAACAGCCCAATGTCCGACCATTTTTCCTCGTAAGCCGGGCGGTCGTTTTTAAATAGGTCTGCCAATTTATCAGCTACTTTCTTGGTGATGTACGTGTTAATCTTCTTTACATTGCTATCGGCTTGCAGGAAGCTGCGCGATACGTTCAGCGGGATATCCGGCGAATCGATGACGCCATGCAGCAGCATCAGGAACTCGGGAACAATGTCCTTTACCTCGTCGGTAATAAACACCTGGCGCGAGAACAATTTGATCTTGTTGCGCTGCAGCTCAAAATCGTTTTTCAGTTTCGGGAAATACAGCACACCTGTCAGGTTGAAAGGATAATCCACGTTAAGATGTATCCAAAACAGCGGATCTTCCGAGAAGGGGTAAAGCTGTTTGTAAAAATCAAGATAGTCCTGGTCTTTTAAGTCAGCAGGTGCTTTGGTCCAAATCGGGTTAGTATCGTTGATGATATTATCTACTTCAACAGATTTATATTTGGTTTTGCCTTCTTCATCAACACCGTCTTCTTCTTCCTCGGTTTTGGTGCCGAATTTGATGGGCACCGGCAAAAACTTGCAGTATTTATCCAGTATCTCCTGCAGCTTGTATTTGCTTAAAAATTCTTCCGAATCGGCATTGATATGCAGGGTGATCTCCGTCCCGCGTTCTGCCAAAGTGCCTTCGCTTATCTCGAACTGGGTGCTGCCATCGCATACCCAATGCGCCGGTTCAGCGCCTTCCTGATACGATAAGGTTTGTATTTCAACGCTATCGGCCACCATGAATGACGAATAAAACCCAAGGCCGAATCGGCCGATGATCTCGTTTGCGTCTTTGGCTTCTTTAAACTTCTCAACAAACTCGGTAGCGCCCGAAAACGCGATTTGGTTGATATACTTTTTGATCTCTTCGGCGGTCATCCCAAGTCCGCGGTCGGAAATGGTGATGGTCTTGGCCTTTTCATCAAAGGCCACTTCGATCTTCAGGTCGCCCAGTTCGCCGTTATACTGGCCAAGCGCGCTTAACCGTTTGATTTTTTGAGTAGCATCCACGGCATTTGATACGAGCTCGCGCAAAAATATCTCGTTATCCGAGTACAGGAATTTCTTAATTATCGGGAAAATGTTTTCGGTATGGATCGAAATCGTGCCTTTTTCTTGCATAATATTATATTTTTTGAGTTATTGTTTTTGTGACGAATGTAACACAACAATGGCCGTTCCAAAAGACAACCGGTTGACAAATTGGCAGGATGCCCGCAGATTAAAATAAATGTACATTATACATTTTATTTTTCAAATCCTTGTTTTATCTTTGTAATGGGCCTTTCGGCTTAACCAATTATAAATACCCGTGATATGAAAAGTGCGTTTCAGATTTGTACCATTATTTGTGTGTTATTTGTTTTTTCCTGCTCAAATAAAAGCGGCCCACCACCAACACAACCACAAACCACCCCGTATACGCCGCCATCGGTCGCCTCTGGGTTCGCCAAAGGGGCCGACATCAGCTGGGTTACCCAGATGGAAGCATCAGGAATTAAGTTTTACAATACCAGCGGAACCGAGGAGGACTTGTTCGCATTGATGAAAAGCATCGGCATGAATTCAATAAGGCTGCGCGCCTGGGTTAACCCGACCGGAGGCTGGTGCAATACGGCTGATGTACTAGCAAAGGCGGAGCGGGCAAAAAGTGCCGGGCTAAACATTCTGCTCGATTTTCACTACAGCGATACCTGGGCCGATCCCGGCACCCAAACCCCACCGGCAGCCTGGGCCTCGCTTAGCCTTACGGCAATGGAAAGTGCCTTATACTCCTACACGGTCGGCGTTATGGACACTCTGCAGAATCATGGCATCACACCCACATGGGTACAGGTTGGTAACGAGGTTGACGATGGCATGCTTTGGCCAACCGGGAATGCAACCTCCAATATGGCTAACTTTGCCGCATTGGTTGAGCAGGGCTATAAAGCCGTTAAGTCGGTTAGCAGCACCACCAAGGTTATTGTGCACGTATCAAACGGTTACAATAATTCCCTTTTTGAATGGGTGTTTGACGGATTAAAGGCTAACGGCGCCCAATGGGACATTATAGGCATGTCATTATACCCATCAACGACTAACTGGCAGACTTATGATTCGGAATGCCTTGCCAACATCAATGCCCTCGTTGCCCGTTACAATACACCCTGCATGGTGGTTGAAGTAGGGATGGAGGAAGACCAGCCGGGGACAAGCCGGAGCTTTTTAACCGATCTTATTACCAAGGTGAACTCAGTAGCGGCCGGCAACGGGCTTGGCGTTTTTTATTGGGAACCCGAAGCTTACAACGGCTGGCAAAGCTATGGTTTGGGAGCGTTTACTTCCAACGGCGAGCCATCGGAAGCGCTGGAGGCTTTTGGTAACCCTTAATTGCATCCTTATTATGCAGCGGTAAAGATGGTTATCATTGTTAGGAGCACGATGGCAACTGTAAAAGCAACCATGTACATCAAGCCCATTCCGATCATCTTAAATACCGTTCGCCACCAGCTGCGGTGGTAAACCGCCCGCAACGACGTGAAAACATACCAGGTTATTCCACAAGTTGCCGCGAATGCAAGCCAGCCACGGACCGGCTCCCATGCCGGGCCTCCGGGTATAAAAAAAGTGATGAGCATGATTACCGTTAAAAACAGGAAGATAAAACAATGAAGATGGAAGGAGTAGATCAGGTGTTCGACATAAAATTTCTTACTGCGGTAAAAACTGATCATCAGGAACAATGCAAATAACGGCAGCAGCAGGAACATCATTTTAGGGAAATTATGCTTCATGCTGTCTTCTACAATATCCGTCACGTCAATGTGTTGCTCGTTCAGAGCGAAGGCCTTTTTGTTATAATACCGCTCAAACCAGCCGTCGCGTTTTGCTTCAGGTAGTTTTTGCTGGTTTGCCAGGTACTGCGCGTACGTTGTATCCGTAGTGGTCGCGTTCACCATATGGGCATTTTCCCTTGCTTTCTCACGCCCTTTTTTTGAGGTATCCTGCACCCAGTGGCCATTTACGGATTTGTAGCCGGCATCTGTGTATATATCTTTTATAGCATCTTTTTTTGCCTCCGCCGGAATGTACTTGTTCTGCTCGACGGCTTTTACCGCTTTGGCTAACTGCGCAGTGCTGGTTGGTGTTGCATTCACCTGCACTATGCCACTCTTTTGCTGAAAAAGCACCAGGAAATAAACGATACTAATAAAAATATACATTTTTACCGGGTGCAGGTATTGCACCCTGCGACCGGCCATGTATTCGTTGGTGAGAAATCCCGGCTTGAAAAGGAGCGGTTTTAGGGTATGGAAAAACTGGTGGTCGAAATGAAAATAATCGCTGATGGCATGGTTCATCATATGACCAAAGCTTTCTTTTATTTCAAGATTTTCCTGCCCGCAGTTGTGGCAAAACTTACCTTCGAGAATGGTGCCGCAGTTTAAGCAGTTGTTTTCGTGCCGGTAATGTTTTTTCATAGGGTTTGGTTGATGTTTGCTTTTTCTGTTTATCAATATAAAATCGTCAGGAAATCATAGCGGCTCAACAGCCAGCTTTACTGCCGGATTGTGTTTGTACCTGAATACAAAAGGAAAAACAACTGCAATCACAAGCGCGTAGGCGGCAAATGAAAGCCAGATGCCATGCCAGTTGTTGACGTGCTCGGTCGACACAAAAAAGCGGTCAATTAGGAAGCCGCTGATTAGGCTTCCGAAAAACGCTCCAATGCCATTTACCATCATCATGAATAGTCCCTGGGCGCTACCCCTGATCTGAGGCTCAGTCTCTGTTTCGATGAACAATGAGCCCGAGATGTTGAAGAAATCAAATGCCATCCCGTAAACAATACAAGATAATATGATCATCCATAAGCCACCGGCAGGGTTTCCAAAGGCAAAAAGGCCGAACCGAAGTACCCAAGCCAACATACTAAATAGCATCACATATTTAATTCCGAACTTTTTGAGAAAAAATGGTATCGCCAAAATAAATAGCGTCTCGGATACCTGCGAGATCGACATGATGATAGCAGGGTATTTCACTGCTATTGAGTCTTTATATAGCGGAGTATCGAAATCGTGCAAAAAGGTGGTCCCATAGGCATTAGTGAGTTGTAAAGCTGCGCCTAATAACATTGCGAAAATGAAAAAAACGGCAAATTTTGACGTTTTAAAAAGCGTAAATGCTTTAAGCCCCAAGGCGTCAACAAGTGTTCGATTATCGGATTTTTTCCATAACGGCGGACATTTTGGAAGCTTAAAAGCATAAAATCCAAGAATGACGGCCACTATGCCCGCAATATAAAATTGGTTTGCTGATGTTTCATTGTGACTGATGCTTACAGTCCACAATGCCGCGATAAACCCGATTGTTCCCCATGTGCGAATTGGAGGGAATTCTTTCACAACATCAAGATCGCTATTTTTTAAAGCCGTGTAAGCAATCGTGATTGACAACGATATTGTGGGCATGTAAAAAAGCATGTTAAGGAGCATCACCCAAAAAAGCGCCGCTGGACTGTTTATGAAAGGCACGACACAAAGTACAATACCGCCGCATATGTGTAAAATCCCGTAAAGTTTTTCAGCATTGATTATCCTGTCAACCATTATCCCGGTGAGCGCGGGCATAAAAACAGCGGATATGCCCATCGTCGAGAATATCGCACTGAATTGTTCAAACGACCAGTTTTTGTTATGCGAACAGTATGCTCCTATGGTAAGCAGCCACGCTCCCCATATAAAGTACTGCATGAAATTCATGATGATCAACCGCAACTTAATATTCATAGTCTGCCGTTTTTGCTGAATTAGATGAGCATTAATTTGAGCGTTAAAATAGGGAAATTATTTGGGAAGTAGAGATTAGGGGCCGTCAAGAAATCGAAGTTTTTAAAGCTAAGTCTTCCTACGCGGCGATAGATGGGTCGATAGAACAGGAACTGAATTAGGGGAAACTGTCAGTAACAGATAGCGTAAATGTCCTGTTGGGTCCCCAACAATGTTGGGGATGACTTTTTTGACTAACCTCTGATCAACTAATCTCTAATAAACTAATCTCTAATCACTACCCTCACGACGCCTTCCGCCGATTCAGCTCATCACGTATCTTCGCCGCCTTTTCGTATGATTCTTCCGACAGGGCTTCCTGCAAGCGCGTTTTGAGTTCGTCGACGCTTAGTGTGCTATACCCGCCGGTTGTTGCAGCTGCTGCAGCTTTTTCTTCGGTAGTTTCGTTAATGTTTTCCAGGTACACAAAATCGTTCCCTTCAATTACGATACCGGCGGTAGAGAGGATGAATTCGTAGGTGTAAATCGGGCAGTCGAACCGCACGGCTACGGCAATGGCATCGGATGTGCGGGCATCGATCTCGACGGATCGCTTACCATCCGAACAGATCAGTTTAGCATAAAATATACCGTCGACCAGGTTGTATATAATGATCTCATTTACAGAGATATGGTAGGCCTGTGCAAAGCTTTTGAACAGGTCGTGCGTAAGCGGCCTGCTCGGCGTCATTTTTTCAATTTCAATGGCGATGGCCTGTGCTTCAAACGCGCCGATAATGATCGGCAGCCTTCTGCGACCGCTCACTTCGCCTAAAACCAGGGCGTAAGCACCGGATTGTGTCTGGCTGTAAGACAGCCCGACAATATCCAGTTTTATTTTCTTCATATCATTACCCATCACAAACGAATCCTATTTACGCCGAAGCTTTATATTCTTTTATCGCCGATATTAACTCGGGAACCACCACAAACGCATCGCCCACTATGCCGTAATCCGCAACCTTAAAAAACGGCGCTTCGGGATCCTTGTTGATCACTACGATCACTTTTGACGAACTTATGCCGGCCAGGTGCTGTATCGCGCCCGAAATTCCTATTGCAATATACAAATTTGGACTGACAGCAATACCGGTTTGGCCCACATGTTCGCTGTGCGGCCGCCATCCGGCGTCGGATACCGGTTTTGAGCAGGCCGTTGCGGCCCCCAGCAAGTCTGCCAGTTCCTCAATCATTCCCCAATTTTCCGGACCTTTTAGTCCGCGCCCGCCTGATACGACGATATCGGCGTCCGGCAGCGATACTTTATCAGTTGAACGGACAATCTCTTTGATGACGGTTTTCAGGTCGCCGGGTTTTAAAGCAGGGCCAAAATCTTCAATAGCAGCGGATGCGCCTTTTTCTTCAATTTTATAGGCATTCGGTGACAGCGAGATTACTTTCTTTTCAGAAATAAGCTCCACGTTGGCAAATGCCTTGCCCGAAAATGCGGTCTTTTTTACCGTGAATTTACCGTTTGCCTGTTCGGGCAGCGCAACCGCCCCGTCAGCGACACCGGCTTCAAGCTTTACCCCGATCCGCGGCGCTAAACCACGGCCGGAAAAGGAATTGGAAAGCACTACAATTTCTGCGCCTTCTTTTACGGCAGCTTCGGCGATCACCGATGCATAGGCCTGGTTAATAAAGTTTTTTAACTTATCATTGGAAACATTTAAGACCTTGTCGGCCCCGTATTTGCCGAGGCCGGCCAATTCTTCCTTGCTTACGTCGCCGATTGAAATGGCAACGAGGCTGGTTTTATTTTGATCCGCGATTGCGCGGCCATAGGAAACAATTTCAAAGGTTGATTTTTTGAATTTCCCCTCCACATTTTCCGTATAAACTAAAACAGGCATATAATGGTATATAAGATAAGATCAGCGATAAAAATTAAATTACCCTTGCTTCCTCGTGCAATAATCCGACCAGCTTTGCAACATCATCGGCGGGAACAAGTTTTACCTGGCCGCGGGGCTTTGGCGTTTCATAATCTAACACATTCGATAGTGTACTTACTGCAACTGGTTCGATAACCACCAACGGTTTGGTACGTGCCGACATAATGCCGCGCATATTGGGTATTTTGGGTTCAGCAACACCTTCGGCAGTACCAGCTACGATGGGCAGGGGAGCACTCAAAACTTCTTTTCCGCCTTCAATTTCACGCTCTACGGTAACGTCGCTGCCATGCACGTCCAGCTTTTTGATGATAGAAACTGAAGGAAGGTCGAGTAACTCACCCAACATTCCCGCTACTTTCGAACCATTGTAATCAATCGACTCACGACCTGTCAATATAAGGTCGAACGGATTCGATTTAACGTAGGCGGCTATTTGCGAGGCCACAAACCAGGCATCGTGCGGCTTGGCGTTTATCCTTACCGCATCAGTGGCGCCTATTGCCAGGGCCTTTCGGATCGTTGGTTCTGTGCTTACTTCGCCAACATTGATCACGGTAACCGAGCCATTTCCGCCATCCGTCAGCTCGATGGCGCGGGCCAGCGCAATCTCATCGTAAGGATTCAATATAAATTGAACGCCCGCGGTATTAAATTGCGTGTTGTTATCGGTAAAAGTTATTTTTGTGGTGGTATCAGGCACATTGCTTACACAAACCAGTATCTTCATTGTTATGCTTTTAGTTTTTACGTACCTGTAAGCTATCGGGGGTGTTGTTTACTCACAAATAGGTTTGTGCAAATTTAGTTAAAAAAGACAGAGTTTAAAATGCAGGCAAACAGATTAGAAAAGCTGCTGGAATTTATAAAAAAAGAACCGGGCGATCCGTTTTTAAAATATGCGCTGGCGACAGAATATTTGCGCCTCGGCGAAACGGATAAAGCGCTCTCCTATTACGAAGAGCTGGTAACAAAACACCCGGATTATACCGGAACTTATTACCACCTCGGCAAACTTTACGAAGCATTAGGTCGCCGCCAGGATGCCATCAATATTTATGAAACCGGCATGAAAACGACGCGGGCGAAGAATGATAACCATGCTTTCGCAGAGTTGAGGGCGGTTTATGATGAACTTATTGAAGAGTAGCAGTGGCAGTTGCAGTAGCAGTAGCAGTGGAAAGAGTTCATAGCTCATGGTTCATTGCAGCTTCGGCACCTGGTATTGAAAACCAAACTATGAATTGTCCTGAAATTTCCGGCCATGAACTATCCGCACGTGCGGAATGAACTATGAACCAAAACAAACTGCCGCTTTTCGGATGACTTCGGCCATGAACCATGAACTATCAACCATGAACAAAATCAAACCTGCAACTGCTACTGCTACTGCCACTTTTTCCAACTCCCGCCATCAACTATGAGCTAAATGAAAAAACGCCAGCTCCTTTTTCTCCGCGACGTAGTCATCTATACGTTCACGGCCTTTGGCGGGCCGCAGGCGCATATTGCTGTTTTGTTGCGTGAATTTGTGGAGAAGCGGCGTTATGTCACCGAAGAGGAATTGATAGAGTTGAATGCCCTCGCGCAACTGCTGCCGGGACCGTCGTCAACCCAAACGCTGGTAGGTATTGCCTGGAAGGTGGGAGGGCTGCGGCTGGCGATCATCACCTTTTTGATATGGATGCTGCCATCCGCAACTATTATGTGCATTGCGGCCATCAGCTACAAAATGTTCGCCTCAAAATCAAAGTTTACCGAGATATTACGTTTTGTGCAACCGGTGGCAGTAGGCATAGTGGCTTATGCTACGTATACGTTTGCAACGCGGTTTTTAAAAAGCCGGGTAAATACCATGCTGGCGATAGGATCGCTGATCGTTACGCTGATCCTGCAAAATGCTTATGCTTTCCCGATACTGATCCTGCTGGGAGGTATCATTTCCTCAGCCCTCGAAACCCCACCCCAGGAAAGCGCTTTGCGCATCCGTTTGTTTGCCAACGTCAATCCAAATAAAGTGGGCTATTTTATCGGTATCCTGCTGTTTTTTGCCGCATTGGGCGCACTTGTAAATCAAACATCTCCTTTTAGCTTGCCTATCCGTTTATTTGAAAACTTTTACCGCAACGGCATCCTCATTTTCGGCGGCGGGCAGGTGCTGGTTCCGTTATTTTATACCGAGTTCGTCGAGGTAAAGCACTACCTCACCGGATCGGAATTTATCTCCGGTTACGCGCTGCAGCAGATCCTGCCCGGACCAACGTTCTCTTTTTCCTCTTTCCTTGGCGGATTAAGCATGGGCAACACCGGCCACGGCATTTTTGGCCAGGTAATCGGAAGCGCGGTAGCTGTCATCGGCCTGAATGCCCCCGGCCTTATACTCATTTTATTCATCGTACCGTTCTGGGACGACCTGAAAAAAATAACGATGATCAAAAACTCGTTGAGCGGCATCAACGCAGTGGCTGTTGGTTTTATGGCGACAGCGTTGATCCTCCTTACCCGTCCTTTTGGCTTAAACTGGCTTGCTTACGTGGTTTTGGCGGCTACTTTTGTGTTGCTGAAGTTCACAAAAGTAAAAGCGCCGGTACTTATTTTGATAGGGATAGGGTTGGGGCTGCTGTTTTAACAGGATGGCCTGTGGTGTACCAATTGAAAATTTACTTAGCGTGTTTAGCAATCGAAAAATTAGGAAAAAAGGGGTTCAAGGGCTTCGGGCTGTGTGGTTCGCTTGCGATAACGATCGGGATGCCCCGATGAGCGGTGTTTGCCAGGAGATCTCGTGGAACCCAGCTGACGTTAAAATCAAAACCCCATCGGGGTTAAACGTCGGTAGCAAACAAACCAACCGTTCCTGTGCCGTTAGGTACAGCACAACGCTACGCTGACAATAGGATAAATTTTTGCAATTGTTAAAGGCGATTCCTCAGAATGGATAAATAAAGAAAAATTCAATCCTTCAGCATTCAGGTGGCAGGAAGGCTATGGCGCTTTTTCCTATTCACGTTCGCAAATAAAACCCGTGGCTAATTATATTGAGAACCAGGAAGAACATCACCGAAAGAAGACGTTCCTGGAAGAATATAAACAGTTTTTTAAAGAAGTTTGAAATCGAATACGACGAGCGATATATTTTTAAACCGCTGGAATAAATAGTTCGTTAAGTATTGCACCTACGGCGCAAAATTGCAAGGGTGATTATTTGCTACCGACCTGTTGCACCTACGGCGCAAGAATCCTTTGCTCCGGATATAAACCCCATCGCGGTCGAACATCAGTAGAAGAAAAATTACACAAAGTTTGCCGTGCCGTACGGAACACAGCCCGTGCATTGGCTCAAATGCCGCTTCGTTTGTTGCGTATGGCACGCTATCCCATTGTCATTAACTTTAATCCGGGATGGGGTTGGGGTTGCTGTTTTAAAGGAACAAATGCTATTTGTTGATAGCGATAATGACGAAGTCCTTTGACCTTTCAGTTCCGCTCACCCAAATTTCTCCGTCGCCCAACATCACCGCCCCATTTTTCGTAAATAAGTTGGTCGTATAATCCTTTTTGATCTTTGCCTTAAATTTCGGCGTAAAAATTTGGTCGAAATATTTGATAAATAAAGCTGCGTTTTTCACAATCGGATACCCTTTTGGCAGTACACGTAACACGGGATATTGTATATGCGTTGCCAGCCATTGTTTATCGCCAGTTAATATTGCCCGTTTCGCTGTTCGGACAAAAGTTTCAACTTCGTCTTCCGTCCCACCTAAATCTGCATACCGATTACCATAATCTCCTGAATTGCTGGATATCGAATATAAACCAAACATTTTTGTCTGACCGGTCGAACTGTCCGTAAGTGTGCCCTGAAGTTCATCGGGAGGTGTACTGACCATGCCCTTAAAAGCAATCTTTTTGTTGACGGAGTCGGTCAGCAAAAGGATATTTCCATGCAGGTATCCCGAGACCCTTTGTTTTACACTGTCGGATTTGTAAACGTAATTCCCTTTAACTGTGCTGTCTTTAAATAGGTAAAGCGAAGCCTGGCATCGCTTATTGCCGATGCTCCCATTGAAATCCGTCCAACTACCTTCTTCAAATACTTGAGCCCGGGCTGCTAACGTGAAGCAGCTGATAAAAACGATCGGGCAAAATATTTTCGGGTGAAAAATCATTAGCCTGGCTAAAATTCTTTATTGCTGTCAGTTAAAACGGCTGCTCATCGTCCATATCATCCATTCGCGACGGCCGGATAATAAAATTGCTTGGCTTTTCAAATTCGGTTGAGGGTGCGAGCGAGGTAAACGGATTTGTCTGCTGGAACGCACCGCCCATATCCGCTTCCAGATCGGTGAACTTAACGTATTTGCCGACAAATTTCAGTCTTACCCTGCCGGTTTCGCCGTTACGGTGCTTCGCAATGATGATCTCGCCAACGCCTTGTGTGGGCAAATTATCCTCGTCAACTTCCAGCCCGTAATACTCCGGACGGTAAAGGAACAGCACCATATCGGCATCCTGCTCGATAGAGCCGGATTCGCGCAAGTCGGATAGCATCGGCCGTTTGGAGCCGCCGGGGCGATTTTCAACCGCTCGGCTCAATTGTGAGAGCGCTATAACCGGTACATTCAACTCCTTGGCCACTGATTTTAGTGCCCTGGATATGCTGCCAATCTCCTGTTCACGGTTACCGCCGCCCTTGCCATCCGCTTTGCCCTGCATCAGCTGGAGATAGTCGATCACGATTAGTTGGATATCATGCTGCGATTTCAGCCGGCGGCATTTCGCCCTGAATTCAAAAATATTTAAGGCCGGGGTATCGTCAATGATCAGCGGGGCTTGCTCTAACCGGTGTATCTTAGAGTGTATCTGCGCCCATTCCCACTCTTCCAGGTTGCCTTTGCGTATTTTTTCCTGTTCAATATGGGTTTCGCCCGAGATCAAACGATTCACCAATTGTACCGAGGACATTTCGAGCGAAAACACAACAACCGGCTTATTAAAATCGACAGCCGCATTACGGGCGCAGCTCAGTACGAATGCCGTTTTGCCCATGGCGGGGCGAGCCGCGATGATGACGAGGTCGGATTTTTGCCAGCCGGAGGTCATCCGGTCAAGGTCCGTAAACCCGGACGCAACACCTGTAAGGCCGTCTTTTTTATCTTTAAGAGCTTCAATTTCTTTTAACGCCTCATGCATCAGATCATCCATCTTGCGCGAGTCGCGCCGTAGATTATTCTGAGCGATCTCAAACAGGTTTTTTTCAGCGCGGTCAAGCAAGTCCAACACGTCGGTGGTGTCTTCGTAGGCGAGGTTGATCACATCCGTGGATATCCGGATCAGTTCGCGCTGGATATATTTTTGAATAATGATACGGGAGTGGAACTCAATATTTGCCGCTGAAGCAACCCGGTTGGTAAGCTCAGTGATATAATAAGCGCCGCCGATCATATCCAATTCGCCGAGTTGACGCAGCTGGGCCGTTACGGTAAGTATATCCACCGGCGAAGATTTTTCAAACAACTGTTTGATCGCCTGGAATATCTTTTGGTGATTATCCTTATAAAAAACCTCGGGTTTTAAAATGTCGATCACTGACGACAAGGCGTCCTTCTCAAGCATCAAAGCACCCAAAACTGCTTCTTCCAGGTCGACTGCCTGGGGTGGTAATTTGCCCAGGCCTGTGTAGGGGCCAGGGAGGCTAAACCTGGTTTTTCTTTCGGTATTCGGCTTACTGTATTGGTTCTCGTTCTCCATAATCATGCCTCAAAAGTATATCAAAAAGTTACCGGCTTATCAACAATTAGCATCTTTTGAAAAGCTGCGGCAAATGCCGTTTTTTCTGGAAATTTAGGGGGCGGAAATCAACAGTCGATTGTTAAGAAGTATTTTATGGCCTGAAAATCAAGCCCTAATAAACTTGTTAATAACTAAAATTTGCTAATTTCTTAAAAAATCAATAATTGTTCAGCGTCACCTAACTTATGTATAACTACAGTTATTTTTCATGAAATGTCTTTCGCAGCGTCTTTCGGACTTTCGGACTTTACTGACTTTCGGACTTCTTTTAAAGTTAATTAATATGGCTACTTTTGCCGCTTTAATTTTATTAACATTATGCCAATAAACCACCGCGACGGCCGCGAATCCAACCAGTTGATCTTCGGTATTCGTGCTGTTATAGAGGCAATTAAATCAGGCAAAGAAATCGAGTCCTTATACCTTCAACGGGGTCTCGGCGGTGGATTAATAATTGAGCTGAAAACGCTTTTGCACGAATATGGTATTACCGCTCAGCAGGTACCCATCGAAAAGCTAAACCGCCTTACACCCAAAAACCACCAGGGCGCTGTTGCCTTCATTTCGCCGATCATCTATCAAAAGATCGAAAACATCATCCCCGAAATTTTTGAGCGTGGCGAAACTCCATTGATTTTGGTTTTAGATGCCATCACAGACGTGCGCAACATGGGCGCCATTGCCCGCACGGCCGAATGTGCAGGGGTGCATGCCATCGTTATCCCGGCCAAAGGTTCAGCCCAGATCAACCCCGATGCTGTCAAAACATCAGCCGGCGCTTTATACAAGATCCCCGTATGCCGCCACGATAATTTTATTCAAACGGTAAAATTTCTACAGGAATCGGGGCTGCAACTGGTTTGCTGTACCGAAAAAACCAACGACTTTATCTACAAACCCGATTACACCGCGCCAACTGCAATCGTTATGGGTTCCGAAGAGGACGGTGTTCGCAATGAGATCATCCGCATCGCCGATCACCTCGCAAAAATCCCCATGTTCGGCGAGATTGAATCGCTGAATGTTTCAGTAGCGACTGGGGTTATACTTTACGAAGTGATAAGACAAAGAGCCCCCCAACCCCCTAAAGGGGGAGTTTGAATGGGTAAATTATAAAATTTGTTCCCATAAGATAGTTCAAACACTTCGGGTAACTCATAAGAAAGAGCGCGACATTATATAAACGAATTAAACTCCCCCTTTAGGGGGCTGGGGGGCGAGGCTGGGGCGTTCTATATATACTTCACCCCAAACTTCTGCTTCACATCCGCCACTACCTTCTTTACATTCTGTTCCTGGTCGCGGGGACAGATCAAAAGGGTGTTGTTGGCCTCCACTACAATGAAATCATGCAGTCCCTGTAAGATCACCAGTTTTTCGCCGGGGACGTTGACCATGCAGTTGGATGAATCATACATCACAACTTTTTCTGATGGGATAAGCGCGTTTCCGTCGCCATCTTTGTCGGCCAATTCATAGATAGATGCCCAGGTGCCGAGGTCGCTCCACCCAAATTCTGAAGGTAATACATACACATTGTCGGCCTTTTCCATGATGCCGTAGTCGATGGAGATATTGGCACAATGCGCGTAAGACTTGTGAATAAGGCTCTTTTCCTCCGGAGTATTATAAACCGCCCGCGCATCCGCAAAGATCTCATGCATTTCGGGCAAATACTGGCCAAATGCGCCGACAATGGCTTTGGCCGACCAAACAAATATGCCGGCGTTCCATAAAAAGTCGCCACTCTGGATAAAGGTTTTTGCTATTTCCAGCGTGGGCTTTTCGGTAAAGGTTTTAACTTTATGAAAATCGTCGGTCAAAGTGCTCTCAGTAAACTGGATGTACCCGTAGCCTGTATCGGGCCTGGAGGGTTTTATTCCAAGCGTGATAAGGCAATTGTTTTGCGAGGCTACCGCTAATGATTTTTCAATAGTTGCCACAAACGCGTTTTCATCCAGTATCAAATGGTCCGAAGGCGCAACAACAATTGCAGCGTCCGGACTCAGGCTCTCAATTTTGAAAGAACCATAAGCTATGCAGGGCGCTGTATTGCGCATCACCGGCTCGGTAAGGATCTGGTTGTCGGCCATGTCCGGAAGCTGCTTTTTTACCAGGCCGGTATATATTTCGTTGGTAACTACATAAATATTCTCTTTGGGGCATACTTTCAGGAAGCGGTCGTAAGTATTTTGGATAAGTGTTTTACCGGTTCCCAGGATATCGATAAACTGTTTAGGGTGCGAGGTACGGCTTATCGGCCAAAAACGGCTTCCGATACCCCCTGCCATGATAATGGCGTAGTAATTTTTATTCATTTTTTTGAACGACTTTTAATTTGGTAAAAGCATGGCAAAGTTGGCTAATAAATTGTAATTTGAGTATTAAATAAAATTAAATCAACGCTGCCCAAAAGTAACGTAGTTTAAATGGCGAAATAAACAAATTGTTTTTATCTGAATAATCATTTTTATTTAAAATTTTAACTAAATTCCATCGTTTATTCAGAAATTTTTGTTACTTTAAACTTTTAATTTAATATACAAGCAGAAGTAAATAATGATAGAAACGAAGAAATCACTTTTTGACAACCTCCAGAATTTTTTTGGGTTCGATAACTTTAAGGGGGAGCAGGAAGCGATCATTACGAACATACTGGCAGGTAACGACACTTTTGTGATCATGCCGACCGGCGGTGGCAAATCCATGTGTTACCAATTGCCCGCTCTGATGAGCGAGGGCACCGCGATAGTAATATCCCCCCTGATCGCGTTAATGAAGAACCAGGTCGACCAGTTACGGGCCTTCGGTGGCTCTGATAGCATTGCCCATTTCATGAATTCATCCTTAACCAAAGCTGATATCCTGCGGGTGAAGGATGATGTGCTGGCGGGCAAAACCAAGCTGCTTTACGTAGCGCCGGAGTCGCTCACCAAACAGGAAAACATCGACTTTTTACGGTTAAATAACGTGTCATTCGTAGCAGTTGACGAGGCCCATTGTATATCAGAATGGGGGCACGATTTTCGCCCGGAATATCGCAAGATCCGGCAGGTGATCAGCAATATCGGCGATGACATCCCGATTATCGCGTTAACCGCTACCGCAACACCTAAAGTTCAGCAGGACATCCAAAAGAACCTGCAAATGAACAACGCCACCATCTACAAATCATCCTTTAACCGCTCCAACCTGTTTTACGAAGTGCGCGCCAAGCGCAATGTGATCAAAGAGATCGTAAAATTTGTAAAACAAAATACCGGCAAATCAGGCATCGTGTATTGCCTCAGTCGTAAAAAAGTGGAGGAAGTGGCCGAGGTGCTCACGCTTAACGGTGTGAAGGCCCTGCCATACCACGCAGGCCTCGATCCGAAGGTGCGCGCTGACACACAGGACAAGTTTTTGATGGAGGACGTAGATGTTATCGTTGCAACGATTGCGTTCGGTATGGGCATTGACAAGCCCGATGTGCGCTATGTGATCCATCACGATGTGCCGAAGAGCATGGAAGGCTATTACCAGGAAACCGGCCGTGCAGGGCGTGATGGGGGTGAGGGCGTTTGCGTTGCATTCTACTCCGAAAAGGACATCGACAAGCTGCAGAAATTCATGAAGGACAAGCCTGTTTCGGAACGCGAGATCGGCACCCAGATATTGAAGGAAGTAATTGATTATGCGGAATCGTCCGTATGCCGGCGCAAACAGTTATTGCATTATTTTGGCGAAAACTTTAACGAAGCAGGCTGCAACAATATGTGCGACAATTGCTGTGCCCATCATGAGCATTTCGACGCTGAGGTACACCTGCATAAGGCATTGAGCCTGATCAAGCTGATCGGCGATAAATTTGACGATCACCACATCATCAGCCTGCTGCTCGGCGAAGAAACTGCCCAGATAAAGAATTATGAGCACGATCTGCTGGAAGATTATTTTGGCACCGGCAAGGAAGATGGTAAAAACCTGTGGAACTCTGTGCTTCGGCAGGCTTTGCTGAATAATTTCCTTTCGAAGGATATTGATCAGTACGGGCTGCTGCGCCTAACCAAAACAGGAGAGTCATTCATCGAAAATCCATACAGCATCAGGTTTGTGCTGAACAGGCCAATGGAAGCGACTGATGAGGACGAATCGGAAGACGGCGGCCCTAAACAAGGCGGAGGCGCATTAGATACGGAGTTGCTGCAAATGCTGAAGGACTTGCGTAAAAAGCTGGCCAAGCAAAAAGGTTTACCTCCATTCGTCATCTTCCAGGATCCATCGCTGGAGGAAATGTGTACGCATTATCCCATTACCAACGACGAGCTGAAACAGATATCGGGCGTGGGGGCGGGGAAGGCGCTTAAGTTCGGAAAGCCATTTACCGACCTGATCCAGAAATACGTCGAGGATAACGAAATAGACCGCCCGGTTGATATGGTGATCAAAAGCGCGGCCAATAAATCCGCGTTGAAGGTATTCATCATCCAAAACATCGACAGGCACCTCGACCTGCAGGACATTGCCGCTTCAAAAGGCATCACCTACGAAGAAATACTGAAGGAGATTGACACCATTGTCAATTCCGGCACCAAGCTAAACCTGAATTATTATATCGACGAGGTGATCGATGAAGATAAACAGGAGGAAGTATTTGACTATTTCCGGACAGCCGAAGTCGATTCGATCGATGACGCCCTGGCAGAATTGGGCAATGATGAGTACACCCGCGAGGAAGTGCAGCTGATGCGGATCAAGTTCCTGTCCGAGATGGGGAACTAATGTGCGGATGTGCAGATTTCAAAGGTGCAGATGAATTTAAAATTCGAGACTTGAATTTTATATTGAAGACTTACGAAGTTTTGAAAACTTCGTAAGTCTTTTTTAGTCAGGAACAAATTCCAAAATATCGCCCGGCTGGCAGTATAGAACACGGCAAATTGCTTCAAGTGTTTCTATTCTTATTGCCTTCGCCTTGCCGGTTTTCAGGATGGACAGATTAGCCATGGTAATGCCAACTTTCTCGCTTAGCACTGTTAACGACATTTTTCGTCGTGCCTTCATCACATCAAGATTTACAATTATAGCCATTGTTATACCGTTAAATCTTGCTCATCTTTTAACTTTTTTCCTTGCTTGAAGGCCTCAAATAGCGCATAAAAAATGACGCCAACCGCGATGATTTTCCATGTATCCGACCAAATCTCAGGGTTAAGCTCGACATCACCTTCCAGGTACCTGTTAAACAATAACCTAAGCAATAGATTAAGGACAAACACGAAAAGAGGAAGAGCTAAAAGCGCGTATGCGATGCGCTTTAGCCTTTTAACGTTTTGAGTTGTAAAAGAAAGCCCTTTTGCTAAATCAAGAATGAAATTTATAAAGCTCGATATCAGAAACAAAGCAAAGATTAGAAATACTATAACAGTTATCAAAAAACTAATCCTTAGTATGCCATAAGTGGTTTTAGAAATGGGAATCATAACGCATTCGTCCTGTTTGGAATAGCGCACATCCGCAGGCCTATTATATTGTGGATTAACCTTTTTATAGTAGGGCTCAACTGCATTAACAATGTACTTGTTGTTATTCATCTTGAATATGTCGGAGTCCCCCCATAAATAGTATTTCTCGCTGGCTGTAATTTTCCAGCCCGGCAACAAAATAAAATATGCTCTTTTTGATGCATCATATATACCATTTCCGTAAAACCATGATAAGCTGCAGGTGTCGCAATTTATTGCACGTCTTAAAGCAAATACCGAGGCAAAGCTACCATCACCTTCGTATAGAAAATTATTATCCCTTAAATCCCTCATGGTAACTATACTGTCGTGAAGTCTATTATACGCGTTATAGCCAATGCTATCAGGAACATTTCGATCGTAGCGTCTCAAATGGCTGTTCCATTCTTCAGTGGGCATGCCATTGTTCTTAGACACGGCAGTCATAAATGAATCAGATTTTGTGGGGTACCATGTCCCTAACCAATACCAGGTTACAAGCAGAATTAAAACGCCGATAACGACGTTCACGGCTCTTTTAAAGATCGTTTGTATATTAATGACAGGCTAATTTTGAAATGTAAATATATCGAATATTGACAAACAATTATCGAAACTCAATAAATTATATTTTCGATTGGACGGGATAAAAAAGTGAAACGAGCGAGATATTACCTAAACTCCAAATAATCAAAATTCATATTCCCGTTTGCCACCACATGCAGAGTAAGAACATGAATACCTTTTTTCAGTACAACCGTCGTTAAAGAATCAGATTTATTCCAATGATGCCATTGCCGCCAGGCTACAGTATCGCGGTCGTCATGAGTAGAAGATACTTTTAACGGACCGGTGATGGCTTTCCCATCGATATCCAATGAGATCGCACCATCGCCATTTGCAGTGTACATCAGGCCAATCTTATAAGGCTGTGTTTGCTTCACCTGTACGGTATAATTTATCCATTCACCAGGCTTCGTCCATCCCACATATAACTGGCCCATATCCCTGAGAACACGGTTGTAGGGGTTGTCATCGATGCCATGCGGTTTGGTATAGCTGATGTCCACACCTTCCTTCATCCTGAATTCATTCAAATAGGTGCCGTTAGCAGGGTTTAGCTTGCCGCTGCCATTGTTGATGCTGTCCGAGTCGTGATAAGCAATTCCTTCGCCGCCTTCATTGTAAAATTCACATTCAACCCTGCCGGGAATAACTTGTATCTTGTTTTGCCATGGCGTCCCGGCATTCATGGTTTTGTAGCGCGGAACACAGGAGATAAAGGCAAGGACGAGGAATAGAGCTATTGCAGTTTTCATCTTTAGGTTCTTAAAATGTTGAAAGGTTGTAATGTTGGAAAGTTGTAATGTTAAGGCGTATATGCCTTATTTTAAGATTCCTCTTTCAGGCTTCCGGACTAAAAAACCACTCACTGTCCTATCGCAAACTGCCCACTGCCTACTCACAATTCACCGCTCACTACTTAGCAATTATCTTAAACTCTGTCCTCCTGTTTTTGGCACGCCCTTCATCCGTATCATTCGTTTCAATAGGCTGGGTTTTGCCATAACCTTTGTATTGCAGCCGCGACGGATCGATCTTGCTGTCGATCAGGAACTGGTAAACGGCTTTGGCGCGGTTTTCTGAAAGGGTTTGGTTCAATTGGTCGTTGCCCACATTGTCGGTATGGCCGGATATTTCAATCTTTATAGAAGGATTCAAACTTAAAAAATCCACTAATTTTTGCAGTTCGGCCAGCGATTCCGGCTTCAGATCGAATTTATTCGTATCGAAGAAAATATTGGTCAGGATAACTTTATTCCCGATCTCGATCGGCTGCAGCAAAACGGTGATATTGTAGGGGTCTTTGGAGCCATAGCCTGCCAACGAAAAGTTTTGCGAGTAAAACAGATAGCCGCTCTTGGAAATATTTAAACCATAATTTTTGCCCGACGTGAGGGTTGCCAGAAACTCGCCCTGGTTGGGGTCGCTGTAATCCTGGTAAACCGGCTCATTTTTCTGAAGGTCAATTATCTCCACAGCCGCCTCCAATGGCTGCAGGGTTTTGGCATCGCTAACCTTACCTTTTACATAGGTGACCAGATGCGGCCGCACAGACTCCGGCAGCTCGAAGGTGTAAATATCAAAACCGCCATAGCCGCCTTCGATATTGTCCGACGAATAGAACGCATAATTGCCCTGCGCGGTTAGCGAGATACCTCTTTCATCGCCGCTGGTATTAATGGGATAGCCCAGGTTTACAGGTTTTTGCCATTTGCCATCTTTACTGAGGCGGCTTACGAAAAGATCCATGCCGCCTAAACCCGGCCAGCCGTTGGAACAAAAGTACAAGGTGCTATCGTCGGGATGAATAAAGGGCGACTGTTCATCAAACGAGGTGTTAATGTTTGGCCCCAGGTTTTCCGGCTCGCCCCAGCCCTTGTCGGTTAGCCTCGATTTCCAAATGTCATATCCGCCATAACCACCCCTGCGGTTACTCGTAAAATAAAGTGTGCGCCCATCGGCACTGATGGAGGGCTGCGATTCCCAGCCAGGTGTATTCACCGGCGGGCCCAGGTTAAAGGGCTTTACCCAATCGTCGCCACTTTTCTGCGCGATGAAAATATCGCAGCTCCCCATGCCGTCAGGGCGGTTACAGCCTGAAAAAAACAGGAATCTTCCATCCTGGGTAATGGATTGCGCGCCCTCATTGTGGTCGGGAGTGTTGATCTTGTCGCTCAAATAAGTAGCCGGCTGCCATACGCCATTCACTTTCATGCTTTTATAAAAGTCTTCGTTGTTGTTTATTTTCCGGGTAAATATCAGCTCACTTTCGTCGGCGGTTTCCATCGGGTAATATTCGTCATTCGCCGTATTGATATTCGGGCCCATGTTAACGGGCTTAAATGGCACCGGATGTTGTATAGCGTCGATACTGAAAGTACAATCTTCAATTAACTTTTTGGCAAGAAAGGCTGTCTGAGTCTGGATATCAGGGTAAGCTAAGTATTTTTGAAGATGGATGAGGGCACTTTCGTATTGGGCTATACTGATCTCTTCCTGCCCAATTTTTAGATAAACCGCGCGACTAAAATCGGGACTCAGCGCAATTACTTTCCGGTATTGAATTACAGCCTCCTGGTGTCGCCGCATCAGCCGGTTCATGTCGCCTAACTCCGAGTGCGCCTCAACAAAACTGCTGTCTTCTCCAACAGCCTTATACAACAGATCAAAAGCTTCGTCGTAGGCATGGTTATCGATGTCCTCCATCGCTAAGGAGTAATATTTTATCGCTTCCCTGTTGGTAGTGGAGTACTGCCTTTCCTGGCTGAACAGGCATACAGGCAATACAAACAACAGAACAATTACGGAAAGAAATTTCATCGCGTTTGGCAGGGGCAATTCGTATCCTAAGATACATTATTTAATTCATAATCGGACAAAAGTCAATCATAGGAGTTCCGGTATCACTAATTTTACCGCTAACTCCAATACCAGTGGCTTAGGGGATATTCAAAAATTTATGCGTTTGCAATGAAATTTCCCATTGCGGGTTGTTCATCACGTATTCAACAATCAGCGGCGTCATTTCCCTGGATCTTGACCATTCCGGCTGCAAGTACAGCTTGCAATCCGGGCGCACCAGTTTGGCGTTCTGCTCGGCAAACAAAAAGTCTGATTTATTAAAGACGATCACCTTAAGCTCGTCGGCTTTTTCGGCAACCTGCTGCTGCGGCGCTTTGAATTTTTTTGGCGAAAGGCATATCCAGTCCCAGCTCCCCGAAAGGGGATAGGCTCCTGAGGTTTCGATAAATGTCCGGATACCTTTTTGTTTCAGACCGGCGGTCAGGTAGTCTAAATTATAGATCAGCGGCTCCCCGCCGGTAACTACCACAGCTTTCGACAGAAATTTGGAAGCATTTTCCACGATTTGGTCGGCATAGGTAAGTGCATGCAATTCTGCATCCCAGCTTTCCTTCACGTCGCACCAGTGGCAGCCCACATCACATCCCCCCAGCCTGATAAAATAAGCAGCTTTCCCGGTATTGTACCCCTCGCCCTGTATCGTATAAAATTCTTCCATCAAAGGAAGCTGTGTCCCGTCTTCCGGAATTACATGTGCCATATAGCCCGCAAAATTACCCTTTTTGAGGCGAAAGAGGAAACGTACACTGGCTATGAGAGGGCATATGCTATTATGTTAAGAAAAGTACAAAGACTTTACCTTCTTTATCGCCTGCGATAAGAGTGTGGACAAGCGAAGCAAAGCCATGGAATACAGGGCTTTACCCTCTTGATCGCCTGCGATAGAGAGGCTCGACCAACGAATCCCGGACGTCCGGGACGGGGTGAGTCAACTGAGCGCGTCAATTGCCGCCAATGCATCCGATACCTGACCGTATTATAACAGTTCTTGCTGTCAATATTTCATTATAAATAAACAAAAAAAGCTAAAATTTGATAAATGTATTTTTCGTATACTTACTTAAATTTTCGCTTTATGAAAAAAGTAGTTTACCCCATCCTATTTTTCGTATTGCTTGCCTTGTCATCCTGCTTTGATATTGAAGAACATTACGATTTTAAGCCGAACGGATCATGCAATGTGGTTTACAGTTTTGATATGAGCAGCGCCGTTTCGGTTTTGATGAACCTGATGCCTGACTCGGTAAAGGACACCCCGCAGTTTTCGATGGTAAAGGACACCAGCTTAAATTTTTACTCGGCACTCCCCGATAGCACCCAGCTAAAGATGAGCCCCGAGGAAGCCGAAATGGCCAAAGCCAGTAATCTATCGGTAAAAATGGACCTCAAAAAAAGCATCATGAAGGTGGGCATTAACCACCTCGCCAAAAACCCTGCCGACCTGGCTTATTACCTGAAGCATCTTTCAAACATATCCTTAGACCGTCCCCTAAAGGCCGCCACCAATACTAAGCAACCCAAAGGCTTCGACCCGCAGCAGCTAATTGCCGGTGAAGACTACTATTCGTACGAGATAACCCCCCACAAATTTTACCGCATCATTGATAAAGACAAATTCAATGCATTTTTAAAGAAAACGCAGTCGGCTTTCTCCATGGCCAAAGCCATGCTGATTGAAACGCCCTACAAGCTGGTTTTGAACTTTGCCACACCTGTTAAGAAAGTGAGTAACCCAAAAGCCATTGTTTCGGCCGACAGGAAAACGGTAACGCTGGTTACGAATATGGATGATGTGATCAAAAATCCATCCCTTATGAACTTAAAGATTGATTTTTAGCCTATGAAGTGGTACCGCGTACCAGTTGAAGATATCAATAAGCCTTTTATCAAAAAAATCAAAGCCGGCACTAAAAGTATTTGCCTCGTGGGCTATGAAGGAAAGATTTTTGCACTTGGCGCCACCTGTCCGCACGCGGGCGGCGATCTGAGCATCGGCTGGTGCAACAATGGCAAGCTGGTATGCCCATTTCATCGTTATTCATACGACCTGACAACCGGTAAAGGCAGCACCGGCCAAAATGATTACGTCAACACTTATCCTGTTGAAATACGCGAACAATCGGTGTATATTGGCGTTTCAACATTTTGGGAAAAACTAAAGACTATTTTTGAATGAATACCCGCGCGATAGACTACATCACCGAAGATTTTTACGAGTCCTTAAGCTTTATGGACGACGAACTGCCCGACCTGGATACCGTTCGGGAGCTTTTTTATGCACCCGGCCTGCTGATTAACATGAGCTTTGGCAATCCAATAACCTATACCGCCGAATCGTTTATCGCCGGCTTGGAGGAGCAGATTGAAGAACAACAGCTAACGCAATTCATGCAGCGCGAGCTTTATGCCAAAACCGATGTTTTCGGCCGTATCGCCCAGCGTACCAGCATTTACGAATACAGCCTGGTATACTCCGAAACCGAAAATTTACCACGGGGAATAAACTATATTCAATTTATACAGGTAGGGGACTTGTGGCGCATCAACTCGATGATCTGGAACGATGAAAATGCCAATTACAGGGTGCCAGCAAGTTTGTGAGTGTGATATAGAGCGGAAAGCTTAAAGCGGAAAGGCCAAAGCTGAGTTTACCCGTTTTGCGGCTTTACCGGTGTCCGCCTTATCCCACATCTCATATCTCATATCTCACATCTACTCATAAACTTCCTTATTCGCCGATGCCAGCGTATTTTTCAGCAAGCCAATAATCGTCATCAAACCAACCCCTCCCGGCACAGGCGTAATCCAGGAAGCTTTTTGTGACACCCCCTCAAAGTCCACATCACCATATAACTTATAACCTGATTTGGTTACAGCGGAAGATTCCCGGTTCATACCCACATCGATCACCACAACACCATCCTTCACCATATCGGCCGTGATAAAATTCTTTTTGCCGATCGCTACGATCAGGATATCCGCCTGAAGGGTCATGGCCTTGATGTCGGGGGTTTTGCTATGGCAAATGGTTACCGTACAGTTCCCTGGGTAGGTATTGCGCGCCATCAGGATGCTTATTGGCGAACCAACAATATTACTCCGGCCCACCACCACGCAATGCTTGCCCGAGGTCTCAATGTTATATTCCTTCAGCATCAGCGTAATGCCAAAAGGCGTCGCCGGTATAAAGGAAGGCAAGTTGCGCTGCATGCGCCCCAGGTTGATAGGGTGGAAGCCGTCCACATCCTTCCGGTGGTCGATCTTTTCGGTAACTTTTTCCGGGTCGATGTGCTTGGGGAGCGGCAATTGAACGATGATGCCATCAATATCCGCATCGGCATTTAGTTCCGCCACTTTTACCAACAGGTCTTCTTCCGTAACATCATCCTCATACCTGATCAGCGAAGATTTAAAACCCACCGCCTCGCAATTCCGCATTTTGCTGGCCACATAGGTTTCACTGCCTCCATCATGACCAACCAAAACCGCTACCAAATGCGGCTTACGACCACGTTTAGCCAATACTGCGGCTGCTTGTTCAGCAATTTCTACTTTAATTTTTTCTGAAACGTATTTTCCGTCGAGTAATTTCATGCCCCCTAACCTCCGCTATATAGCGGAGGAATTTGATTATTTATTAAATGATAATTTAGCCACCATGCCTCCCCCTTTAGGGGGTCGGGGGGCGATTAGTCAAGTTTCAGGACCGCCATAAATGCGCTCTGCGGTATTTCCACATTCCCCACCTGCCGCATGCGTTTTTTACCTTTTTTCTGTTTTTCGAGCAATTTACGCTTACGGCTTATATCGCCGCCGTAGCATTTAGCGGTAACATCCTTGCGGAGGGCTTTCACCGTTTCCCTCGCGATGATTTTCGCGCCGATAGAAGCCTGTATAATAATTTCAAACTGCTGCCGCGGCAACAATTCCTTTAGCTTTTCACATATCTTCTTCCCGAAATCATAGGAGTTGCCGCGGAAGATCAACGACGAAAGCGCATCCACCGGTTCGGCATTCAACCGGATATCCAGTCGCACCAGGTCTGATTGCCGGTAGCCTATCTGGTGGTAATCAAAAGAGGCATACCCTTTGGAAATGGTTTTCAATTTATCATAAAAATCAAAAACGATCTCGCCCATCGGCATCTCGAAGATCAGCTCAACCCGGTCGGAAGTTAAATACGACTGGTTTTTTATAAAGCCGCGCTTTTGAATACACAGGGACATTACCGGGCCAACAAATTCGGATTTTGTGATGATCACTGCTTTGATATAAGGCTCTTCCACATGGTCGATCTTACTGGGATCGGGCAGGTCCGAGGGGTTATTTACGGTGATTGCCACGCCCTTGGTGGTGTGAGCAATGTAGGACACGTTTGGCACGGTGGTGATCACCGTCATATTAAATTCGCGCTCAAGCCGCTCCTGGATGATCTCCATATGGAGCATACCCAAAAACCCGCAACGGAAGCCAAATCCTAAGGCGGCCGACGATTCCGGTTCAAAAACCAACGCTGCATCATTCAGCTGCAGCTTTCCCATTGAGTCGCGCAATTCTTCGTAATCCTCGGTATCGACAGGGTAAATGCCGGCGAACACCATCGGTTTAACTTCCTCAAAACCCTGTATGCCTGCTTCACAGGGCCGGTCCACATGGGTTATGGTATCGCCCACTTTTACCTCGCGGGCTTCTTTAATGCCGGATATGATATAGCCAACGTCGCCCGTTTTGATCACATCCCTTGGCGATTGTTTTAGTTTAAGTGTTCCAACCTCATCCGCGTTGTATTGCTTTTCGGTAGCGAAGAATTTTACTTTTTCGCCCTTACGGATCTCGCCGTTCACCACTTTAAAATAGGCTACGATGCCCCGGAAAGAATTGAAAACCGAATCAAATATAAGCGCCTGCAAAGGGGCGGCGGGATCGCCTACCGGGTGGGGAACACGTTCAACTATCGCCCTCAATATATCATGCACGCCCATTCCCGTTTTGCCGGATGCCGCAATGATCTCCTCGCGTTTACAGCCGATCAACTCCACGATCTGGTCTTGCACCTCTTCAGGCATCGCCCCCGGGAGGTCCATTTTATTCAATATCGGAATGATCTCCAGGTCGTTTTCCAAAGCCAGGTACAGGTTGGATATGGTTTGCGCCTGTATGCCCTGGGCAGCATCAACGATTAGCAATGCGCCTTCGCAGGCCGCGATTGAACGCGATACTTCGTAGGAAAAATCCACATGCCCGGGCGTGTCGATCAGGTTAAGTATATATTTTTGCCCGTCGAGCTCATAATCCATTTGTATGGCATGGCTTTTAATGGTAATGCCGCGTTCGCGTTCCAAATCCATGTCGTCAAGCAGTTGCGCCTGCGATTCGCGTTGGGTGATGGTGTGGGTATATTCGAGCAACCGGTCGGCAAGGGTACTTTTACCGTGGTCGATATGGGCTATTATACAAAAATTACGAATGTTTTCCATTAAAGCGCAAAAGTAGCGTTTTTGGGCGGGATTTGACGGACGATTTCGGATTTAGCCTACTTATATGCGGAGGAATGAATGTCACGCAAATTTAAAATAGAATTCACTATTTCCGGGTTCTTGATAATATTCACTCCCTCATCGTCATTATCTTCAAAATATAATTCGAGGGCCCCCTGGAGGTTTGTCAATGCTAATTCTTTTGTATCACCAAAGCTCGAAACATTAACATTTAGGCATTGAGCGACAACATAATCGCCCTCTTTCCAAACAACATTGTTTATCTCCAGTGTTTTCATGGCAAACTTTTGAGGCAAAAAAACTTACAATCCCGACAGCATGAACATACAGGCAGTAAAATTGAAGAAAAAATGCATGAAAACGCCATACCAAAGTGTTTTTTCCTTAAACCTGATATAGCCCAGCAATAAAGCGAATGGGATGAGCCAAAATAGCGATAGGAAACTCATATGTATTATGGCAAACAGAAATGACGTGATAAATAATGCCTGCTGTGCATCCGCTACTTTTAAAAGGTTTTGCAGCAAGTAACCTCTGAACCCAAGTTCTTCGAATATGGCCGGCATTACAGCCACAAAAAATACAAGGATAACTTCTCCCCAAAAATTGCCTTTTAAGGCCGTAAGATTCTCCTGTTGCCTGGAGTAGAACGTTACATTTAACCACCCAACCGCATATTGAACAAAAACAGATCCGATTATAGCTATAAAACAATAGGCGCAAAGCTTTTGGAATGAAAATTCCGGCCAGGCCAGCAGCCTTTTATTCCCGGCCCAGTGGTATGCAAAAAAGCTTATTGAAACAATGGCAAGAACTCCGGCAAAAAATAACGACCAGCCGAGGGTTTGAAATTGGGCGATAAAGTTAGCTAACGCACATAATACGATTATAACCGCATAAAACAGCCCTGCCTCCTGGATGCGCGCCCATTTGTTATCAATGACGGCGTCATCGCCGTTTGTTTGCTTGCCGCCGCAGGCATTGCAAAATCTGCTGGTCAAGGAAATCGCGTTACCGCAATGAATACATGGTTTTTTGTCGGAAAGTTGATCATTTGAGGGTTGCAAGGATCAGGATATATTATTATGCTTTTTGATTTTTTCTATTTCTATTGCGGACTTGATACCCATAATAAGGAAACCAATAATTAAAGCGATTATCACAAAACTAATCAGGTTTAGATCCGGATTCTGAAACAAATCCAATACCTGAACAATAACATATAAGCACAAGCCAGAGATAAAGCAGGCCAATGTGTGCTTTTTACTGTATTCGCCAAGCAATAAAAAAACAACGCCTAAAATTAAATATGGAATAACGACTGCCAAAACATCGGGATCATCCTTCAATTTAAAAAAGGCAATTATTCCACCCAGGATAAAAAGTCCCGACAAATAATACAACGTTCTCCCCGCTTTATTTATGCTTTTATTGACCCGCTGAGTTAATTCCACCGCAGTCACGTCAATCCGGTTCTTTTGGGAAATGAACTTAGCCTGTTCGGCGGCTGTGCCTTTTATCGGGTAACCGCAATTAGTACAGTAAATGTAATCGGTTCCTATTTCAGTAAAACAGCCATCACAGCGCAATACGTTTTCGGTTGAAGGTGCGGTCTTATTCTCCATTGTTCATTAATAAGGTTTGCAATACACCAATGTAGTGATTAAATGAATTCAGTAAATTTATAGTTTATTAACATCAAATGGCCATCAGTGCGCAGGTTATTAATACAATACAGCAAAAACTTTCGCTGAGCATACAAAATACTACAGCTGTAAGCGGCGGAAGCATAAACCACGCCTGGTGCATTTTAACCGCTAAAGGCAAATACTTTGTTAAGATAAACAATACCTACCAATTCCCCGGAATGTTCCAGGCCGAAGCTAGGGGCCTAACGCTAATCAGAGCAACCGGCGCCATTGCCGTTCCTAAAGTTATACTTGAAGGGACCGCTGGCGAAGACAGTTTTTTAGTTTTAGAATGGATCGACGCCAGGCGGCCAACTGCAAAGGCTTCGGAAGTATTGGGAATATCACTGGCCCATATGCACAAAAACACCGCGGCTCACTTTGGTTTGGATCACGACAACTATATGGGGTCACTCCGTCAAAGCAATAAAATACACCCGCGCTGGTCGGTTTTTTTTTATTGAAGAACGCTTACACCCGATGGTGCACATGGCCACTGATAAAAAGCTGTTGACCAGCAACGATGCCGCGTCATTCGATCGGCTTTACAAAAATCTCGCGGGCTTGTTTACTGAAGAGGAGCCGTCTCTCATTCATGGCGATCTTTGGGGAGGCAACTACCTGGTTGATACAGAGGAAAATCCTTATTTGATCGATCCCGCCGTTAGTTATGGGAACCGGGAATTCGATATCGCCATGACAACCTTATTCGGCGGGTTTTCGGATGATTTTTACAGGGCCTACAAAGAAGCCTTTCCCTTGGCTACCGGATGGGAGGGAAGGGTTGACCTTTGGAACCTATACCCGCTTTTGGTGCATTTGAATTAGTTTGGTTCAGGGTACCTCAGGCAGGTTAAAGATTGTTTGCGTCAGTATTTGTAACAAACTGATTTTCAAATATTTTTCCCGGTGTAGAGACGCAATACTTTGACTTTGCGTCTCCGTCCTGAATCAAATTCCCTGAACGATTTAAAGTGCCGCCCCCACAAAAACCGGTGTCTCCGTAACATCAACCGTTAATTTGCCATTAACGGTATTAACAGTCGTCTTATCCATCGTATCCGCCCCGATCTTTAGATGGTAAATATTCGCCTTTGAAGCCTTGCCCAGGTTCAATGTGTATTTACCCGCGCGGCCGGTTTCATCGGGTATGGTCAATACGTACATTATTTTTTTGCCCAGCTTGTATTGATCCACCAGCGGGTCGGCGGATATGGTTTTTACGTAATTATAATCGCCCATCAACTTGCTGGTTTGCAAAATATAATCGGCGGCGGGGCGGCGTTTAAGGCCTTCGTTAAGACCGGAAGTTGCAAATTGGGTTGTGCCGCCTGCATGATCGTCAAACAACTGGTAAAAGAACAATCGCTTTATGCCATAACGGATGTAGAACAGTGAACTGCGAATCGTCCAATCAGCCTGTTGTTCCAGCGCCGTTTTTTTACCGATGGCATCCGCACGCTGGTAGCTTGCCGGGTTAATATCGTACCCATTTTCAGTTACCCAAACTTCGGAGTGCTGTGGCAGGCTATTTGCCAGTTTAACAAATGAATTGGCAATTGTGCCGGCATTACACAGTTCCGGAGCCACGCCCGTAGTGGGATGTTTGTGGGTACGCACATCGCCATTATTGGAGTACAGGTGATAGTTGATCACATCAAAACAAAGATTCACGCTGCCGTCCTTTTTATAGCCGCGGTTCTTTTTGCACCAGTCGATAACGGCCTGCAGGTACTTTACGTCGGCCGATGCCAGTCCGCCAAGAACAACCTGCATGCTGGGATCGGCGGTTTTGACACCAGCGTTTGCACCGAGTTTTCCCATATTGCCATCGTAAAAAGCCGACAGGTTGGCTGCATATTCTTCGGGGCTTTGCTTTACCTCATCAGGTCCCCACCAGCGGTCGGGCTCATTCCCGCATTCCATATATTTTACCAGGCCCAGCCCTATTTTGACTTCATTGGGAATATCGTTCGGCCAGCGCTTCATCCCATTTACCTTAACCAGTACCGGGTTTATCTTTTGATTGTAACCGTACCTCGCCGCGATCTGGAAAGCTGTCCGTGCCTCGTCCGCGTACGAAGCCGGATCCGAGGTGCTTTGTCCGTAAACTACTGCAACGTCCTGGTTATCACGCTGACTTGCCGGGAAGGTATTGAACAACCATTCGGGGCTATTTTTCAAATCGACCAACACCAAAATGCCGTCTTGCTTACACCGTTGGTAAATGATATCATAATCCCAGCCGCCGCTCAACGAGGGGTTAAAGGCATAACCGCCTTTGGTGGTTTCGATGCGGTTCCAGTTCAGGTAATGCCTTACCGCGCTGAAGGTTTTGATGAGGGCATACTTGTCTTCATAAATATGATTGCGGTCGTGTGGGCTGCCCGGGTTTTCGAGGAAATTCCATTCGTAGCCGTTGATGCCGAACATGTTTTTTAAAGGTGTGGGCGCACCAGGCCGGGTATAATTGAGCTGCGGTTCATTTATCGGGTCAATTTTTGTAGTATCCGGCGCTAAGGCTGCTGCCGTAATATTTTTTACAGCGATGCTATCGGCGTCGGAGTTATCATTGCTGCAATTGCAAAGAAATACAACCGCTGCGATGACTAAAACAAGTTTATTGCGAAAAATCATGGGGTATAAATATGGCCTTTATACGAAAAGACCGGCGCATTGTTGGCTGCGGAGGACATTTAAATGATCGCCCGTTGCCTGGTAAAATCTAGTTTTCAAGTCAACTCCCTTTAATTGTAAGTAAGAAACGTCAGTCGCAGCTTCTTTCGGACTTTACTGACTTTCGGACTAATCACTAACTCACCCCTTCAAACTGCAGCGAACTCAAATAGCGGTAAAGCCCCTGATCAATGTTAATGAGCTCATCATGGCTGCCCGACTCAATGATCTTTCCTTTTTCCAGCACGATGATCTTATCCGCTTCGCGAATGGTTGAAAGCCGGTGGGCAATGATAATAGAGGTGCGGTTTTTCATCAGCACTTCCAGGGCTTCCTGTACCAGGCGTTCGGATTCCGAGTCGAGGGAAGAAGTGGCTTCGTCAAGAATAAGGATAGCCGGATTTTTTAGTAACGCCCGGGCAATGGCGATACGCTGCCGCTGACCGCCGGAAAGTTTAACCCCGCGTTCACCCACGATGGTATCGTATCCTTCAGGGAATGAAAGGATAAATTCGCTCGCATTTGCCCTTTCGGCGGCCTGTACAATTTCCTCGCGGGAAGCGCCCAGCTTGCCATAGGCGATATTCTCCAATATCGATCCGCCAAAAAGCATCACATCCTGTGGCACAATAGCTACCTGGTTACGGATATCGGTTAGGGCATACTGGCTTGCCGGCTTGCCGTCGAATAATATTTCTCCGCTTTGCGGGTGATAAAATTGTAGTATCAGCGCCGCCATGGTCGATTTCCCGGAGCCGCTTGGCCCAACAATGGCAACCTTTTGCCCTGTTTCTGCCTCAAATGAAATTTTGTCCAAAACTGTTATCTCGGGGCGGGAGGGATAGGCAAACTCAACGCCTGAAAATTCGAGCCGGCCGGCAATCTTTTCCCTGATATCGTTTTCCTTTTCGCTGATCGACACCTCCTCCCCGGTTTCGTCGAGGATTTCGAGCACACGCTCACTCGCGCCTACCGCCTTTTGAACGTTGGCGTACAGGTCAGGGAAGCTGCCCATCGCGCTGCCCACAAAAAGGGCGTACAAAGCAAACGTCAAAAGCTTGCCAACATACAACTCGTGGTGATTGACCAACACGCAACCGTAGCCCACGAGGCCCACAACGGCGCCGAACATGCAGAACACAATAAACGCAACGAAAATACCGCGGTATTTTGCGCCTTTGATGGCAATATTCGCTACCTCGCGGATGTTTTTGCCGTACCTGCCGGCTTCAAATGCCTCGTTCACAAAGGCTTTCACTATGGCAATACCTTGCAGCGTTTCCTCAATAACGGTGTTTGATTCAGCCAGTTTGTCCTGTGCCTGCCGGGATATCTTACGTATGAATCGACCGAAAACAATTGCGACAACGATCAATGGCGGCACCATTATAAGAAGGGCCAGTGCAAGTTTTACGGAAATAGTGGCCATAAAAACAACACCCCCAACGAGTAGAAGCGTTTGCCTGATCATTTCGGCGATGGTCGTGGTTAATGTATCCTGAATTTGCGAGAGGTCTGCAGAAATACGGCTGTTTAGCTCGCCAACGCGCCTATTCGAAAAGAAATTCATCGGCAGGGTGATGAGCTTAAAATAGGTATCCCGGCGCAGATCAGCCAGCGATCGTTCGGCCACATTCACAAACCACAAAACCCTGAAAAAGGAAACAAATGCTTGTAAAAACAGGATAATAAAAGCAAGCAGTAAGATTCCCGAAATGGAGGCCGGCAGAAAACCGGTTTTATGCTTGCCCTGTGCTGTATCTATTAAGGCCCCAATAATTGAGGGAAAGGCCAGGCCCACAACACTGGATAAAAACAGGAACAACAGTGCGCCAAAAAACTTCCACCGGTAGGGTTTAATGTAGCCCACCAGCCTGGATACCTTTTTCAGGCTTTCCCGGTTTAATTTTGCCTTTGGTAGATCTGCATCCGGCGCATTGCCGCTGTTAAGTCGTTTTCTTGCCATATTATCTTGTTCCTAACAGGAAGACGATTGGTAAGATAAGAAATTTTAAATAATGGTGGAATATTAAAGCCTTTATTCTTCGCCGTAGAGACGCAATATTTTGCGTCTCCACCCGTAATCTGCTCGCTAACCAAATCTTAGTAACATCGGATTAGTGGTGCCGAATTAACGATGGTAACGTAAGACCTGTTACCCCTCCCTAAAATCGATAATCACACTATCCCCGATATTCAATCCCAGCAAACCACTCGCATTGCCTTTGTTGATGGCAATTTCCAAATGATCGCTAATCCCGAACAGGCAAAGCTTTTCACCTTCCGGTACTTCATTGTAATGCCAGCTCAGGTTGCTGATCGTTTCATTACGTTTAAACGATAACATGAACCGCCGGCCCTGTTGTATATTCGTAAAAAAGTCCTTGGTGATGTTGGTGATCACATTCTGAAAGGAATCGATGTAGATCACCACACCTTTGATCAGGTTTTTCTCGATCACCGGCTGCAGGTTCATTTTCTTTTCGATCCCGGCCACCGGCAAGCCGATTCCCGACAATTTGCCGCCTCCGGCTAAGTGGCATGCGGCCTTAACAAATATATCCGCCAGCGGAAAATGCAGGAATTTAAGATCCTGCATAATATTCAACTCCACGATTTCCTCAGGATTCTTGTCAAACATCAGCGAAAATATCCCGTTATCCGCGCCTACAAAATAATGGTTCCGGTACCTGATGGCCAGGTAGCGGGTATCCTCGTTATAAACCGTGTCTATCCCGATCAGGTGAACCGTATTCTCCGGAAAATAATGAAAACTGTTCTTCAAAATGAAGCCGGCCTGCTGTATATTATAGGCCGCAACACTGTTGGTAATATCAACAATATTTACCGCCGGCAATAATTTGAAGATACTACCTTTAAGGGCAGCCTGATAAATATCCTTATCGCCCAGGTCGGTAGTTAAAGTTATTATTCCCATCAATTTTTCAAATATTTATCACTAATCTTGTGCAAGCATTTTTTAGATGTCAGACTTGAGATAGGAGATGTGAGATTATATAGTCTCAAATCTCATATCTCACATCTAATATCTTTCTTAACGAGCTACAAATATTCAATTTTTAATTCATAAAAATCAGCTACTAAAAATCAATTTGTATTGAACGAACTAAAACTGTCAATTGAACAAATCAACCCGGCGGTATTGTGGGGGCCTAATAATGACCACTTTGAAATCATCAAAAAGCAATATCCGAAGCTAAAGATCGTGGCCAGGGGGAACGAGGTTAAGGTACTTGGAGACGACCACGAACTAAATATTTTCCAGGATAAATTCTCGCACCTGCTCAAACACGTAGAGAAGTACGAGAATCTGAATATAACCGATATAGAGCGTATTTTAGGGGCGAAGGCCAGCGACATTCCCTTGCCGGATCTATCAGCCGATAAATTTGCCAGCGGCGAAGTCATCGTGTTCGGGCCCAATGGCATCATGGTGAGGGCGCGCACCGCCAATCAGCGGCGAATGGTGGAGGGCATCGGCTTAAGTGATATTTTATTTGCCATAGGCCCCGCAGGTACCGGAAAAACGTACACCGCGGTTGCCCTGGCGGTAAGAGCGCTCAAGAACAAAGACATTAAACGGATTATCCTAACCAGGCCGGCGGTTGAAGCAGGGGAGAACCTTGGCTTTTTACCGGGCGACCTAAAGGAAAAGATCGACCCATACCTGCGCCCACTTTACGACGCGTTAGATGATATGATCCCCGCCGAAAAATTAAAAGCCTATTTGGAGAACCGGACCATTGAGATTGCTCCGCTCGCCTTTATGCGCGGTCGTACGTTGGACAATTGCTTTGTGATTCTCGATGAGGCGCAAAATGCAACCGACATGCAGCTAAAGATGTTCCTTACACGCATGGGCCCCTCGGCTAAATTTATTGTCACCGGCGACGTGACGCAAATAGATTTACCAAGAAAGCAGCAATCAGGCCTGCATACCGCTTTACGCATCCTTACCGACATTAAAGGAATCGATATTGTTTACTTGAGCGGCGAGGACGTGGTTCGGCATAAGCTGGTGAGGAAGATTTTGGCGGCGTACGGGGACATTCAGTAAGAAGATTTTAGCCCTGGGCGTATCGAAATTACAGAACATTTGATAAAATAATGGGAGCTATTAAGGAGACACATTTTACTTTTCCTAAACAGACCAGTTTTTATAAAGGAAAGGTCCGGGACGTTTATACAATCAGCGATAAATACCTCGTCATGGTTGTTACCGACCGCATATCCGCATTTGACGTGGTATTACCGGAGCCGATACCTTATAAAGGGCAAGTTCTAAACCAGATAGCAGCAAAGTTCCTGCAGGCCACATCTGACATTGTCCCTAACTGGGTAATAAGCGTTCCCGACCCAAGCGTAACCATAGGCAGGATATGCCAACCCTTTAAAGTGGAAATGGTTATCCGCGGTTACCTCGCCGGCCATGCCTGGCGGGAATACAGTTCAGGAAAACGGGAAGTTTGCGGTGTAAGCCTTCCCGAAGGACTTAAAGAGAACGACAAACTGCCGGAACCTATCATCACACCAACCACCAAAGCCTCGGTGGGGCATGACGAAGATATTTCGCGGGAACAGATACTGGAACGCGGTATAGTATCGGAAGCTGATTACAAACAGTTAGAAGCTTATACCCGCGCCTTATTTGAACGCGGCACCCAAATTGCCGCCAAACAGGGATTAATCCTTGTGGACACGAAGTATGAATTCGGGAAGGCCGATGGCTCGATCTATTTGATAGATGAGATCCACACGCCGGATTCGTCCAGGTATTTTTATAACGAAGGTTACCAGCAGCGGCAGGAAACCGGTGAACCTCAAAAGCAGCTCTCGAAGGAATTTGTACGGAGATGGCTGATAGAAAATGGCTTCCAGGGCAAGGAAGGTCAAACAGTGCCGGTAATGACCAAAGACAAAGTAGATTCGATATCTGATCGCTATATTGAATTATATGAGCAGATTACGGGCGAAAAATTTGTTAAACCGGCCGGTGAAAATGTACTGGCCAGGGTAGAAGCCGCAGTAAAAAATGCACTAACAAGCTTGTAATTTTTAATTTGTACACAAATAATTATATCTTAGCTTTTTAATTAATCCAAAAAATGAAATTTACGGTTGATAAACACGAAAAGTATATTCTGTTAAAACTAAACGAAGGGAAATTGAATTCACTGATTTCGCCTCAGCTTAAGTCTGAGCTTATTCTGATGAATACCGAGGGGCAAAGGAATATAATTTTTGATCTTTCTCAGGTAAAATTTGCGGATTCATCCGGTTTAAGCAGCTTGCTGGTGGGGCATCGCTTATGCAAAAACGCAACCGGTACTTTTATTTTAACCGGCCTGAATGATGCAGTGGCGCGCCTGATCACTATTTCACAACTCGACAATGTTCTTACCATCGTTCCAACCCCTGAAGAGGCTATCGACCTTATTTTCATGGAAGAAATCGAAAAAGAACTAAAAAAAGAAGCAAAATAAAAACCATGATTGTTTACCGGCAATGAAGTTTGAGGTAACAATACTCGGAAGCAGTTCAGCAACCCCAATTTTTAATAGAAATCCTTCCTCCCAGGCACTTAATATTAACGAAAGGCTATACCTGATTGATTGCGGTGAAGGCACCCAGCAGCAAATGTTGCGATATGATGTCAAAGCCGGCCGTATCGATCATATTTTTATCAGCCACCTGCATGGCGACCATTACCTTGGCCTGGTCGGTTTACTCTCCTCGATGCATTTGAACGGCCGGATAAAACCCCTCCATCTTTTTTGTCCGCCACGTTTAAAGGAGATCATCGATCTTGAGCTGGAATGTTCCGAAACAACCCTTCAGTTTCCAATCCATTACATATTTACCAGCAACGAAAAGGCTGCGGTTATCCTCGAGAACCAGGACGTAACGGTTGAAAGTATCCCGCTTGACCACGGTATCCCCTGCACCGGCTTTTTGTTCAGGGAAAAAAAGCGGCTCCGCAAGCTGATCAAAGAAAAATTAGAGGGATTGGATATCCCAACAGAATACTACTCATTGATAAAAAGAGGCTCGGATTTTACTTTGCCTGATGGAAGGACAATAAAAAATGAGGATCTGACCATTGATTCCAGCGAACCAAAGACCTACGCTTATTGTTCCGATACACAATTCAACCTCGATTATTTTAACCAGATCCGCCACGCCACACTGCTTTACCACGAATCGACTTTCCTGCACAACATGCTCGACCGTGCGATAGAAACCCGCCACACCACCGCCTTACAGGCAGGCGAAGTGGCCCTCCAAATCAACGCCGAAAAGCTGCTGATAGGTCATTTCTCCGCCCGGTATAAGACGCTCACCGAGTTACTCGAAGAAGCCCAAAGCGTGTTCCCGCAAACAGAGCTTGCCATCGAGGGTAGGACCTTTTTGATCGGTGATCAGTAAGTGACGGTCCTGGCCCTTTTAGTTCCCCTCTCGGAGAGGGGCCAGGTCCAGAGGGCTCCTT
>Ga0206808_1012_pt1 | contig 65021 bp, 54 predicted proteins | sample Alteio_BWOrgCont_58_FD_152899 | JGI IMG/M metagenome (GOLD analysis project Ga0206808, IMG submission 152899) | Enriched cells from forest soil in Barre Woods Harvard Forest LTER site, Petersham, Massachusetts, United States -... | ecosystem: Environmental > Terrestrial > Soil > Temperate forest >...
CGGACACTGTTTATCCTCTTAAAAATTTATATCTTGCGCCTGTTTAATTTAAATTCTGCGTATTGGCCTGGATATATTTGATTATAGCGGCAACCTGTGAAACTGCCTGGAATTTCTGTTTAAAATACATGAGATTCAACGATTTAAAAGCTATCGAGCTGAATAGCTTTTACAAATGGCAGGGGGGGCTGCCCGTGTTGCTCCCATTTGTGGGCTATGTTTTGTTCGGGCTGGCCAATATCTATTTTTTTTCGACCGCGATCAAACACATCCCAATGGCGATTGCATTTGCTGTTTGGACGGCGACGACGCTTGTGTTTTTAAAAATCGCGGAAGTTTCTTTTTTTCACGAACGGATCTCGTGGCCTGAGGTGTTTTTTATGCTGCTGATCATGACCGGCATACTGGGGCTGAAAATTTATGCGCTACCGGTTAAGTAAATGCGACTTATGCCTGAACCAGCCTGTTGCTGCATCCGTTCGGACTATTTGTGGATAAATATCTCATAACACCCTATAGCATGAAGCGTTTTCTCACATCGACTTTATTTGTTTGCCTTTTGGCCGCAGCAGCGGTGGCCCAACCCCCCGCCCCTCCCTCGCCCAAAAATTCCAACCCGATCACTAAAAGCCGCATTTTGCAGGTTGACTCGTCGGTGACGACCAAACATACGGTAACCATTAAAGGGAAAGTGATCCCATACACCGCTACCGCCGGTAGTATCCCAATTTGGGATGAAGATGGACGGCCGGTTGCGGGTGTTTTCTATACGTACTATGAACGGGACGACGTGAGCGACCGCGCTACCCGGCCGCTGGTGATCTCGTTTAACGGCGGCCCAGGGACGCCATCGGTTTGGATGGAGATCGGTTATACTGGGCCCCGAAGGCTAAACACTGATGACGAAGGCTACCCTATACAACCTTATGGCGTAAGCGAGAACCCCAATTCTATACTCGATGTTGCAGACATCGTATACGTTGACCCGGTAAATACCGGTTACTCAAGGATTGTGAATAAAGATACGCCGGGCACCAAATTCTTTGGCGTGAATGAGGACATCAAATACCTGGCAGAGTGGATCAATACATTTGTGACGCGTAAAAACCGCTGGGCATCGCCTAAATTCCTGATCGGGGAAAGCTACGGTACAACCAGGGTATCTGGCCTGGCGCTGGAGCTTCAAAACGCCCAATGGATGTACCTGAACGGGGTAATCCTGGTTTCGCCAACCGACCTCGGCATCGAACGCAGCGGGCCCGTTCAGGAAGCGCTGAAATTACCCTATTTTGCCGCAACGGCCTGGTATCACCAAATGCTGGCACCCGAATACCAGCAAAAGGAGCTGACTGCATTTTTGCCGGAAGTTGAAAATTTCACCATCAATGAACTGATCCCGGCTATGGCCCGCGGCGGATTTATCGACGATGCCCAAAAAGCGGAGATAGCCGCTAAAATGTCCAAATACAGCGGTATTTCGGAAAAGCTGATATTAGACAATAACCTCGATGTTTCCTACGACCTGTTTTGGAAGGAGCTACTTCGCGAAAAGGGTTTTACCATCGGACGGTTGGATTCGCGGTACCGCGGAATCGACAGGCAAGCTTATGGCGGCAGCCCGGATTACAACGCCGAACTGACCAGTTGGTTGCATGAGTTCACCCCGGCGATGAATATCTACCTGCGCGATGAACTGAACTATAAAACCGATCTTAAATACAATATGTTCGGCGATGTTTGGCCCTGGGATGACAAGAACGATCATACCGGCGAAAACCTTCGGCAGGCCATAGCTCAAAATCCATACCTGCATCTGCTCATCCAATCGGGTTATTTTGACGGCGCCTGCGACTATTTTAACGCCAAATACAGCCTTTGGCAGCTTGACCCCAGCGGGAGGCTGAAAGACCGCCTGAAATGGGAGGGCTACAAGGGCGGACACATGCTTTACCTGCGAAAGGAAGACATAACAACAGCTACCGAAAACTTAAGGAAATTTATACAGGAGTCCGTACCGAAGCCCGGGACGCCGGCCAAGTATTGAGTGGGGAATGGCGAGTAGTGAAGGGGCAATTAATCGTTCTTGAGGCCAATCTGATGTGTGCTGTAATTTACCAGGTATTGATTTTCAGTAAAAAAGTTGATGCTGAAGATGGCGCGCGGGTCATCAGTATAGGAAGGGTTGGCCACCTGTGTTATATCACCGGCGCCGGCGGTGACATATGAATAAGTGAAGCCGCTGGTGGTAGTTATTCTGATATTTGTGTTAGCTGGCAATGCATTTAGGGTGGCGGAGGCATTTATGTTTTCGATCGTTGAAATAGCAGGTGTGCTGGTGTCAAATAAAACGGCCGTCGAAACTGTTGTATTGCTGTATGTAACATTGGCTGATATACAGGGAGAATAACCGCCATACGGATAATAAGTTAGCGGGTGCATAATAAAACCCGACGATGAACTGAGGTCAGCCGGCACCAAACCAATGGTAAGCAATTTACTTACATAAGTTCCGCTTAAATTGAATGCCGCGTTACTGAACTTGGCCAGTTTGAAACCACTTACTGTGCCGTTACTGCTTGCAAAATAACTTAAGGGGCTCGCAATAGCGCTATTGGCAAAACTAACACCCGGTCCGACGCCGAAAATATCACTTGAATGGATCGGTTCAATTGTTTTGGTATTCGCCTCCTCCGACTTATAGTACAAAAAGAACGGTATACGCCTGGTTGTGATGCGGCCATTTTGGTCGCCGATGGTTATTTGCGCATACGCGAGGTTCCCGTATACAGCGCGCCCGCTCCCGGGGCCTTTGTAGAAAAGGGTCCCGGTGCTATTGGTTACAGTAATGCCATTTACATTAACGCTGTCGCCGGCAACCTGTATCCCGGAGTTGGTGATCATCGAGGCCGGAATGAGGCCATGGGCATCCATCGTCATGCCTGATGAGCCAGTATCAAAAGCACTAAAGTAAACGATGGAAGGCTGGGCGCTAACGATTGAAATAGGGATGTAAACGCGCTTATCGATACTGCTGTCCTTTTCGTATAAACCCAGGGTCGCGATTGGTTGTGCACCGGTTGGAGATGGGTTACGGTCCTTTGAACAGGACGAAATCAGCGCCATTAAACCTAAACCAACTGCATATGCTTTAAAGTACCCGTAGTTGATTTTTGTCATATTCAGCTCCTTCTAATCCAGTCGTTTTTTTGGCTGTCGGGTTGAACACATCAATTATCTGCTGGAATTGGGCGAACCAACCAGTTTCGACAATTATGCCGTTTGACTTATACGGGTTTCGCAGCGAGATTGTTGCTATTTATTGGTATCAGTGTTCCAAATGGACCGGTATATTTTCCACCTGGTATTGTCGAGTTTCCAGATGACGATGTACTTACCTTTTTCCATCAGTTTGTTATTGCCCGTGTCTAATTCGTATTTTCCTTCTTCTATCACATCTTCGGGGCCGCCGTATACGTTAGTGGTGGTGAGTTTGTACTCCGTTACGCCGATGGCCGGCATTTGTTCTATCATCGCGCCCATCGGTCCCTGACCCTTCATTATCGGCGCGCCGGGCGGCATATTAATAGTGGCAGAATGGTGCAGGTCGGCAAAGGCAGCTGAGTCGCCGCTCAGGAGGGCGATGCGGTAAAGCTTGTTATTATTGCTAATGACCTGTTTTACCTGCTGCAGATCAAAAGGTGGGTTTTGCGGTGTGTTGCTTTTACATGCCGCGAGCAGGACGAGAATAAAAGGCAGGGATATGTTTTTCATGGTTAAAAGTAATAAACGCGAGGAAAGCATGTATTATTTAATTAAAAAAAGTACCGGTGTTTTTTAAACCTTTATCCGAAGGTTCATGCGCAAACAATTAAGTTCGTTTCGGACGTGTTCCCGGACGAGACGGTACCAAGCGTATCCTTACATTTTATCGCAGCATCACTCTCCGCCGGGCAACAATGTGATAAACAGCATTTGCACAAAACAAGGTAATTGTGAACACGTTTTTAAAAAAAGCTTGTTGTTCTATTTATGTAAAAACAAATAAAAAAGCCTGTCTTTTTAGAGACAGGCTTTTTTTATCCATAGTAAAAAACTTACTCTTAGCTATTAATGTGAAACTTTTTTGAGTGCTTTTAATTGCTTGGTAACATCTTCATTTCCCACCGGAACAAAGGGTAAAATTTTATTAACCTTAATTATCAACTCATCTACCTTAGTTACCAATTCATCAAGTATTTCAAGTTTCTTGTGTATAGGTGTTAATTTTGCATCTAAAAGATCAGAGACCTCCTTTAATTCCATCTTGTGTTTATTTGAAAAGCACTCACCACAAATATATTAATTGCTAATTAATATTGCGATTGTTTTTATTAGCTGTAGTAAGGTGCAACGTTTGTGCATCTATTTTGGTTGTGTAAAGTAATTCATCGTTGCCCTCGGCCAAAGGCTTTGCGCAATTCGGTCTTTGCTTTTTCCAGTACGTCCCTCTGTGATGCGTCTAAGTTTTTGCCGGCGCGGTTGATGTAAAAAGTAAGCATGGACATAGCCGAGCGATATGGCGCCGACTTTCTCAGGTCGCTTTTTTCTGCTGAATTTTTCAGTGATTCCGCTATTTTTCTGGGGTCTTTTGATTCAAAAATATTTTGTTCCAGATCGAGTGCGTCGCTGTGTTCGGTTACGTCAGCCGACCATTTCTGTTTTGATTTTGTGTTTGCAGTTGCCATTTTGTTATTGTTAATGACCGGTCTCTGCTGACAGGTCGTTAATTAAACAAACACCACCATGTTAGGGTTTTTTTCTTAATGCACTAATCTCGCCGTTCCGTTCTATATAAACCCGGTCGATTTGTTCCAGGTCATCTGTTAGTGCAGATTTGCGGACGCCCTGCATGACGTCTTCCTTGCATAAAAGTGCCCTCTTTAAGTCCTTATCGATAAAATTCCCATCCCGGAAAAGCAGTATTTTGTTGCCTTCTACAAACCTGGCGAATCTGCTGCTTCGGCTGATCACCCAACCGAAGCCGCGGTGTAAAGCAACGATAACAAAGCAGGTAATCAATGTCGGGAGAAACGGCGATGCACCTACAATCGCGCGGCTAAGGGTGGCGCCTAAAGTGATGGTGATAATATTATCGAGCGGTGTTCTCACACCAAACGAGCGCCGGCCCGAAATCCTGATCAGTACAAAGGCGGCAAGGAACACCACCACGCCCCGGGAACACATTTGCAGCATATCTAAATTCTTCCCCTGGCCAAAAAGTTCAGTTAAAAAGTTCATGAGCGTAATGATTAAATGAATGGATAGCTTGAAGGGTTAAAACTATTTACCCATGTAAATGTTTTGCCTTTGCCCCATGGATAGCAAGACGAAGACGATAGCCGTGATAGTAGCCCACCCTGATGACGAAACCCTTTGGGCAGGTGGAACCTTTTTAATGAATCCGGGAAAACAGTATTTTATTGCCAGCCTATGCCGGAAAAACGACCCGGACCGGGCGCCTAAATTTAAAAAGGCGCTCAAAGCATTAGGCGCAACGGGAATTATGGGTGACCTGGACGATGGGTCGGAGCAAATACCGCTTACCGATGAACGAGTGGAAACTACCATCGTGGATCTATTGCCCGCCATGTCATTCGATTTGGTTATTACACACAACATTTACGGAGAATATACGCGTCATCGCCGGCACGAGGAGATTGGGCGGGCGGTCATCAATTTATGGTCGTCGGGGCGGTTGCTCACGCGGGAATTATGGGCATTCGCATTCGAGGATGGCGGCCGGGTTTATTACCCCGGCGTTATGAAAGATGCGGAACTGCTCTACAGATTGCCGCAAACCGTCTGGCAAAAAAAATATAGCATTATCAGAGAGATATATGGGTTTGCCGAAGACAGCTGGGAAGCGCAGTCGACCCCTAAGGAGGAAGCATTCCGTCGATTTTACAATACAGCCGAAGCAAAAACGTGGCTTGATAGCGCGCAAAATACATTATGAGAGTTCTATTATTATACGACTACCCCGCGTCGCCCAGCGGGTTGGCTACACAGGGCAGCTTACTGTTCCAGGGGCTAAAAGAAATTGGGGTTGAAGCCTACGCCGTAAACAGCGAGGCTTCGCAGGAAAAGGAATGGTATTATAAGTGGTTTAAGCCGGATGTTGTAGTGGGAGTCGGCTACTGGGGCCATACGCCAGATCTAATCCTTCACCCGCAAAAACATGGGGTGCAGCCTGTGCCATGGCTGGTGGCTGACGGTTACATAGCCAATTACCAGGACGTTCTGAATAAACTTCCACTGATCCTGGTTACTTCTAATTGGGTGAAGGAAATGTATGTGCGCGACGGTATCGACGGCACCAACATTGAGGTATTACCGGTGGGCTGCGACACTGATTCATTCATTCCTCTGCAAAAAGACGACGTGAAGACTGTGGCCATACGGGAGTCGCTGGATGTTAAGCCCGACGAGTTAATGATACTCACCATCGGCGGCGATGCTGCTTCGAAAGGGGGTCAGGAAGTGATGCGGGGTCTGGCTATGATAAAAGAGAAGGTACCTGCCTGGAAATACGTATGCAAGGTGTGGCCGCAGCCGCGCACCGAAACGCAAAACCGCGCCGACTTGGAACTCGCCCTGGAACTGGGTATTGCCGGCCGGGTGATCTTTTCGACGGGGATAACCTCGAGGAATTACATTCCACACCTGATTGCAGCTTGTGATATTTATGCGGCGCCATCGCGGCTGGAGGGGTTCGGCATGTCGCAAGTGGAGGCTAATGCCTGTGAAAAACCGGTGATCGGCATTAAGGCGATGGGCCTGCTGGACACGATGGTTGACGGGGAAACCGCCTTCCTGGCCAATGTGGCGCAAAAAATAGTAGTCGACCATGCGACAATAGGCACTGAAGCCGGCTATGAAGAAAATCACCGGATAGATTTCGACATTCCACGCGTGGTGGATTACCGGGCAAACTCCGAAGATATAGCAGTTTATTTGACCGAGCTGATGAGTCACCCGCTTTTGCGTATACAACTGGGCAAAGCCGGGAGAAAACGGGTAGTTGAGCATTTCGACTACCGGGTGGTAGCCCGCCAATTTGTGGACATTATTTCCAAAAAATTGGGAATAAATTAACGGACGCTAATAAACCCTGAAGGATGCAAGCAATCAACTGGAACGAAGTGAAGGCGGCAAAGCAGGCGGCAATTGAGGTGTTGCTGCATAACGCCAGCGGGCCGTTTGACGGTTTGCCCCGAACGGCTGGATGGGGGTACCCGGAACCGTATACCCGCGACCTGATGTTTTCGATATTAGGGATAGCGGTTACCGGCAATGAAACACTGATCAAGAGTATCCGGCGGGTATTGGAAACACTTGCCGGAAACCAGACCGAACATGGTCATATCCCTTCGCTGGTGCACGATGGAGATGACCGCGGGGCAAGTGACACCACACCGCTGTTTTTATTGGGCACGGCTATCTTCAGGAAGTTGACAGGAGAGAGCGATTTCCTGGAAGATGCTGTGCGCAAATCCCTCGTTTGGATGGAATACCAAAGCCCGTCGGACCGTTATATGGTTGCCCAGCAGCCTACAAGCGACTGGCGCGACGAACAATGGGTGCTTGGTTATGGTTTGTTTGTGAACACTGTGATTTACAGTTACCTGAAAATGCTCGGGGATGATGAAAGAGCGGAGAACACGCGCGATGAGATGAACCAATTTACCGTCGACAGCGGCTTTATCGCCCATCATATACATGAAGGCCTGCTGGTGAAAAGCAAGCCCTATTTTGCATTATGGTCATATAAGGTGCTGTTCTGCAACCGGTTTGACCTTCTGGGTAACAGCATTGCCATCCTATCCGGCTTAGCTTCCAGGGAGCGGGCTATCGAGATCATTGACTGGATCGAGCTTGAATGTGCGAAAATGCGGGTAAGGGGCGACCTTTCAGTTGACATCGCTCCCAACTTTTTCCCCTTCGTTTTGCCGGGAGATGAAGACTGGCACCCGCGGTATGAACAATTTAATTTGCCAGGAAACTATCACAATGGCGGGATCTGGCCATTCGTATGCGGGCTGTATGTTGCGGCGCTTGTGGCGGCGGAGCAATATGAACTCGCCGGGCAAAGACTGGCAGAGCTTACCAGGCTATGTCGCTTATCAAATGACCCCAGCCTTGAATTTGGCTTCAATGAATGGATAAAAGCACAGACAGGTGAAGTAATGGGAGTTGATTGGCAAACCTGGAGCGCCGCTTTGTATTTGTACGCAGCCACATGCGTCGAGGAAAGACGGACGCCATTTTTTGATGACATGCGGGCGGTGTGAATACATAAGAAGCTTCGTGCAATAGCCCAGCATCAACTAAATCTTATTTATTTTTTAAACTATCCGGAGATTCATAAGTCATATCATTGTCAAGCGCTTGCAAAAAAGAACAATAATGCCTGTTTTCAACATGGAAAACGGGATATTTTAAATTATTAAAACAGATCACCATGAAAAAGATAAAATATTTCGGACTGCTTTTAGTAACCGCAGTCACTTTGAGCCTCGGCTCTTGTATAGTCAGGGGACCTGGGTGGGTGCCCGGTCACTACGTTGATGGACCGTACGGACGCCATTGGGTTCGCGGGCACTATAATTAAATCTTTTATTTAAAACCAGCCACTTCGCTTGTATGCCTTCTTCGCGGTTTTTAGTTAAGTCCGCGAAGAAGGCATAAGAAGCGGCATCAAACTATGGCTTTTCCTCCTCCGGCGTTTCGGCCAGCGCCTTAAAATTTTCAAGCCATTTTTGCGTAGGCTTTTTGACCATCCGCGGCATGATCACCATCATGATCTTTGGCAAAAGACCTTTTATAGCTACCGTTTCGATAGCCATCGTAAAGCGGGTTTTCCCACCAGGCACTACAGCAAAACTACTCGTCGTAGTATTTGAACCATGACTGTGCTCATACAGCGCCTTAAATTCCGCAGGCAGATCGTTAACCAAAATAGTCTCGATCAGTTCGATAGTGTGCCCCTTGTTTTCGAAAATTATCTTTGATCTGGCGCCAATACTGCCGGGTTCATCGCTAATTGGGCTAAGGCTTTGAAAACCGTCCTGCCATTTTTTTAAGTTCTTTCTATCTGCAAAAAGCTTAACGGCTTTTTCAACAGGCGCATCGATGTACGTTTCACAAGCAATGATCATACTATTTTCCCTCCTTCTTGCTGCCTTTCGCCGGCTTTGGTTTCAATGAGCTTACATAATCGTGACTAGCCTGCAGGTACGGCAAAAGTTCTTCGGTATTCGCAAGCCGGCTATCGGGCACGACAACATACTCTTTCTGAACAATTCCGTAGGCTGTAACAAGCGTGGTATTGTGTTTATTAATGAATGCTGCTTTTACCGTCTCAGGCAGCCGGAGCGCTACAAAGCCTCCCTTATTGAAATAACTGTACATATGCCCGTTCAACGCGGTGTAGGGAATGGTATCCCCTTTTAATTCCGAATCACGATGCAACCCTGCCAATTTTTTGTACCGCATTATTTTTCCCTGGTTAGTCTCCATTGCAGTTTCGCTTGTCAACTATCGAAGATAACCACTTGTGTCGTAATTTGAAAGCAAAAAAAACCCCGCATGTTGCGGGGTTCCTTCTCATCAAATCATTCTTCTAATTGGTTAGTTGTTTGTATTTGACGTTGGCGCGTCCTTACCGATCAGTGCCATAAACTGATCGAGTTTCGGTGTTATAATAATTTCGGTGCGGCGATTCTGCGATTTACCGAAATCGCTGCTGTTATCAGCTATCGGGTTGTATTCGCCCCTGCCGCCGGCAGTGAGCCGTTTGGGATCGACGCTATAGGTGTTTTGCAAGGCCTGAACTACAGACGAGGCCCGGAGGCAGCTCAAATCCCAGTTATTCCGGATGTTTTGCTGCGATATCGGTACGTTATCGGTATTGCCCTCGATCAATACATCATATGTATTATAATCGTTAATGATCTTCGCTATCTTGGCAAGGGTTGATCCGGCTGTAGGTGAAATCTGGTAATTACCGGATTGATACAGCATATTATCGGACAGTGAAATGTACACTACACCCTTCAATACTTTCACATTAACATCCTTAGTTTCATCAGGCGTTAAGGACCGGGTGAGGTTGGCCGTAAGGATCTGGTTCAGGGAATCGCTTTTGTTTTTAAGATCAACAAGGTGCTGGATATACTTATCGGACGCGGTGATCTGGTCGGCTAACTTAGAGATGTTCACGTTACCCTGGTTGTTGCCCGCCAAACATTTATTTAGCGCATCCTGCAAACCTACAGCGTTTGCCTTTGCAGCGGCAATGGCATCTTCAAGGCTTTGCACATGCTGCCTTGATCCCGCCAGCTCCTGCTGGGTTACCTGGTAGCTTTGCATCAGGTTACGGTTGGTATCCTGGAGGCGGTTGTAGTCGGTTTGCAGCGCGGTATAACGCTTGTTGCTGACACAACCCTGAGTTGCGACTGCGGCTAATAGAATAACCGGCAGCCATATTCGAATTTTCATAGGTATTGAATTTGTAAGCAGAGCATGATCCATTCATGTTCACTTTGCTCAACAAACCAATGGTTAAAAAGTTTTCTTAAAACGCGGCCCCATAAACGGGATAAAATAAAAAAGGTAGCCGGGCGAACGACTACCTATCAAACCAATTATTGTTTACTCAATCTACGACGTTAAGTATTTGAGATACATAAAGATAGGCCCTAACTAAATCAGCGCACCCAATATCAAAACCGGTTTAAATTTTTATAAAAAAAATATAAATAAATCAGCCGTTTTTAAATACTAATACACTTGTCATCAACACCTTATAAAACAGAGGCCCGGTTATTTTATAGGCTTTTTTATGTGATATTTTAGCTTATGAAAATAAAATTTCACCTATCGACGATAAAACCGGCGCTTAAGCCTGCTTTAAGATGCTTTATTGTTTAACTGTATACGTTTTTTTGGCCGGGCCAACGCCTGTTATGGTTACCGAGCGCCAATTTGGCGGCAAGGCGCTTTTGATTTGAGCAATACCTTCGGGCGTAATATCCAGGCCGCCGAAGCCCATCAGCACGCTTTGCAATATCCCGCCGGCACCTGTGGCAAAGTATGGATTTGTTCCTCCTTTGGTTTCGGCAATCACCCGGAACGGCGGGTTGAGATTGGGTTCGTATGCATCTTTGAAATAGTGGTATGCTTTGTCGCCGTTCCCTAACCTGGCGTACAATAAGGCGAATATACCTTCGGTCATAGCCGGTGTGCCCTCGTTTGGAATCCGGGTTTCATAATATTCCAGGTCTTTCTTTACCTGGGCCTGGTCGGTTATGATGTTCAGCGGATAACCAAGCAGGTTTACATCGGCTTGCTTGATTCCCTCGCCTTTATAGGTAGCAAATTCTTTGGTAACCCCATCAGGAAACTTCAAAATCGGGATATTTTGGGCGACAAGCTGCCAGTCGGGATCGGGCGTGAAGCCGAGTAGCTTAGCGGCGGCAGCGGCATTTCGCAGGTTGGCAATCGCTGCCGCATTGGTGAACGCGTTGTTATCTACGTTTTCGGCCCATTCGTCTGCCGCCACAACTTTATTTATATCGTAATGCCCGGGGTCGTTGCGTTCTACACGGCTCGCCCAAAAGTCGGCGGTGGCTGAAAGGATGGGCCAGCCTTTTTCGAGCAGCCATTGTTTATCCTGAGTTACGCAATAGTACTGCCATGCTGCCAGTGCCACATCGGCGGTGATATGATGTTCAAACGGGCCGGTCAATGCCCACACGGGCGTCTCCTCCACCCCATTGTCCGCACTTTCCCATGGGAACATCGCTCCTTTGTAGCCGTGCTCAAATGCGTTTTGTTTTGCGGCAGCCAGGCGCTGAAAGCGGTATTCCACCATCGACTTTGCTATATCGGGGTGCAAAACCAGCAAGGCCGGGAACATCCACAAGTCGGCATCCCAAAAAACGTGTCCATTATAGCCAAGCCCCGACAGGCCCATCGGCGATGGCGAATATGCGGTTCCTGCCCTTGAGAAAGAATAGAGGTGATAAAGCATGCTATGGACGTCCTGCTGGGCCTGCGGGTCGCCATCGATTTTGATATCGCTTTTCCAAAGGTCCGCCCAGGCATCGGTATGGTATTGGATCAGCTTATCGAGACCCTGAATTTTCGCGAATATGGTTAATCGCTCCACCTGGTTTAAGGGATCGGCATCATGGGCCGACGTTATAGATGAGCCCACCAGCCCATATCTATAGGTTTGCCCGGCAGGAATATCCTTACTGAACTGCATCCAGTGCATATCGTTGGCCTCCATCTGGTGCATCATGTGCGGTTGCTGTTCCGCCGGCTCGTTAAACATAAAAGTGGTCGAAGCACAAAGCTGTAATTTGCCGGTCGGGCTTTTTGCCATGGAGGTGAGCAGGCTGATCCTCCCCTGCGATCCGGCCACCTCGTTGAAGTAATTTTGCACGTCCCTTAAGTCCTCCGGGGTTTGCATAGTGCTGGAACATGAGATGGAGATTTTCTTTTTCGCGACAATCGAAATATCCATCAGCACGGTAAAGGGCAACTGCCTTAACGCATAATAAGTGTACTTTACAGATGCAAGGTCGCCGAAATCAAATGTCGTGGTGAAAGCGGCGTGCTGCATATCCAACTGCTGCTTAAAATTGCTAATATTGCCGGCTTCGATATCCCGCCCATTGATTTGCAGGGACATGTTCAACAGGTTAAAGCTATTCAGGAAGTTGCTTACCCTTCCCCTGCCGTACAGATCATATGCGCCGGCAAGTACAACGCTCTTTACCGTAAACGGTTCCGGCGCCGAAACAACGCCTATCATTCCGTTGGCTACGGTTATGCCGTAGTAATTTGATGGATCGATCTTATCGGCTTTGATGATCCATTCGTCCTGGGCGCGCAGGGAACTACTAAAAAAAACACCCGCGCATAGCAATGCAGCATAAAGTTTGTTCATTTCTGGTTGGTTGGTTTAAAAAATTTGATTGCACTATTGTTAACGGCAACGGCATAAATGGTTCCCTTTGCGGTTTTTATGGCCTTGATATCGCGCACTTCGCCACGTAATAAAAATCCGGCTGTCACCGGTGATTCCGGGGTGAAGTTCCCATCTTTATCCACCGAAAGCACATCGCCGTAATCCGCGTCATACCTGCCTTCGAAAGGAAGCACACCATAAAAATTACCGCCTGCCAATATCTCTCTGAACGGCGTTGACAAGGCGGTAAAACCAAATAGGGGCGCCATTTGGGCGGACGAGGGGAAAGGTTTGAATGCGAATTTGCCGCCGCCTTTGTTATAAAAAACGCCTGAAGAGAAACAGTTAACCGTTAAAGGATGGGTGTCGGTTAATGAGTCGCCAAAAATCTGCTGCACCGTTTTACCGGAAAAATCGTAGTAAGTTGCGAATTTCTTTTTGATGCCGGGGAGGCGCTTCTCAAGGTCGCCTTTGCCAAGGAAGGAGTAGTCCTGTTGGTTGACGCTATAGGTGAGCAGCGGATCCACGGCGCCATTTTTGTCGAGATCCGAAAGGAACAGTTTCACAGGGTCCTGGCTGGTTGGTTTTAGCTTTGAGTTCCAGCCATAATTTCCCGCGATGATGTCCACTTTGCCGTCGCCGTTCACATCTGCCAAGGTAATACGCTGCCACCAGCCGGTGAGTTTGTTGAGCGCCGGGTCATGCAATTCAACAAATTTGCCGTGTTTATTCATGAAGACCTTAACCGGCATCCATTCACCTGCCACCACCAGGTCGGGCCAGCCGTCCCCATCGAGATCGGCAAAAGCTGCCGAGCGAATCATGCCGGCGTACTTCAATTCGTCGGGCAGCTGTGCTTTTTGATAATGGCCATGCCCATCGTTCATTAACAAATATGATTCGGGTATTTTTCCAAAATCAACAGGATCCGGGGCACCGCCAACAAAAATATCGGGGAAGCCACCATGGTTTACATCGGCAACCGCTACCGCCGATTTATTCAATTTAATGGAAGGAATGGCATCGGAACTCTTAAAATTTCCCTTGCCATCGTTTATATAAAGCCGGTCGGCCAGTTCCGGGGAGCCGTTCCGCAATTCGTTACCGCCGCTTACCACATACAGATCGGGGAAACCATCGTTGTTGACATCCAGGAAAACGGCGTCGACATCCTCGCAGTTTTTATCGGCTACAAAATCGGGCTGGGTCGACATTTTAAAGCCGCCGCCTGGTTGCTGAATAAACAGCGCGCCAGGCTGCCCCTTTGCGCCGCAAATATAAAAATCGTCAAGACCATCGTGGTTTACGTCGGCCACCGCCATCCTGGGCCCTTCAGTTGAAAGCATGTGCGGGATAAAGGGCTCGTTATAAAAATCCACATAACCGTCCTCTTTGTGTTTCCAGTTTAGCCCGATTTCGGAAGTTATATCCTTGAAAGCTGGTGGCGGAACCGGAAAAAAGCGATGGCGGTCAAAACGGCCTGCGGCGCCCTGCTGATCTACCAGCAACGTTTGGTTCGTCCTTATGTTTTTTACAAGCTGCCAGGATTGATCGGGCCACACGATCAGCAAACTGTCGACTTTATGGCTGCCGCCCAAACCGAAGTGCAATTTCGGCTCTACGGAAGACTCAAAGCCTCGGGTGAGCATCAGCTCCTCGTATTGCATTTGCCCGCCGCAAAAAACGTAGGCTTTTGTGCCAATCCCAAAAATGTTATCCTGTCGCCCTCTAAATTTAAGACTAAGGTAATGGCTGCCTGTGTTTGTGTTTTTGTATATACGGGCAGTTTGGTCCAGGTTGTTGGTCACGAGGTCGAGATTGCCGTCGTTATTAAGGTCGGCGTAAGCCGCGCCGTTTGACAGTGTGGTGTCGCTGAATCCCCACCGGGCGCTTTTATCGATAAATTTTTCGCTTTTTGTCCCCTTGAAAATGTAGTTATGCGCGAATCCGGTTGGCATTTTTTCGACGGCGAGATTATCCATTCCATGGCCGCTCTGAAGGCCGCCCTGTACAGAAATATTTGAAATAAAGCTAACGAAGTCCATATCCGTCGGCCTGCGCTTAATCCCATTTGCTACGAACAGATCTTTAATGCCATCGTTATCAAAGTCGGCCAGCAGGGGACTCCAGCTCCAATCGGTCGCTGCAATCCCGTCCATCAACCCCACATCGCTAAAGGCTTCGCCATTGCCCAGGTTTTTTTGCAATGCATTTCGCGAATACTGGTACTGGAAACCACCATGTAATATTTTAGCCTGGTACTGGTCGTAGGTCTCGTCTCCGAGGTAGCTTTTTAGTGTCTTTTCGTCTTCGGGCAGCATATCCGCCGTGACGACGTCGAGTTGCCCGTCGTTATTAAAGTCGGCAATATCATTGCCCATGCTGAAGCGGCTGTAATGGCTAAAATGTTTGGCGCCCGACTCGGTGAAGGTTCCGTCGTGGTTGTTGATGTAATAATAATCGTTTTCATGAAAGTCGTTGCCTTCATAAATATCGTCCCATCCATCATTGTTTAAGTCGCCAATCGCTATGCCGAGACCGTATCCCAGGGCGCTGCTGTAAATCCCGGATTTTTCTGTCACGTCGGTAAAATGGCCCCCGGTATTTTTGAACAAGCGGCTGCCGGCAAGCTTATTCGGTTTCCGGCGCAGGCTGGTATCGCCGTAGGTATCGACCGAATGATTCGATTGATTGAGTAAAAAACAATCCAGCTTACCATCGTGGTCATAGTCAAAAAAGGCAGCCTGGGTGGAGAACCCGGAAAAATCCAACCCGTATTTGGCCGACTCTTCGGTAAATGTTCCATCGTGGTTGTTGATGTAAAGCATGTTGTGCCCCTTAAAGCCCAACTTGCCCGAAATGCAGCAAACGTAAATATCAAGGTAGCCATCGTTATTTACATCCACCATGGTGACCCCGGTACACCAATCGGCGTCGCCGGCCACCCCGGCTTTTTGCGTGATGTCTTCAAACTGGTAATTCCCTTTGTTGAGGTAGAGTTTGTTGCCGCCTTTTTTGTTGGATGTAAAAAAAACGTCGGGCAGGCCGTCGTTGTTGATGTCGCCTATCGCCACACCACCTCCATTGTAAAAGTACAGGTAATTCAGAATGCCGGGGTAATCGTCGTCTGCTAAACTGTTTTTAAAGTGAATATTGGTTTGGGTTGAGTCGAGCAATTGGAACATGGGAGGTTCGCTTGCCTTTTGGGTACAGGCGCTCAAACTAATGATGCAGGCAACGACGAATGGCAGGAATTTTCCGAATGGTTTTAACCTAAAAAAGGGGGCATTCATTGATTGATCAAATAAAAAACAGCCGTGTATCCCGGCCCTATTTCATGCGCCGCATCAACAAACACACAGGCTCATTTTCTGTAAATATGATTTATTAACCGGAGTGGAAATTTAGCATATTTAACGCTAAGTTCAAAGGCAAAGCAACCAATTAATATGTCGTTTTTTTGAGCAAAATGGGCTTTTTTAGTAAATTTACACCCCATTACGACCTATTTATTAATGAAGAAAAAAATTATTTTATTCGTCCCGGTCTTAGTAATAATTGCTGCCTTTTTTATACCGTTCAATCAACAAAAAACCGTTTTAATTAAAGCTCCTTTTTTAAATACCTACAGCCTGCTGGCCAATCCGGCAACATGGGAAAAGTGGCGGCCTGATCTGAGAAAAGTCATGACCACCGATTCCAATGAAATTTCCGTGAAGAAAGACTCCAGTTCCTTTCTTATCAAAAATCAAAACCACATATTGGAAGTAAAATATAAAGCGAATACGTTTGAAATTGCTGAAACCTCAAGTGGAAGGAACTCAAGTTACCGGTATTCGCTTCTTCCTGTTGCCGATAAGTTGTTGAATAAAACAATAATAGTTGCTGATGACAACACTACTGTGTTAAATTATTTGATCGGGGTGTTTTGGACATCGTCTATCACGAACACCCATATAGATGACTTTAAAAACTTCATGGAAACGGATAGTTTACGTTACGGGTTCAAAATTTTTAAGACGGGTGTACCTGAAAATAACCTCCTGGTAATGGAGAGGGAGGTTTCGGAAAAGGATAAATTTACTGCCGCGGCAAAAATACTGGCAACGTTAGTGCAATATATTCAAGCTAATAACATTAAACAAATGCAACCGCTAATTGCACAGTTTTATGAAAATGTCAGAGACTCGGTACACGTTAAGGTGGGATTTTTTATAAATAAGGAAATTAAACCCGGCAATGGGATCCTATATAACCAGATGCCAAAAGGGGCTCCGCTTTACGCCGCCAAATTCAGGGGTGTATTTTCAAAAAGAGGCGAAGCAGCCGAAGCGCTTAAGCAATATTTTGCCGATCATTCCCACCAGATGGTGCTTTTACCTTTTGAAACCTACCTAAATAACAAACTCCCTGTTAGTGATAACGATACCGTTAATATTCAGGTGAATTTGGGCACGTTCCCGGCAGGGGCAGCGAAGTAAGAGCTTATCACCGACGCTGGGCTTCACGGGGCACAGGGCTTCACCTTGTGTTGATATATTGTGCCCCCCCTTCGGGGCTGTGAAGATGGCTGTAGACTGCTTTAATTTCTTTTAAACAATTGCAAGGCGTCGTTATTACGCGCCACGATTATTTCCTTGCCGCTTTTGGTATCGATGGGGGCGATATCACGCACCTCGCCCTTTATAAAGAGACCGCTGTTTGCAGGCGGCAAATAATCAAACCAATGGTTGGAATTCCCCAATAAAGTGACGCCGAAACTTGCATCGTACCTGCCCACCTCGGGTTTTAGCGCGTAAAAATTACCTCCCAGGAAGATGTCTTTTATCCCATCGTTATTCACGTCGGCAACGAGTATGCTATAAACCTCCGAAAACTGCGCCCTGACTGGCAGCGGCTTCATTGTGAAATTTCCCTTACCGTCATTGTAAAACACACAGGTTTGTGTTTGCTTCACTGTGAGAACAGAAGCTTTATCGAGCTCGCCCTGCGTAAAAATATCTTCAATGCTTTTGCCGGCATAGTCATCGTAACGCGGGAATTTCGCCTCCAGGTAAGGCAGCTGTTTCATGATATCGTCGTACATATTAAAAGGGTACGCTTTCCCGTCGGTTTTATAATAAACAGGGATGCATTCCACTTGCCCGGTGTTGCCAAAATCGGATACGTAGAGTTTGGCCGGATGGTCGGGATCGGCCTTAATTTTTGAGTTAAGCCCCCTATTGCCTGCAACCAGGTCGGGCTTTCCATCGCCATTCAGATCGGCAACAGTGAGGCAGTTCCACCAGCCGGCCGAGTTCGCGATCTCTCCGGTTTTGGTCAATTTACCGTTAACATATTTGAGGATGGTTACTGGCATCCAATCGCCGACTACTATCAGGGCGTTTTTCCCCGAACCATCGATATCCGCCCATTGTGCATCGGTGACCATCCCCAGGTTTTGCAACTCGGGCGCCACGGTTGCCGTTATATCGGTAAAGTTTCCGTGCCCGTCGTTACGTAAAAGCTTGCTCGGGGGGATTACCCCATATGCCCCCGGCACACTGCGCGCCCCAATAAACAGATCGCCGTTATCCTTGTTCAAGCGGACACACGAGGCATTGATGGAAACAGGCGGCCAACCAATAAAACGGCGTGTGAAATTTCCCTTGCCATCGTTCTGATAATAACGCGCAAGCAAATTAAGCGAGCCTTCTTTTTCCATATTTCCGCCTGAAACAACAATCAGGTCCTGCTTCCCGGTGTGTGTGGCATCCAAAAATAGTGCGCCGATGCCTTCGCTGCCCTTATCCTGTTCAAAAGCAAATTCTTTTTTCTGCACAAATGTCCCGTTCGGCTGTTGAATGAAAAGTTTAGCGGTGTCGCCGGTAGCCCCGCCCATAAAAAAATCTTCCAGCCCGTCTCCATTAACATCGGCGACTGCGAGTTTCGGTCCTTCGGTCGAAAGCATTTTAGGGATCAGCCGTTGGTCGTCAAAATCTTTATAGTCATTTTCCTTATGGGCGATGTCGCCGGTAAATGAGGTCGCTGTAACGTTTTTATAAAGCGGCTTTGTTTTGTTTACGGGAGGTACAAAATCTGTTTTTGCCTCCGATTCCTTTAATGTGATAGCCTGGTTGGTCGCAATATTTCGCAACACCTGCATTTTCATATTGGGCCACACTACTTTCAAGCTGTCTACTTTCTTGTATTTTCCGGTGCCGAAATTTAACACCGGTTCACTACTGCTTTGAAAACCCCGGGTAGGCTGCTGTTCCAGCAACTGCTGCATGCCATTTGTATAAATTGTAACTTTTGCACCAATCCCGAAGGTATTCATGCCGACGCCCTTCAAATTTATTTTAAGGTAATGGGCAAGTGTCCGTTCCGACGTCATGTTCCGGTAAATAAAGGCTTCCCCATTTTCATTATTCACCACGAGATCAAGATCGCCGTCACCATCAAGGTCGCCATAGGCGGCGCCATTGCTAAAAGCAGGCGTAGAAAAGCCGAGCGATGCACTTTCATTCTTAAACTGCAGGTCCTTTTGGTTGATAAAGCCATAGCTGGTAATGGGCGTTTTGGGTATTTTATCTAAAAACGTTTTCGCCTTAAACCCGGTTTGCTTAATTTCATTCTTCGTCTGTTCGCTGCCGAAATACCTCAGAAAATCCTGGTTGGTGAGGTCACGGCTAATCCCGTTACTTACAAAAATATCCTTCCAGCCGTCGTTATTGAAATCAAAGATCAGCGCTCCCCAACTCCAGTCGGTTGCGTTTATGCCGGCGAGATCGGCTATTTCACTAAAGGTGCCATCACCGTTGTTCAGCTGTAAACAGTTTTTTGTAAACTGGTGATGAAACTCGCCTTTCAGCTTTGCGTTAAAAACATCGTATTCGTCAAATTTAGTAGTGGTTTTCAGCCGGTAGTCGTCTTCGGGCAGCATGTCGGTAGTGAAAATATCCGGCAGCCCATCGTTATTAATATCCGCAATATCCGAACCCATGGATGATAAGCTCATGTGCATGATATCATCATCGCTTACATCTTTAAACTTACCGTTATGAAGGTTTTGGTAAAGGTAGTCGTGCTCAAAAAAGTCGTTTGATACATACATATCGTCCCACCCTGTATTAAACAAATCCGCCGCACCGATGCCGAGGCCAAAGCCAATTTCGCTGCCGTAAATTCCCGCTTCAGCGCTCACGTCCACAAACTGTCCGTGACCGTCGTTGTGGTACAACCTGTCGCCATTCAACGGATCGCGAACGTTACGCAAACTGCGGTTAAACCCAAAGCTCGCTATCGGCCGGTAACTGTTATTCAATACAAAACAGTCGAGGTAACCATCGTGATCGTAATCAAAAAAGATCGCCTGGGTAGACAGACCCTTATCGGCCAGCCCGTATTCGGCGGCCTCTTCTTTAAAGGTGCCGTCATGTTGATTGATGTAGAGTTCATTCGCCCGGTCGGCGCTGCCCAAACCACCGGCATTGCTGATGTAAATATCCAGCCAGCCATCGCCGTTGATATCTACCATGGTTACGCCTGTATGCCAGCGATGGTACTTATTTAGCCCTGACGTTGCGGTCACATCCTTGAACTTCCAGTTTCCTTCGTTAATATAAAGCTTGCACTCGCCCTGGTTTGAAGTAAAAAAAATATCGGGCTTACCGTCATTGTTTACATCACCGATTGCCACTCCGCCGCCATTATAAAAATTACGGTAGTTGAAATCATTAACGTCGCCGTCATCCTTAACCTTATTGTTGAAAGTTATGCCTGTTTGAGAAGACGGCATTAACTGGAATAATGCGTCTTCCGGATTTGACGCTTTTTTCTTCTGACAGGAAACACAAAAAACAAAAAGGAGAAACAAAAGTAATCTTGAGGACGAAAGTCTCATATGGGGGACAAATATATACAACTAAAAATGGAGCGGTATTTTATCACCGCTCCATTCATTTACCTGGTTATGGATATTTTATTAATAACCCTGGTTTTGTTTTAAATTAGGATCTTGTGAAATAGCCGCTGAAGGTATCGGGTACAAGGCGGCGTGGTTATCCGGATCAACCGGTTTAAATTGTTTGGCATCTCCAAAATGGCCAAAACGTATTTGGTCCTCTCTTCTCCAGCCTTCCCAAACAAACTCGCGTCCTCTTTCAGCGTAAATACTGTCAATGGTAAATGCCGAAGCAGAAAAATTGCCAAGACCAGCGCGTACCCTTACCGGGGCTGTATAAGTTAAGGCTGTTGCGGTGTTTCCTAAACGATATTGACATTCAGCCTGCATTAACAGCACATCCGAATAACGGAATAAAGAAAAGGCCGCATCCATACCCTGATATCCGTCAACAAGCTGCCATTTTTGCTGGCGCGCGCCATCATACTCCGTTGCAGGGGTGTTTTGCAAAAAGCCTTCAACCTGCGGCCTGAAATTAAGCACCAATGAGCTGTCGCTGCCCCTGGTTCTTAATGGCGTTACGCCGTCAGCCGCGTACTGGATACCTGTCATCCACCCTGCTTTTCTCGCATCTGCATTGTTAAATGTTTGGTAATAATCTGCATTTGCGCAATAGCCGTTCCATGGGCCGCCGGTACTTCCCCAATTGTATTTGGCAGCCTGGTTATAATGCATGGTCTCCATCTGAATATTTAACCCGGTAGCATAGATGTGGTTATAGGGGATAACAAAAATGTTTTCAGTATTGCCGCTAATGTTACTGCTTGCAAAATTTGAAAGGAAATTACCTGTCAAAGTATAACCGGCGGTCTGTAATGAATCGCAATACTGGGAACAAGCAGAAAAATTGGCAGTGCCGGTGCTCCCGGTTATCCAATTTTGGTTCAGGTACAATTTTGCTAATAAAAAGTATGCGCCCCACTTGTTTAAACGGCCAAATTGGTTTGGGTCTACTGTTGGGGTGTTAGCGCTCAGCAATGGCGCGTCGGCTTTTAGCTCAGCAACCAGGGCCGCCCAAATAGTAGCCGCAGGAGTTGTTTGGGCCGTGCTGGCATCGGTATTTGATGATATGATATAAGGCACATTGCCCCAGAGTGTTAATAATTCATAGTAAAAATAGCTGCGCAGCACTCTTAATTCTGCAAGGGAGGCTGCCGAAGTGCTTGTAGCCGGCAGGCCTTGCACCAGGCTGATGGTAATGTTGATCTGCCCTATACCTGCATAAAGAGTCGCCCAATCACCCGAGATCTGGGCGTGCCCGGGTAAATAAGTATGCGTCCATAGTTGTACGTGCTCACCGCCATCGAGCCAGTCGCCGCCTACCCTTACGGGGATGATCAATGCATCTGTGGTAGCTTCGGCATCCTCTATAAGACCAGTTGCAAAAGGCTGTAATTTAGTGTAGGCCCCCAACACAATTGAATTAAGGTATCGTGGCGTAATTGCAGTTTCTACCACGGTATCCTTGGCCGGGTTAAGCTCCTTTTTACAGGAATAAATGCTTAACGCCCCAAAAAGGGCCGCCGCAATAAATAAATATCTCTTTTTCATAATAAATAAATTTATATGTTACTATTTAACTGTAAGATTTAAGCCAAACGATAGTTGACGGGTACGCGGATAAAGTCCGCCATTCCTTGTATCAATGCCTTGTGTTCCGGTCGTCACATTTTCATTTACTTCAGGGTCAACACCTTTATACGGCGTAAACGTGAATAAATTATTTCCTCCTAAATAAAAGTGCAATCTATCAATATACTTGCTGTTGTTTACCTTAACTGTATAGCCTAATGTCGCGCTTTGTACTTTCAGGAAAGAAGTGCCTTGCCACCAATAGCTGGATGGCTCGGGCTGGCTGTTAATGCCTGCCGCCGTAGCCGAGGCAACAAGCGAATAAGTACCCACCTTGCCTGCAATGGTACTGTAGTCCATGCCGACTTCGTTAAACGCATGACTTCCGTAGTCGCCGCGCAAGAACAAATTTAGATCAAATTGTTTGTAATGAACAGCATTCGTAATACCATAAGTAAACTTTGGATCAGTCGTATAGTATCTTCTGTCATCCTCGCCCGGGGTACCTATGTTAAGTCCGCCTGCGGGTACTTCCGTTACGGCGCCACCAGGACCATAATGATAAAACATCTGGATGCCTTGCGAATTTATGCCCGCATAGGTAGGTAACAATAAAGTGCCCACCGGGTAACCTTGTGCTAAGTAGGCTATTTGACTTACAGCCCCGCTGATCCCTAATCCACCTGTGGCGCCCACCTGTGCGTAGGGTTCGATAGCCTGTGTCCCGCCTGGCAGCGTTCCGGACAGGTTAGTAATTTTGTTACGGTTTATAGCAATATTGCCGCCCGCGTTCCAGGAAAAATCAGCTGTTTTTATAATGCTCCCATTCAAGGCTAAATCTATGCCTTTGTTATTCAAACTACCCACGTTTGCCAAAATGATGGGAACAAAAAACTGGCCACCTGTGGGTACGGGATAGTTGAACAATAAATGGTTAGTGTTAGCATTGTAGACATCCAAACTGCCGTTTAACCGTCCATTAAATAAGCTAAAATCTACGGCCACATCGGTAACCGATTTCTCTTCCCACCTTAAACCTGGATTTTGGTTTTGAATAGAGAAGTTGGCGGGCAGCCATTTTCCGGTGGCCCCGTCATAATAAAGGGTGCTGCTGGCATTACCAAACAAAAGCTGTGAGGCATATGCGGTGATCGCATCCTGATCGCCCGTTTGTCCGTAACCGCCGCGAAGTTTCAAAGAGCTGATCCAGGTAACGCCTTTCATGAAATCTTCATTGCTGATGTTCCAGGCCGCGCTTACAGAAGGGAAAACTTCCGACTGGTTATCTAAGCCCAGTTTGTTGGACCAATCGTACCGTACAGTACCGGTCAAGTAATATTTGTTGTCGTAATTGTATTCCGCTCTTCCAAAATATGAATTCAGTTTATACCCATTATCATATGAGGATAAGTCTACTACGGGAGAAACGTTATTGAACGAATTTAAATCTTCATAAGGTAAATTGACATCGTAAGAATCATGCGCTTCTATATGGAAACCGGAATAGCTATAACTATTAAATTCATAACCACCCAGCAAGTTCAACTTGCTTTTTCCAAATGTGGTTTTATAGTTAGCGGTAATACCAACTGTTTCAAGGGTTTCCGTGGTGGCGGCAAGATCTTCATCGCCATCCTGCTGGTCGGCCACGTTTGCACCGATTATGTCACCAAGCGAGCCAAGCAAATTGGAGGCCGGAATATAAATATGGCCGGTGCCGTTTTGCCTGGTTGCGTTAGCATAAGGGCTTATAGTTAAACCGGGGAAAAGCAAATAATCCAACCTCAGGTTCCCGACTATTTGATCGGTAGTGCCGGTGTTTATGATCTGTGCTAAAAACGGAACCGGGTTGTTTTCATCGGTATTGTTGATATATTGATATTGGCCCGGGGCGCCGCCTGGCTGGTATTCGCTGATCACCGATGGAACTGAAGCCGCGTCCTCCCATGCAGCGGGGTCGGTGAAGGCCGAATTTGCATGGTCAACCGTAAGGCCCATCGTTATGGTCAGTTTGTCATCCAGTGCTTTTTGATCGAAATTAAAACGACCGAAAATATCTTTCCTGTCAGAGTTGATGGCGATACCCTCGTCGTCCTGATAAGTCACCGATGCCCTGTAATGGCTTTGGTTGGTACCGCCGGATACGGCAAGGTTGTGGCTTTGTGTAAACCCGGTGCGTAATAATGCTTTAAACCAATTGGTATTGGCGCCCTGGTTGCTGGTAGTGGTGGTACCTGTTGGCATTGAAGCGCCGTTATTAGCTTCCTGGAATGCGGCGAGGTATTGCGAAGCATCCATAAAGGGTATTAAATGCTCGGCTGACTCAGAGGCTACATAAGCGTTGTAGCTAACCTGTGCTTTTCCCGCCTTGCCCTGTTTTGTCGTAACTAAAATTACACCGCCCGATGCGCGCGACCCATAAATGGCAGCGGCAGACGCATCTTTCAATATGTCGAATGATGCAATGTCATTTGGATCAACCGTACGGATATCCACCCCGGCAACACCGTCAACAACATATAACGGGTCGTTACCCCCAGTTAATGAAGCGGTACCGTGAATACGTACAACTTCGGGCTGATTTGGGTCGCCGCTGTTTGTGGATATCGTCACGCCGGCCGCTTTACCCTGCAGTTCCTGCAATGGATCGGTAGTTGCGCCCTGTACAAAATCATCCGATGATACTTTTACCGTAGCGCCTGTTTGGTCTTGCTTTCGCTGTGTACCATAACCTACAACCAGCACTTCCGTAAGCGAGCTGTTATTTGCGTCGAGGGAAACGTTAACAACATCTCCCGTAATTGGTACGATTTTGGTCGCATACCCTATGTAGCTAACCTTTAGGGAAGTTGACGATGCCGGTACTGACACTCTGAAAGCGCCGTTAATATCGGTAACTGCGCCTGCTGACGAGCCATTTGCTACAACGGAAGCACCTATTAAAGGCGAACCGTCCCTTGAGTCTGTTACTTTACCTGTAACTGTTTTGTTTTGCGCCATTGCGGGCAACATGAAAAAACATAACAGAATAGCAACGAAACCTACTTTTAGTAAAGTTTTAAATTGCATAAAATTGGGTTTGAGGGTTTAATTGGGTTTATTGATTGTAAGTAAATTCTGGACCGACGTTGCTGTTGTTAAAATCGGTTAGTTTAACAAATGCTCTCCCGGCCATTAATCATTAAGGTGGTGTACTTTCCTGGTTCATAGTTTTAATTCCTGGTTATCGTTTGGTTACATGGGTGACGATGCAGCCCGACTAAATGCGCCAAATACCGATTCAGGCACCTGGCTACGTTCCGGGCTAATTAATAATCTGCTAACTGGTTTATACTTAGGCACAATTATGGCTATCCGCGATAACCATCCCTACAAAGTAACAGGGCCGTTACATCATTTCCTATTTGTATATTGAAAATTATAAAAAATATAAGATTTTTTAGTGTTAATGAACTGTTTTTCAATATATTAAAAACGCGCGGGGGTGAAAAAATATAAACTTAATTTAACATTTCTGAATACTTATTTAACCCTAACTACCCGGTATGCCGGGAGATTGCGTGAATGGTAAAAAATCAGGGCAATTGAAAAATGACCAGTGAGCGGGAACGATACCGATTGGCCTATCAGGATTTGCTCAGCCCGTCGACGGCTTTAATGTCCATTATTTTATGGTCGAACTGATCACTCGGCACAATGGCTTTTGCCTTGATCCTCATTTTGTAAACATAGATGGTGTTTACCGAATATTCCAGGATGTTGGCAATGGTTTCGTTGTCGTTTATTCCAAGGCGCATCAGGGCGAATATGCGCAGGTCGGTATTTAAAACTTCGTGATCTTTCGGCCAAATCTGATCTTCTTTTTTCAACAACGAATTAAATGTGCTGATGAAATTGGGGAATATTTTAAGGAAAACGTGATCGAAAGTATAAAACAGCGTTTCCCTCTCTTTCTTGATGTTGATCTCGTTTACGGTAAGCAGGATATCGTCGTATTTTTTTGTCGATACCCTTCTTTCGATACTGCGCTTCAGCTTTTCCAGCTTTAAAATATACCCTGATATGACGTTGAAAAAGTACCCGATATATTCTTCCTTGATATGGGTATCTTCGATCAGCCTATTGTTTATCTTCTCGAGGAGGATATTTTTTTCCTCGATAATGCGCTCTTTTTCCTTCAGCCTTTTCAACTGGATAAACACAATGAATCCCACAAGGGCTATAATTATTGCAACAATCGCTATCAGCAAAAGGTAGATCAGAAACTTTTTCTTTTCGTTTTCGGTTATCAGGATCTGCTGCCGGGCAATGATAGGTAAAACGGCGCCTATCTGTATTTTTCGTAACCTGGCGCCGTAAAACATGGCGTCGTCCATCGCCTGCTGAATCAGCGCATACCCGTCCTGTATATTACCTTCGAGGTAGAGCTGCTGCCCGAGTTGCAAGGCTGCGAGTGTTTCTTTTGTAGAAGAGCGAATATCGTTTATGGCTCCTTCGGTCATTAGCCGGATACGCTCATCCACCTGGCCGGGGGCCCTGTAAAAAAAGCTGAGGCCCGTTGCAACCATTGCCCTTTGATGCTGGGTAAGGTCATAGCTCCTCAAAAGCGTAATGTAGTATATATTGGGCTGCTGCAACTTACCGGTTATCACCTGCTTATTTCCATCAAGATAAAGCCGGTTGAACGTCCCCGGGGTCGAAAGCGCGATCGCCGAATCAATGTATTTTACTGCTTCGGCCTGATCAAACGGCGCATAGCTTTTATCGCTATTGTATTGCGCAAGATCGGAATAGGCGCGTGACTTTATAGAATAATACTGTAGTTTATAATCATTGCTCACCACACCGATGTTTACCGCATTAAGGCTTTCAAAGGTTTCCGTAAACATCCCCGATGAGAGCAGCAGGAAAGCCACTTTTACCCGGCTTTCGTTCAAACGGACTATATCATTGGTCTTCCTGCTGATGTTGATGAGCTTTTGTGTGTATACATAGGCCGAATCAAACTGGTAAACTTTGTATTCTTCGTACAACTTATCACATACCAAATATTGTTGGGTATAATTGGTTGGCGCAATGGAAGCGAGCTGCTGTTTGAGCTGCCTGATACGTAACTCCTTTTGTCCGTCGTAGGTGTTCTTTTTTGTGAGCTCGATCTTTAAAACAGCTATCAAACTGTCCGTTTTATTAGAGGAAAATGCAGGACGAACGAACAATGCTATAAATAATACCGGCAAAAAAAGTCTCATAATAATTGGTCTTACTAAGGCAAGGGACTTAGGGCTTAAAAATAAAATAAAAAACCCATTATCCATAGCAATTCCGCTACATATAAAAATGTTCCTTCATCGGCGAAAAGGTGTGCGATTACAATTGAGGGGGGTAATATTTGTCCAGCAGGTTTAGTAAAACGCCGTTTGTCCAGCCGAAACCATCCTGTAAGGGGTATTCTCCGCCGCCGGCTTTAACGTTGGTGTCGACCACGTCGTACTTTTCCATCAATTTACCGGTTTCGTTAAATACCTGCAGGTTGTTTTGGATCCAGTTATTTGCTATTGTCCGGGCCAGGTCGGTGCGGCCATATTTGTTAAGGCCATCAATGGCCATGTATTGAAGCGGCGCCCAGGCGTTGGGGCTGTCCCATTGCTGACCGGAGCGGTTTGATGTGGTTACCAGTCCCCCGGGCTTCATGAATTTGGCTTGAAGTTTCACTGCTATGGCAGTTGCCTGCACCGTATCGGCTATTTTAAACTCAAGCGGGTAAACGCCGGCAAGGGTTTCAATTCCTGTGTTATGCTGTTCTTTCCAATCGTAGTCCATAAACCATCCGTGTTTTTCGCTCCAGGAATATTTAAGGATCGCTTTTTTGCGGGCCAGGGCCCTTGAAAGGTAAAGCTGGTATTCTGCCTGTTTACGTTGCTGCCGGTAGCCGGATGCGATGGAAAGTTCGAGGTGGTACAGTAAGCAATTCAAATCGACGGGAATGATATAAGTGGTTTTGATCGTTTCCAATTTTCCGTTGGTGTCCATCCAACGGGTGCTGAAATCCCAGCCTGATTCCGCAGCTGCGCGTATGTTGCGGTAAAACTCCTGCGGTGTTTCTTTGGTTAATTTGGCCGCTTCTACATCTTTTGTATAGGATTCCTCCCTTGGTTTATCCGATTCATCCCAATAACGATTGAGTATCTCGCCTCCCGGCATCCTGACGGAATTGCGGTAAGCCTCACCGGGTTTCAGCCTGGCTGCGCCGGCCATCCAAAATTCATATTCTTTTAAAAGCTCCGGATGGTATTTTACCAGCACCTTGCTGCCCTGCTCTTTGGCGAGGATATCCAGCATCATGGAGAAGAATGGCGGTTGTGACCGGGTAAGGTAATAGGTGCGGGTACCATTTGGAATAAATCCGTATTTGTCGATGAGATAAGCAAAATTGCTCACCATATTCTGAATAATAACAAAGCGGTGGCTTTCCTGCAGGCCAAGCATCGTAAAATAGGAGTCCCAGTAGTACATTTCGCGGAAGCGCCCGCCGGGAACAATGTAATCATATGGCAGGGGCAGCAGCGACGAATATTTTAAAGCTGTATCGTGCTGCCGGGAAAGGACCTGCCACAGGGTATCGATATGTTTTCGCACGCCTGTATTGATATCCGTTTTAAAAATAATCTTAGGACCAGCCGGGAGGGTAAAATTATCGGACACAAACTGCTTCAAATTAAAGCCAGGCTTGTCCTTTTCCCCGAGGTAATCCTTCATAATTTCGTCGGGGTCGCGTTTGGGAGTTGCATCAACGAAGGTCTTATTGTCCGGAAAAATACCCGACAGTTGAACGGCTTCAAATAAGCCCGGGAACAGCTGCCGTGGAGTAGCCGTTTGCGCCGTTGAAACCAGCGATAAAGTGATTAACGAAAGGGTGTACAGTATTCTTCTCATTCAAACATCCGGGTTTGGGTATTGGCAGCCGATAAATATAAGGGCATTCGTAGTCAAGAATGATTTTGTGCAGGCAGGTAGTATATTTATTTAACGATAATTTAAATAAATATGCATTAAAAAAAAGTTAGTTTTCTCTTTATCAATACCTTATAAATATATGGGTCGAAAAAAATATTGCGTTTTTTTTGACATACTGGCGATATATTTCCCTTTGCGCCACCTTTGATCCGTCAAAAAGCCTAAATATCAGCCAGTTCTATCCACACGGGTGCATGGTCGCTTGACTTTTCCCAGCCCCGAACATTCTTATCCACGCCCGCTGCTTGCAACCGGCCGGTTAAATTGGGACTTAAAAGAAAGTGATCTATACGCAAACCCGCGTTCCTTCCGTAGGCATCGCGAAAATAATCCCAAAAAGTATATATGGTTTCGGTTGGATAGAGCTTGCGGATGGCATCGGTCCAGCCCTGGTCGAGCAATTTTTTGAAAGCGGCACGGGTTTCGGGCCTGAACAGGGCGTCGTCCACCCAGCGCTCTGGTTTGTAGACATCTATTTCGGTGGGCATTACATTGTAATCACCCGTTATCACAACAGGTGTTCCGGCCGCAAGCAGCTCCGCAGCGTGCAAGGCGAGCCGCTCGAACCAGCGTAGTTTGTAATCGAATTTCGGGCCTGGTGCGGGATTACCGTTGGGCAGGTAAAGACAGCCAATTGTGAGGTTATTTATCACCGCTTCGATGTACCGGCTGTGCTCATCTTCAGGATCACCGGGCAGCACCCGACGAACCTCCCTGATATCGCCAACGCGTGACAGTATCGCCACGCCGTTCCAGCTTTTTTGTCCGTGCCAAAGGGCCTGGTAGCCGGCATCAAGCAACGCCTGTTCGGGAAAATTTTCCTGGGGTGCCTTCAATTCCTGCAGACACACAACATCGGGCCGAGTTTCAGCAAGCCATCTTTGAAGGATGTGCATCCTGGCGTTTATACTGTTTACGTTGTAGGTGGCTATTCTCATGGTGGTAGCGGTTTTTTTGATTCAAATATAGAAATTTGTGCAGATGTGCGATGATTTCGGTCCCGATAGCTATCGGGATCGGATGTTCGATTTCGGATTTGGGCAAGTTCGCTAATTTAAGCGATTCCAACTGTCCGAATTCACCGATGCATCTCTCCTGGCTAAAAAATGCTAAATTCGTTTGCTAAAATTTTTATCAAAATGAGCGTGTATATATTAATTGCCGCTATAGTTATTTTGCTGGTTGCGGTAATGCTTTTTTTAAAGAAACCTGTTTCTGCCGGAATATCTGCTGATGAGGCGCAGCGGTTAAAAACTGAGATCAACACCCTTAATATCTCCCTGGCAAAAGTGCAGGAGCGTTCAGTAAACCTGGCGATGGAACGGGACAAGGCGGACAGGCAATTGCAGGACGAAAGGATAAGATACGACCGGCAGACAGCCTTGCTTAACCAAGAATTACTGATAGAAAAGAAAAGGATAGCCCAAGTCGAGGAAGCTTATAAAGCCCAACGCGAACGCCTGGCCGAGCAGGAAAAATCGATCATAGATATTCAGCAAAAATTTCAGCTCGAATTTCAAAATATTGCTAATAAACCGCTGGATGAAAAGTCGCAGAAGTTTATGGAGACCAACCGCAGCCATATGGATGTGCTGCTTAACCCGCTCAAGGAAAATTTAAAAGCTTTCGAGGAAAAGGTAGATAAGGTTTACAACATGGAAGCGGCCGAGCGCAACACGCTTAAAGGCGTTATTACACAGCTGATGGAACTCAACAAGCAAATCAGCGATGAAGCTCAAAATTTAACCAAAGCATTAAAGGGCGACAACAAAAAGCAGGGTAACTGGGGTGAGGTGATTTTGGAGCGGGTGCTCGAACGTTCAGGGCTGGTTAAAGACCGCGAGTACCGGACGCAGGCCAGCTTGAACAGCATTGACGGCAGCCGTTTACAGCCTGACGTGATCATTGACCTGCCGGATGAAAAGCATCTGATCATCGATTCCAAGGTGTCATTGATCGCTTATGAGAGGCTTGTAAATTGTGATACGGAAGACGAGCGTAAACTTTTTGCCAAGGCGCATGTGGAATCGATCAGGGGACATGTGCTGAACTTATCATCGAAAAATTACCATGACCTGTACCAGGTGAATTCGCCGGACTTTGTGCTGCTTTTTATACCGATAGAATCATCGTTCAGTTTCGCTGTACAAATCGACAGCGAACTATTCAGCGATGCCTGGGATAAAAGGGTAGTTATTGTAAGTCCATCGACTTTGCTTGCTACGCTGCGAACCATCGCCAGCATCTGGAAACAGGAACGGCAGAACCGCAATGTGCTGGAAATTGCCCGGCTTAGCGGAGCTATGTACGATAAATTTGTTGGGTTTGTGGCTGATATGGAGAATATTGGCAGGAATATCAGATCGAGCCAGGCGGCTTATGATAGTGCTATTAATAAACTTACTGAGGGTAATGGTAATTTGACGAATACGGCTGATAAGATTAAGAAGCTTGGGGCGAAAGCAACCAAGAGCCTGGACGAGAAGTATATTGACAATGCCCCCTAACCCCCTAAAGGGGGAATTTAGCTCGTTAGCTTATTTATCCGACCCATGAGCTTCATCTAATTGACTGAATCCTTGCCCGTCTTTTGTCCATTCGCTAGTTGGCTAGCCCCGGGGCAATAAAAAGGTTTTTGATGGTGGCCACAAATGTTTAGCCAGCCAGCTGGCCGGCTAAATTCAGTATTTATATCAAATTCCCGTTAACTTACCTGAATTTTGCCGAAAGGTTAGTCGAAGCGTCCTTCGGTCCGATTGCTATCGGGATTCTTCCTAATCACTAATCTCCAGCCTCTGATCACTAATTAATAACGTACCTATAATCCATATCCATCGTCGCGGTAGCATTTATTTGCAAAGATTTTATGCTGCCGGTAACTGTCATATTAAACAATGCGGTGTATTCCGTTGCAAAATTGTTTTTTATGCTATAGACCATTTTCCCGGAGCCCGATCCGCTCAAATGTACGGCAACGCCTTTCACCGTAATGGTCATGTCCATGGATTGGGTAACATCAAATTTGGCGTTGTCTCCGTCGACGCTTAAAAGCTTGTAGGTGGCCTTTGAATTGGCGGCCACGCTATTGCCTGCAATGGGAATATTTAGCGGCATGTCCTGCGTAAAGGAATCTCCTGGTTTCATGGGATGATCGGGGAAATTTATATTCTTTTGAATAGTGTTCATCATTTGCGTGATATGGGCTTCGGACGTATCTGTCATCTTTGAGCCGCTGATTGAATCAGCTTTCAACTTGCCATCAGCGCCTACGTGGCCATAGATGGCTGAGCCGCCTCCAATTTTATCAGTGGGAATAGGTACTTTATTTCCGTTGATGTCCATACTCAAAGAGTCTATTTTATAAAGCATGGTTAGCGGAAATGTGCCGGCGGCAGAGGGCTCGCCTGTTTTGGTATTCCCGTCCATTTTCATCACCATATCCAGGGTTATAGGCAATGTGAGTCCCTGCGCCGTTAATTTTGAAACAACTGTATCATTCCCGCTTAAATTAACCTTCGCCTTAATATCCATATTAATACCCCCTGCATAAGTGTGATTGGGCGTGTATTTCATTTTTAACACTATTCCATTTTGAGCATGTACGCTAAATGCCAGGAACAGGAGTGGTATGTATAACAGCTTTTTCATTGGTAAGAATTTCTTTCAATATTTTTCTAATGATACAAAAAGATCATTAATTAATCATTAATTAAAAAATAAAAAGGAGACGCTATTTCTCAGGAAGCCGGACGAAATGCATTCCATCCCTGTGCTTTTATAGGATGTGAATTGCCGCTTTTTGTTACCAGGTTACAGCCGGCTGATGGTTCAGTTATATAACCGATGATGCTGATGTCCATTTTGAATTTTATCTTTTCGTAATCAGCTTGTTTTACGGTAAACAGCAATTCATAATCTTCGCCGCCGCTTAATGCGCAAACAGTCGGGTCGAGGTTAAATTCGCGGGCGGTTTCATAGGTCATTGGGTCGAGGGGGATTTTGTCTTCGTATAAAACGCAACCTTTGTTGCTTTGGCGGCAAATGTGCAGGATCTCGGAGGCCAACCCGTCGGATACATCGATCATGGCAGTTGGCTTAACTTCAATTTCCTTTAAAAGTGCTATCACATCCTTACGGGCCTCGGGCTTTAATTGCCTTTCGACAATGTAATCCTTTCCTTCCAGGTCAGGTTGAACGTTGGGGTTTTCTAAATATATCTGCTTTTCGCGCTCCAGCAATTGCAGCCCGACGTAAGCTCCGCCCAAATCACCGGACACACAGATCAAATCACCTTCTCCTGCGCCATTCCGGTAGACAATATCCGCCTCATTCGCATAGCCTATGGATGTTACACTGATAACTAATCCCTGCTTGGACGAAGATGTATCGCCACCAACAATGTCGATATTGTATTTTTCGCAAGCGAGGTAAATACCTTCATACAATTCTTCCACTGCTTCAAGCGGAAATTTACTGGATAGGCCAAGAGACACCGTCACTTGTGATGCCGTACCGTTCATGGCATAAATATCACTCAGGTTAACCTGCACTGCCTTATAGCCGAGGTGCTTTAAAGGTGTATAAGCCAGGTCGAAATGAATACCTTCCAATAGCAGATCGGTAGAAATCAAGGTTTTTTTATCCCTAAAATCAAGTACCGCCGCATCATCACCAACGCCTTTAACCGAGCTTTTCCGGTTTAGCTTAATATTTTTTGTGAGATGGTCTATCAGGCCGAATTCGCCCAACTCCTCAATATTGGTTCGTTCTTTATTATCAAAAAATGCCATTGTCTATTTTTAAAATCCGGCTGAAAAACCAGCCGAACAACTATATCCGCCGGAGGCGGGAAAATTTTTTTAGATTTTCAGCCTGTTAAAAAGGCATCATTATTATCTAATCATTCCTGTTTGAGACGAAGCATAGTCCACTTGCATCGTTAATTTGCATGCTAATATCTCCTAAACGAAAGCATTTGTCCCAGAGACGCCCCGATCAATCGGGGCGTCTCTACAGCCCTAACTGGACCGATATTTCCAACATCCTTTCAATTGGTTTTACCGCTTTTTCAATGATATCCTGTGGTACAAATATCTCCGGAAGCTCATTTTTTAAACACAAGTACAATTTCTCCAGTGTATTTCTTTTCATGTGCGGGCAATCGTTGCATGCACAGTTGTTATTCGGTGGCGCCGGGATAAAAACCTTATCCGGGTTTTCTTTTTGCATCTGGTGAATGATACCAGATTCAGTTGCAACAATAAATTCTTTATCCTGCGATTTCGTTGCGTATTTTAATATTCCTGTTGTCGATCCAATGTAATCAGCCACCTGCAAAATTACTTCCTCACATTCCGGATGTGCAAGCAATTTTGCTCCCGGATGCCGTTCTTTTAGTTTGGTTATCTTCTCCCTCGAAAATATTTCATGCACCATACAGGCGCCATTCCATAAAACCAAATCCCTTCCTGTTTTCTTCGCTACGAAAGCCCCAAGGTTTTTATCCGGACCAAAAATGATCTTTTGGTTTTTGGGTAAACTTTCTACAATTCCGACCGCGTTGCTGGATGTACAAACGATATCGCTCATGGCTTTCAGCTCGGCTGTACAGTTCACGTAAGTGATCACAAGGTGATCGGGATATGCTTCCTTAAACTTTTTGAAAAGGTGCGGCGGGCAGCTATCGGCCAGGGAGCAGCCGGCTTTTATGTCGGGTAATAAAACTTTTTTTGAAGGAGATAATATTTTGGCTGTCTCGGCCATGAAATGAACGCCGGCAAAAACGATAATGTCCGCATCGGTTTTTGCGGCTTGCTGCGATAATCCCAAACTATCGCCGATATAGTCGGCAATATCCTGTATATCAGGTTCCTGGTAATAATGCGCAAGAATGACAGCATTTTTTTCCTTCTTTAATTTTTCTATTTCATAAAAAAGATCAAGCGTCGGATCGATGTATTCCTCCGCAAAACCTTTGAGATTTATTTCAGCTAAAGTATCCATTTCAACAATTCAATTAATAACAAGTATCTTAAATTTATAAAAAAGAAGATTGTTATTAAGGTGTTAGTACTGTGTAAAATTAGTTTGCAAAGTACCGCAAAATATTTTTCTTATCGTTTTACTAACAAGAAAGCTGTTGTTTTTATTACTTATTTTATTGATTTTTAGATTGGTGTGACAGGCACTATTTTTTTTAAAAAGATTTTTGTTGATATTTTGTTCCCGGTCGAAATGTTAGCTTTGGCCTTTTAACTGCGGAGAACTGTGTTAAAATTAATTGGTTTTAGCACTAAAAAAGGGTTTTGTTGAGTACTTAATTATTTATTAAGTTTTTGTTTACACAAAATTAACAGTTTTATACCGTTTACTAACATGGCGGTATAATTTACAAATCATCTATAAATATTATGACTAAAGTTGTGGATTTCCTGGTTGTCGGATCAGGGATAGCGGGCTTAAGTTTTGCCCTTAAGGCGGCGAAACATGGTAAAGTACTGATCGTTACCAAGTCGAACGAAGATGAGTCGAACACTAAGTATGCCCAGGGTGGGGTGGCCGTGGTTGTGGATAAAAAAGAGGATTCTTTTGAAAAGCATATACAGGATACTTTGATAGCCGGTGACGGCCTTTGTGATAAGGAAGTAGTAACCGCGGTTGTAAAAGAAGGGCCGGCGCGGATCAATGAGATTATTGACTACGGAACCAATTTCGATAAGAAGAATAACGGTTTATACGACCTGGCTAAGGAAGGCGGACATTCGGAATTCAGGGTATTGCATTACAAAGATATTACGGGTTTTGAGATTGAAAGCACTTTACTGGAACAGATACATAAAGAGCCTAATATTGAAATTTTAACCCATTATTTTGCAGTCGACCTGATAACGCAGCATCATTTAGGTGTATTTGTAGATAAGTCCACAAAGGATATAAAATGCTATGGTATTTATGCTTTTAATAATGAAACGCGTAACGTAGAGAAAATTCTTTCAAAAGTTACAGTGATGGCATCCGGCGGTGCAGGGCATATTTATTCTATCACAACCAATCCAACCATCGCTACCGGTGATGGCGTTGCGATGGTTTACCGGGCGAAAGGAAAGGTAAGAAATATGGAATTTATCCAATTCCATCCAACGGCTTTATATAATCCGGGTGAATATCCTTCATTTTTAATTTCTGAAGCTGTAAGGGGTTTTGGTGGTATATTAAAGCGTACGAATGGCGAGGAATTTATGGGCGAGTATGATGAACGTAAATCATTAGCACCAAGGGATATTACAGCAAGAGCGATAGATGCGGAGATTAAAAAGTCGGGTGAGGATTTTGTTTACCTGGATATCAGGCATCGTACAAAAAAAGATATACTGGCCCATTTCCCAAATATTTATGCGAAATGTTTGGAGATAGGTATCGATATGACCAAGGATATGATCCCGGTTGCGCCTGCTTGTCATTATATGTGCGGGGGTATTATGGTTGATCACGTCGGCCGTTCGTCGCTGATGCGGCTTTACGCCTGCGGTGAATGCTCATCTACAGGGTTGCATGGCGCTAACAGGCTTGCGTCAAATTCCCTGTTAGAGGCCCTGGTATTCGCTCACAGGATATATAAGGATGCGATGAGTACCTTTAAGACGAACGAAATTCCGGAGAATATACCCGATTGGAATGAAAAAGGTGTGCAATTATCTAATGAAGATATCCTGGTAACGCACAACGTCCGCGAGATGCAAAAACTGATGAATGATTATGTGGGTATTGTGCGTTCAGATTTCAGGCTCGACAGGGCCATGAGGCGTTTAGGGTTATTATACGAAGAAACGGAAGAGTTTTATAAGAAAACGAAGCTGTCCGTTAAGCTTTGCGAGCTGCGTAATTTGATACAAGTATCGTATATCGTGGTTAAATCGGCGATGATGCGGAGGGAAAGCAGGGGGTTGCATTCTACAACGGATTATCCGTTTCATGCGGATGTTATTGAGGATACGGTGTTTTGATTAATAAATATGCTTATGAAATTAGAGGAATATATTGAAGATGATTTGCCTTTTTATCATATAACTCATTTCGGAAACAAAGAAAATATTTTTGAGCATGGTTTAAAACGAATGAGTAATATACAAGGAATCTGTGTTACTCGGAGTTCTGATACAAGGGTAATTAATCTTATCGCTGTTGGTCAACTTGTTAGCGGAAATAATCCCGAAGAAAGGTATTGCATTTTTAAATTGTTGCCATCGAAGCATAATATCGAAGTAAAGGATATAAGAAAAGATATTACAGGAGAAAGTACTAATGCCTTAAATAATTATATTAGAAAGGATGTCATTCCTGTTGACATGGATGATATTTTCATAGATGATATAACTATAACAGTTAATAACATACCATATTTTAAGCCTATCATAGATGAATTAATAGCTGAAGGATTGATGTGAACTTGATTATTCTTGAGAAAGAGTCAGAGGTAGTTGTAAAAATTGTCCAGGTTTATTTGGTGAATTGAAAGTTAGTCGATTTTAAATGGGAACTTTGAGAGAAGATATTGATAACCAATCAGATTGGATTGTTAAAGCTTTTGCTGAAGATAAATTAAAATTAGACTATAGCTTAAAAAGCCTGATCGCCGTAGACCAGTTTTTTCTAAGGCATACCAGCGATGGCAAAGCAAAGTCAGGAGGAAGGTTGGCCAAGAATTTGGGTGATATTATTTTTTCAATAGGGGCGTATGTGGGAAATACGATAATTAGAAATGTTCCGGGTGCTATTTGGGAGACTGACGATGATGCACCGGACGGTGAAATAAACGTGGCTGTGAAATTCCCTGACGGAACAGTAATTTGGCCGATGCAGCGGGTAATGAAAAGATTTAAAAATGGAATTGAAGATTCCGTTTATGTATATGGTTATGAAATAACTAAAGACTTTACGAAAGAAGAATTTGATCCGGGTTATTGGAAATCAATAAAAGAATCAAAAAGTTGGTGGAAGTTTTGGTAAAAAAGAGCGGAAAACGGGATTCGAACCCGCGGCCTTCAGTTTGGGAAACTGATGCTCTACCAGCTGAGCTATTTCCGCTTTTTTATTTAACGCAAACTTAATCATCAAACTTGAATAAAAATTGTTAATCATTAAAAAAGTTGTTGTTGCTTTGAGTGGTAATTGCGCAACAACTGTTGCCGTGCTTGGCCAATTATACAAGCGGTGCAAGCATTGAGGGAATGGCTTGCGGGGTGGTGGTTCTTACCATATTCTACACATTGATTTGCATGTGTAGAGGTGGCTTCGTTCCTCGCCATGACGTGCTGATGAATGTGTGGTGGTTACTTATTTATTGATAACGAAGCTTTTATGCGAAAGCGATTTTAACTGTCTAAGAAATATATGCCAATCATACTACCTGTAAAAAATATAAGCCCCTCCTGGGGGAAAAATTGTTTTATTGCACCGAACGCTACACTGGTGGGCGATGTGGTGATGGGGGATAGCTGTTCAGTGTGGTTTAATGCGGTTATCAGGGGTGATGTGCATTATATCAAAATTGGGAACAAAACCAATATACAGGATGGCGCTATTATCCATTGTACCTATCATTATGCGCCGACCAATATAGGTGATTGCGTATCTATTGGTCACAATGCTTTGGTGCATGGGTGCAGCGTAAAAAATAATGTATTGATCGGCATGGGCGCTATCGTGATGGACCATGCCGTAGTGGAGGAATATGTGATCATTGCGGCCGGTGCAGTTGTGTTGGAGAAAACGATCTGTGAATCAGGCTTTCTATATGCGGGCATCCCAGCAAAAAAGATAAAGCCTATCACGCCTGAACAGCGGGCAATGCTGCAGAAACTGCCCGATAACTATGTAACTTATTCGGGTTGGTTTACTGAATATTAGCTTCTTTTGGAATTACCACCGGTGTTGTTTGTTCCCAATTAGGGCGTAAGGCGATGATGTCCGGATCAAGCCAAATATTTTCCGGCTGGCGCCTCAATTTCACATTGCCGCTGTCCCATTTACCGTTTTTATTATCGTCGTATATCACACTTACCGCGTATTTCCCGGTGATATAATCTTTGTAATTAAGGGTAGCGTTTTTATGGATCACATCGGTCCGGAGCACCTGCTTTTTATCGTTTTGCAGCTCCACTATATATTGTTTTGCTGTGTCGGGAACGGTTACATTCAGGGTTAATAAGCTATAGTTTTCCGGTTTGTCTAATAGGAATATTTTGTGGGTACCTTTATTTTTGTCGCCATAAATATCTGTAAAGGCATCGGCGCTGATGGTAAATGTGTAGGTATGGTTTTGTTTCCAGCGGTACTGCACGAAAAATTTCTCGGCATCGGTACTGTCCTGTACCACGTTGAAATTGTTTACGTCGGTTGAATCTTCCTTCAAAGAAAGGAGTGATACATCAAAACTTTGTACAGGCAGGTTGGCGGTTACCGTAAATGACCTGCCGGGTTTTAATTTGCCGTCCTGGGAAATATCGTATCTGAAACTCATTGTTCTTGTAAATGCTTCTTTTCTTCCCTTATGTTTGGAAATGGTGTCGAGGGGTTTACCATTATTAGAGATGGACATACTGAGGGAGTCGAAGTCCATGTTTTTCATAAATACCCTGGCTGTGTCTTTGGTTGGGCTGAAATAGACGATTTTATATTTGTCGAAGTCCGGCGGGTAGTTTATGACAATGGAGGGATTATCCAGTGGTTTATTAAATGAAAAATAGATGGATCCATCCAAATCAAAAAATTTTTTTTCAACCACCCGGAATTTGTCGGGCGTAGCAAGGAAAAGCTTTAAGCGCACGTTCGAGGTATCCCGTGTTAAATGGACATTTTTTGTGGTGAAAGCGATCAGGTCCCTGTCATTGTTGTATATTCTGGTTGGGTTGCCTGAAGTTTCCTTTAGGGCGTAAATGCGGTAATCGTCGGGGTGAAGATTATTAAGCGTGAAGTCACCAGCCGTATCGGTACTGGTAAAGATCGACGATCTTTTTTTCCCAAACAGTAATGAGTCTTGTTTTAGCGTGAACAACATTACAGTCGCATCCTTTTCCCGTTCGCCAGTTTGGGTGTTAATTACCCTTCCGGAAATGCTTAAAGAGTCGATGTGCTCCCCGGTAGAAAATACGTAAGTAAAATTTTTGAGAATATTACCTTCTGTGACATCCGCTATTGCCTTTCCGAAATTAATCACATACGTGGTGTTTTTTTCAAGGGTATCCTTCAGTGTGATCACCAAAGTTTTTTGACTACGTAGGTATTGAGGCGGCTTAGTCGGTGTCGGCGTCATCGTGATCTCGGTGTACTGATTGGTCAGCTTGAAATATTCGTCAAAGGTGAGCCTGATGACTTTTGTATTAAAGTGGCGCGTCATGTCGGGCGGGCTTGCTTTTAATAATTTTGGCGGATCATGATCCCGCGGGCCACCGCCGGGAGGTTGCCGGTTGGCACAACCAAAAAGCAATGAAAAAAGAGGCAAGAAAATGAGCCAAAAAGTGTATTTTTTGTTTAACATTATTTTTAGGCGATATAGGCTATTTTTATGTTTTTACGAAGATTGATATTAAAAATTAAAAATAATTGATTTAATGCAAAATTATTATAAATACTTAAATATCAATTATTTATATAACTATCTTGACATGTGAACCATTAAAACTGAGATATCAGACGGGGTGACACCCGAAATCCGGGAGGCCTGCCCCAATGTCCTCGGTTTAACCTTCATCAATTTTTCCCGTGCTTCTTTTGAGAGTGAAACCAGTGCCTGGTAATTAAATTCGGTGTTGATCTCTTTGTCTTCCATTTTCCGCATCCGTTCAACGATGTCCAATTCCTTTTCAAAATAACTCTCATATTTGATTTTTATTTCAGCCTGCTCGATAGTTTCTTTGTCAAAGGCGGATATCAAAGCGTCGAGGCCCGGGTCAGCCCGGCGCAGATCGTTCAGACCTACCTGCGGGCGGCTAATTAGGTTGAATAGCTTTGTATTTTGACTCAAGGCCGCAGTGCCCAATTCTTCCAGCAGACTGTTAACCGAGGATGGGTCGATGGATTTACTTTTTGAAAAGGCAACGATCCGGTCAGAGTTGATTACCTTGTCGGTTACCTTTTGCAAACGTTCATCACTGATCAGGCCCAACTCATGTCCGATGGGGCTTAGCCGGATATCGGCATTGTCTTGGCGGAGGAGCAGCCGATGTTCCGCCCGTGAGGTAAACATCCGGTATGGCTCTTCTGTTCCTTTGGTTACCAGGTCGTCGATCAGCACGCCGATATAGGATTCGGAGCGTTTCATGATCAGTTCGTGTTTACCTTTTAGCTTTTCATGCGCATTGATGCCGGCGATGAAACCCTGCGATGCGGCTTCTTCGTATCCGGTAGTACCATTAATTTGCCCTGCGAAATAGAGATTATCGATCAGCTTAGTTTCTAAAGTGAGCCCAAGCTGGGTTGGCGGGAAGTAATCATATTCGATGGCATAGCCCGGCCTGAACATCTTTGCATTTTCAAAACCGGGGATCTGCACCAGGGCTTTGTACTGGATATCTTCTGGCAAGGAAGTTGAAAAGCCGTTTACATATATTTCCACAGTATTCCAGCCTTCCGGCTCCACAAATATCTGGTGGCGCTCACGCTCGGCAAAACGGTTTATCTTGTCTTCTATGGAAGGGCAATATCTCGGGCCGAGGCCTTTGATCCTGCCGGTAAACATAGGCGATTTTTCAAAGCCTTCCTTTAAGGTCTCATGTACCTTATTGTTGGTATAGGTTATCCAGCAGCAGCGCTGTTCTTTGGCCAATTCGACGTCTGTAAAGGAAAAGCGGCCTCGTTCTTCGTCGCCCCATTGTTCTTCCATTAAGGAATAATTTAGGCTGCGGCCATCAACACGTGGTGGCGTGCCGGTTTTCATTCTTCCCGATTCGAAGCCAAGTTCTACCAATTGTTCGGTCAACCCCGTTGCGGCCTTTTCCGCTGTTCGTCCACCACCGAATTTTTTTTCGCCTATATGTATAATGCCATTCAGAAAGGTGCCATTGGTGAGGACGACTGCGTCGGATTCAATCTCTATCCCCAGCGATGTACGAACCCCGGCAATGGTTTGGTTTTTTACGAGGAGGGATGTAACGGTATCCTGCCAGAAATCAACATTTGGTGTACGTTCCAGCGCCAGCCGCCACTCTTCTGCAAAACGCATACGGTCGCTTTGCGCCCTGGGGCTCCACATTGCCGGACCCTTTGACCGGTTGAGCATGCGGAATTGCAGGGAGGTCTTGTCTGTGATGATGCCGGAATAGCCACCCATGGCGTCGATTTCGCGGACGATCTGCCCTTTGGCGACGCCGCCCATAGCCGGGTTGCAACTCATTTGGGCAATTACAGCCATATTCATGGTGATTAGTAACACCGATGAGCCCAAATTAGCAGCAGCAGCCGCGGCTTCACACCCTGCGTGACCGGCACCTACAACTATTATATCGTATTTTTTAAACATTCTATTTCTTTTTAAGGCCGTAGGCCGATGTTCCACGTGGAACGTGATTTTGGACAGAGCGCCCCCGATCTATCGGGGCGCTCTGTCGAGGAAGAATTATCCGTCACCTACCGATGTTCCACGTGGAACCTGTTCTTAAATCATCCAGAGACGCAAAATTATTCATTACCTACCGATGTTCCACGTGGAACATTAAATAATGATAGTAAAGCGACAAGCGCCCAAACAGCTTCTAAAGCAACAAAAGGATAGAATTTTATCATCCAGGATGAAAAACAACAAATACCGGCTCCGATGAAGTTCATTAGCTTATAACGCGTGTTTTGTGCCGGTAGTTTTTTATACAAATTTAAAAGAAAGGCAATCAATAAAATGATCACGCCAATCGAAGCCAATATGTCCGGTGTTTTCATTTATTGTTCCTTCAATTCGCTTAACTCTAACCAACGAATGCTCTTTTCGTTCACGAGGCTGTTTAATTTTTCAATTTCTTTTAAAACTTCCGCCAGGCGGTCGGGGGCTATGCCTGTTACATTCAGTTCCTGATTTTTTTGTTTGAGCAAATCCTCTATCCCGGAAATTTCGAATTCAAGAGTTTCGAGTTCTTTGTTTTCCTTAAAGCTAAGCTTGTTTTTCTTTTGTGCCTGTGCCGCGGGCTGATCAACGATTATGCCCTTTTTTGCCTGTTGCTTGTTTTCTTCCTGTTCAAGCCGATAGGCGGAGTAGTTCCCGTTGTAAATTTTGACATGCCCGCCTTCTTCCATAATAAAAAGCTGGTCGGTTAGTTTGTCCAACAAATACCTGTCGTGCGATACCAGCATTAATATCCCCGGATAATTGGTCAAAAACTCTTCCAAAACATTCAGCGTATCCATGTCCAGGTCGTTCGTGGGTTCGTCGAGAATAAGGAAGTTTGGGTTTTTCATCAAAACCTGCATTAACAACAACCGTTTTTTCTCGCCCCCGCTCAATTTTGCGATCATTCCATGCTGTTTTGCCGGGGGGAAAAGGAACAACGTAAGCAGGGCAGAGGCAGAGATGGTTTTTCCATCGGCCATGGTGATGAACTCAGCTACATTTTTTACAACATCAATCACACGTTCATCATCTTTAAATACAATCCCTGATTGGTGAAAATAGCCCATCACGGTGGTTTCACCCTTGTCAAGTTTTCCTTTATCAGGGTTCAGCGATCCGGTGACCAGGTTTAGCAGGGTAGATTTGCCGCTCCCGTTTTTGCCGGCTATGCCGATCCGGTCGCCTTTCTTAAAGATATAGCTAAAGTTGGAGATAACCGGTTTACCCGAAAACGACTTGGTGACATGCTCTATCTCCATGATCTTGCTCCCCTGCCTGGCGGTTTTAACGGAAAGCTCTACTTTTTGCGATCCGCCATTATTTTTTGTTTTTTCCTCCAGGTCGTAAAAGGCATCAATCCTTGCTTTTGACTTGGTTCCCCGTGCCTGCGGCTGCCGGCGCATCCAGTCCAGTTCCTTGCGTAATAAATTGCTGTTTTTTTGGAAGGCAGCCGCGTCTGCGCTCTCTCGCTCTGCTTTCTTTTCGAGGTAATAGATAAAATTACCGGCGTAAGGGAAGATTTTGCCGTTGTTGATCTCCAATATTTCGTTGCACACATTATCCAGGAAATACCTGTCGTGTGTAACCATCAGGATTGTTTTGGCCCCGTCCGTTAATAATTTCTCCAACCATTCGATCGTATCGATGTCCAGGTGATTGGTTGGTTCATCCAGGATATACAAGTCGGGGTCTTCAATCAGGAGTTTGGCCAGTGCAAGCCGCTTCTTCTGCCCGCCGCTTAATGACGCGATGGGTTGGTCGAGATGATGGATATCTAGCCGGCCAAGTATGGTCTTTATTTTATATTCGTATTCCCAGGCCTCGATGGCGCTCATTTCTTCCATTATGGCTTCAATGGCTTTAGCATTGTCCGGATCGTTCTCCAACAGCAGCTCATATTGCCTGATCAGTTGTTGTTGTTTGTCATCCGCATGAAATATATAATCGCTGATGGTTACCGCCCCTCTGAACCCCGGGTCCTGTTCCAGGTACCCGGTCCGGAGTCCGCGCATCTGGGCGACTTTTCCTTCGGTTGGCAAAAGCTGGCCCGACAGCAGCTTTAAGAGCGTGGATTTGCCGGCGCCATTGATACCTACAAGCGCAACCCTGCGTCCACGGTTTATGCCGATGGACACATTTTTAAAAAGCCAATGGTCATGAAAAGAATGGCCAAGATTTTCGGCCGATATATAAGTGCTCACGCGATTTCCTTTATTTCATCGGAGAGGTGAATAAATACACCCTCGCGACGTGTTAATGATTGTTTGTACATGGCCACGGCCACGGTTGCAGCAGGAATGCTGCGATATTTTCTGAGGCCGCCCCACAAAAACAGGTTAATAAAGCCCATCAGGCGAATAAGAGTGCGCTCAGTAACCCGTTTTTCTTTCCGGTCGCCGATTAGCACAGAAGGCTGATAAATGTGGATGCATTTTACCCCGGTCTTCTTAATATCTTCTTCTGTTTCGCCTTTCATTTTGGTGTAAAAATTGCCTGAAGCTGTATTCGCTCCGAGGGCAGATACAAGGTGAAATTGCTCCACGCCATTCTTTGCAGCCATTTGTGCTAATTGCAGGGAATAATCATGATCTATTTTTCTGTAGGCATTCAAATCAGGTGTTTTACTGCGTGTGGAACCAAGGCAACAGAATATAGCATGGCCGTTGATCTCCTTTTCGTAATCTTCCAGGCGATCGAAATCTACCACAAGTAGTTTTACTTTATTGCCGATTATTGGTAACTCTTTCCTAACTAATACTACAACTTCCTTATATACAGGGCTTTGTGTTAAAGTATCAACCAATAACCCGCCGATAAGCCCGCTTGCTCCAGCTACAATTGCTTTGGCCATTTTCTGCTAATTTTTGCAAAAATACGGATAATAAAGGAGGATAGATATTAGAAGAAGTCCGGAAATCGGGAAGTCGGGAAGTCGGGAAGATCGGCTGTCCGGAAGTCAGAAAGACGGGAAGTCCGGAAGATCGGCTGTCCGGAAGTCAGAAAGACGGGAAGTCCGGAAGATCGGCTGTCCGGAAGTCAGAAAGACGGGAAGTCTGGAAGAACGGTATTCCGATACCTATCGGGGCCGAAAGACCCGGGAGTCCGGAACTTTAGGAGTGCGTCTGAATAGGTGACCCTCAAATAACCTACTGATACACAAACAAAACAACCCTATACATGTTTAATGTACCAGTTCAATTATAAACGCCGAGGCATAGAACGGTTGTATCCAGCAACTTCTCCCCTACTATAGGCCTCTTAACTATATATATAATACTGGCTAAATATTAAATTAAGATAAATGGCAGAAGAAATTGTTGTTCCCGGGTATAAGCGCTGGCTTGGCAGCATAGGCGATCAGGTTGGTTTTTTGGTTGATTTTTTCAGGAATCTTTTTGCCGGGGGCTTTGAGTGGTCGGAGTTTGTGCGGCAATGTTACGAAATTGGCTACCGCTCCATGTTATTGGTGGGGATAACGTCGTTTATTATGGGCGTGGTGCTTATTCTGCAACTGCGGCCTACGATGATATCATTCGGTGCTGCAAGCATGCTTCCGAAAACGCTGTCGGTATCATTTGTGCGGGAGATAGGCCCGGTTATTATCGGTATCATTTGTGCAGGCAAAATAGCGTCGAGCATTGGCGCGGAACTGGGGAGCATGAAGGTTACGGAGCAATTGGATGCGATGGACGTATCCGGCGCCAATCCAATCCAGTACCTGGTTGTTCCGCGCATCCTGGCGACGAGTATAATGGTTCCGGTATTGTCGGTTTTGGGCGATGCGATCGGCCTGTTTGGTGGCTTTCTTGCCCTGAACCTGCGTGATACCATCAGTTTCAAATTATACTTTACTAAGGTGATAGCCTCGCTGGATTTCAGTGACTTTTTGCCCGCTCTTGTTAAAACGATATTTTTTGGTTTTGCCATCGGTTTTGTTGGTTGTTACAAGGGATTTACTTCAAACAGGGGCACGGAAAGTGTTGGGATAGCGGCGAACACTGCGGTGGTGACCGCTTCGCTGTGGATTTTTGTGATTGATGCGATTGCGGTGCAGATAACGAGCCTTTTATTTTATTAGACCGCCGGTGATGACAGAACAGGAAACGATAAAGAAAAAGCAGGCGCCTAAAAGCCAAAAAGAGGTAGTTATTTTGATAAGAGACCTTAAAAAGGCATTTGGAGATAAAGAAGTGCTTAAAGACATCAGCCTTGAGCTGGATAAAGGAGAGAACCTGGTTGTTTTGGGGAGATCGGGCAGCGGAAAATCGGTATTGATACAATGCATCGTCGGGCTCCTGAAGCCCGATGGCGGCTCGGTGAAGGTATTTGGTGAAGATGTGGCCGGGATGTCGGATAAGCAACTAAAGGATCTTCGTATCCGGATCGGGTTTTTGTTCCAGAGCGGGGCATTGTACGATTCGATGACCGTGCGGGAAAACATGGAGTTTCCGCTTACAAGGGTGCTAAAGCTGAAGGATCAGGGCGAGATTGACAAGCGGGTTGCAGCGGTATTGGAGTCCGTTGGACTTTCGGATGCAATCGACAAAATGCCATCTGATTTATCCGGCGGGATGCGGAAGCGGGCCGGGCTCGCCCGCACACTGGTGGTCGATCCGGAGATCATGCTTTATGATGAACCCACTACCGGCCTTGACCCCATCACTTCCAGGGAAATAAGCGAACTGATCATTAGTATTCAAAAGAAAAATAAAACATCGTCAATCATCATCACCCATGATATGGAATGTGCGCGAATCGCGTCGGACCGGGTGTTAATTCTGACTGACGGAGAATTTACAAAGGAGGGGACGTTTGACGAACTCCTGAAATCAAAAGACAAAAATGTGGCATCCTATTTCAACATAATATGAAAATAACGCAATCTCAAAAAATTAAGATCGGCCTCTTTACCGCATTAGGTTTAGCGGTACTGGTTTTCGCAATCTTCTTTATAGGCAACAAGAAAAACCTGTTCAGCTCAACGTTCACCGTATATGGTATGTTTAGAAACGTTAGCGGGCTGCAGGTTGGTAACAATGTACGGTTTGCCGGCATAAATGTCGGCGTCGTACAGGACATTAACATCGAGACGGACAGTACCGTCCGGGTTGATGTTACGCTGAACAGCAACGTAAGGAAGTTTATTAAATCGGATTCAAAGCTGAGCATCGGCAGCGACGGCCTGATGGGCGACAAATTGGTTGTGATAGCCCCGGGGGGTATTACCAGCACGCAGCAGGTTAAGAATAACGGCCAGTTAGCGGCCGTGAACCCAGTAGATGTAGATAAGATAATTGCAAAAATAACCGGGGTTGCCAACAACGCCGAGTCGCTTACGGCCGGTCTGTCGCAGATTGTGGCTAAAATTAACAACGGGCAGGGAAGTATAGGCAAACTGTTGAATAACGATAGGATGGCCAACGACCTTGATGCCACCGTTAAGCAAGCAAAAACCACGATGCAAAACGTCCACTCCACCACCACGACACTTAATACCGACCTAAAGGCGGCTCAAAGCAACTTCCTGCTGAAGGGGTTCTTTAAAAAGAAACGTAAAAAGGAAATAGAAGATTCTACTAAAAAGGCGCAGGCGGCCGGAACACCGCAACAGTAGTATTTAGAGAGGTTCCTTAGCGGCTGTGCAATGCCGCCTGCGCGTGTAATGGATGTAGCTTTTTGGAGTGCTTTATGAACGCTTAAATTTTTACAAACTCTACCCTGCGGTTATTGGCCTTTCCGTCAAACGTTGAATTATCGGCAATGGGCTTGGTATCGCCGAAGCCTTTTGAAGTAAGCCGGGACGCATCTATCCCCATTGTGATCAACTGCGCTTTAACGGCATCTGCGCGTTGCTGAGAAAGTGTCATATTGTGCGCGTCTGTGCCCGTATTGTCTGTATGGCCATCCACTTCAAACTTTAAACCCGGGTTGGACTTCATGACATTAACGATCATATTGAGGGTACCCATGCTTTCGGGCTTGATGGTGGTTTTGTCCACATCGAAATTGATGCCGTGGGTTACAATTTTGGCATCAGTAAACGTTTGCCCGGTCATATACATCTGCACGCCATCTGCAACTCTAAAGTTTTTAAATATGATGGGTTTATCCTGACCGCCTATGCCTTCTATTTCCAGGTTAGCAGGTACAATCCCGACTTGGGGTACAAGAAGTACCCGGTATTTATCTACATATACCTTTAGCTGATTATTTTTAAACGCAACTGCAATATGGTGCCATTTGTTAGCGAAGTTATTACCACCGATGTCGGCAGGCATTGCTCCGTTAAAATCGCTCACTCCGCTATATTCCACGCCGCCGGCTTTTGCAGTTACTGTCAGGAATTTTCCGGCTGCATCGTATAAAACGAGCATGGCGGGGTACCCGTTGTCATCATAGATGTCATATTCAACTGAAAAACTATTTGTGAGATAGGATTTGTTTTTCATAAGCGGCGCTACGTGGACGTAATTGCCGTCAGTGAGGAAAAAAGCCTTATCCGGACCAACCATATTGAGAATCGCCTGGCCTCCCCTGAGGGTCCAGTGCGTGGGAAATTCGCCGCTCTGGTCGTCGGTAAATTCGTCCTCGAACAAAATATTATTGCCGGGTACGAAATCATAATTCTGATACGATGCAAGGCTGCCGAACGGAGCGCCGGGAGCGCCCCCGCCAGTTACCGCCGGTTGCGCCGATGCCGCATTTGCCTGTGCTGTTTTTGCGGTATCGGCGGGGTTGGGCTTCTGTTTCTTTTTAAAAAGCCCTTTCACGCCGTTTGCGACGCCATTCAGGCCGTTGTTTACGGAATTATTGATATTATTATTGGCCTGGTTGGAGGCATCCGTCTGAACGGTATTGCCCACGTTATTAACCTGGGCTACGCTTTTCCTTACCGGGATAAAGGCCAATAAGAAAAGGACCAAAGGAAGTATGTATTTTTTCATGGCTGATTTTTTTATTAAAGGGACGAAGAATACTCAATAGGTTCAATAAGACATTTATCCTATATTTAATTATTAACCGAAGGGAAACATGGGGGGCGCTTTTAGAATCGCGGGTAGATTAAGCGAGCGTTTTTAAGACAGATTGTGGCACGTTTAACCGCAAAAGCAACGGGCTCTTGTCCTTTTACCCCTCCCGACCTCTCCTAAATTTAGAGGAGGAGTGTTTTTTTGCCTTCGGTACGCCACCAAAGGGTTGCTACACATAGGATAGCCCATGGGGAATTTACTTTTGATAAGATGCTTTTAAAACGATTTCCCTGTAAAACGGGGGAGAACAGCACTATTTGTTCTTTTGTGCATGTAATACCTTTGCCACTGCCTGTGACTTGGAATGCACATGCAGCTTTTCGTAAATGTTGGAGATGTGTTTGCGGATGGTATGGACGCTGAGGTAGTACTTATCGGCAATTTTTTTATAGCTAAGGCCGTCAACCAGGGCGAAAAGAATTTCTTTTTCGCGCGTAGTGAGCTGGTAGTCTTCTTCCTTCAACGGAGGGCCAGCCTGGAAAAACTGGATAACCCGCCGGGCGACAGACGGACTCATGGGAGATCCGCCCTGGTGCAGGCTGCGGATGGCCTCTAAAATCTCCTGGGGACGGGCTTTTTTCAACAAATAACCGGAGGCGCCTTCGCGGATAGCTTCAAATATCTTATCGTCATCCTCGAAGACGGTGAACATCAGGATCTGAATGTTATGGAAATTGTTTTTTAGCGTACGGACGCCCTCTATCCCCGAAATATCCGGCAGGCCGATGTCCATAATAACAATATCCGGCTTAGCTTTTTGGAAGACACTCACGACGTTCAAAAGGTTTTTAACGGACGCAACGCAACGAATATCGGTTGTTTGTTCAAAAAGCTGTTCCATGCTTTTTAAAAGCACCTGGTTGTCTTCAACTATGCCTACCTTTATCATTTCCTAAAGTTCGTCAATTTTTAACAGTGCGCAAATAACACATTTAGTCTATTTCTACGGCGAGGCGAATACGAGTTCCGGCTCCCGGGGAGGAGGTAATATTGAGCTTTCCGTGCAGTGCACGGGCTCTTTTTTTCATGTTCAGCAGGCCATTGCCAAGGCTTTCGCGTTCCGTATCAAAGCCCTTCCCGTCGTCAGCAACCTCCACCTTTAAAATTCCATTTGTATATTCAACTACGATGGATGCATTTGAGCAGCATGCATACTTGATGAGGTTGTTAATAGCCTCCTTGAGGATGAGGTAGATATGCTGTCTGCGTTGCATATCCACTTTAAGGTGCTTAACTTTTTCCGGTATGCGCACTTCATAATTGATATCTTTTGCTTCCAGCACGGTCGCGGCGAACTGTTGAATCCTGCTAAACAGGTTGCCAATGGTGTCATTTCTGGTGCTGATGCTCCAAACAATATCGTCCATTTTTTCCATAAGCAGGTGACTCCGCTCGTTAATCTCGGCCAGCATAACTTTTGATCTTTTTTCCTTTTCATTAACAGCGACTTCGCTTAAAATAGAGATGGAGCTTAACGTAGACCCTATATCATCATGAAGGTCAGTGGAAATTTTATTTCGCAATGCCTGGAGCGCAATCATTTTACTGAGCTTGTATTGGTAAGCGCCGTATACCACGGCGCCGAACAACAGCAAACAGATGGAGATAAACCACCACGTTAGCCAAAAAGGCGGATTAATGACAAAGTGAAAAACGGCCGGGCTGCGGCTCCAAATCCCATCGGCGTTTTTTGCCGCAACCATAAAGGTATAGCTTCCAGGCCTGAGGTCATATGAAACATCACTGTGGGTGGTCAATGGCCCCCAATATTTATCGAGCCCTGTGAGCATGTACCGGTATGAGACATTTTCGGGGCTTTTTAAGCTAATTCCGGCAAACTCAAAGGAAATAAAATGCTTGTCATAAGGCAATGAAATCCTGCCAGCATTTAATGTGTATGGGTCAATGGAAAAGTCTTTTAATCCCTGGATATCGATCTTTGTTAAATATACCGGGGGGGGTACCGTATCCCTGTGAATGTTGCCGGGCGTCCATTTTAATATACCTTCATTGGTGCCTATGTAAAACAGCCCGCCATCCTTAACGATACAGTTGGTTTCCCGGTTAATATTGTCGTCGTTGATCTGTAGTTTTTTTATGGATGGTGAGCGGTAATTTCCGCCAATAACATTGACGCCATTGTTGGTGGCTAAATAAACGGAGCCGTCTGCATCGCAAAAAACATCCTTTACCCAATTGGCGGTCAGGCCGTTTTCGTTGTTAATATGAGCAAGCGGCCTTTCGCTGTTACCGTTAAAAATAAAAAGGCCATTTGTGCGGGTTCCCCAGAAGGTATGCCCCTTTCCATCGGTAGTGCTGCACCTGATACGCATGTCGGGATAGCCGGTTAACAGGCCGTACGTCTTTACCAGGAAAGCGCTATCCCCGGCGACTTTATATTTCAATATGCCCTTATCCCGGTAACCAATCCATAAAAAGTTGTCGACGGCTTGCATAGTAGCAATCATTTCGGGAGAGGAAGCCGGCAGTTTTATAGCTTTAAGCGATTTGCCGTTATACTTCCACAATTCACCATTGATGCCCCCAAACCATAAATTGCCTGCGGTATCTTCGCTCATAGCTGTAGACGGGATATGAAACAGCACCTTTATCGCGTTTGGTTGAATTGAAAGTACCCCGGCTACCGCACCCGTCAACGTGAGTCCGGTACTGGTCGTCCTGACCCAGGAGACGTACCCAATTTGTTCCCTGCCGATCATCTGCCGGGAACTATATACTTCGTCTTTTTTTAATACGAGACCGTTTATCGTCCCTACCCATAACTTATTTTCCCTGTCGATTGCTAAATCAGTTACCGGGTTATTATAATGGCCGGTAGTTATCTTATTGAACTCATAGAACTCATCACCCAGCATCCCTACACCCTTTCGGTTTGCAAACCAAATTAACCCCTCGTTATCGCTGTAGATTTGCTGAACATTTTCAGGCAACCCGTTTTTATTGCTGTATACAGAGACTTTTCCATCCTTTAAACGGAATACCGTATCGGCAAGGTCCCAGAATGAACCGTTATCGGCTATTGCCCATAATGAACCGTCCGCGCCGGCGGTAACTTCTCTTATAGGTTTATTTGCAAAAAAGGTTTGGGGATGATCCCAATGGTTTGTTGTACCCGGTGGCGGGTAAAGGGAAATTCCTTTGCCGGTAAGGACACAAACCCGGTTTGCCGCGAAAGTCAGTCCGGATATCAACAGATTTTGGACAAAATGGTCGACCAACAATGGCAGGCCATTGTTGATGCGGTAATGGAAAATGCCCTGGTCAGTACCTAAAAGGATGGTTTTATCCGTCAGTTGCAGAACGCTGTTCGTTTTTGAGCGTAGCGAGTTGTTGGCCGGGTCAAACAGCCTGAAAGATTTGCCGTCAAAGAGGTAGGGCGAATTAAGGTTGACGACCAAATACTGGTTTTTACCGATTTGGGTCATCGATGATACTGAGTTTGCAGTCGCTTCGGTTAAAGCAGGGTCGACGCGATAATTAATAAACTTTTTTCCATCGAATTTATAGATACCGTTATAAAATGTTGTGACCCACATTATGCCATGCCAGTCCTTGTAAAAGCCGGTCACGTAAAGCTGGCCAACGGTTGTTTTTATTTTTGGCTGGTAGAAGCGTTTTCCGTCGAACCAACTAATACCGAAATCAGTGCCGATCCAAAGCAGGCCGCGATCATCCCGGGCCACGGCCTGCACATTGTTATCGCGCAATCCGTCCTTTATGCCGTAGTTCTTAAACGGCATAATTTGAGCGCTCAGGCTTGAGCACAGGATGAGCAGTCCGATGATTATTGATAGCCGGAACATCCCTATAAATATATAGAGAGATTCCGGGCATTTCAAAGCGCTAAATTATACCGGGTAATGGCTGATCCACAAACAAAAAGCCGACCCTCAACAGTGTTAGGGGCCGGCTGGAAAAATGTTTTTAGGCAACTTACAGGTATTGAGTCAGCTTAGGATCAAGCGGGGTTGTTTGCGAGCGGAAACGGTGGATCAACTTGCCGTTTTCGTCTATCAGGAATTTTTCGAAGTTCCATTTGATGTCGCCGGTAAAGTCGGGATTTGGCGCTTCTGTTAAATATTTGAACAATGGACAAATGTCATCTCCTTTTACACTGACTTTTTCGCTCAACGGGAAAGTAACACCGTAGTTCTTTGAGCAAAAGGTTTTGATTTCGGTCGCGGTGCCGGGTTCCTGCTGCCCGAAATTGTTTGCCGGGAAGCCAACTACTACCAACTTGTCTTTATACATGTCAGCCAATTGTTGCAGTTCCTTGTATTGCGGAGTAAAGCCGCACTTGGAAGCAGTGTTAACAACTAATACTTTTTTCCCTCTGTATTGGGCCAGGGAAAAATCTTGTCCGTCAATGTTTTTCAGTTTAAACTCATAAACCGAAGAGGGCGCCGCCACAAACAGCATCGCGAATAATAAAAAAAGTGCTTTCATATCTTAACGTATTGGTTTTTAGCTTTTGTTCGAGCAAAATTAGCCATTAAAACCCCGCTTATTCAAATAGAAATCTTCTTTTTCTGTCATTTTTTTGCAGGGATGTTTGTTACAGATCGCTTTCGCCGATGTCAGCGATATTCATCAGCTTTTTCTGTAATCCTATTTTAAGGTCCTGGTTTTTATGAACTGGTACAGAAACGATTTCAATTTTATTGGGATGAGAAAAAATATAGTGACTGCCATTGATCCTTTTTCAGTACCCAGCCTTTTTTTTCTAATATTTTAATAAAAATCTTGCCAGGGACGGGTTTCATACAGCCAATTCCAGAATTGTGTCATGATCGCCGACAGACCCGGGTTCTATTTCCACGCTCAAACAGCCTTTAACAGCCTCGTAAATATTAGGTATCAGCTCTTCGAGTGTTTCCGCTTGTGTCACACAGCCGGGTAAGGCTGGAACCTCTGCCATAAGCCACCTTCTTCGGCGGTGTGTATAATTACTTTCAATTTCATAATTCGTGCTTTTAATCAAATCTAAAAAAATAAAGCGAAATTGTAGTGACCCGTAGTAAATGGTATTTAGGATGACAACAGCCTTTGACTATTTGTGAATGCTTTAGCTGCTAAAAGCTTCGCAGGTGTAAATAAAAGTCCTCTTTAGACGACATTTTCTTACTATCAGAGGGATTTTTGTCTTTATATCCGAGTAAATGCAAGGCGCCGTGGATAATTACCCGGTGCAGCTCGTCAGTTTCTGTCACATTGAATTTGGCGGCATTTTCGCGGATGCGTTCTACGGAAATAAAGACATCCCCAACAATCAATTTTTCAACTTCTGAATTATCAAAAGTGATGATGTCAGTATAGGTATCATGATCGAGATATTGCCGGTTTACCTGCAATAAATATTGATCGGAGCAAAAAATGTAGTTGAGTTCTTTTAGGAGATAACCCTCGGCAGCGATGGTTTCTTTGATCCAGTTTTTTAAAGCGGTTTTATGTTTTAGCTTATAGGTGATGTCTTCTTCAAAAAAACGGATAACCGGCATTATATTTTAAAGTGAAGTTCAACTTCGTTGCCTTTGGTGTTGAATATGCACTGGTCAGCCAGGTGTTTCATAATGAATACGCCCCTGCCGGTTAAATTTTCAACATTTTCGGGCGCGGTTGGATCCGCGAGGTTATTGTAATCGAAACCCTCGCCTTCGTCGGTAACCGTCCAAACAATGCGCCTGTTTTCAATTTCGGCATTGATGATCACTTTTTTATTGGGGTCAAGCTTGTTACCGTGCACAATAGCATTGATGGTAGCTTCGCTCAAAGTGGTCATCATATTAGCAAAAGTGTCTTCGCTAATATTGTGCTTATCGGCAATTTCTTCGATCAAATTTTCCAGCAGTGTTATGCTTTCCTGTTTCGACGGAAGTTGTAAGGTGTACATTTCACTGGTTTGAACATTTGATTGGTCCATATCATTTAACGTTGAGTAGATCAAAGTAAGATTTAATTTTTAATTTGTAATAAAAATTCAAAGCAGGCGGTATTGTTTTAACCTGTTCCGTTTGTTTTTCTTTGGTTTGCTGGTATTCCTGCAATGCCTTTATATAACCCGGAGGAATATCCTTGCCCGCATGGCTTTCACGCTGCTGGTCCTGCTCGCGCTGCTGCTCCGCTTTTTCCGCCTCCAGCAACCGTGTCTGAATTTGCTGCTGGCGTTTCAGGGATTCCTCCGATATGCGCCTGTTTACGAGATCGCGTTCGGTTTGTTCCATTTGTTGCGAAATTTTATCCAAATTCCCCAACCCGTTAGTCCCGTCGTTGTTTTCATCCCGGTTAATCTGTTCGAGGGCCTGTCGTATCTCCTGTTGCTGACGGGCTAATTTAGCTAATTGTTCGCTAATATTCCCATTATTATTTTCGCCTGCACTTTTTCCTTTATTTCCTTGCTGCTGCATTTGCTGGCGGGCTTTCTCCATGTTTTGGTTCAATTGCTGTTGCATGCGGGCCAGTTCCGATACCGATTGCTGCTTCCCCTTTCCTTTGCCGCTTTTTCCTTTGCTCATGGCGTTTTGCAGTTGTTCCAGGGCCTCGCTCAGCATCAGCGCGAGGTTATTCATGGATGTCATGGAAAATTGCTGGTTGCGCGACGCCTCGGGTGTAAGCCTGTCGCCCATGTTCTGCAGCGCCTGGTCGATGTGATCGTTTATACTCGATACTTCCTGGTTTACGGTTGTTTGTATCTGAGGTATGCGCTTGCTCAGTGAATAAAGACTGTCTTCCGCAGTCTTAAGGTTGTCTTTGATACCCTTTTGCGTTTGCGCCAGCGTTATATAGTTCGGATCAGTTGTGCTGGTTCCCTTCAAGGTTTCCATCACTTTCTCCTGGTCGAACGAGCTGTTGATCAAATTTTTGAGCAATTCGCGCAATTGGGCCTCATCTACCTGGGCTTCGCTGTCCTCGCCTTCCTGCTCTTTCTGCTGCATTTTATCAGCCAGCTGTTTCATTTGGTCGGCAGCCTGCTTCTGCGATTGGGAGGCTTTTTGAGGATCATTTTTGCCCAGTTCTTCGGTACTTTTCTCCATTTGCTGGTCGATGTTTTGTTCCTCCGATTTGGGGTTTTCAAATTCCTGCTTATGGGTCTGCTGCTGGTTGGCTTTGTCCAGGTCATCCAGGGATTTTTTTATATCATTGAAATTCTTATTTAAATTTTCCTGCTCCATCTTTAGGTTCTGCGCATCGGCACCGGGCTCTTTGCCTTGTTCCGATAGTTTTTGCTGCTCTTCCGACAGGTTTTTCAATTGATCTGCATTCTGATTCAGCTTTTGCTCAAAGTCCAGCTTTTTATAAAGCTCCAGCATCCGGTCGAGCTCCTTGCGCAGATCTTTATTATCCATCTGCATTTTTGAAAGCTGATCCCGGGCGCCTTCTTTTTGATCCTGCTCCAGCATTTCCTGTAGCCGCTGAAGCATTTCCTGGGTTTTGGGGTCGAGCAGCTTATCCAGCAATTGCTCCATTTGCTGCTGCTTTTCGGTCATGCTCTTATCTTGCTGCTGGTTTTCCTGCCGGTTGAATAAGTTCTTTTTGTTCTCGTCCTGTATTTGCTTAACAAGGTCGTCCAGGTCCTTCTTTTTTTGCATCAGGTCCTGTATCTGCTTTTTCTCGTCGAACGAGAGGTTGTTTTTATCAAGGAGCATCTGGTTCAGCTTTTGCGATTCCCGCTCCACCTGGCCGGCCAGTTTTATCGCCGATTCCATTTTTTGTTTTACCACCTCCGTGCCGGCGTTCAACTCATTATTCAGTTCGGCAGCATTTGGAATGTTAATAGTTCTTTCGGGCGACCGGACTTTTTTTAGGGCCGTTCACCGCATCGTTATCAGCTACTTCAAAATAATAGGTTACCTGGTCTCCGGGCTTTATGCCCATGTCCCGGAGGTTCCAGTAATAGAAAAAGTTGGACTGCGTTTGCGCCAGGTCAGCTTTAACTGGTTTTGAATAGCTTTTTAAATGAAGTTTGTCCATCGGGTCGCCCACCTTATAATTAAAGGTGAGTGACGAAAAACCATGGTCGTCCTGTATGGTGCCGTCAAAATAAAGTGCCTTAAGGCTCACCGAGTCCTGTTTTTCTTGCACAGTAATGGTTGGCGGTTCGTCAGCAATAACATTAATGCGATAACTGGCCGAGTCGCTGTGGCTGACTGTGGCATTCAGGGGATTTAATTTGTAGACGCTGTTTTTAATAACTTTTTCCTGGTAATCAAATGCGTCCGGCCCAACCGAGGCAACCGGGGCTGGAATATCGTTCATCGCAAAGCGTAACGCAGTTGCATTTTGCGTATGGAAATGCCATTTTACGATCGTACCGGCCGGGATAGTCAGGTCTCCGGCATTTGGGAGCGATTCGTTCTTTTTATGAAGATATGCCGGATAGCTTAAATCCACATCAAAATGCAGCAATGCGGGCCGCAGGTTCACTTTTATTTGGTAGGGAGCGGAAGTAAACCCGTTTGCAGTGAGCGTAAAAACAGTGTTTTGCTGCAGGTTGGTAAATAGGAAATGAAAACGGGTGAGGTTATCTTTATCCAGCTTAAAGGTGTTACCCCCGGTTTCTACATACACGTCGGCAGGGAGTTTATTGCCCTGCAGCTTCAAATCGAGCTTGAGATCGTCGCCCTGTACAACCGATAAAGAATTGTTCTGCAACATAAAATTGAAGGGGGCAACCGGGGCGAAGTACTCGTTATGGCGGATGAGCTTTTTGGTGCTTTCGGTTAAAACGGATGGCGCCGCCAGGGCAATGATGCAGATAAGGCCGGCAGGGAAAATGACCCATTTGAGATATTTGCTGTTCTCGCGGATGTTGATGGCCGAAGGGAAGCTAACCGGCTTCAAAGCCTCGATCTTTTGGTCGATGCTGGCTTCGATGAGGGCTCCATGTTGTGGATCGGCATCCGCCTGTTTCTTAAGCTGAAGCGTATTGAGCAGCTTGTCCTGCACATCGCTGAAATGCCGGCCGATGATTTCGGCTGCCTGATCATGAGACAGGGATTTCCCGAGTTTTAACCATGCCAGCATTGGCGGCAGGATCAGCCAGCCAATGAAGCCGAGATTTAAAATAATAAAAAAGTAAAAAAGAATGGTGCGGAAACTGGTATTAAAGTTTCCGAAGTATTCGCTTACCGTTATCACCACGTAGGCGGAAAACAAGCCGGCGCCCAAAAAGATGAGCCCCCGCAAAAACTGGTTGAAATAGTATTTGCGGATAAAGACGTTGATCTTGTCGATCAGCAGCTCATAGTTGCCGGTTGAATTCATCTTAGATTATCCTGATAAACGAAAATACAATTGTAATCATATAAATGATAACATTTTGTTGATTAAACTGATGAATCTTGCGGGAATGCTTGAAAGATGGTACAGGCTACCCTGATTTTCACCGGAACTTAGCTCTTTAAGCGGGAATAGTACCTTCATCTACAGCGCGAAATCCGGAATAAAAAATAGTCCGGCCACTATCGTGACGAAAAGATGATAAATCGGAAGACAATATTTTCTATTTTTGTAAGGCAAACTTGTTAGTTTAGCTTACTAAATAAATGGATCAACCAGACGACCTTCAATTTGCTTCGGAATTGAGAACTGCGATCAATAAATTGATCAAAAAGCTGAGGAAAGAATCGCCGACAGGACAGAAATTTTCCCTAACAGAACGCTCGGTGATGTCTTCATTATTCCACAATGAAGCGATGTTGCCAAGCGAGTTAGCCGCCATTGAGATGATCACTAATCAAAGCATGTCGCAGGTGTTAAATAAGTTACTCGACCACGGGTATATCATCCGCATCCCATCAGAAACCGACAAAAGAAAGGTAAACATTTCTTTATCGGAAGAAGGAAAAGCAACCTTTTTGAAATTTAAGCACGAACGGGACGAATGGCTGTTAAAAGCAATTCAAGCTACCTGCACCCTTGAGGAGCAGCAATTGTTAAAAGCGGTTATCATACCAATCACTAAGCTGATTGGTGTTAAATAAACGGGTGTTGAACAAAAAACAGGTAGAAAATATTAATACAATACATGACAGTAAAAGACATTAAAGAAGATATACAACAAGTCCGTACATTCCGGGCATTTGGGAGCCGCAACTACCGGCTCTATTTTATGGGGCAGGGCGTTTCACTTGTCGGCACATGGATGCAAAAAACAGCGGTAAGCTGGGTGATCTATTCCATGACCCACTCGAAATTAATGCTTGGCGTTTCAGTTTTTTGCAGCTTATTTCCTTCGTTTGCCTTGTCATCCATGGGTGGGGTGGTATCCGACCGGTATAACAAGTTCAAGGTATTGTTAACCACTCAAATTGCATCGCTTATCCAGGCAGTATTACTGGCCATTCTTATTTTCCTGAAGCACTATGAAGTGTGGGAGATACTTTCGTTGAGCGCGGTACTTGGCGTCATCAATGCCTTTGACGTACCCGCAAGGCAGGCGCTGGTGTACGATATGGTGGACGACAAAGAATCACTCCCCAATGCCCTGGCTTTAAACTCCTCGATGGTGAACCTCGCCCGTATCGGGGGACCCGCGCTCGCTGGCCTGGTGCTGCATAGCCTGGGAGACGGTCCCTGTTTTTTATTGAACGCGCTGAGCTTTGTTGCGGTGATTATCTCGCTGTTGTTAATGAGACTTCCTGTTTATGTTAAAAAACCGCATAAAAAGGACGTGTGGGGCGAGTTGGTTGAAGGTTGGGTTTACATCAAGCGCAATCCCTCCATTAGTTCGTTGGTGTTAATGCTTGGGCTGATGAGCCTGCTGGTTTTACCGTTTAACAGCACCCTTATTCCTTATTATGCTCGGGATTATTTCAAAGGCGATGCCCGGACTTATGGTATAATCGACAGTTTTATTGGCCTTGGCGCGTTTTCAGGCGCTATTTTCCTCGCTTCTCTTAAGGTCGGAACGGATCTGCGAAGGGTACTGTTCGTCAACACCATTGTGTTTGGCGCTGGGCTGATCCTTTTTTCGCACGAACACATTTACGGCCTGGCCTTGTTTTTTGCCATCATCACGGGCTTCGGCATGATGTCACAGGTAACGGTGACCAACACTTTAATACAAACCACAGCTAATCCAAAGATGCGCGGCCGCGTGATCAGCTGGTACGCCATGGCTTTTTTTGGCATGCAGCCGCTTGGTGGTTTGCTGATCGGCTGGGTATCGGAAAAAATCGGGGCTCCGGATACTGTCCTTGCGCAGGGATTTATCGCCATAGGCGTGGCCGGCCTTCACTGGCGTTATCTGCATAAAGAAAAGCTAAAGAAGAACCAGGACCTGATGCTGAAGGAAGAGCACAATTTCAAGCCCATCTGAACAAGAATTTTTGGTTTATCGTTGATTGCCTATAATTTTCAACCGCGGATATCGACCCTCGGAGTTTATTCTGGCTCCAGCAGAGTTCCCTGTTTATAGCCACGTCCAGCAGTGTTTTAGACGTCAGCCTCCCGTATTTGAGACTGTTTGTGCCAGACTATAACGCGTCACTTAGCGCCATTCACCACGTTTACATTAAGGAATCGCATTAGAAATTAGCTCTCTAAAAAAATAGATTTTTCATCCGTGCTTTCTCTGAACCTCCTGGTCAAATTTACCGCTATCGTTCCTAAAACAGATTTAAGTAATATTAAACAGAGGAATTCCAACGGAGTCAAAAGATATCTGACGCCGTTTATTCGACTCCAGAGCCTCCTATGGCCGAATGATTTTGCGCCAGTTCGGTGTCTTATTTAGTGGGATGATACCCATATTCCTCATCCCCACCACTACCCATACACATTATTTTTCTATTTTTGTCGTTTACCATCTGATCATGAGCGAAGAACGTTCGTTAAATTTTATAGAAGAAATAGTCGAAGAAGATATTGCCAGCGGCACAAACAGTGGCCGGGTGCTCACCCGTTTTCCGCCCGAGCCGAATGGCTATCTGCACATCGGCCATGCCAAATCCATTTGCTTGAACTTCGGTTTGGCGCTTAAATATGGCGGCCAAACCAACCTGCGCTTTGACGATACCAACCCGGTTAAGGAAGATGTTGAATATGTCGATAGCATAAAAGAAGACGTAAAATGGCTTGGCTTCGACTGGGCCGAAGAACTGTATGCCTCCGATTATTTCCACCAGCTTTACGACTTTGCCGTTGCCCTGATAAAGAAAGACCTTGCTTACGTCGACGATAGTACAGCCGAAGAAATAGCCGCTCAGAAAGGAACGCCCACCGAGCCGGGTACCCCAAACCCATACCGCAGCCGCAGCGTGGAAGAAAATCTGCAGCTTTTCGCGGAAATGAAGGCCGGCAAATACCCCGATGGCGCCAAAGTGCTCCGCGCCAAAGGCGACCTGGCCTCGCCAAACATGCACATGCGCGATCCGCTTATGTACCGCATCAAGCATGCCCATCACCACCGTACCGGCGATCAGTGGTGTATTTATCCCATGTATGATTTTGCGCACGGGCAGTCGGACGCCATCGAAAAGATCACACATTCCATCTGCACGCTGGAGTTTGTGCCGCACCGTGAGCTTTACAACTGGTTTATCGAAAAGCTTGATATTTTCCCGTCGAAACAATATGAATTTGCCCGCCTCAACCTCAATTATACGGTGATGAGCAAGCGCAAGCTGTTGCAGCTGGTAACCGAGGGACATGTAGAAGACTGGGACGACCCCCGTATGCCTACCATCAGCGGCCTGCGCCGCCGTGGCTATACCCCGGAATCGATCCGCGAATTTTGCGACCGTATCGGCGTTGCAAAACGCGAAAATATGATTGATATGGGCCTGCTGGAGTTTTGCATCCGCGAAAACCTCAATAAAACAGCCTGGCGCCGCATGGCCGTCCTTGATCCGATCAAGCTCGTTATTACCAATTATCCGGCCAGCCAAACCGAAACCATGTTCGGCGAAAACAACCCTGAAGTGGAAGGCGGCGAAGGCGGCAGGGATATCCCGTTCAGCAATGAGCTATGGATAGAGCGCGAAGATTTTATGGAAGAGCCGCCGAAGAAATTTTTCCGGCTTGGAGTGGGCCTTTCGGTGCGTTTAAAGAGCGCTTACATTGTTACCTGCACGGGTTTTGAAAAAGACGCCAACGGCAATGTTACAGAAGTGCACTGTACCTATTTGCCCGAAAGCAGGTCGGGCAGCGATAAAAGCGGCCTTTCGGTGAAAGGCACTATCCATTGGGTAAGCGTACCACATGCCAAATCAGCCGAAGTACGCCTGTACGATCGCCTTTTCCAGGTGGAAGACCCCTCCAACGAAGACCACGACTTTAAAGAATATTTAAACCCCAACAGCCTTCAAATACTGCCCAACGCCTTGATCGAAAACGACCTGGCATCAGCGATCCCCGGCAAAGGCTACCAGTTTATCCGGAAAGGCTATTTTACTTTAGATAAACATTCAACGCCGGAAAAGCTTGTTTTTAATCGGACGGTTACGTTGAAGGACGGTTGGGTGAAGAAATAGTTTGCAGTTGGCGGCACATTTGTGATTCCATAACAATTTGTCTGGGTACGCAATTTCGTTGGCTATCTAACTATTTCAATCTACCGGTGCCGACGAAGTGTCCTGCACATAGAAATTGCGGGCGTTCTGTTAGGACCCGTTATATTTCCTATCCCAATAAATTAAAAGTCTCCCCTAAATTTAGGGGAGATTTAGAGGGGTAAAAGGGACAGATTATTACTTAACCACAAATTCTACCCAGGAACGCATTTGCTTGGCCTTTCAGCTTTCCGCTCAGGTTAAGCCTCAAGCAATTGCAACTGCTACTTATGCCCTCCCCCGCTCCGGCCATGAACTATGAGCCATGAACCATGAACAAAACGACTACTGATTATACTTCCCCAGCACATTATACAGCACATTCAAATCCAGCTGCGTTAGCTGTGGTTTAATATCCGTTTGTACAAAATGCCGTTTAAAGGCAACCACCGCAGCATTAATATCCGAGGTATCATAGCCAATCAGTTTGAGCGCCACGGCATAATCAAAATCATCTGGCGCAAGTTCCAGCACATCGTCGCTCCAGTAGCCGAAACCGTGGGCCGCCAGTGTTTTCCAGGGGAAAAGCGGTCCCGGGTCGGGTTTGCGTTTGGGGGCAAAATCCTGGTGGCCGATAAAATTCGCCTGGGGAATACCATAAGCCTTTTTTAAACTTTTTAGCAACGCCAGCAGGCTATTTACCTGTGCGTCGTTAAAAGGTTCGCTGCCATTATTGTCAATTTCAATCCCGATGGAACAGCTGTTCATATCCGTTACGCTACCCCATTTGCCAAGGCCGGCATGGTTGGCGCGCAAGTAATCGTTCACCATGTGGTAAATGGCGCCGCTTTTGGCGATAACATAATGTGCGCTTACCTGAGTGCTGGTAACGGTAAAGGTTTTGAGTGTTTGCTGAATCGAATCCTGTGCCGTAAAATGGATGATCACAAAATTAGGCTTCCGGATGCCGAAATTTACCGTTCCCACCCATTCCGATGGAATCTGCTTGCCAGTACTGTCAGCCAGCGAATCGGGCAATTGCAGCTGGATGGATTTTACAAAACCTTTGGTTCTGTCGCTATAATATTTATTGGTAACCGCATAAGGCCCCTTCGGCGAGCAGGACGCCAGGCATACCAAACCAAGAAGTAAAAACAGGTAGGGGCGCTTCATAATAAACAACCGCTAATTTAAGTAATTTACATCACTCCCATTCAATACAGAAAATCCACATCTCCTAAAAAAACAATCCTTAACAATTCTGATCCGATTGCATTCTGTTCATTCTTAATTTCTGTGAATTCTGATCCGGATCGCATTCTGTTCATTCTAAAAT
>Ga0206808_1015_pt1 | contig 59589 bp, 49 predicted proteins | sample Alteio_BWOrgCont_58_FD_152899 | JGI IMG/M metagenome (GOLD analysis project Ga0206808, IMG submission 152899) | Enriched cells from forest soil in Barre Woods Harvard Forest LTER site, Petersham, Massachusetts, United States -... | ecosystem: Environmental > Terrestrial > Soil > Temperate forest >...
CGATTTCATCAATAAGCCATGGAACAATGATCACTTATTGCAATCGGTTAAAACCCTTCTTGATCTGCAGGAGCAAAAAATCGAACATCACACCCGCAAACAACTCGATAAAAGCTATAATTTTCAGCATATCATAGGGGAGGACCCTAAAATGCTGAATATCCTCGAAACAATAGGCAGGGTTGCAGGAACCGATGCTTCCATCCTGGTAATGGGCGAAAGCGGTACCGGCAAGGAACTGATTGCAGAGGCAATCCATCAAAACAGCCCGCGCCGCAATAAGCCCTTTATAAAAGTGAACCTGGGTGGAATTTCAACTTCATTGTTCGAGAGCGAGATGTTCGGTCATGTGCGTGGGGCTTTTACAGACGCCAGATTTGATCGGACAGGCCGCTTCGAAATGGCCAATAAAGGCACCATTTTTTTGGACGAGATAGGCGACCTGGACTCGGGCAGCCAGGTTAAGCTTTTAAGGGTTTTACAGGACCGGACATACGAAGTACTCGGCAGCAGCCGCACTAAAACGGTTGACGTCAGGGTAGTATGCGCAACCAACAAAGACCTCGGCGAAATGGTAAACCGGGGCACTTTCAGGGAAGATTTGCTTTACCGTATAAATTTGATCACCATTTATTTGCCACCACTGCGGGAACGCCCGAAGGATATACCTTTGCTGGTTAACTTTTTTATAAATAATTTAAAAGAAATATACGGTCGCCCATCGTTATCGGTTGCAAACAGCGCCATGAAATGGCTGCAGCAATTACCCTTACCGGGCAACATAAGGCAATTGAAAAACCTGGTTGAACGGACCATATTGGTGAGCAGGAGAGATGAACTGGACATCGAAGATTTCAGGTCGCAACTGGAATTGTCGCCCGTTAAAAAAGGAAATATTCAGCTTCCGGGAATCGGTACTTTGACCCTGGAGGAAGTGGAAGTTGAGATGATAAAAAGGGCAATGGAATATCATAAAAATAAAATAGCCAAAGCAGCCGCTTCCCTCGGCCTCACCCGCAGTGCATTATACCGCCGGTTGGATAAATACCAAATCCCTTACGATGAAGCTGAGGACTAAGTACGTTTTATTTGTCGTAATCCTGCACCTGATCGCGTTGGTGCTTTCTTATTTTATTTTCGAGGACAACAAGATCTATTTTATTGTTTCCGAAGTATTCATCATTATTTCGATAGTTATTGCCTGGCAGCTATACCGGCAACTGATACAGCCCCTAAAAGCATTGATGCAGGGGGTTGAAGCAATAAAAGACCGCGATTTTAATGTTAAGTTTTTATCAACCGGCAAACACGAGATGGATCAGCTGATCGGCGTTTACAACCAGATGATGGATGAATTGCGCACCGAACGTACCCGGCAGGAGCAACAGCATTTTTTTTTGGAAAAGCTGATCCATACATCGCCGACAGGCATTGTTATTTTAGATTTTGATGATAACATCCAGCAGGTTAACCCAAGGGCATTACAGATTTTTGGAGTAGCGCCAGAAAACCTGGTCGGGCATCCGGTGGATAAACATCCCCACCCCTTGCTGAAGCAAATTAAGCAATTAAAGTCGGGTGAAGCTACGACGGTTAAACTCGACGGGGTAAATACCTATATGCTGCAAAAATCACATTTTATCGATAGGGGATTTTCACGACACTTCATTATGATAGGGGATTTGACCGCTGAAATACTGGCTGCCGAAAAAAATGTATATGGAAAAGTGATAAGGATGATGGCGCATGAGGTCAACAATACGATTGGGCCGGTCAATTCTATCTTGCAATCGGCATTAAAAACCCACCCGCTTTGGCAGGGACATCAGTTTAATAATTTAAAGGATGCTCTGCAGGTGGCTATTGACCGCAACCAAAACCTTAACCTGTTTATGAGGAACTTTGCCGATCTTGTAAAGCTGCCGGAAGCTCATAAACGGGTTGTTGATTTAAATCATATGGTTAAATCTGTTTCGCAACTCATGTATATAAAGGCGAAGGAAAAAGACATCGAATTTGTGCTTGATTTGACGCCGGGAGCATTCAACATCATGGCCGACGAGCAGCAAATGGAGCAAGTACTAATTAATATTGTAAGGAACGCCATAGACGCAATCGATTTAAAAGGAACCATAACATTTTATACTAACGCCGATAAAAAAAGCCTTATTATCTCGGATACTGGCATAGGCATCAGTGCTGAACAGTCGGCAAACTTGTTTTCACCATTTTACAGCACCAAAAAAGACGGGCAGGGTATAGGTTTGACGCTGGTGCGGGAAATACTTATAAATCATAGTTTTGATTTCACATTAAAAACAATAACTGAAAAGCAAACACTGTTTACTATAATATTTAATTAGCGTTTTATTTTGGTTAAATCCTAAAAAATGAAAATTTGTTCTTTAACTTTAGTTAGTTATTAACCTAATTAATTGATAAATTATGGAAGTAAAACCTATTACAAAGTACGTTGCCGAATTGATCGGCACGTTTTGCCTTGTCCTGTTTGGCTGCGGCACGGCAGTGCTCTCGGGCGCTAATTCAACGGACATCCCGCCCTCAGGCGTAGGACTGCTGGGCATTTCCCTCGCTTTTGGCCTTACCGTTGTGGTGATGGCGTATGCCATCGGGCCCATCTCAGGATGCCACATTAACCCCGCCATTTCCATTTCGATGCTTGCTGCCGGTAAGTTGAGCCTGAAAGACACTGTAGGTTACGTGGTTTCCCAGTGCATCGGCGCTATCGCCGCTTCGGGTGTTTTATACCTGCTGGCAACAGGTAGGGCAAGTTTTGCCATGGGCGAGTACGCACTGGGAGCGAATGGCTGGGGCCCTGATTACCTCGGAAAGTATTCCATGCAATCGGCCTTTATTGGCGAAGCCGTGTTTACATTCCTTTTCCTGCTGGTGATCTTTGGAACTACCGCAAAGCGGGCCAGCCCCACTATGGCTGGATTGGCGATCGGTTTGACGCTCGTTTTGATTCATTTTGTGCTGATACCTATTACCGGTACTTCGGTAAACCCCGCAAGAAGCCTAGGTCCTGCAATCTTTGCAGGCGGGAAGGCCTTTGGACAGCTGTGGCTGTTTATTGTAGCGCCGATTCTTGGCGGTTTAGTTGCCGCTGTTTTTTATAAGGCAGTATTTGCAGAAAAATAGCTTATTTCCGTCAAGCGTTGTGTCAATGATGAAATAATATTTAGTCTTGAGTCAGAAAAGCATTAACCTGGCTCAAGACATTTCAACCATTCACCTTTCACGTTTCAACTTTCACCCTGTTCAGCGCTGGTCTTTTCGCTATCTGCTGGGGTCGGCTCACCTTCGGCCATGATCTATTAACAACTGCTGCTGCCACTGCCACTTCGTTTTCACCACTCACCATTCATCATTCACCACTCACCAAAATAACCAATTTATCTTATATAATAGCGCCGTATTTTTCCCTTGCTTTGTTAGGTAAAGACCCAAATAGCGGCTTGCAAATAATTTAAACGGACAACTTAACATCAGGCAGAAAATGAAAACTTTTTTAAAATTCAACATTTTGGTGTTGACTGGCGCGGCAATACTTGCCGTTTCATGCAAAGGGAAAAACGATTCTTCATCGGCTTCATCCGCCTCCAGTATCGTAGCCTCGTCAAAGGGAAGTTCAGTGATGGATTCGCTGAATATTACCGATCCTGACGAAAAAAAGGTGTGCGCGTTATACGACGATGCGGTTACCGATTATATGACGGAATTTAAAACCCTGTCGACTGATACGTCCAAAGCCGCAGCCCAGCGAAGAGCCGACCTAAACAAGCAGTACCAGGAAAAAGAAAAATCAATTAAGCCGCAGATTGAAGCCATGCGGCAGAGAATAGCAACCAACCCTGCTGAATTGTCTAAATTTATGCAGTTTTCGATGTATGAATCGCGGCGTGTAATGAGCGTGATGGGCGATTATGAAAAAGCTATGATGAAAAACATCCCTACATCCGTCCCGGCGAGCAACTAACCTAACCAGTCGTCCTTGTGTTTACGCAATAATTACGCAGGCTGGAACGGCCTTGTTCCGGCCGTGGCGGCGCTTTAATTTCACCGCGTGGCACATCCGAAATTTTCAGTAATTAATCGGCAGGAACATACTTGCAAAATCAGCTAATAGGATAATAATTAAACGGAAAACAAAAAGCGGAGGGCCTGTAACAAACTGTTAATTAAATAGTTTTACTTAAGTATAGAAGTTCAAGATTTTTTTTCTGAAATAATTTTTATATCATATCTTTAGAAAAAATGCATGATATGAAAAAATTGTACTTGGTTCTTTTTGTTGCCATATTTAACGTTGTATTAGCACAGCCTGCCCCCTTAGGCCTTTTTGATGCGCAGTTTGACGTGGGTCATCCCAAAATTGCCGGATCGGGCAAATACGACGCTGTAACACACTCCTACGATATAAAAGGCTCCGGATATAATATTTGGTTTGGAAGGGACGAATTCCATTACATGTACAAAAAGATCAAAGGCGATTTTACCGCCACCGCAAATTTTGATTTTCTGGGGACTACCGGTAATGCACATCGCAAAATTGGCTGGATGCTTCGCGAGTCAACCGATGAAAAATCCATGTCCGTAAACGCCGTTTCCCATGGCGATGGCCTCACAGTTCTGCAGTGGCGCTCGCAAAACGGCGATACAATGAAAGATCCTGATGACGAAATATTTTTTCCTGAGAAAACATTTGAGGTAATACAATTGCAACGTATCGGTAAGAGACTTGTGATGCGCGTTGGCCATGTAGGTGAGCCATTGGAAACCGTGGGTAGTCATGAAATGCCCACTATGCCGGACGACGCGCTGTTAGGCGTGTTTGTTTGTGCCCACGATCCCGCATTGATCGAAGAAGCCCGCATTTGGGATGTACATATCGATCAGGCGCCCGCTGTGGCAGTTAAGTAAAAACGGAGTAAAAAAGCCTTGCGCTGCGCGTGGAAACTCGCATCTAAAGTCTTAAAGTGGTATACACTTTAAGACTTTTGTGTTTTTAGGCCCGGGCTCGGGCTAAAAATTATCTTCGTAGCTCCCGGCGCCGGGCGTTGTTAGCTTTACGTTTTTTATTTCACCTGCACCTTCAAATTCAAAACGGATGCCTGCGATGGGGTTTAGTTTATATTTCTGAAACAGGTCAAGCACCTTCCTGTCATTAAGATAAACTTTTAAGTGACGGCCTTCAACCGTACACTTCAAATGCTGGAGTTGGCTGAAGTCGCATCCAAAAGCACTCAGATCGTGGTCTTTGCCCGAAATCCAGGTTTCGCCGCTGAACAGGTTGATGTCCGAAATACAGCCTTTATCACATAAGGGCAGAATGATAGCTGAGCCCTTCAGCAAAAGCAGCACATTTACCCGACGGCAAACTGAAGCTTCAACGGCGGATGTGTTTCGTAGGCTGGTTTCGAAAACAAAGTTGTCTGGATCGATAGTTGCAAAATCATGCACGTTTGCAAATTTTACCCAGGTATCATTAAACACCGGCGTTCCCGTTTTTTGTTGAAGTAAGGCTGCGGATATTCCTAAAAAGCCATTAGCACGGCATTCCTTCGCCGATAAGTAAGTGGGAACAGGGTCCTTTTCAATAATTCCCTTCCACCCGTGGGTTTGAATATTTACAATACATTCTTTTTTGATATCGTTGTTGACGATAAGCTTTGCAATAAAATAGCCGGGATTGTAGTAGATGGAAGTGTACTGTTTGGCATTACCATCTACTCTTTCTCTTCGCCTTGGGTCCCATGATTGCTGGATATAAACACTGTCGGAATGAAAGGCAGAAGCATCGTAATTAAATATAACCGAATTTGGCAGTGTATCCGACACCTTTAGTGCTTCGAATTTTATTCTGGAAAGGTCGATGGAAGCGCGGGACTTTTTCTGTAGGACGAATATGATCAGGCAAGCCACTACCACCAGGCCGGCAGTACCCAGCATTATATAAGTTTTTCTTGCCGTAGGCCGAATGACCCCCGGTGCCGGCAAAGCGCTTTCGCCGGTAATAATGGGTGCATTTACTATGGGTGGTTTAATTTTCGATAGATCATTCTTTTGGCGAAACGCCCGCCAGTTTTCATAACCCAGGAACACAGCAAGTGCGTTTAAAGTAGAAGTTGCCGGGAAATTCTCATAACGCACCTTCCCCCAAAGCCTTTTTAACGTCGATACGCTTAGCTGTACTTTGGTTTTCCCAAATATTTTCTCGCTCAGCTGCTCAAAATCGTCGTTTGTCCAGTCCTCACTGTTGCCCCATTCAAGCATTTGCTCAATTTGCCTGCAACAAAGGTTCAGCAATTGTTTTTCTCTTTCCATGCGGCCTAAAAGTACTAAAGCTATTGATTGCTTAAACCATAAAAGTGTTACATCATGATTGAACAAAATTGAAAAGCTTTTGAACACCATGATCACAGGTGATTTAAGAACTTTGGTACATCAAACCGCAATCAGATGAACGGGTTATTTAAGCGCAGGCTGAATCATTTGCCGCCCCCGCCGCGCGCAGGCGCTAAGCCGGCGGTCAAAATTGCCGGCATCGCTATTGTCTTGTTTTTATCGTTGCAATTGACCAGCCATGCGCAGGATGCGCGCAAATTTGATTTAAGCAGGCTGCTCGTTGAGAAGAAGCTGATTGTTAACCCGCGAAGCAGCGCGAAAGTGCTAAAGGACAATACATATAAGGGCCTCACTTGCGGCGGCATCGTTTGGTTAACCGGCGTGAATTTTTCAACCGGTGCGATCGACATCGACCTCAGGGGAAGGGACGTTTTTCAGCAAAGCTTTTTGGGGATCGCCTTTCACGGCGTCGATTCAATTACTTATGATGCCATTTATTTCAGGCCCTTTAATTTTCAATCGGTCGACAGTCTGCGGCACAGGCATATGGTCCAGTACATCAGTCAGCCGGATTTTCCATGGGACAGGCTCCGGAAAGAACATCCGCTGGTCTACGAAAACACGATCAATCCATCGGTAAAATCCAAAGACTGGTTTCATGCCCGTATTGTGGTAACCAACGAAACGATAACGGTTTATGTCAATCATTCGGTCACGCCCAGTTTAACAGTGAAGAAGCTGAATAGTCGGATCAACGGCTTGATCGGTTTGTGGGATGACGGGCTCCCGGGCGATTTTGCCAACCTGGTGATCACAAGTAACCCATAAAGACGGGAACAATGAACGCATAAACTATTTACAAATGAAAATATCGATCATCCTGTTATTAGCAACATTTTTTACCGGCATTGTGGCCCGACAGAGACGCGTGTACATTTACCAGGAGATCAACCCGGCGGAATGGATTATTCCTCGGACGGACACGCTTGATTATTCGTTCGGCCTGTACCAGGGCCAAAATGCCTTGTTGATGAAACGGAAATTGGCCAACTACAAGTCGGCGAGCGTGGCTTATCCAAAGGGCCTTCGATTTAGAGATGGCATTATTGAGGCTGACATTGCCTGGACCGGCAAACAGAACGGATTTGTAGGACTGGCCTTTAGGGTGAGCGACGAGCATCATTACGAAGTGGTTTATTTAAGGCCGGAGAGCTCCGGCACCATCAATGCCATCCAGTACATGCCCGAAAAGAAGGCAGATTTTAACTGGTGGGACTATGAGGCCAATAAATACCAGGCAAATGCGATCCTGCCATTGCACGATTGGATACATGTAAAGCTGGTAGTAAAAGGCAGCTCGGTTTCTGTTTTTGTGAACGGCCAGGCTAAGCCGGCCATGGTATATCCGGCGCTCGACAGCAGCCTCTCAGCAGGATCAGCCGGCTATTGGTTGGGCAATAGCGAGGCGGGCGCTTACCGTAATTTAAAAGTTACCGTTTGGCAATAACAAATCAATTTTTGTTTCCCACATATTGTGTTTAGCTTTAAGGAATAAACCAACCAGTTAAACGCAATTTCATGAGCAGATATATTTCCTTGTTTTTTTTGGCGCTGCCATGCCTCTTTGTTTCCTGTAAAAAGCACAAGGCAGGTACGGGCCACGATGGCTGGTCCACTTATGCCGGGGCCAAAGATGGCGACCGGTACTCGTCAAACACCGAATTAACACCTGAAAATGTAAGCCAGCTTCAAGTGGCATGGACTTACAGTTCGAACGATAAGGACAGCGCTAACCGTAGCCAAAATCAGTGCAATCCCATCATGATCGATGGCATACTCTATGCTACCAGCCCCCGGCTTAAGCTGCTCGCCTTAGATGCTGCCACCGGTGAACAAAAATGGGTATTTGACCCCGTGACCCATGACACTGCTAAAAACGCCGATCCGATGGCTTTTTACAAAATATGCAGGGGGGTAACGTACTGGCAGGATACAGCTGGCGGAAATAAACGCATTTTTTACAGCGTAGGCCCAAAAACATTTGCTATCGACGCGGAAACCGGTCAGCCTATAATGAATTTTGGAAAAGGCGGTTATTTAGACCTTGCCGAAGATCTGGGTCGCAAGGTGACCTCCTATATATCCGGCACCACGCCCGGCGTTATCTATAAAGATCTGCTGATCATAGGGGCGCGTGTGGACGAATCGGAAGACGCCGCGCCGGGGCACATCAGGGCTTATGATGTGATGACAGGTAAGCTGCGTTGGATATTTCACACAATTCCGGAACCGGGAGAGATCGGGTTTAATACCTGGCCCGACAGCACTGCCTGGAAGCGCCTGGGTTCGGCCAATAATTGGGCAGGGATGGCTGTAGACGAAAAACGCGGAATTGTATACGTTCCCACCGGATCAGTGGGCGGTGATTTTTACGGGGGGCACCGCAAAGGCCCCGATCTGTTTGCCAATTGTATGCTGGCCCTGGATGCGGCTACCGGAAAATATATCTGGCATTACCAGGTGGTTCACCATGACCTTTGGGACCGCGACCTGCCGGCAAACCCAAACCTGGTAACGATAAACCATAATGGCAAAACCATTGATGCGGTGGCGCAGATCACCAAGCACGGGTTTGTTTTTATGTTCGACCGCACCAACGGTCAGCCCATATTCCCGATAGAAGAAAAGCCTGTACCGACTAATGCGCTGCCCGGCGAGGAACCATCGCCGACGCAGCCGATACCAACCTTGCCCCAGCCCTTTGCCCGCCAGCATTTTGGGCCGGAAGATGTTACCGACATATCGCCCGAAACCCATACAGATATGATGGAGAAATACAACAAGGTGAAATACAATGCCCGGTTTACACCGCCGAGCAAGGATGGCGACTGGATTTTCCCTGGTTTCGACGGGGGAGGGGAGTGGGGCGGTGCTGCAGTTGACCCCGAAACAAAGATCATGTATATCAGCAGCAGCGAGATGCCATGGGCCCAGGTGATGATCGATGTACCTAAAAATGTGGACGAGCACACACTTCAGGGCGCAGGCCACGCCATTTACAACCGGTATTGCATTGGCTGCCACGGACCTGAGCTAAAAGGGAACGGGACATCATTCCCGTCGTTAGTTAACATTGGCAAAAAATACAATGAACTGCAGATAGGCCAGATTATAGCCGGAGGGCGCAATATGATGCCTTCGTTTAAGCAAATTACGGCAAACCAAAAGCAGGCCCTCCTTGCGTTTTTGCTGAAAATTCCAGCCAAACCTTCAGACGCAGCTATTATGCCGAAGGAACCAGTTTCGTCGACTAAGAACGTCCAAAATCCCGTGCCCTATATGATGGACGGTTATAAACGCTTTTTAGATAAAGATGGCTACCCGGGCATCAAACCGCCCTGGGGAACGCTTGGCGCTGTGGACCTGACATCGGGAAAACTGTTGTGGAAGGTGCCGCTGGGAGAGTACCCCGAACTGACCAAAAAAGGCATTCCGAAAACCGGAACCGAGCTATATGGCGGCCCGCTGGTGACGAAAGGAGGCCTTGTATTCGTTGCCGCCACAAAAGACGAGAAAATACACGCCTTTGATAAAAAGACCGGTAAACAGCTTTGGGAAGCCAAACTTCCTGCTGCGGGCTACGCCACACCGGCTACGTACAGCATCGACGGTAAACAATACGTAGTGATTGCCTGCGGCGGCGGAAAGATCGGCAGTAAATCCGGCGATAGTTATGTTTGTTTTGCGTTGCCGTAAAGAGCTGAAAGCTTAAAGCGAAAAGACCAAAGCTGATGAGAGGCCATTAATCGCAATTTATAGCCGAAGAGAAAGTGGCAATAGCTTTAGCTTTCAGCTTTATGCCTTCAGCTTTACGCTTTTTTCGTAGTTTTAAGCAATGGAAAAAGGACGCTTAGAGGCATTCAGCGATGGGGTTTTTGCAATCATCATTACCATTATGGTGCTCGAACTTAAAGTTCCCCAAAAAACCGACTTTGCCGCACTGGTGGAAATTTGGCCCGTATTTTTAGGCTACATAATGAGCTTTGTTTATGTAGGTATTTACTGGAACAATCATCATCACATGTTCCAGGCCGCTGAGTCGGTAAACGGCACCATCCTCTGGGCCAATATGAACCTGCTTTTCTGGCTGTCGCTGATACCTTTTGTAACCGACTGGATGGGGGAGAACCACTTCGCAAAGTTACCGGTAACGTGCTATGGCATCATCCTTATAATGAACGCATTCTCCTATACATTGCTTTCGGTTACCCTTATAAGGCACCACGGCAAGGATTCGCTCCTCGCAAAAGCTGTCGGAAAAGATACCAAGGGTAACATATCGTTAGGTATTTATGCCGCCGCCATCGCAATTTCGTTGTTTAACTCAACCATTAGCGTCGTTCTCTATGGTATCGTCGCCTGTATCTGGTTTATCCCCGATAAACGCATTGAACGGCGGATAACAGGCGAGGAGCCGCCATGTGATTAGTGTTGAGCCATTAGTTCTAAGTCTTGGATCCTAAGTGATTTTTTGCTTTTAAAATGATGATCGACCGATCACTCACCATTCGCTACTCAACTTACAAACTGCCAACCGCCAACCGCCAACTGACTACTGCCCCACTGCCAACCGACCACTGCCAACACACTGCCAACTGCCCACTGACCACTGATAACTGCCAACTGACTTATTGCCCGCTCGCCACATCCCACCAAACACGGGTGGTTACTTTATCGCCACCGGTTTGGTTTAGGATCGCTATCTCCGCATTATAGTTGGGCAAATTGGTAATTTTTTGACTTGGAGGATAAACTAACCGGCGCGGTATGGTGCCATTAGAAATGTTACCGGGATAATCAGTCGGCTTTAAATAAGGCAGATCGCCGCAACGCCGCCAGTTAGCCCAGGTTTCATATTCATCCATCAGTGTACAAAGCCAATATTGCATGTTTATCTGTGAAAGCCCTGTTGCAGAATTATAAGGTTGGGAAGTTAAATAAGTTTGAGCATCGGTGGTGCTGATAGCTGCAGCAGGCCCATATGCAGCTAATTGTGTTATGGCTGCTATCACGCCATTATTGTAGTGAGTGGTTGCATTGCCGCCAACTCCCCAGCGCTGTGCAGCGTCAGCAAGCAAAAATTCAGTTTCTGCATAAGTAAGTATCAAACTTGGCGCATTAAGCGAAAGCACGTTATCACTTAATCGTGAATATCCCGCAAGACCTTCTGCGGGTAGCGAATCCTTGGCAGCGATAAGAAGGTTTATTGCCGGATTGAGGCCCCCGATAATATACCCGGGAGGCAAACCGATCTGGTCAGCCGGGGTATTGTCCGCAGTTCCCGGGAAATTGCCGTTGTTATCTAAGCCGTATGCAATCCAGGTTACCACAGGTAAACGCGGATCGTTCTTTTTTTTCATGTCACTAATAATAGTGCTTGATAGCCTTATGTCCACGCTATCCTGACTAAGGATTTGTGCCCCATCCTGGTTTTCTGTAAGTGAGTTAGCGCTCAGCACATGCAGAACAATGGCGTTATCATTGTTGCTTTGCATGGTCTGTCCCATAACCTGTGTCACATATTTTTGAGCGGTTGTGGGGTCAACTTTTGTTAAGCGCATAGCCATCCGCAGCAATAAAGAGTTACCAAACATTTTCCACTCCAAAATTTGATCAGCTGCTTGCGAATACAAGATATCTCCGGTTGGTTTATCACCACTTTCAATCAGGCTATCGGTTGCCTGTGATACCTCTTTTAGCAAATCCGGATAAATAACCTGTTGTTTATCATAAGCAGGTGTATATATCCTGTCGTAATATCCCAGGCCTGCCTGGAAATAAGGAATATCACCATAAAGGTCCGTTAACTGCTCAAATATCATGGCTTTCATTATACGTGCCATTTGATGAAGATTACGATATTGTGGTTTATTGGCCGTAAGCTGGTATAACTCTACAACAGGCTGAACAGCGCTGGTATAATTGTCCTGGAATGTTTGGCCCATGGCGCCAATATTATTCAAATATTTGTCGCCATAATAAAATCCGGTGTTCGTTGATGCCACATGCTGAATAAAACCGGCAACCGCGCCCCATTTTGTCACCCACACACTCCCACCTTCGGTTGGGGCTCCGGTGTAGGCCAGCTGAACCGTTGTCAGCAAAAGATTTGGATTCACCTGGGCGGCTGTAATTTGGTCCGGATTGGTATTCGCCGCTGTCAGGGCTTTTTTACACGAACTCGCAGCCATCGTAACAAAGGCTGCTGTTGCTATTAAGTATATACGCTTAAATTTCATACTAATGTCTTTATATTGCTTGTACATATGTATTTAGTTACAATTTTATGTTTAGGTTTAGCCCAAGTGTCCTGGAATAAGGAACGGCCGGAGCCTCAAGTCCCTGTGAATATATCGAAGAGGTATAACTTTCTTCCGGATCCACATTCGGTATCGCCTTAAATATAGTAAACACGTTATGGCATACAAAGCTTAACCTTACACCATGTATAGCGCCATGAAATGCTGTCGTCGGGAAATCATAACCTATTATTAATTGTCTGAATTTTATAAAGCTATCACTGTAAACAAACTGTCCCTGGTCGGCAAAGGCCCAATCGCCGTAGTAGCCCTGGGCGTTCTGCTGGTCAGTTCCATATAGCTTGTTTCTGCCGGCAACTGTAAGTTGGGAAAGTCCGTCCTGGTAAGCAACAATATTGGTATTCGAAAATATATGTCCTCCGAATTTGCCGTCGATAAGGAATGAGAACGTCAAGTGCTTATACTTAAACGAGTTATTAATACCGCCGGTCCAGGGGTTTTCTCCCGATCCAAAGCTCTTTGGCTGCGCCACAGAGGGATCCGGAGCGCCCAATTGCGGGTTGATAATAATATTCCCCTGGGCGTCGCGTGCGGGATCTAACGCGATTATCTGCAGCGGCTCTTTGCCAACTATATCCTGCAGATACGCTGTTGAGCCCCAATCCTGGGCTTCGGAGCCAAGATTTATATTGGGCTGACCGCCCAATGATATCACTTTCCCTTTGGCGTAAGCGCCATTCAAATCAATATCCCAGCTAAAATCAGTATTCTTAACGGGAGTACCCCCCACTGCAAGTTCTACACCGTTATATTTTAATGTCCCAACATTAAGTATTGCCGAATTGTATCCCGAAGTGTAATCAATCGTTACCGGTATAATATCGTTTATGATCTGCTTTTGATAAACGGCCAGGTCAAACCTTATCCTGTTTTTAAAAAAGTCCATTTCTGTTCCCACCTCAAACTCCTTTCTTTCGGAGGGTCTCAGCCCGCTGTTAGGAACAGTGCCATTTCCTGCCGTACCTATCGGAAAGGTACCCCCGTTGCCGGGAATGTAAGTTCCGTTTATGCCATAGGTTTGAAGTGTTTGGTATGGAGAGTCGGCTGCGCCGCCAACATCGGCATAACTTAGCCGCAATTTGCCAAGATCCATATTTTCGATATGCCATAGCTCTGAAAAAACGAAAGAACCACTAACAGACGGATAGAAGTAATTAATAATACCCGGCGATAAAGTTGAGTACCAGTCGTTACGGCCGGTCACGGTTAAATAAAGGAAATTTTTATAGGTGAAATCGACGCTTCCATACAGCGATTGATATTCTTCGTTATTTGTCTGAAGGGTTGTGTATGGATTTTCAAGATTGCCAATGTTATACAGGTTGGGAATAGCGAAGTTATTGCCTCCCGCTGTAAAATATTCCTGAACCGATTTCCTATAGTTACTGCCAAGTAATATATTCATGGAAAAATCCTTGCTGAATTTGAAATCTTTGCCGAATGTAAGATCAAGGTTTAGCTCCGTTTGTTTTACATTTTGCTCGTTCATATCCCCATCTACGCCCTCATCTACTAAATAACCTGTTCCCGGAGGTTCGATATTTGTATTCCTGTCATTGGTATAATCATCCGCAACCTGGAAACCAATAAAATAGCCGCTGTCAAATGTGTACTTTAAATTTGCCGCGCCTGTAAAACGGTTACGGTGAATAGCTCCCTGTAATTCATAAGCAGCAAAATAAGGATTGGTTGTGTAAGGATCGTCAAAAGGATTTAATTCATTTCCGTTTGCAAGAGTTCCATTGCCATTAGGGCCCGCTAAAGTAGTAATATTAATATTTCTCGGCACAAACATCGGCCCCCAGTTTAGGTTACCCACTGCATCAGATAGGTTAGGGGCGTTTTTTGTATATTCAGTTACATATTGGCCTGAAAGGTCGAGTGTTAAATTTTTTCCAAATTTCAGGTTGGTAACGTCGTTGAATGTTAAACGGTAAAGTCCTGCATTTGGAACATAGCTTTGATCATTTAAATCGCTTACAGAGAAGCGTGTTGCACTGCCGTCATCAAAACCTTTGCTAAACGATACTGTATTTGTAAGATCGCCGCCGGGACGGTAAAAACGACCAAGATTTCCATCAGCAACAGCGGAATAGGGTCTTTTAACCCCATCAAACTGGTAAACATCCTGACCCGCCATTTTCGCGCCCCAGTTTGATTCCATTGAACCTAAAGCGTCTGCCGCGCTAACAGGTAACGCTTCATTATATCCCTGGCCATATACATTCTGGAAATTAGTTTCGTCTATTACATCCTCACGTACAAAGTTTGAATTTATTTCCACTCCCAGCCCCTCACCGGCTTTTCCCTTTTTGGTAGTGATCAGTACCACACCATTTGCACCGCGATAGCCGTACAGCGCTGTAGCAGCGGCGCCCTTTAATACAGATATAGTTTCAATATCATCCGGGTTAATGTCGCCTATGCCATCACCGCCATCTTTCCCGCCATAACCATCATTCCCGGTTTGCTGATAATTGTTGTTTACAAGCGGTATCCCGTTAAGTACATATAGTGGCTGATTATTACCTGTCATGCTGCTGATGCCGCGTATGATCACGTTTGTTGCGCCATTTGGACCGGATGCAACACCGCTTACGTTTACACCTGCAACACGGCCTTCCAAACTGTTAACAAAGCTATTTTCCCGGGCCTCTGTGATAGAAGCGCCTTTTACCTCTGTTTCTGAATAGCCTATTGCTCGCTTTTCCTTTGTAACGCCCAGCGCCGTAACAACAACGTCTTTCAATAGGCCCGCGTCCTGCAGCAAACCTATGTTGATCTGGGTTTGGTTGCTGACCAATACACTGGCCGTTTTATAGCCGATGTAGGAAAATGTGAGGACGGCGCCGGGGCTTACACTGATGGTGTAATTTCCTTTGGTGTCCGTTATGGCGCCCCTGCCGGTTCCTTTTATGCCTACCGAAACACCGATCAGCGGCTCTTTGGTGGCGGCATCCGTTACCGCTCCTTTAATGATTTGGGGTGGGGGACTGTTTTGTGCATTAGCCGCCTGGGCTAAAATGAAGATAAGCGTTGCTGACAACACGCATCTAAATAAAACAGTAAGAGAAAGAGCGTAAAAGTTTCTTTGCATACAGTAAGATTTGAAGATGTAAATGAAGGAATCCCGCCTAAGGGTTTTATTGTTTTTCGCCAAACGTTATTGTAAAAGGGGTATTTAGCTAAATTAGAAAAAAAATTTCCTGATACAAAAAAAGTATCAGACCATTTAATTTGGTCACAAAAAGGTTACGAATAGCCGGCAAACAATAAAGCGCTCTTTTTGGAGCGCTTTATAAATTTTGGACCTGCTATCGTTAAGTAACGATCTTTTGGACGGGATTAAAATTTAATCATTATACTTAAGGTGCTCTGCAGGACATTTACAGGCAGTTGGGTTTGGAAACGGTCGCCTGTATCGGGGTTGCCGGAGTTTTCGATTTTTAAACAGTTGGTGTTAACATAGTTAATACGAAAACCCACATCCCATGCATCGCTTAAGGCATAACGCAAACTTGCACTTCCGCCATAGGCGACTGCCAGCGACCCTGAATTAAACTGGTAAAATTCCAGGCCGTTGCTGGCGTATGCGAACACGACACTGATATCCGGTGTGTCGAAGCTTTTGATTACGCCAGCTTCGGCTCTAAGGTCGAGCGTGAATTTTTTGTGAACGAATGAATACTGCGGGCCGGCCAACAGGTTAACGCTTTGGAAGCGGCCCACTGATGTCACCGAAGTTTCTTCCTTTCCAAAACTTGAATTATACCCGTTAGCAAGGTTTTGTACATCGTTTGTAGTTAATTCACCCTGATCCTGGTAGGTAAATGTGATGCCTATCCCCAAATTTTTGTGCAAGTAAAATGCTGCATCAAAGCCGACCATTTTACCAGTTTGTGCAAAGCCTGCGTTGTTGTTGCTGTAATTGGTTGAAGCGTAAGCGCCAAGCGGTGTTGAAAAGCCAGTCAGGAAACCAAAATACCCCTTGGCCTGGTTGTCTATATCGTCGTCCTGCGCTTTAGCCTGTATAGAAAATAAAGTTATTAGAATTGCAGTAATTACAGTAAGGTTTTTTTTCATGTTAAATGTTAAAGTGCAGCGACTATCTGTTTGTATCTTTTTATGGCAATCAGCCTTTGTTAAATGTATCGGTTATGCAAACGTATAAAGGTTTCCTATAGTATCCATGTCAATTCTTAAAAATTGTTAAATTTTACTGTAACAAAAACCTTACCCGCAATAATAAGGCTTTAAATCTTTGGAAAAAATTATTTCGGCGTATTTGAAAAGATTGCAGGTACAATAACAGGAATTGTCCTGCATAAAAGCCGGAAACAGCAGATAAACCATTACATTTTTTCGGCAAGGCTAAGCCATCGCCAGGTTGTCATTAAAACATCCGCTCACAATTTGCAGCATGGCCGTGAGATCGAAGGGTTTTGCAATAAAGGCATCTGCGCCAAAATCACCCAGCGACTCAAGTACCCTTGGGAAGGCGGACAGCATGATAACAGGTAAGCTGGCCGTGAACACGTTTGATTTGATCTCGTGACACAGTTCTCCACCGTTAACACCCGGCAATAAAAAATCAAGCATTACCAGGTCAGGGTGATATTGGTTGATGTTTTGCAAAATTGAGTCAGTGTACGCAAGGCCGGTCACTTCGTAACCTTCATTCTCAAGCACGTCTTTTAACAAGCTTAAGATATCGTGGTCGTCTTCCACAACCAGAATTCTTTTTGACATAAAAGTTTACAATTGGAGGTTGAATAACCCGCTGCAAATATAATTTGTTTTTCCATTTTTTTAGATTTAACGCCCTTTTTATTGATGTAATCATATTGTGACGATTGGAATTTAATTAGTTTTTAAAAATCCTTTAATTAATAATAAATTCTTTATATAATTTTGCATGGATCGATTTGCCCCGAAAGCGTTTGTGGAGGCATAGTGATGCGCCATCCCCTGGTTGCCTATTGATTAAGGATTAGTCATTGGTGGAAAAAAAATTAACCTCCATGATTTTTTGAATTTTTTTCAAACTTTTCAAAATTTGTCTTGTATTAGGCAGCATTAATGCCGCGAAAATTTAAGTTTCAAAATTCCTCTAACCATACAATTTATTCTATTTCTATGAAAAGCGACGTTTTGGAAAGTCTCCTCGACGAAACCGAGGTGACCAGTTCAGTAGACAATGATCAACTCGATCTCCGGGAGCTTTTAAGAGTTCTTTCGCTCGTAAAAAATGGGAAATTAAGCACCCGTATGCCTGTTACGCAGGCAGGTATAAACGGCCGTATTTGCGAGGTGCTCAATGACATCATCGATATGAACGAACGCCTCGTGGCCGAGATATCCGAAGCGGAGAAAACCATCGGTAAAAGGGGCAATTTATCCAAACGGATAGAGTTGCTGGATGCCAGGGGCGAGTGGGCGGAAGGTGTCAACTCATTGAACAACCTGATATCCGACCTTACGTCGCCCACGCTGGAAATTGCTGGCATGATCAACTCAGTTGCAAATGGCGACCTTTCTAAACAAATCCCATTGGAGATCAGCGGGCACCCGCTTAAAGGCGAGTTTTTACGTATCGCAAAAGAATCCAACCAGATGCTTTCCAAGCTGCGTTTGTTTTCAATGGAAGTTACACGGGTAGCGCGCCAGGTAGGGTCGGAAGGTAAATTGGGTGAGCAGGCAAAGATCAAGGGCGTTGCCGGCGTTTGGGCCGAACTAACAGATTCAGTAAACCAGATGGCAGGTAACCTAACGGCGCAAGTACGTAACGTCGCCGCAGTGACCACTGCCGTGGCGAAAGGCGACTTATCGCGGAAGATCACGGTGGAAGCAAAGGGCGAAATCCTCGAGCTTAAAAACACCATCAACACCATGGTTGACCAGCTGAACTCCTTTTCATCGGAAGTAACCCGTGTTGCGCTGGAAGTAGGAACAGAAGGTAAGCTCGGCGGCCAGGCCAAAGTACCTGGCGTTGCAGGCACCTGGAAGGATTTGACTGACTCGGTGAACCGCATGGCGGGGAACCTTACTTCGCAGGTGCGAAACATAGCGGGCGTAACGACGGCGGTGGCCAACGGCGACTTATCCAAAAAGATCACGGTTGACGTAAAGGGCGAAATGCTGGAGCTGAAAAAGACCATTAATACAATGGTGGATCAGCTCAACTCGTTCGCTTCCGAAGTTACACGCGTGGCACTGGAAGTAGGCACCGAAGGTAAGCTGGGCGGACAGGCTCGCGTAAAAGGCGTAGGCGGTGTTTGGAAGGATCTGACCGACTCGGTGAACCAAATGGGCAGTAACCTGACTGACCAGGTTCGAAATATAGCCGACGTAACCACGGCAGTGGCGAAAGGCGACTTATCACGCAAGATCACCGCCGACGCCAAAGGGGAGTTGCTGGAACTTAAAAATACCATCAACACCATGGTTGACCAGTTGAACTCATTCTCATTTGAAGTAACCCGCGTGGCCAGGGAGGTTGGCTCGGAAGGGCAGCTGGGCGGCCAGGCCAATGTGCCGGGTGTAGGCGGTACCTGGAAGGACTTAACCGACTCGGTAAACCAAATGGCCGGCAACCTGACCGGGCAGGTACGAAATATAGCCGAAGTAACTACAGCGGTGGCAAAGGGCGACTTATCTAAAAAAATCACTGTTGACGTGCAGGGCGAAATGCTGGAGCTGAAGATCACCATTAATACGATGGTTGACCAGCTGAACTCATTCGGATCAGAAGTAACGCGTGTGGCGCGGGAAGTAGGATCAGAAGGGCAGTTGGGGGGCCAGGCGAATGTGCCGGGAGTAGGCGGTACCTGGAAGGACTTAACCGACTCGGTAAATAAGATGGCGGATAACCTTACCTCGCAGGTACGTAATATCGCTGAAGTGACCACTGCGGTAGCAAAAGGAGACCTGTCGCGTAAGATCACCGTAAATGCGAAAGGTGAATTGCTGGAACTGAAAAATACCATCAACACGATGGTTGATCAGCTGCGCGGCTTTGCATCGGAAGTAACGCGTGTAGCGAGGGAGGTAGGCTCGGAAGGGCAGTTGGGCGGCCAGGCGAATGTACCCGGTGTGGATGGAACCTGGAAGGATTTGACCGACTCGGTGAACAAGATGGCAGGTAACCTTACCGCGCAGCTTCGTAATATCGCCGACGTCTCCATTGCCGTTGCCAACGGCGACTTATCCAAAAAGATCACGGTCGACGTTCGCGGGGAGATTTTGCAGCTAAAGGAAACGATTAACACGATGGTTGACCAGTTGCGGGGTTTTGCATCAGAAGTAACACGTGTGGCCAGGGAAGTGGGTACTGACGGAAACCTTGGCGGCCAGGCCTTTGTGCCGGGCGTTGCGGGAACCTGGAAGGATTTGACCGATTCGGTAAATAAAATGTCGAGTAACCTCACCTCCCAGGTGCGTAACATCGCCGAAGTAACCAAAGCGGTGGCGAGCGGCGACCTTTCAAAAACGGTTATCATCGACGTTAAGGGCGAAATGATGGACCTGAAGAACACCATCAATACAATGGTGGACCAGTTGAACTCATTTGCATCCGAAGTAACGCGCGTTGCGAGGGAAGTAGGTACCGAAGGTAAGCTTGGCGGCCAGGCGCACGTAAAGGGCGTGGGTGGCACCTGGAAGGACTTAACCGACTCGGTGAACCAAATGGCATCCAACCTGACCGGCCAGATACGTGGTATCGCCAAAGTGGCCACGGGTATTGCCAAAGGCAATTTGAAACAACGACTTTCCATCAATGCTTTAGGCGAAGTGGCCCAGCTGACCGATACCATCAACGAAATGATAGATACGCTGGCAGTATTTGCCGACCAGGTAACTACGGTAGCCCGTGAGGTGGGTGTGCAGGGTCGCTTGGGCGGCCAGGCCAGTGTGCCGGGTGCATCAGGTACCTGGAAGGACTTAACGGAAAACGTTAACCAGCTGGCGCAGAACTTAACGGTGCAGGTGCGTTCCATTTCGGAAGTGGCTTCGGCGGTAACCAAGGGCGACCTTACCCGTACCATACGCGTGGAAGCCAAAGGCGAGCTGGAGGCGCTGAAAGACACCATCAACCAGATGATCGCAAACCTGAAAGATACCACTCTAAGGAACCATGAGCAGGACTGGCTGAAATCAAACCTTGCCAAGTTTGCGCAGATGCTGCAGGGCCAGCGCGACCGCAATGCTGTTGCTAACAAGGTGCTTTCGGAATTGGCCGAGCTGGTGAATGCACGTTATGGCGCCTTCTACATACTGGAGCAAAGCGAAATTGTGGATGAGCCAAAGCTGAAGTTGTTTGCCGGCTATGCGCAGAAAGGAAAAAAAGCCTTTGACCGCGAATTTGAAATGAGCGAGAGCCTGGTTGGGCAATGCGCAAAAGACAAGGAAAGGATACGATTGTCTAATGTTCCTTCAGAGTACCTGCAGATCAGTTCGGGTATCGGCAGCGCAACACCGCTGGATTTGGTGATACTACCGGTGTTATTTGAAAATAACATAAAGGCGGTGATCGAGCTTGCCTCATTCGATAGTTTTAGTGATACGCACGTCGACTTCCTCGACCAATTGACAGAAAGTATCGGTATTGTGCTGAACAACATCGAAACCAATACCCGTACAGAAGAGTTGCTCAAGCAGTCGCAATCGTTAGCCGGCGAGCTTTCATCGCAACAGGAAGAATTAAGAAGGGCCAACGACGAGCTGCACGATAAAGGGCGTTCGCTGGAAGAAAAAGCCGAGCAGCTTACGTTGACCTCAAAGTATAAATCAGAGTTCCTGGCTAATATGTCGCACGAGCTGCGGACTCCGCTTAACAGCCTGCTGATACTTGCGCAGCAGCTTTTTGAGAACCCGGAAGGCAACCTCACCGAAAAACAGCGGATGTTTGCTAAAACCATACACTCCTGCGGTGATGACCTTATCCAACTGATCAATGATATCCTCGACCTTTCGAAGATTGAATCTGGCGTAATATCGGCAGATGTGATGCCGGTGAACTTTAAAGAAATCGCGGGATTTGCTGAGTCGACCTTTAAACCCATCTCCGAAGCGAAAAATCTCAAGTTCGAGATCATTATGGAAGATACGCTGCCGGAAGTGTTAGAGACTGATATGCAGCGTTTGAACCAGATATTAAAGAACCTGTTGTCGAACGCCTTTAAATTTACCGAAAAGGGCGGCGTAAAGCTCGAAATATTCCGGCCCGGGCGTAACCAGGAAAACCCGTTAACAAATACGGATTCGGTGATCGCGTTTTCTATCATCGATACCGGCATAGGGATTTCAAAAAACACCCAGGGTATCATTTTTGAGGCATTTCAGCAGGCCGAAGGTTCAACCAGCCGTAAATATGGCGGCACAGGATTAGGTCTTTCTATCAGTAAGGGTTTTGCCGAACTGCTTGGCGGCACCATCACCGTAGGCAGCGAATTGGGCAAGGGAAGCGTATTCACCCTTTACCTGCCGTTAAAATATAAAGAAGAAACCAAGGCATTGGGAAGCTACACGATCAAGGAGCAGCCAATGAAGCATTTGAGGGCGAATTTGATGGATGCAGCCGAGCTTATTATTGATGACGACCGGCACAACATCACCGCGGAAGACAAAGTGCTGCTTGTTATTGAGGATGACCTGCGCTTCACCAAGATCGTGATGGACAAAGCGCATGATATGGGTCTGAAAGTGCTGGTAGCCATCAGCTACCTCGAAATTTTCGATAATATCCAACGATATAATCCAATCGCGATCACGCTTGATGTTAACCTGCCCGAATCAAACGGCTGGAAAATACTGAAGTTGCTGAAGAGCGATTTGAATTTGCGGCATATCCCTGTACACCTGATATCGGGCGAAGACAACAAAGCCACAGCGCTGAAACTGGGCGCAAAGAGCTTCAGCCTTAAACCGCTTTCGAACAACTCGCTCGACGAGTTGATATCGGGGATTATCCGCTTCCACGAGCAGATCAGGAAGCGAATACTGATCATTGAAGACAATGTAACCGAGCTTGAAAAATTGTCCGACCTTTTGGCGAGCGACGGGATCGAGGTATTTTCGGCGACAACTGCTAAAAAGGGCCTTGGACTTTTAAAGAAGGAATCGTTTGACTGTATCATCCTGGATTTCGTTTTACCTGACGCCAACGGGCTCGACTTATTAAACAAGATCAATATGCTTAAGCAGCCGCAAACTACTATTATTCTTCATTCGGCGAGGGACTTTACGCAAAATGAGTTGATCCTGCTAAAACGGCTGAACCATAAGATCATCACTAAAACGCCCATATCGCATGCCTATTTGCTCGAGGAAATATTGACCCTGCTGCATATCGATAAAAAGTTCATCAGCAAGAGCAATCTCGACCTGATCGGCACCATCAGGGTAAATAATGACATGCTGGATGGAAAGAAAGTGCTGGTTGTTGATGATGACGTGCGAAACCTGTTTGCCCTCACAGCTGTGTTTGAACGTTCAAATATCGAGGTGATCACGGCGGAAAGCGGGAGGGAAGCCCTTGAGATGCTGAGCGGCGATAAAAAGATCGACATCGTGCTGATGGATATTATGATGCCTGAAATGGACGGTTACGAGACAATCCAGATCATCCGGAAAGAACCGAAGCATAAAAATTTGCCAATTATAGCGGTGACTGCCAAGGCGATGATAGGCGACAGGCAAAAATGTATTGCATCCGGCGCATCAGATTATATCACAAAACCTGTAAAAACAGAACAGTTATTATCTTTGATGCGGGTTTGGCTGATAAAATAAATTCGTTGAACCCAAGTTAAAGTATGATAAAAAACAAACATGCACACACCTGCTGAAACCACTGTAAAAATTTTGCTGGTTGACGATAATGAGAACAACTTATTATCGATGGAGGTGGTACTTGATAATCCGGCATACCAATTATTTAAGGCGACCTCGGGTCGCGACGCGCTTAAAATACTGCTGAAGGAGGATGATTTCTCGCTCATCCTCCTCGATGTCCAAATGCCGATCATGGATGGTTATGAAACGGCCAGCCTGATCTGCCAGCGGGATAAACTGCGGTTTATTCCCATTATTTTTATTACCGCGCACGACTATGAAGAGGAAGCGATGTTCAGGGGCTACCAGACCGGCGCGGTTGATTTTATTAGAAAGCCATTTAAGCCGGAGATATTGCGGTCGAAGGTTGCGGTATTTGCGGAGTTACATAAAAAGAACCTGTTGCTGAAACAACAGGAAGAACGGCTCCAGGTCATCAACAACGACCTGACGTTGCTGAACCGGGACCTGGAACAGCGGGTATTGGAACGAACGATCGAACTAGAAAATGTTAATAAAGAACTGAAAGAACTCAACCTGTCCAAGGACAAATTCTTGTCGGTTATTTCCCATGACCTGCGTAACCCGCTCACTTCGCTCTTGTTGTCATCAAAGAACCTGAATTCAAATATCGAACGGCTTGAAGCGGGAGACATTAAAAAACTGGCTCATATCATTTACCGTACCTCCAATAAGATTCTCGACCAATTAAACGAATTAGTTGACTGGGCAAAGAAACAGCGGGAAAAAACGGAGTTCAACCCGGAGCGCATCCACCTTATAAAAGGCATAAATGAGTCGCTGGAATTGTTAAAAGCAAGCGCCAGCCAAAAATCAATTAAATTTAACAATGATATTCCGCAAGACCTCTATGTGCAGGCCGACCCGCTGATGCTTCGCTCCATTTTGCAAAATATTGTCACCAACGCCATAAAATTTACGCCCCAGGGCGGAGGTGTCGTGAGCCTTTCGGCATCGCAGGCTGAATCAATGGTTGCCATCAGCATTCGGGACTTCGGAGTGGGTATGTCAAAAGAGGTGCAGAACATGCTTTCAGGCAACTCCACATCGCTTTCATTGGCAGGAACAGACGAGGAAAAAGGCACGGGGCTTGGGCTTTTGCTGGTAAAAGACTTTGTTGCACAGCATGGCGGGACTATCGACATAGACAGTGAGCTGGGTAAGGGAACAAGGTTTATTTTTACTATGCCCTTAGGTAATTAAAAGCATGTTCCGTAACCGCTTTAGGGTATTGATCGTCATTTGACTTTTAAGCAAAGTTTATTTCTCCCCGTAACGCGCCTAATTGCCGCATATCTATCCAATTTCGCGAAAAATCTTCCCCAATTCAATTACACGCCTTTTCTTAAATAGCCCGGCGGCTACTTAATAATTAATATTTTAACCAATGGCATAAGGTTTGAATAGATACACCTGATTAACACCTAATAATATTTGTAATGGACGGCAATCAGAAAACCATCAAAACAGTTGGGAATAATATCCGCGAACTAAGAATACGTTCTGGCTGGAGCCTGAGGGTAGCGGCCAAGCGATTGGGGATTTCCACTTCCGCTCTGTCAAAGATAGAAACAGGGGTAACGGACGTAAACCTTTCGCGCCTGGAGCAAATAGCTGAAGTTTACGGCGTCAAACTCGTTCAGCTATGGATTCCCAATTTTGAGTTTTCCGATCTTGAGGCCTCGAAATTAAACCAGGCCAAAGAGAAGGTGTTCGACCTGGAAACCGAAATAAAGGCCTTTCAGCGAAAGGTGATCCTGCTTTACGAAAAACTACACGAACAAGCCACTAAATATAACCACGCAGTTTAACGGGCGCTAATTACGTTAGTCTTAGGGGCACCTCTAAAAACTCTCCTTTTCCGCTCCTTTGGAGAGGAATTAAAGGTGAGGCAAACAAACAACACGAGTTTTTAGAGGTGCTCTAAAGTCGAAAGTGCTAAGTCAGAAAAGCACTGATCCGTTAGCTATCGGGATGACTTGCAACTTGCGTCAACACACGTTTGACATGACACCGGCTCGCCGGATACTCCTTATCGTCGATCTCTGATAGCGGCATTTAAAAGAACGATTTTTGGAACTAAAGTTGGCTTACCCCCAAGCCGGCTCAAAATAAACTCTTTTGAGGCGTTTTACCGAAATACATTCCCAGGGGGGTAGTTGTATATTTCAGCATTCCCTACAAATTCATTTTGCCCCGGGATGGAGCGCTGCCTAAAAAAGTACCTAATAATTAATATATTAACTAATGGCACAAGTTTTGACCGATATTGCATCGACTAATAGTTAATAATATTGCGATGAACGGCGAACAGACAACCATCAAAACAGTCGGGAATAATATCCGCGAACTGAGAATGCATTCGGGCGTTAGCCTGAGGGCAGCCGCTAAGCGGTTGGGGATTTCGACTTCCGCCCTATCGAAGATAGAAACCGGCGTAACGGACGTAAACCTTTCGCGTTTGGAGCAGATAGCGGATATTTACGGGGTCAAAATCATCCAGTTATGGATTCCGAATGTTGAGCATTCGAATATTGAGGCCTCGAAATTAAACCAGGCCCAGGAGAAAGTGCTCAAGCTGGAAGCGGAGATAAAGGCCTTCCAGCAAAAGGTGATCCTGCTTTACGAAAAGCTCCACGAACAGTCCACTAAATACGACCACGCGGTTTAATCTAATGACGTTAGTCTTGAGTCGAAAACTAAATCTCCTAAGTTAGTGACATTCCTTCTCGGGGGTGGCGTTGTTCAACACACACATTATCAATTTAATAAACTAATTTATATGCAATTCTTAGCTGCTGATTATTCCACGGCGGCAAAATCATCACGAATATGTTTGATCTCGCCGTTGCAAAATTGTTTTACATCTTTTAACACCGCCTTGCCGGCATAATGGATATAGCCCTCACCGTAATGGCTTATCCTTATCGCGCTGTTGGCAAATAATTCAACGTTGCCCTCTGCCATATTTTTTATGGTTAGTTCATCGGCAATAAGCCCTGTGGAAATAAAATCCCCTTCGCTTTGGTTTTTTATATCGATACGCCCGCATTTCCCCGTCAGCACTACGTTCCCTTCGGACTGGCAAAGGATTTTAATAGCCGGGGCGTTGATATTGAGCTCGGTGTTCCCCATGCTTTGAACCTTTATTTCGATAGGATCGGCAAGCGTGATTGCATCCGGGCAGATCACATCCGCATGGTCATTCCGTACATAAAGTACGTCCATTTGTCGTAGAAAAACTTTGATCAGGCAGCTGGTATACACAGGCTTTCTGAATTTAGCCCCGGCCGAAACATAGAGCGTACGGCCGGAGTTTTCAATACTGAAATACTCCTGCAGGTTCTCATCGGTCTCAATAATTACCTTTTCTTCATCGGATTGATACAGCGCTATCGTTCCTTTTCCCGATAAGTGGAGCCGTACAAACGAGCTCACGTTGATCTCTTTGGAAACAATGTTCCCATTTCCTTTTACTTCAATCATTTGTCTTAATTTTTTAAAGCTTACCATTTTTTTAAGTCTAAAGTCTTGAGTCAAAAGTCTTAAGGCAGAAAAGCGGTAAGTTGACATAAGGCTTACGACTCTTGGCTTTTGACTTAGAAACTAATCATTCAATACGAGACATTCAAATCCCATTTTCGTAACTATATCGCAAACCTGGCGGGCGTCGAAATATTGACTCCGGCTTTCTATGCGTAATATCCTGTCGCAATCTTCCAGGTCAAAGTTTACCGCGACGCCTGGCAGCATGTTAAGAAGTTGCTTCAAGATCATCCGGGCCTCCCGCTTTTTAACTATATTTGTTTTGAAAACTTCAATCATCATCTGCCTGTATTTTATAAGACAAAAGTATTCGGCAGGTGACGTCCGGACTTGTAACAAAGGGAGCAAAACTTATATCTAAAGGAATATGTCGTTCCAGGTAAAGAATAATAGCGGTGAACTTTTGTACAGCGACAACTTTGCCGCAAGGGATTTTGAAACGGAAAGTTTCAGAGCCGAATCGGTCGAGGTTCCCTTGCCGTTTGGCACGATTAAATCCACCCAATGGTTTTTCGACGGGATAAAAATGAGTTATTCCGAATCGGTTGTTGACCGCCCGGTTGAACTGGACTGGAAAGGCGATACCGAGATGGTCACCATGCAGTTTAACCTGCAGGGGAGGGTATCTGTGGTTGATGCCGGTATGCCCCGGTCCTTTGAACTATCAGGCAACCAGCACAACCTGTTCTACGGGCAAAGGGCCGAAGGGAAAATCAAAATTGACGAACTGCAATCGAAGCAATTTTTAATACAGCATTCAAAAAAATCATTTTTAAATATCGCCAATGACGGTAACGACGCCCTGAAAAGATTCGCGGATGCCGTTGAATCCGGACGCTCGGCAGCATTATCTTCCACAAACCTCAACATCGACTTAAACCTGCAAAACTGTATCAATTCCGTTTTAAACTGCACTTATTCCGATTCGCTGAAGCGGATGTTCTTTTTTTCAAAGGCTATTGAAATGCTTGTTTTGCAGGCGGAATCATTTAACAAACAACTCAATAAAAAGACGACTTACCTCAACACCGAGTACGATAAAGAACGTATCCTGTTTGCCCGCGATTATTTAATAAAAAATATCGACTACCCCCCATCCCTTAGCGAGCTTTCAAAAATTGCAGGTATAAACGAGTATAAATTAAAACGCGGCTTTAAAGAAACCTTTAACCAAACCGCCTTCGAATACCTCTCCAATGTCCGTCTCGAGACCGCCAAAAACGACCTGCTCGATAAAAGAAAACCCATCACCGAAATTGCCTTCGAACTCGGCTACTCCTCGCTGCAGCATTTCAGCGCCGCATTTAAAAAGAAATTTGGCGTTGCACCGAGTAAGGTGGGGTGAGGGTTGGCAACATAGCGTCCTAAATAAATCCGTCGAGCGTTCAATTGTCCACACCAGCCTGCCGAACGAGGGCCTATAAATAAATATTTGATCACTGACAAGAATTGCTCGTTAAAAAACAATTAGTTCACATTTTGTGAACTTATTTTACTATAATTGCAGTGCGAATGAAAGTTCACCTGATCAGTTTAGCTTCTTTGGAAGATTGGGCAGAAAACTAAAACTTGCAAATTGGGAACAACCGGGCGACATGAAACAAACCTATAATACAGCTGATTTATTGGGTAAAAGCAGCAGCAGGGTTGTCTTTGATATTGGTGGGAATAATCACCGGATGATCTGCAAATATTTATTCGGAGCAAAGCAGGTGCATTTATTTGTGTGCTGGATAGGAACACACAAAGGATATGATAAGATTTGTAAACGGGGTGAACAATTTACCATCAATGACTACTAACATGGAGACGCTGATAAAATATACCATCATTAAAAACAGGGAACAGTACAATAATTATTGTGATCAACTGGGGGCATTGTTAAGCCTGGAACATGACGAAGCTTTGCAGGACGAAATTGATCTGTTGACCCTGCTGATTGAAAAATACGACGAAGAACATAACACCTTTAAAGAAACCGACCCAATTACTTTACTTCGTTCTTTCATGAAGGATCACCATTTAAAACCACGGGATATGACCATCATATTGGGAATCAGCAAAGGCTATGTATCCGATATTTTAAATTATAAAAAAGGATTGTCCAAAGAAGTTATCCGAAAATTAGCCGATCATTTTAAAGTAAGGCAGGAAGCATTTAACAGGCCATACAAGCTGGTTTCGCCTGTTAATGCACATTTGCGTAACGCCAGCGTAATGAATACGACAAAGGAGTTGCAATATGTTAAGCATTAAATACGTCGTATGATCCGGTTGAGGCAGGCTTGGCGGGGTCAGTGGTGACCATGACCCATCGACTTAACGCTACCCCGTCCGTTTACTATAATTCAATATCGCCCAGCCGTTAAAGAATACGGCAAAGCCGAGGATGGCCAAAATCTGGAAGCCTATATCAGCCAAGCCGCTGCCTTTTAGCATGACCATGCGCATTACCTCGATAAAATAGGATACTGGATTAAACTTAGTGACCCACTGCGCCCATACCGGCATACTTTCAATCGGGGTGTACAATCCGCTGAGCAAATTAAATATCATGGTGACAAAAAATGATACCAGCATGGATTGCTGCTGTGTTTGCGCGTAGGTGGAAAGCAACAGGCCAAGGCCAAGTATTGCAATCAGGTAAATACTTGCAAAAGCATAAATGGTAAAATAACTGCCCAAAGGTACAATGCCATAGATAACCCTTGCGATAATTAAACCAATGGTGAGTATATTGATAGCGAGCAGCCAAAAGGGGATGAGCTTGCCCAAAATAAACTGGTATTTTTTGATGGGGCTTACGTTGATCTGCTCAATGGTGCCCATTTCTTTTTCGCGCACGATATTATTCGCGGCAAATGAGGAGCCGATCATCGTTACCAGCATCACCAAAATACCCGGCACCATAAATACCCGGTAATTCATATTGGGGTTATACCAATCCGAGGAAACGACATCAATCGTTGGCTGCTGGTCATAACGGGGAGTTTGTATCCATTGGTCGCGCACATCCTGGTTATAGCCCCCGATAATTTGCTGTAGGTAGGCGCCGCCCAGGCCCGCTTTTACTCCATTGATGGCATCAACGGCGACAAACAGGGTTGACTTATTTTCATCTACAAGGTCGCGTTCAAAATGGGTTGGTATTTCGAGGATCAGGTCTGTTTTATCCAGTTCAATCGCTTTGAGGCCCTGCTTAAAGGTAGGGCTGTAATCCTTAAGCCTGAAATAGCCCGAAGCAACAATCTTGTTGACGAGTTTGCGTGAATACTCACTGTGATCATGATCAACCACGCCCAGGTTGATGTTTTTGATTTCATAATCGGCGGCAAGCGGCAGAATAAGCAACTGCACCATCGGCATGATAAATAACACCCTGATGATACCCGGGTCGCGGAATATCTGCTTCAGTTCTTTCTGCAATAAAAATTTCAACATTCTCATGCCAGCCTGATTTTAAATTTGTAAATACTCATCCCTAGCAGTGCCGCAGTCATACCGACCAGTATCGTTGTTTCCTGCCAAACCGATTCAAAACCAAGCCCTTTGATCATGATGTTTTTTACAATGATATAATACCATTTGGAAGGCACCACGTTTGAGATGACCTGCAGCGGCCAGGGCATGTTTTCAATCGGGAACAAAAAGCCGCTGAACAAAAGCGTTGGCAAAAACAAGCTCATCATGGAGATAAACATGGCCGTTTGCTGTGTTTGCGCGCTGTTCGAGATGAGTATACCTAATGAAAGCGAGGTAAGGGTAAACAGGGTGCTTTCGGCCATTAATAACCAAATACTCCCGACAATCGGCACGCCCAGCACATAAACACTCAATAACAGAATGCTGACAATGTTAAGCAATGAAACAAACAGGTACGGAACGGCTTTCGCAATAATGATCCTGAACGGTTTTAGCGGCGAAACCAGTATCACCTCCATGGTGCCCATTTCTTTTTCCTTAACTATCGCGATTGACGTCATCATGGTGCAAACCAGCATCAATACCAGCGCCATAACACCGGGCACAAAGCCGTAGGCTCCCTTTAGTTCGGGGTTGTATAACATGCGCACCTGCGTATTAATGGTATAGGGCAAATCCGCGTTTTGGTTTACAGCCTGCTGGTAGTCGTTAATGATCGAGCTCGCATAATTGGTGAGCGTATTGGCCGTATTTGGGTCGGATGCATCGGCAATCAATTGGATTTGCGCGCGGTTGCTGTGCAGCAGGTCGTAGCGGAAATTCTTCGGAAAAACAATGGCCATCCTGATCTTACCCTTCCGGAAGGTTGCCCCGATATCCTTGTAGGAATACACGTTTTTTACGAGGTTGAAATAATGGCTCGCGGCTATCTCGTCGGAAATTTGGAGGGTTGCCTCATCTCTCGACTGGTCAAAAATGGCAATATTTGAGTTTTTTACTTCGTTGGTAAGCGCGAAGCCGTACAATATAATTTGCACGATAGGCATCCAGATGAGGATAAACAGCGTGCGCCTGTCCCTCCAGATATGGAGCCACTCCTTTTTTACGAAAATCAAAAATTGCTTCATCTACCGATATTTAGCCCTACTGGGCAACTTTTAATGTTATTATTTTGTGCTATTATTTATTTGTTTAAAAACACAAATCGACTTTCGACTTAAGACCCAAGACTTTCGACTCAGAATCAGTCCCCCGTCCTTACCGCTTTCCTTGCCAACTGTAAAAAAACCCCATCCATTGATGCCGCCGAATAATCCTTCATCAGGTTTGCCGGGGTGTCCAATGCGTCTATTCTTCCGTCCACCATCACCGAAACCCGGTTGCAGTACTCCGCTTCGTCCATATAATGCGTAGTCACAAAAATGGTGATCCCTTTTGCTGATGCCTCGTAGATCAGCCCCCAGAACTCACGCCTTGTTATCGGGTCAACGCCCCCGGTTGGCTCATCTAAAAAAACAATAGCCGGATCGTGCACAATGGCTATCGAAAACGCAAGCTTTTGTTTCCATCCCAGCGGCAAGGCCCGCACCAGCGTTTTTTCCTGCCCTTGCAGGTGGAGCTGTTTGATCAGCAGGCCCGTTTTTTCTTTTATACGTTCATCGGTTAGGCCGTAAATCCCTGCATAAAACCGGATGTTTTCTGTAATCGTAAGGTCCTCGTACAAGGAAAACTTCTGGCTCATATAGCCAATATTCTTTTTGATCTGTTCAGTTTGCTTAAATACATCAAAACCCGCAACCGTTGCCAAACCCGAAGTTGGCAGCAGCAAACCGCACAGCATCCGCATGGCGGTTGTTTTGCCCGCACCGTTGGCGCCGAGGAACCCGAAGATCTCGCCTTTCTCCACGTCGAAAGTAATTTTGTCCACGGCGGTAAAGTCCCCGAACCGTTTGGTTAAATCTTTTGCTGTTATAACTTTTTCCTTTTGCATCTTTTAATTGGTCATCAGCTCCATAAAGCAGTCTTCAATATTAGGTTCGATGGGCTTTATCTCCACGTCGGTATAACGCCCGTCCTTTCCGATATTTTCGAGTTTTTCTTTACTGTCTTTCTCTGTTTTAAAAACGACATGATGATATTGCCCGAATGGATAACAGCTTTCAACCGATGGATCCTCCTTGATAGCATTCATCAGCTTGAACATTTCATTTGCCCTGATTGCCCATAAAGGTTTTTTAAACCGGCTGATAATTCCTTTGGGTGTATCGATGGATAGTATCTGGCCTTTTTGTATCAGGGCGACCCGGTCGCAAAGGCTCGCTTCATCCATATACGCGGTCGACACCAGGATGGTAATATCCTGGAGTTTTAGGCGGTGAAGCATTTCCCAAAATTCCTTCCGCGATACGGCATCAACCCCGGTGGTAGGCTCATCAAGGAAAAGTACCGATGGTTTATGAATAAGAGCGCAGCAGAGCGCCAGTTTTTGTTTCATCCCTCCGGATAAAGCCCCGGCTTTACGATCCTTAAATGGCTCAATCTGCTGGTATATTTCCTTTATCAGGTCGTAATTTTTTTCAATTGTTGTATTAAAGATCGTGGCGAAAAATTCGAGGTTTTCCTGCACGGACAAGTCCTGGTATAGCGAAAATCTTCCTGGCATGTAACCAATACGATTTCTTATCTGTTCATAATCTTTAACAACATCAAAACCATCCACCGTTGCGGTTCCGCTCTCCGCGAGGAGCAGCGTGGTGAGGATCCGGAACAGGGACGTTTTCCCTGCGCCGTCGGGCCCGATGATGCCAAATATCTCGCCCCGGTTTACGGTGAACGAAACATCTTTCAATGCTGCAACCACCGTTTTCTTGGTGCGGTAATTTTGAACAATATGTTCTACGACTACTGGCTGCATTTTAATTAAACTTTACTTCGCCATACATCCCGATCTTCAGGTAGCCGTCGTTTTTGACGTGGATCTTTATCGCATAAACCAGGTTGGCCCGCTCGTCTTTTGTTTGTATCGTCTTAGGCGTAAATTCCGCCTTATCTGATATGAAAGTGATCACGCCGGGATAAGTCCGAAAGGTGCTGGCGGTGCTGTCGACCAGAACTTTTACCTGTTGGTTCAGTTTTACCTGTGCTAATTGTGTGCCGGTGATATATGCCCTTAAGGTGATGACCGAAACATCCCCGATCTTATACAATGCCTTGCCAACCGTTGTAACTTCACCGGCCATGGCGTATTTAGTAAGCACCGTACCGTTGATAGGGTTAACGATATTGGTGCGTTTCAATTGATCGTTTATTTCAGCAACCGATCTCCGCAATGGCTTGTATTCGCTCATAACGGTATTGTTCTGTGTGCCGGTATTTGTTTCGGCGACTTTTATCTGCTCCTCGTTTGCTACGATCTGCTTTTGTAAAACGCTGATCGCCGTATTAATATCATCCAGTTGTTTTGTGGTTGCCGCGTCGGCTTTTATGAGCCGTTCAGTACGATCCTTTTCCAGAAAATCGTCACTTAACTGTGCTTTTTGTGCGGCGATCTGGTCTTTCAGCTCCTGTACCTGCGGCCTCACGTCTGTTGTTTTTTGACGGAGTGCACCGATTGTCGCCTCGATCTGTGCTTTCTGCAATTCAAGCGGCACCGAATCTATTTCGCCTACAAGGCTGTCCTTCTTAAGGATGGACCCTTCCTGAAGGTTTAACGACATGATCTTACCAGGTACTTCTGAAGATACGATCACTTCGTCCACTTCGAAAGTTCCCTGGGCGTCCGACGCCTGGTTGTTTAGATTACACCCTGTCAGTATAACGGGTAATACAACGATGAATAATAATAGCCGGCTTTTCATTTATATTTTTCTTAAACGGTTAAAACTAATTGCTGATTTTGATATTGCCCATGGTATTCTGGTAGCTGTATTGGGCTTGTAATAGTTGCATTTCGTGAAGGATCCGGTTTTGCCTAGCTTCGTCTTCGGCGTTTACCTCGGTAATGTAATCATGGGCGCTTAATACGCCATTCTCCAACTGGGCTTGCGATGCTTTTTTTACCGACTCGCGCAGGTTTACAATGTCATCATCCTTTTTTACCAGTTCGATATCCTCAACAATATCGCTGCTTTGCTGCTTTTGGGTGAGGTTGGTGTTAAAAAGGAAGGTCTCCTTTTGTATATCCAGGGTTTCCCGGTCAATGTTTAGCAATCGCTTTTGATTTTTCAAGGTGTACAGGCTGCCTATGTTCCAGCTTAATCTTAACCCGCCAATGTAATACCATTCAAAATTGTTGCTTAGCTCGTTTAGTCCCGGGCGGGCATAACCACCCTGGGCAAAGAAGCTGAATTTTGGCATTAGCTGTGCCACCAAAAGCTTGTCCTGCAAATCGTATGTCTTTTTCTGGTAGTCGTATGATAACAGTTCAGGCCGGCTTACCGAATCAGCGAGGACTGGTGCGGCAGGCTTCTCCAATATTGTATTTTGATCGACAGGCTTGTTAATAAACACAGCCAGCATATCCAGGTACGCCTTTTTGGTGGCCACAAGCTGTATCCTCGACTGGTCCGTTTGCAACAGTTGCGCCGTAAGCTCGTCTACGGTGCTGCGGTAGGCGGTGCCGTTTGCCACCAGCGCTTTTTCCTTATCAATGCCGTTTTGTACGTCCTGCTTCAACAGGTCGTTTTGCTTTAGCTGGGCGTCGACCAATAAAGCCCCGAAAAACAGTTGGTTTACCCGGTCGTACAAGGCGTACAGCTCAACCTCGAGGCTCTGCTGCTGGATAATTTCATTTGCTTCGGCAGTTTGTTTTTGGTTTTTTATAACACCCCCGTCATAGATCACCTGGTCGAGTTCACCGTCGATCTTATACTGGTCTTTACTATAAACCGGCAATGTAAAACCCCTGATCGGGATGGTAAATGGAAAGGATGTAACCGCCGACTGGTAAGTTGCCTGCCCATTTATGGAAAATGCCGGCAAATATCCCTTTGCCGCGTTTGATACGGAATAGTCCTTTGTTTTGGTGATCAGGTCCCGTTGTTTGATGAGGGGATAATTTTTCCTGGCGAGGCTATAGCATTCGCCGATGGTCAGCGCCTGGCTGTTAACGCGCGATACGCAGGCGCCTGTAACCAATAAAACCATTAAGCTTTTAAGCCAAATATTACCCATGAATCGATTCAGCATATTGCATTCTTTAACATTGTTCAACATTTAGGAATTGATGATTTGAGTTAACCATACCGGGATCAGCTTTTTCCGTTCCTCCACAATCGCCCGGAAGGCTTCCGGAGTTAAAATTCCCGATCTCAAAAACAATGGCCGGGCGAGGAAAGGGAAAATGATCATCCCGAGCGTATTCATCATGATATTAACCGGGTGGAATTTTAGCTTGCCTGAACTGTGCATCTGCGTTAATTGCTTAACCAAATGCGAATTGAAAAACATCTTGCCGTTATCCGTCATGATGGGAAGTTTGTTCGACCCTGACATCAGCTCATTCACGATGAACAAAGGGAAGTCGGGATTTTCAATAAGCAGTTGGATGTATTGGTCGACGATTGCTTCCAGTTTTTCAATTAGCGTAGTGGTTTCGTCATTGATGATAGGCTTTATCTTTTCAAACAAATTTTGAATGGTTTCGGTCATGATCAACTCAAAGAGTTTCTCCTTACTCCGGAAATAATAATTTACCAGGGCAAGGTTTATATCGGCCTCCGCCGCAATGTCACGTACCCGTGTGGCCGCATAGCCTTTTTGCGTAAACACTTTGCGTGCAGCCTCTTTCAGTCGTTCCTCGGTTGGCGTATCCAGGTTTTTCTTTTTCTCCGCTTTACTCATTAGTAGGATGTCATTTGTACCGAATCCGCAGCAAAAATATGTTAAACAATTTAATTAAACAACTGTTTAAAACAATATTTTAAACTTGGTTATAAAACGTCATATTCGTTGATCGGATCAAAATTAGATAACTCAGCATAACGAGATTGTGAGCAATATCAATTCAAGGATTGATATTGCTCACCTATATGGAAAAGTCGTATTTCATACGTTAAAACCCAAACCCCCAAATCCAAAATCGTAATTCGTAAATTATTGTATATTTATTGGCGGAACAATCATATCATGATCAGAAAAATTACGCGCAATCCATTTTTGTTGTATTTACCCTTTCTTTTTTTCTATGCTTATGTTATCGTCAATAATAAATGGCCAACGCTTTATGGTGATGAAATACGATATGTAGAATTTGCGCACAATCTTATTCATGGTTACTATTCACCGTCGTCGCCCCATATTAACCTTTGGAGCGGGCCGGGCTATCCGCTGATTCTTCTGCCGTTTATTGCAGTTCATGTTCCTGTGCTTTATATTACCTTACTGAATGCTTTTTACCAATACCTTGCTGTGGTGTTTTTGTATAAAGCTTTGAAGCTGATCACCGGCCACAAGGTAGCTGCGTGTTCTGCGTTGATGCTTGCCATTTACCCTAATGCTTTATCTATACTTCCGATTCTCTATACCGAAGCATTTACCTATTTGCTGATATCGGCATTTGTGTACAGCGTTACGCTGTTTTATGTTGAAACACGACCCCGGTATGGGATCGCCGCCGGAGTGCTGTTGGGCTATATTGCTTTAACGAAAATTATTTTCGGTTACGTCCTGATGGCAGGACTGATGGTTTGCCTGGCCTTGCTTTTATTCAGGAGGAGAAAGGCGTATTATCCGGGATGGACAAGGATTTTGGTTGTGGCATTCGCTGTTTCCGTTCCTTATCTCACGTACACATGGTATTTAACAGGAAAGCCGCTCTACTGGGGAAATTCAGGCGGTATGAGCCTGTACTGGATGAGCACCCCCTACGAGCATGAATACGGCGACTGGAAGGTGCCCGATTTAACCAATAACCAATACCCAACCTTGTTTAAGTCGCCTGATGTGATTAAAATACTGAAGAAAAACCACTCGAAGGAGATAACCTTTATTTTAAAGCATAACGAAATTGAGCAGGACGAACTGTTCAAGCAAAAAGCGATCAGCAATATCGAAGCACACCCGCTGAAGTTTCTATCGAATTACCGCGACAATTTATCGAGGATGCTTTTCAATTTTCCCTATTCCTATGCCTATCAGGACAATGCTATTTTGCGCAATATCCTTATCGGTTCGCTGATCCTGTGGTCGACAGTTGCGGGCATTATTGTCACCTGGATTAACCGCAGAAAGATCACTCCACCCGTTAAGTTGGTATTGCTGGTCACCGGTATTTATTTGCTGCTAAGCGGGGCGTTGAGCTCGTACCCGCGCCAATTTGATATAATCGTGCCGGTGCTGCTTTTCTGGCTGGGCTATTTGTTTGCCAACTTAAAGAAAATGAGCCTGAAATTCGCTGAACCGGCTTATCTGGAGGATATCGACCTGAATGACCTGGCGGAAAGCAAAATAATTGAGCAGGGGCGAGTAATTTAGTTCCATTGAGTTACTATGCGGCAGTTAACAGTAGCGCAAGGCATTGGACACCCTGCAATCGATAATGTGAAGCATGAATGACTATTGACCTTGATTTTTGTCGTTTAATTAGCCGAAATTTGGAGCGATCAATGGAAGATTTACAGCAAATGATTGTTGAGCAGATATATACCGGTTGTTTGGCGCAGGGCGCCTATTATATCCAGTCGGAAAACGAGGTAGCCATTATTGATCCGCTTCGCGAAGTGAAGCCATATATCGAAAAGGCCGCCGCTGCCGGCGCTCGAATCAAATATGTTTTTGAGACACATTTTCATGCCGATTTTGTATCGGGGCATATAGACTTGTCGAAAAATACCGGCGCTCCGATCATATTCGGTCCCGGCGCCAACCCTGATTTCGAAGCGCATATTGCAAAGAACAACGAAGAATTCAAGCTTGGCCGGGTAACCATCAAAGTGCTGCACACGCCCGGGCATACAATGGAATCGGCCTGCTATTTGCTGCTGGATGAAAGCGGCGAGCAAAAGGCGCTATTTTCGGGGGATACTTTGTTTATAGGCGATGTAGGCCGGCCCGATCTGGCGCAAAAAGCCGCCCATCTAAGCCAGGAAGATTTGGCCGGGGTCCTGTTTGATTCGTTAAGAGATAAGATCATGCCACTGAACGACGATGTGATTGTTTACCCGGCGCACGGAGCGGGATCGGCCTGCGGGAAAAACATGAGCAGGGAAACCACCGATACGCTTGGCAACCAGAAAAAGTACAATTACGCGCTGCGAGCGAATATGACCCGCGACGAATTTATTGCCGAAGTAACCGACGGTTTGCTGCCGCCGCCCGCTTATTTCCCAATGAACGTAAAGTTGAACAGGGAAGGTTATGAAAGCATTGAGGACGTGCTTAATCAGGGTAGCCGGCCGTTATTGCCTGATGCTTTTGAAACTGCAGCTAATGAAACGGGCGCGGTAATTATCGATACGCGCGACCCGGAGGTCTTCGCGGGTGAATTTATTCCAAATTCGGTGAACATAGGTATCGACGGTAGTTTTGCCCCCTGGGTTGGCGCGCTGATAACCGATATTAAACAGCCTATCCTGGTGGTAGCGGAGCCGGGCCGCGAAGAAGAGATCGTAACCCGGCTGGCCCGGGTAGGGTACGACCATGCTATCGGCTACCTGCAGGGCGGTATAAACGCGTGGAAAACAGCCGGTAAGGAAACCGACCATATTCAATCTATTTCAGCAGTTGAGCTTGCCGCATTATCGACTAAAACAGGCATCTGTTTAGTGGATGTGCGAAAACCGAATGAATTTGAAACGGAACATGTAGCCGGTGCGGAAAACATCCCCTTGGATTATATTAACGATAACATGAGCCAGCTGACCAAAAATAAGACGTATTATGTGCATTGTGCCGGCGGTTACCGGTCAATGGTTTTTAGCTCCATTATGAAGGCCCGTGGCTATGAACACCTGGTTAATATTAAGGGTGGATTTACGGCACTTAAGAGTAGTAATAAATTTGCCCTTAGCCCATCACTGGAATCGGGCGCTGAGATTTGAATTTCCGGGGAAAATCCGTAGTCCGAAAGACGGAAGGAATGCGGAAGTTGGAATGTCGATTGCGGAATGATTTGGAATGTAGAAGTCGGGAAGTACGAAGGCCCGAAATTGACTTGGGTTGGCAATAATTAGGTTCCGAGTAAATAAAAGCCATAAGGTTCAATAGTCCATTTTTCCGGATAGGGCTGTAGGTTCAGTTTTTCACCCGTCCAATGATTTTGGATCGTTGACGGGATTTCGCCGTATGCTGCAAGAATCTCCGTAGAAAAGCCGGCAGTCCGGCCGCTGAAATTAAAGATCCCATAAAACCGGCTGTTTTCGGCAGTCCGGATATACGCAGCCGTTTGGTGGTTGTTGGTGTTCAGCCAGGTCAGGTTTTTCCGGTCGCTGATAAGGTCGAGTTTTTTTCGTATGCTGATCAGCTTTTGTGTTCCGCTGAAGATCTCGTGTTCAACCGTGCCTTTTTTGCCGGTTCGTTTATTTTTGCTCCAATCGATAACCGGGCGATGCATCCAGCGATTGTCATAGCTCTTACCGGGATCATTAAGGTAGGAATAATCGTTGGTATAGCCGGCCTCGTCACCATAAAATAACATTGGCACGCCACCCAGGAAAAAGCTGTGCGCTTGCATCAACAGTATTTTTTTGATGGCAAGCTTTATTAAGTCGGGGTCATTGGCTTTTAAGGCTTTTTCCAGGCCGCAGAGTGATGCAAGCGAGCCGCTGATCCGCGCATCGCCTGTTTTGGGGTTGAATGAGAATAATGCCCCGGTAGCCTGGCTTCCCTTGTATTTACCCGAAAAGTAATCCTTCAAAAATTTCCGGTGCTGCACGGGATCGTATCCTGCATGCCTGATCATGTCGTCGTTATAACCCAGCCCGATATCATCGTGACAGCGGGTATACGTGATCCAGGATGCGCCAAGCGGTTTTTGCATAAGCTCGTGCTGCGAGGCAAGCATCACGCGGGTGTCGCCTGTTGCCAGCATGTCCCATTGGAGCGCCATTTGTGTGGCGTTGTAAGCGAAATCACATTCTTTTGCGGTATAAAGGCATGTCCCAAAATATTTTAATAACTCATGCGGCTCTACGATCGCTTCGCCAAGTAAAGCCATGCCGGGAGTGGCAATCAGCACACATTGCTTGATAAGGCGAAGAAGGGTATGCACCTGGGGCAGGTTCATGCAAATAGTACCCGGCTGTTTCCAGATGAAGGCCGGCGCATCAATCCGCAGTACATCTACGCCGAGGTTGGCGTAAAAGAATATATTGTCGAGCATTTCCAAAAAAGCCAGTGGATTGGTATAATTTAAATCCCACTGGTATTTATGGAACACCGTCATTGCCCATTTATCGCATTCGGGCACCCAGGTAAAGTTGCCGGGCGAGCTTTCCGGAAAAACTTCGGGCATTGTTTTCTCATACGCATCCGGCATAGTACGGTCGCCGAACATGTAAAAGTAGTCCTGGTATTTTTTGTCGCCGGCTTTTGCTTTTAAAGCCCATTGGTGCTTGTGCGAGGTATGGTTAAGCACAATGTCCACCATCAGGTACATGCCCCGTTCGCTTAGCAGTTTGCGAAAGTTTTTCAGGTCGTTCAGGGTTCCAAATCGCTTGTCCACCTTTCTGAAGTCGGAAACAGCATAGCCACCGTCGCTTTCTCCCTGCGGACTTTCGAATACCGGCATCAGGTGCAGCAGGTTTACACCCAGTTTTTCCAGGTAACCAAGCCTGCTGCTTAGCGATCTGATATTGCCGGCAAACCGGTCGACATAAAGGCTCATGCCTGTGATTTGGTTACTTAAAAACCAATCTGCTTTTTCGGCTTTTTGTCCATCCCTTTTTAATAGGTCGTCCGGCCGTTCCCGGTGGGCTTTGATCACCAGCTCCACCAGTTTGATGAACATATTTTCATCATCGGGATAAATTTCGTTGAACAGGTAGTGCATCGAGCTTGCGCCTGTCAGCATCCGGATATAAAAATCATTATCCTTCCCGGCGATGTCCGTTTTGTGTTTTTTTAAAACGGCATTAACCTTTTGATGCAATTGATGATTATACACGTAAAGAAGTTCTAATTAAAAATATCGCTGCTCAAATGTTTAAACGCTTCCATCGCGCCTATGTACTCACAGGTACGCGCTCCGGCTTTATTGGCGTTCGCGATGATCTTTTTCCATTGCGCGAGTCCCAGGGCTTTTATTTCTGCTAACTTTTTATCGCTTAATTGGTAAAGCACCGCGCCAACGAAAGCATCCCCTGCGCCTGTCGTGTCGACTGGTTTTACCGGGATGCTTGGGATCAGGTGCGTTTTATTGTTTAAACCAAGCAGGGTGCCGTCTTTGCCTAAGGTAACCGTAAACACGGCCGTTGTTTTTTCAAGCAGGTCAGCCACTGCATCATCGAGGGTATGCTTACCAGTTAGCAGCATGGCCTCCTCATCGCTTACTTTAAAAAAGTGGCAGCGGTTGAGGAAATTCCACGCCTGGTCGATAAAAGTCTGTTGGTTTGATTGAAATAACAGGTGGCGGAAATTGGGGTCAAAACTCACCAATACCTCTTTTTTGAGCGCCCGGTGCAGCAATTCCACATAGGCAGCTTTCAACGGGCCGGGCAGAAAGGCAGTGGCCGAACCGAAATGGATGATGGAGAAATCAGCAAGCTTGATGTCCCGGATATCATCAATACTGAGCTGCCCGTCGGCGCCGCGATTAAAGTAAAAATCCCGTTCGCCATTTTCCATCAGCGATACAAAGGCAAAGGTTGTGAAGCAATTTTTATCCTTTAATACCCATTTGGTGGAAACGTTAAAGGATTCCATTACCTCAACAAGGTAGGCGCCAAAAGGATCGGTACCAACTTTAGCTGCCAGTTCAACGTTTCCGCCAAGGGCCGCAATGGCCGCGGCAACGTTGGTTGGGGCGCCTCCCGGTTTTTTTAAGAAATTGTGGCCCTGCGATAAAGACGAGCCTTTATCCGTACAGATCATATCGATCAGCGCCTCGCCGACACAAAGAATCTTATCCAATGGATTTATTTTACAGGTTAATTGACGGGTTAAAGTTATTCAAAAAAATTATTGCAATAGGCGCTTGTTAAATACTAATAAAATTAGTATATTCGAAACATGGAGCAACGATTTAAAAGCCTGTCGATATTTGAATTTCAGGCAAGGTTTCCCGATGAGGGCAGTTGTATTGAGTATTTAGCTGACCTTAAATGGGCTGGTGGCTATATTTGTAAGAAATGTGGTCATAGGCATTACTGTAAGGGGAATAGCCCTGAAGACCGGCAATGTACCAGTTGCAGATATGTCGAATCAGCCTCGGCAGGGACGCTTTTTCATGGTTGTAAGTTCTCTGTTTTAAAAGCGTTTTACATTGTTTATTATGTTTCAACGAATAAAAATGGCATAAGCAGTACCGAATTAAGCAGGAAGCTGGCTTTAAGGCAGAAAACCTGCTGGCTGTTTAAGCAGAAGGTGATGAAGGCAATGGAAAGCAGCGGCCACCTGCCAATGGAAGGCAAGGTAGAGGTGGACGAGACCTATGTAGGCGGACAGGATGACAAGGCTATAGGCCGTAAAAAGGGGCATAAGAAACTTGTAGTCATATCCATAGAGAAAAAAGGCAAAGGCGTATCCAGAATGTATGCACGGGTGATCACTAAGGCCAGTAAAAAGAACTTGAAAAGGTTTATGAAAGATCATATCAGACCGGAAGCGGATGTACGCACAGACCAATGGGCTGGTTATAAGGGATTGGAAGAAGAATTTCCCAATATTGTTCGTGAGAAGTCTGAAAAGAAGGGCAAAAACTTTCCTGATCTCCACCGTTGCATTATGATGTTTAAAGCCTGGTTAAGAGGTGTACACCATTCAGTAGAATACCTCCAAGCATACATTGATGAATATACGTACCGCTTTAACAGGCATAAGATGAAGGAGGGCATTTTTGAAAACCTTATGGCCAGGATGGTCGAAAAGCCTCCTTATACCTATAAAATGATTATTAGTTAAACGCCTATTTCAAAAAAATTAATGGCCGCTTACTGCAGGAAGTACATCTTCGGGAATAACCCGGTCGCGTTTTATCCGGGTAGTGGCCGCAGATGCAATTAACAGCAACACGCCCGCAAAGGTTATAGCGCTTGCCGGATCGGCGCCAAGAAAATTTTTGTAAACAAAACCAAAGGTGAGTGTCTGCAGTATCATCGGAACAACGATCATCATATTGATGATACCCATATAAACGCCATAACGTTCTTTTGGTATAGTACCTACCACCATAATGTAAGGCACGCCCATCATGCTCGCCCAGGCAATGCCAAAGCCAACCATCGGCGCGAACAAAAGGTCGCGATTGACAATATGCGGGAAAATAAGGAGAGCGACTCCGGCCAATGCCAGGCAGGAGATGTGCACATATTTGGCACTGAACTTGCGCGCCAGCCATACCAGGCAAAAGGCGGACAGAAAGGTTACGATATTGTAAAAACCATTTACTTTCCCTGCCCAAACCACGGCCTGTTCATATAATTCCTTGTTTCCGTCGGGTGTGGTATGGAAAACGGATTTGGCTATGCTGAGCGACACGAACTGCCAGTAGCAGAACATGGCATACCATTGAAAAAGATAAACCAGCGCCAGTTTCCACATCACCGAAGGCATATCGTCGAGCGCTGCCCAAATTTCCTTGACCGGCTCGAAAATGCCCTTTTTCCTCGCACGTAATTCGGCTAATTCTTCGGCTGTCGGCGGGATTTCGGGCGTTGTTGATACCGACCAGACCACAGAAGCAATGGAACAAACGGCGCCGACAAAAAAGGAGCCAAATACCCAGTAGGGGATACCCGAACGGCCATCGGCCGATGTGCTTTCGCCATGTAAAATATTTTTAAAGAACCCCAGCGATAAGTTGGCGAGGGTGATGCCAAGCCCGGTAAAGAAACTTTGTGTCAGGAATCCGAAGGCACGCTGTTTTTCGGGTAATTTATCGGCGATAAAGGCCCTGTAAGGCTCCATGGCCGTGTTGTTTGCGGCATCAAGTATCCAAAGCAGCCCTACGGCCATCCACAAAGCCCGGCTGAATGGGAATGCAAAAAGACAAAGGCTGCAAAAAATAGCGCCGGCCAAAAAGAAGGGTTTGCGGCGGCCCCAACGGGGATGCCAGGTACGGTCGCTCATCGCGCCAATAAGTGGCTGGATGAGGAGGCCGGTAAGCGGTCCGGCCAGGTTCAAAAAAGGAAGCTGTTCCGGTCGCGCATGCAAAAAAGTGTACAGCGGGTTTATCGCGGTTTGCTGAAGCCCGAAACTGTATTGGATACCAAAGAAACCGACATTCATGTTAATGATCTGCCAGAAACGAAGTATAGGTTTTGAATTGGACATGGTTGGACGATAACCGGAACCCGGGAGGTTTTGTCGCGCTGGTTCTTATTGCCGAATGTAGAAATATTTAAATAAAATAATATGCGGCTTAATAGTATTTTTTAATATCGCGCCGTTTTTTTTTGATACAACGGCATGGATTTTCGAATTCTTAGCGACACGACACCTGTAAAATATTAGTTTTGCGGTTGATGAGCAAAAGCAGGCGGAAAAATATTGTTGCAGATTCGGGCAAAGAGGCTGAAAACCCGGACAAGACGACGCCTGCCCCTGCGGAACAGCCTGTTAAACAGGCTGCCCATAAAACCGCTAAAAGCGCCATCGTAGGCAGTAAAAAAGCCACGACGGAAGATGCGCCTGCCACCATCCCGGAACAAAATGCCGCCCCTCCCGATAGCTATCGGGACCCCGCCGCGGACAACTCCTCATCCGAAATTGTGAACCATCAACCGGAAATTGACACCACTATGGAAGTACACCACCACCCTGAATTGGATCATAAACCCAGACCGTTTAAAGAATACCTGCTGGAAGGTTTTATGATATTTATCGCCGTAATGATGGGTTTTATAGCAGAGAACATCCGCGAATCCATCGATAATAACGAACAGGTGCACCAGCTTACATCGCAATTGGCGCAGGATCTGAAAGCCGACACCAGTCAGTTGAATGACATTTATAGTGAAGAGTCGCAGATATTGAAAAGCAACGATAGCTTATTTGCAATTGCACAACAGCCCCTGGCCAAAATAGATACCCGGAAGTTACAGAAACTCGCTATTGATTCACACAGTTTATGGCTTTTTCACCCATCTGGCGGCGCCGTTGGTGCTATAAAAAACCAGTTGCACCTTAAACGCTTTTCCAATTCAAAGATCATTGGCTTTATCGCCCGGTATGAGACCCATATCGAGCTGGTACGTACTGTTCAGGACATAAGCTTACAGTACCAGCGCACTTACCTGGATCCATTTCTACGATTGCATTTTACGCCAGCTAATCTTTTTACCGATTTTAACCACAGGCAGCCCACAGCACAAATGCGCGACCTGACACAAAACGACCTGACGCAATTAGCCGCAGATATGGCCCTGGTTCGAATTAATACCGTTGAACTACTACTGGATAACAGGAAGTTAAAAACCGATGCCGTAGCCTTGCTGAATTATGTGAAGCAGGAATACGGGGCGGACGAGCAATAAACGCATTGTCTGATAGAATTGCCCGCGCTGCATGTTTAGTCGTAAAGGCACAACTTATTTAAAAGGTTGTTTTCTATATTTTATTCGTACCTTGTGTATCATTCGAGCTAAAGGCAACGTAACTATTTGGAATTGAAGATGACATGAAAAACCTATCCTTTTTATGGCTCATTTTGCCCGCATTGCTCCTTGCCGCCTGCATAAAAGAAACGTTACCAGTAGCACCGAATGGCGGCTCAACGACCAATAAAACCGTTTCGACTCCAAACGATACCACTGCAAATACAACGGCGCCGGTTGTTCCTATTGATTCAACGATGCTTGTCGGTACGTGGCAGGTGATCAATGACACTACCAATACAGTTGGGTGGGGCCTTTGGGCCGGGCATCCGCCGATCGGTTCCAATTATGTCGGTAAGCCTGAAGATTACTATAAATTCACCGCTAATAATAATTTGTATAGCGACATGCAGGCTGTGATTGATACGGGGACTTATACTGTGGTTAACCAGGATCAATTGCATATTGTTTACAGCTACTTTAACGGGCAGGAGCAATCCACGGGCATATATAACAGTTTTTGGACCATAACGAACCTTACATTGCATACGGCCAGCATAACCGTAGTATTCGTTACGCCTGAAACTGTTATTACGAGCGTTACCAATCTCAGGAAATAGCTTTGTGCTTTTTGGACGAACCATGATTTATTGGCACTTGAATAAGTCGGTGTTTACCCTATCCACGTTTACGGTACCCAATTTATTGCCAAATGAATTGGCAACGTAGGTAACGGCCTGTGCAATTTCTATCGGGGCTAAATCGACTGCCGGCATCTGCCCTTCGAAAATTTTGTTCGATACTTTTAGTTCGCCTTTCAGCCCGTTTTTTACCAGGCAAGGCAATTGATGCAAATTTTCTTTGATAAAGATTGAATCCGTTAAGGGTGGTATTAACCCGTTAAGCCCCTCGCCATGCGCCCCGTGGCAGTTTTGGCAATGGGTTTGGTAGATCATGCTCCCGGAGGAGTAATAACGCGCAAACTCTATGCTTTTATCATCCCGGCAGGAGATCACCGCGATAACCAACAGAAGGCCCAACCCGATGACGACTTTCAGTTTCATTGGCCGGCAGCTGGTGTGGGTTCGGCTTTTAACGTTTTAATGTCAGCGATGAGTTGGTTCACCTGTTCGGGCTGGGTGCCGTCATACGCGCCGCGGACACGCTTTTCTTTATCTACCAATACAAAATAACCCTGGTGAACATATCCCCCGGGAGTAGTCTTATCCTCGCTAACAGCAACCAGGTAATTTTTTTCGGCCAGTTTATAGGTCGTATCTTTTTTACCCTGTAAAAACCACCAGGTATCGCCACTTATGCCAAGCTTGTCGGCATATTTCTTCAGCACCTTTACGCTGTCGTATTTTGGATCGATAGTAAAGGATAGTATTTTTATATCGGGATCGGCTTTAAACGTATTATATACATTCAGCATATTTCGCTGCATAACGGGGCAAATAGAAGGGCAGCTGGTAAAAAAGAAGTCGGCCACGTAGATTTTGCCGCTCAGGTTTTTTTCGCTGATGCTGTCGCCATACTGGTTGACGAATTTAAACGCGGGGATTGTTTGATAAATGGTATCAGTAGCTGTTTGCCCATTTACGGTTTTGGTTACCGGTGTGCGTTTGCCATAAACCGGCAGCGTATTGCCGCCGTTATTTGATTTGCAGGAAGCAAAAGCTGCCAGGACAAGCGCTATACTGAATATTTTCTTCATTTGATATGATTCTTTCTTAAGAAATCACGCGATCCTGTGACTGCGACGTTCATTTGGGTATCCAGGCGCTTGATCAGCTTCTTTTGTTGACCGAGATAGCCCATCTTCTGGTCATGCGACTTTCCCTTCATGTCGGGATCAAAGTTATGCATCCAGGTGCTCATTGCGCTGTCGGCAAGCACAACCCTGCTGATCCAGGCGACAGCTGAATCTTTTGCGGGCGTATTCTTGCTAACCAGGCTGTCGAGCAATAATTTATTTTTCATCAACTGCTCATCCTCGCCCATAATTTTATCGTGAACGTTGATAACGGAGTCTAACGCGGCTTTTTCCTGTGCTTTCTTGTCGGTGCATGCGCATAAAAATAGCATACAAATGGTTGTAAAGAGAACCTTTTTCATATAGTAGTATCGGGGGACAAAGGTATCACCATCCGGATAGATTTTGCGTGTTAATTAAAAATTTCGAAGATCGTGTTTATTGCCAGTGGTTTAAGGCCCTGATGTAAAAAATATAATCTGTGTTCGGCAAAGATTCGATGCCCGCAGCTATCAAATGCTGACCGGCCTGCGCCCTGTGATGGGCGCCGTGATTGATCACGTGAGCCAGCGCATCGATCAATTTATCCTGGAAGGTATCACCCCTCGAAGTTTTGGAGGTAATAAACTTGTCCAGATCTTCGGGCTGCAAGCCCTTTAAAAATTCAATCCATTGGTTGCTGTTTGCGTCGATTATACCCGCTAAGATATCCACCGGCCAGTCGGGCCACAAGACGCCCGCAACAGCCGGGACGCCCTGGCATCGTTTGAGCCATACTTGCTGGGCGGCAAGCAAATGGGCCATCAGCTTTACAGGCTTATCCGGGTTATTCGCCTTAACAATGCTTTCAAGTATGATGTGGTTGGCATACCGGTCGTATTCAAACAAGCGGATGAAATAGTCTTTCATGCAGTAAAGATAGGTAGCGCGCGTTTAAATGTGCAAAGCACGAGCCCATAATATTACTTAGGCATCTGTCTGATAATAAAAAATCGGACTTCAAATTGAATCTGCAGCATCGGAAAGAGCCGGTGACAGGGGTGATAATCAGTAATTTACCCTGGTAATTATTAACAATAAGATAATATTATTAACATGATAAACTCATATTGACCGGTTACTTTTATCTTTATAGTTAAAGCGGTATTTTATGAAACTGATATCGAATTTTGCACGGCTGTTAGGGACGCTCCGCCAATGGATGATCCTGAGGAGTATGCGCTCTACCTTTATTCATTAAGGGTTATTATTCAAAACTTTTGTTTTATAACATTGTAATGTACAATTTGGGCTCCTGTTAGCTCAATTTAATGGAATCGGGTATTCGGCAAGTAGATTTTAGCAGAAAACTTTTTGGTGATAATTTTGCCTGGGGGGTGTCGACAGCCGCCTTTCAGATTGAGGGCGCTTGTGATGCCGATGGTAAAGGCTTATCGATATGGGACGTCTTTACGGGAAAAAAAGGCAAAATAGCCAATGGCGAAACGGCCGAAATTGCCTGCGATTTTTATAACAACTACAAAAGGGATATCGACCTGATTCGGGAATTGAATATCCCTAACTTCAGATTCTCCATTAGCTGGACAAGGATTATCCCAAATGGGACCGGTGCTGTAAACCAGGCAGGGATCGACTACTACAACAACGTAATCGCTTATTCACTCGAAAATGGTATTGAGCCCTGGATAACCCTGTATCATTGGGATTTGCCGCATGAGCTTGAATTAAAGGGAGGGTGGACCAACCGGAATATCATCGGTTGGTTCTCCGATTTTGTCGCGGTATGCGCTAAAGCATTTGGCGACCGGGTGAAGCACTGGATGGTGATGAATGAGCCGGGGGTATTTACAGGGGCGGGCTATTTTCTTGGCAACCATGCCCCAGGGCGAATAGGGCTCAAAAATTTCCTGCCGGCTATACACCACGTTACCTTAAGTATTGCCGAAGGGGCAAAAAAATTGCGCGGTATTTTACCTGATGCCATTATCGGGACAACGTTTTCCTGCTCCTATATTGAGCCTTATTCTACGAAACAACGTGATGTTGCTGCAGCAAACCGGGCGGATGCCCTGCTGAACCGACTGTTTATTGAACCCCTGCTGGGCTGCGGCTACCCGGTTAAGGACGTGCCTGCTTTAAAGGGGATAGAAAAGTATTTTCTAACTGGTGATCCCCACAATTTAACGTTCGATTTCGATTTCATCGGCATCCAGAATTATACACGCGAGATAGTCAAATACTCGTTTTTTACCCCGTATATCAATGCCAGGCTGGTTAAAGCGGAAGACAGGGCAGTTCCCTTAACGGAAATGAAATGGGAAGTTTATTCGCCCGCTATTTACAATGTGATAAAAAAGTTCAGCGCTTATGCGGGTGTGAAAAACATTATTGTAACCGAAAACGGCGCGGCATTTCCTGATGTTGTAGTGAACGGAGAAGTTGATGACCCCCTTCGCGTCGGATACCTGCAAAACCATATCGAACAGGTGTTAAAGGCCAAAAATGACGGCTGCAAAGTAAACGGTTATTTTGTGTGGACCTTGACCGATAATTTTGAGTGGGCCGAAGGTTACAGGCCGCGTTTCGGCCTGGTACACGTTGACTTTGAAACGCAGCGACGTATTATTAAGTCGTCTGGACGGTGGTTTGCAAGTTTTTTGAAGCGTTAGGCTTTTTGTTGAGGGGCTTTTGAAGCCTTACGTAAAAAGAGGAGCCCTGGCCGCTCTTGCTCTCCAGCCAAATCTTTCCATCGTGGTTGTCTACGATCTGTTTGCTGATGGACAGGCCCATACCAAAGGATTTTTCGCCTGCCGTACCAGGGCGCTTTGCCTCGCTGAACATGTTGAACACTTTGGTCTGCATGCCTTCCGGAATCCCGATTCCGTTATCTTTAACAGCTATTTCAACATCAGATTTAAGGTCTTTTATGCTCACGGTAATTGCCGATCCTTCGGCGCTGAACTTAATGGCATTGCTGATGAGGTTGCTGATCACCCGCCATATTTTTTCCCGGCTTATCCAAATCTCTTCAGGCGTATCCAGCAGGCTTAGTTCAATCCGTTGTCCCTTCTCCTGCGCTTTAAAGCGGAGCAGTTCGACACTCTTTCCGAGCAGTGAGTTGATATCGACCAATTCCTTTTTTAGCTCTGCTTTACTGCTGTTCGTTACCTCGAGGATTTCGTTTATCAGCTCGATCGAATTATAGGATGTTTCTTTGATTATCGATATTAATTCTTTTTGTTCGCTGGTAAAATCGTCGTCGGCCATAGCCTCGGTTAGCGCGGCAATACCACCAATTGGGTTTCTCAGGTCATGCGCCACGGTGCGAAGTATACGATCTTTTTCAAGACCGCTTTCTTTCAGTTCATTTAGTGTTTTCTCCAGGTCGGCCTTTTGCAGGTTTACACGCTGATTTAAAGTATTTACAGTTTCGATGTCACGCTTTGACCGTTTATAGTTTCGGAAGATAAGGAAAATGATAGCTATTGCCATCAGTGCGCATACCACAGCCACAGCGAGGTAAAACTGCTGGATTTTGCTGCGCCCTTTAAGGTCTTCTATTTGGTGTTGCTTCTCAAAATTGGCTAACTGTTCATTTACGTTACTTTCCCTTAGTAAACTAAGTTTTTTTGCCGACGAATCACTTAGTGTGTTATAAGCTTGCAAATAAGCCAGCGCCTTCGGAAAGTCCTTTTTTGACTGATAGTATTTGCTCATCAGGCGGTTCCAGTCGGCTTCGGCATTTTCATTCTTAACGCTATCCAACTGGGGCTTCATTTCTGTCAACAGGGCGTATAGCTTGTCAGTCTGCTCGTGGTCGAAATATAGTTGCGCCAGTTTAATTTCAGCCAGTTCCGCGTCGCTGTTGTCATTGCCTTTTTGGAGATTGATGGCAATACTCTTTTGCAGCAAGTTGATAGCGTTTTCATCGTCCGCTTGTGCAATCAGCACCTCAGCCTTATTGCCGTACACTACGCCCCGGGCCATCTCTATCATATTCGGCCGGTTCGAAAACTTTGCGGCGTTTTGGTCGATATATTTTAGCGTCTTGTTAAAATAAAATATCGCGCTGTCGGGCTCGTTGTCGTGTTTATAACTCAGGGCGATGTTATCCAAATCCTCCTGCAGGCGGTAAAAATCAGCAAACCTATCGGGACTGGGGGCGCTTAACCGGTAACTTTCTTTAAAATAGCTCGCTGCCAGTTTGTAATGCCCGATCTTATAAAGGATCATCCCCATGCGGTACGAATAGTCGGATAAAGCGCCATTATTCAGGTTGTTTTTTCCGACCCTGAAAGCTTCAAAATAATGCCTGTATGCTTCATTGAATTGCTGCATCGAAAAATAGGCATCGCCGATGGCCAGGTTGGCTTCCACATAATTGGCGACATATTGCTTTTGAGTTGCGCTGTGATTTGCAAGTACAAGCATGCTATCGGCAAAAAGCAGGGCCGTTTTGTTGTCGTGTTTAGCCTTCTTCCAATAAACATAATGAAAACCGTAGGTACGGAACCTATCGTCAAGGCTTGGGCTGCTGATTCTACTCATCGACGAATCGAGGTAACGCATTCCCTGCTCCTCATGATTGGACGTAAAAAGAAAAGAAACCTTGTCAAAAACAGGCTTGAACGCTTCCGAGTAACCGCTAATTTGATTGCTTTTTTGCCGGCAGGAAAAAAAGGCTATGGAAATGACAATGGCAAAAAGAGTTTTTACGCGGTAAATATCGCGTTTGAAGTGTATGGGGCACACATTGTTTTTTAAGATAGTCAGCACAACAAAATCCAGTTTACGTCATACGCAATAACGGGAGAATATGTTGCTTAAAATTAATAAAAATTTATTTAAAAGCATCAAGGCCAGTTACATCATAACCGGTAATGAGCAGGTGTATGTCATGTGTGCCTTCATAAGTTACCACCGATTCTAAATTCATGATATGGCGCATGATCGGGTATTCGCCCGTAATTCCCATACCGCCAAGCATCTGTCGGGCTTCCCTCGCTATGTTTATGGCGGTTTCCACACTGTTTCGCTTCCCCATTGAAATTTGGGCGGGCGTGGCCCTGTTCTCGTTTTTTAACTGACCCAGGCGCCAAACAAGTAGCTGGCCTTTGGTGATTTCGGTGATCATTTCAGCTAATTTCTTTTGCTGGAGTTGAAACCCTGCTATAGCCCTGCCGAATTGTTTGCGTTCCTTTGTATACCGTAGGGCAGTATCATAACAATCCATCGCCGCCCCAAGCGCGCCCCAGGCAATACCGTACCGGGCCTGGTTCAGGCAGCCCAATGGTCCTTTCAATCCGGAAACATTGGGCAAAACGTTTTCTTTCGGGACTTTAACATGATCAAAAACCAGTTCGCCCGTGGCCGAAGCGCGCAATGACCATTTATTATGGGTTTCGGGAGTGGTAAAGCCTTCCATCCCGCGTTCAACGATCAGCCCGCGTATTTTGCCGTCCTCATCCTTTGCCCAAACAACTGCTATATCAGCAAAAGGGGCATTGGAAATCCACATTTTTGCCCCGTTTAGTATAAAGTGATCGCCGGCGTCTTTAATATTGGTTTCCATCCCGCCCGGGTCCGAGCCATGGTCGGGTTCGGTAAGCCCGAAGCAGCCCATCAGCTCGCCTGTAGCAAGTTTGGGTAGATATTTTTTCTTTTGTTGTTCGGATCCATAAGCATAAATAGGGTACATCACCAGCGAACCCTGTACCGATGCGGTGGAACGTATCCCGGAATCGCCCCGTTCAATTTCCTGCATAATGATCCCGTACGACATATAATCCAGCCCGGCACCGCCATATTCAACAGGTATAGTCGGGCCGAAGGCGCCAATCTCGCCCAGGCCTTTGATGAGGTGTTTGGGAAATTCAGCCTTTTGGGCATAGGATTCAATAACCGGGCTCACCTCTTTTTTAACCCAGTCGCGAACGGTGGAGCGTATCAGCTTGTGTTCGTCGCTGAGGAGTTCATCTATCAAATAATAATCAGGGGATTCGTACAGATCTTTTTTAGACATCGGGTATTCGAATTGGTCGGCAAAGATAGTTTTTTTTGCTTTCGGATGCGTGGTTTTTACGCCTGTTATAGCAGAATGGGCGATTTACGTCACGCGAAGTCCCACCTGCCAAATCTTTAATTTTACCTTAATTAGCATCGGAACAATTCCTGAATTAAAAAAAATATACTTTTGGACAATGATCACTATCGCAATAGACGGCGCCGGGTTTTTCGCCTATCATGGGTTTTACCCCCAAGAGCAATTGTTAGGGGCTAAGTTTATTGTAGATGTTGAGGTAGCATTTGAGTCGGCTGCAGATATGAAGCAGGATAATATCAGCGACACCGTAAATTATGAGGAGATTTACCACGTTGTATCGGCGCAAATGAAACATACTCGGAAGCTGATCGAGGCGGTGGCGCAATCGATAGCGGAAGATCTAAAGGCGAAATATCCATACATAAACAGCGTGAAAGTTACGCTTAAAAAGATGCATCCGCCTTTGCCGGGGAAGGTGGATTATACGGCCGTGACGGTGGTACTATGATTCCTGGGATTATAGGATCCCTTGGCGGGTGTTGGTCCAAAAAAACTAATCGATATACCTTTTCCATCCGTTGACAACCTTTAATTTTGAGATAACTTTCCATTATTTCGCGTGTTAATAAAGTGTAATTAGTCGATAAAACCGTGTTTTCGAAAATAACATCTGATATACTCTCTGAAATTAAATCCGTCGTCGGAGAAGAATGGGTAATTACTTCACATGACGCCCTTGAAAAGTACAGCCATGACGAAACGGAAGACCTGCATTATTACCCGGAGGTTGTGGTAAAACCACGAACGGTGGACGAGGTGTCCAGGCTGATGCAGCTTTGCAATAAACATTTGGTGCCGGTTACGCCAAGGGGCGCCGGTACCGGTTTAAGCGGCGGCGCTTTGCCCATGCAAGGCGGGCTCCTGCTTTCCATGGAGCGTTTTAACCAGATCTTAACGATAGATGAGCAGAACCTGCAGGCCGTTACCGAACCGGGGGTTATCACAGAAGTTTTTATGGATGCGGTGGCCGCGAAAGGCCTTTTGTACCCGGTTGACCCGGCGAGCAAAGGCAGCTGTTTTATCGGCGGTAACGTCTCGCACGGATCGGGCGGCCCGAGAGTAGTGAAATACGGCACTATCCGCGAATATATTCTTAACCTCGAGATTGTTTTACCCTCGGGCGAAGTCATATGGACAGGGGCCAATACACTAAAATATGCTTCGGGTTATAATTTAACCCAGTTGATGATCGGGTCCGAAGGCACTTTGGGCATTATTACCAAAATTGTGGTGAAGCTTATTCCGCGGCCGACGGTTGATGCCCTGCTGTTAGCCTCATTTGGATCGAACGAGGCGGCTGCTTCTGCGGTATCGGCGATATTCCGGGCGGGAATTGTACCCTCAGCCTTGGAATTTATGGAACGGAGAGGGGTGGAGTGGGTAAAGGAACACGACGGCATCATGTTCGATCTGAAAGACGATGTCCAGGCGTTTTTACTGATCGAAGTGGACGGAACCAACCAGGATGTGATCTTTTTAGATTGTGAAAAGATAAACCAGGTATTGGAGGATTTTGATTGCAAGGATGCTTTATTTGCAGATTCGGCTGCACAAAAGGAAGAATTATGGCGGATGCGGAGGACGATGGCTGTTTCGGTGAAATCAAATTCGATTTATAAAGAGGAAGATACGGTTGTTCCCCGTGCAAGCCTGCCGCAACTGATCAGTGGGATAAAGGAGACGGGCCGTAAATATGGCTTTGAGTCCGTATGTTATGGTCATGCCGGTGATGGTAACGTGCATGTGAATATCATCAAAGGCAGCATGAGCGACGAGGATTGGCACGATAAGCTAAAAGACGGTATCCGTGAAATATTTGAGCTCACTGTATCGCTGGGCGGCACCCTTTCAGGTGAACATGGGATAGGCCTGGTGCAAAAGGAATTTATGCCGATAAAATATTCCGAAACCCATTTTGCCTTATGGCGCGGCATAAAACAGGTGTTTGATAAAAACGGGATTTTGAACCCGGGGAAGATCTTTTAGACCATTGATTTCGAAATAATTTTTTTGATTCCGTTGATTCGGAGAGAAACGATATTCGTCTATAGCGATGGGTTTCAAACCCATCGCTATAGACAATGAAAAACTGTTTTCAAATTAAAAGAGCGCCTTTGGCCTGCCGGGTTGTTGTATTTTCATTTAAAAAGTGCGACTTTTAACAGGTGATAAATTCACATTAAAAAAACAATTACCTAATATTTAAACGTTGTCAGCAATTTTTGACATATCCAATACTGACCTTCTGAAAGTGGGCCTGGCCGTCGTTTGCGGCGGCATATTGGGCTTTGAGCGCCAGTACAAAAATAAAACCGCTGGTTTTCGAACCATTATTCTCATTTGCCTCGGTTCGGCGATATTTACCATGGTGGCGCAGCACGCCGGGCAGGTAGCTAACCTGAATATTGTTACCGGCGTGGGCTTTATCGGTGCGGGCGTTATCTTTAAGGACAATATTGAGGTTACGGGGCTTACTACCGCAGCCGTGATTTGGGCCTCGGCAGCTATCGGGATGGCTGATGGTTCGGGCAATTACATGCTGGCTTTTTTGTCGACGGTGGTGGTACTTGCCGTATTGCTGATCCTAAGCATTTTAGAACAGTATATTGCCAAGGTTCATCGCGACAAACTTTTCGTCATCGAATTTATCGACGGTGATTTCAAAAACCTTGATCAGGTCCGTAAGCTGATCGTCTCCCATAACTTGAAGTATAACACCGTGAAGGTGTCAAAAAAAGACGGCTGTTTGCAGACTGCCATATGGGTGACGGGGCACAAGATGAACCTGCTGAGGCTCGATGAGGTGCTGATGAGGATGCCGGAGATAAGATCGTTTTAAATTACCGGCGATGCTATGAAAGCAATCACGTATTTAGCATCGGCATTCCTTTTACTGCTCTGCTGTTCAGTTGGCGTGCAGCAAAAATCCCCGAATTATGACGTAGTAGTTTATGGCGGAACGGCATCAGGCGTTATGGCTGCGTACACCGCTAAAAGAATGGGAAAATCGGTCTTATTGATCGAGCCCGGAATGCGAATCGGCGGTTTGACCACAGGCGGCCTGGGTTACACCGACATAGGCAATAAATATGCGATCAAAGGCTTGTCGCTTGATTTTTACCGGAAGATAGGACAGCACTACGGCACTTTTGAGCAATGGATTTTTGAACCGCATGTCGCCGGAGACATCCTGAAAAACTATCTTGAAAAAGCCCAGGTTCCTGTGCTGTATTCGTACAGGATTACGTCCGCCAGGAAAATAAACGACAGGATAGTCTCGATAATCCTTGAGAACTCAATTCAGCCTCAATACAAATCCAATAAAAAAATAAGGGGCAAAGAATTCATCGATTGCAGCTATGAAGGCGATTTAATGGCTGCGGCAGGTGTGTCGTACACAGTGGGGCGTGAGGATAACAGCCAATATAATGAAACCTACGACGGCTCACAATTAAGGGAAAAGCACCAATTTCCGGACGGCGTGGACCCTTACAAAACCCCCGGTAGCCCGGAGAGCGGCTTGCTTTGGGGGATCAGCGCCAACAAGCTATTACCTGATGGGATGGGTAACAAAATGGTACAAACCTATAACATTCGAGTTTGCCTGAGCAAAGACCCGGCAAACAGCATGCCCATCACCCAACCGGAAGACTATAAACCCGAACGTTATGAATTATTGCTTCGGCTGATGGAGAAGAAGCCCATCCGGCATATCGAAGATATCATGACCACGAGCGAAATGCCGAACCGCAAGACGGATATAAACAATAACGGGCCATTTTCGACGGATATGATCGGCATGAGCTGGCAATACCCCGAGGGCAGCTACGCACAACGGGCAGCTATCTTTAAGGCGCATGAAAACTACACCAAAGGCTTTTTCTATTTTATCGGGCACGATCCGCGTGTGCCGGAAAACCCAAGGAAGGAGATGCTGGCCTATGGCTACCCGAAGGACGAATACCTCAACTCCAATCATTTCACCACGCAAATGTACGTGCGCGAAGCCAGGCGGATGCTTGGGGCATACGTAATGACACAGGCGAATTGCCAGGGGAAGGCACTGGTAAACGACGGGATTGCGCTGGCAGCCTATACCATGGACTCGCACAATGCCGAACGCCTGGTGGTTAACGGCATGGTGAAAAACGAAGGCGACGTCCAGATAGGCGGGTTCGGCCCATACCCAATAGCCTATAGAAGTATAACTCCCAAAATGAATGAATGCAGCAACCTGCTGGTGCCCGTTTGTTTGTCGGCATCGCATATTGCCTACGGCTCCATCCGGATGGAGCCGGTTTTTATGATGCTGGGACAGTCGGCGGCTGTCGCTGCCTGCATGGCCATAGATAGCGATTCGCCCGTACAGCAGGTAAATGTGCGAACATTGCAAAAAGAACTCAAAAACAATCCCCTGGCTGACGGCAGTACGCCCGAAGTGCTTGTCCTCAATGACGATTCTGCATCGGTATCGGTTGAGGGCGACTGGAAACGCAGGCAAAACGTCCCGGGCTGTTATGGCCCCTCCTTGCTGATGGCAGACTCATCGATAAAAGCAACTGATTTCGTGCGTTTTACTCCGCAACTCAAAGAAGAAGGGGTTTACGATCTATACACCTACGTTGTAAAAGCGCGGGGCGCCTCAAAATACCTGAATTTTACGATAAACAACGGCATTGAACAGAAAGACATCGAGTTGAACATGAACGACATCGTCGTGAAGGGGCAAACAGAAGGTCAGTGGGTGCCCTTAGGCAAATACCACTTTCAACCCGGAAACAAAGGCTCGGTTACCATCACCGGTAAAAACGCAGATGGCGCAGTAATAGCCGATGCGGTGTTATTTATTCCGGCAAGAAAATGAACCAGCGCAATCAACCGCTCGCCAATCAACCCAATGAACGAATGAACCAATAAACCAATGAACCAATGAACGAATGAACCAATCCTCAATTCGTATTCAAAATCAGCCCAGGCTCATCAAATTCAATAAGGCGTGCCCGCTCTGTGTGAGGGATTGAGACAGATTTGTTTGCCCTGTAATCGTAGCTGATGCACACCGTCTTTCCGGTTGTGCAAATTTCCTCGCCATGTTCGGTAAGCTTTACCAGCACATGCATAATGTCAAAGCTGCTATTGCCGATACGTGTGGTACGTACATAGCAGGCAATTTCGTCGTTTAAGGTGATCGGCTTTAAATAGTTCACTTCCGACCGGCCAACGATGACCCCGCTTTTGCTTATGTCCCATTCAATTGCTTCACGCCAGTACTTTAGCCGGGCTTCCTCGAAGTATGTTAAGTAGATTGCATTGTTCACATGCCCAACGGCGTCAATATCCGAGAAACGGATCGTGATAGGGGTTTTATATTTATATCCTGATAGTTTTTCACTCATTTTGCGTCATTTTGTCGTCTCAAAATAAAAGCTGCGGACATATTGTCTGCTAAAACGATGATTTTGAACGCTG
>Ga0206808_1016_pt1 | contig 58159 bp, 39 predicted proteins | sample Alteio_BWOrgCont_58_FD_152899 | JGI IMG/M metagenome (GOLD analysis project Ga0206808, IMG submission 152899) | Enriched cells from forest soil in Barre Woods Harvard Forest LTER site, Petersham, Massachusetts, United States -... | ecosystem: Environmental > Terrestrial > Soil > Temperate forest >...
CAGACGGTTTTCGGTTCTTTTGCGAAATGAGAAAATGCGCCCTTCCCAGGCGTGTTTTCTGCAACCATTTTTGGGGTGTGGCGTGAAAGATTTTTTCAAAATCGCGTTTGAATGTTGAAAGGCTTCTGCCTGTCAATTTCGCGGATTGCGCAAGCGGAACATTGAACGAAAAGTGGCGGTTCATAAAGGCTTCCAAATCGATTTTGTGTGGTTCGCTGAAATCGAACAAAAAATTTTTCAATGCAGGATTTCGCAACAATAATGCAATAGCTTCCGTAGTTTTTGCTTGCGCCAAAATTGGCGTCAACTTTTCGGGTTGAACGAAATATGGCATCAGCGAATTGAAATACCCTTTCATAAACACATCATTTTCGAGCAACACATTTGGTTCGCCTGTGTAAATTCCGTTTGCTTGTACGTCGTGCTCCAGACTGTATTTTTTCAGCGTTTCCTGGTCTAATAAAATATTGATCGTAGCAAATGGTTTTCCATCAAAATGTTTCTTAGTTACTTTCAATAATTGATTCCTGCGCAAGAGCATCAATGTTCCCGCGCCGTACGAAACAACTCCTTTATCCGTGTGGCGTTCTGCAACGCCCGAGGTGATTAAACCTAATATATGTTCATAGACAAACGGATCGTGTCCGAAATCCGTTTCGGGCTCGCAGGCAAGTAACAAAATGTTACGCTGAATTTGTTCCTGTTGCATATACGATGATCTAAGGTTTAATTTGTGAGGCAATAATAATGTCCTGCAATTTATCAGGAACAAAACGAGCCATAAACAAGGCCACGGCAGCCATGTACCCGCCCGAATAGCGCGCTTTCGGACTTTTAGCTTCAATGCCTTCTTTGATCAATTTGGCAATGACAATTGGTTCGGGCAGATTTGCGGACGAAGCTTTAAAAAATTTTTCTACAGCTCCTGCCATTTTGTGATATACCGTTTTTTCCGAAACGCGTATCAAACTTTCAAATGCAATATTTCCCCATTCCGATTTTATACCGCCCGGCTCAATCACAACTACGTCCACTCCGAATTGTTTTACTTCTCTTCGCATAGTATCGCTCAAGGCTTCGATAGCAAATTTACTTGCGTGATACCAACCGCCTAACGGAAATGCGCTTTTACCGCCAACAGATGAAATGTTCACGATTTTGCCGAATTTGTTTTCTCGCATTTTAGGTAACACCAGCTGCGCTAATCGCATTGCGCCAAACACGTTTACTTCGAGTTGATAGCGTGCGTCTTCGATTGCGCCATACGAACCAAAGCCCGCGTTATTTACCAGCACATCAATGCTTCCGGCTTCTTTAAATATTTGATTGATACACAAAACGATGCTTTCCTCTTTCGTTACGTCCAGCGCAATCGGTTTGATGCCGTGCGTTTTCAAGTCTTCCATTTTGTCGATTCTGCGAGCTGCCCCATAAACGTTGTAGCCATTTTGCGCCAAATAAATCGAGGTTGCTTTGCCAATCCCTGCCGAAGCTCCCGTTACTAATACTGTTTTTGTCATTTTCTTTAAATTTTATGAAACAAAGGTAGCCCGGATTCACGCGCCCAGGTTTTCTAAAACGTCCAAAGCTATTTGTTCAAAAGTTCAACAGTGGGAGTTGTGGGTGTACCTGGACGGGGAGTATACAGCGCTAATGAATAAGGGGTGGGTGGTTAAGGGTGGGTGGTGTGGACGTTGGAGACGCAGTCTCCAGGCATACGGGTTCGAAGTTGGAAACTTCGAACAGCGGGGTTGGGTGTGGAGATACAATCTCCAGGCATAGGGGGCGCGACGAACCTGGATGTGGAGATACAATGTACACGCATACGCGTCTGCAGATGGAGACGGACACCGGAGTTTCGACGCGAATTGTAATAAATATAATGAAAGAGCAATAGTCAGTGTGTGTTTTTCAGGATTCGAACCTGCTCCCGTAAGGGATTTCACCAGCGAAGTATCACAGGCTTACGGCATCTTTCATTATGTTTTTAAAAAAAGGGCAAAAAGCAACCGGTGAGTTTTTTATCTGAACTACTTGTGAAATTAATCACTGGCTGGATTTGAACCAACGTCCTTCCCGATATTATCGGGATGTTCTAACCGAAGTATCACCAGTTTACGGCACCTTTTTAGCATTAAATATTTTAAAAAGAAGAGCGACAATCCGGCAAGCGTGTTAAACGTGACGGGTTGAAGTAACGCTTGTCTACGGCATCTTCTTTATTTCTTAAGGGCGACAGGCAATATACGTATAGCTTATTAGCTTAACTGCTCTACCCAAACTGAGCTACAATGGATCACTCCAAAGGCCGGTCCCGATAGCTAATCGGGACGAACCGGCGACACGAAGTAGCGCATATTTACGGCACCTTAATATTTTCAAGTTTAAAAAGAAGGGTAAAAAGCAATAAATCACTATGCGCTGTGCTCTTCCAACTGAGCTACCTTTAACGGGGCCGGATTCGAACCGGCCGACTCCAGCGTCCCGAAGTAAGACTTATTTACGACACCTTCTTTTATTTTTTTAGGCCGTCGCTAAAGCTTTGGCGTATGATATAAGGAGCAACAGGCGAACGCGGGACGGGGGCTGCCATGGGGTCCCGATAGCTATCGGGACGAACCCCCAGCACGGCTTGCGCCACACTGCCCACCCCCTAACGGTAGCGAAGTAACCCGTTTCTACGGCATCCTTATTTTTTAATTTCTTTTTATAAAAAGGGTAACAGGTAATAAGTGTGTTTTTTCGCTGCGCTCTAACCGTCTGAGCTACCTTTTTCAAGGGCCGGACTCGAACCGGCGACCTCAGTTTTGGAAATTGAAGTAACACTTATTTACGACACCTTTTTAATTTTCTTTTAAGGAGCAACAGGCGAACACAGGAGTGAGGAAATTGCTTTGGGATTCGAACCCACATCATAACTTTTATTACAATGCCATTTCCTCCTAACCAGTGACCGAAGTAACCCGTTTCTACGGCATCCTTATAGTTTAATTTCTTTTTAAAAGTATGGGGCGTTAGCTTCCCCATACCTGGTCTATAGTGCTATGTTATTGATTGCATCTAAAGCCGAGCCTCCGTTTTCCAAGGCAGCTAACACCTCAAAAACTTTATCGCTCCAGCCGGCTACGAGGTACACGTCGTTCTGCAGCAATCGCAATGGCGCCTGCCCGTAACCGGCTAAGTCGAACAGGTACAGTTTTGCACCTGGTGCCACTGTTGCCTTATAACGGTTCCAGTGGAACTCAATATGCTGCGAGCCTCCGGATTTGCTGTCCCACAACTGGCAGTCGGTAAATAGCATTACCTTATCCATTTGCACTTTACGGTCGAGCAGATCTTTTACCACCAGGTAACCATTGGTTGAATAGCCCACCTCGTTGGCCCGTTTGTACAGCTCCTGCACGCCCGCCAAAATATTTGCGCGTGGTACAGTTATGGTTTTCCAGCTATCACCGAAAATACCCACCTGCACATTTTTGCAGCGCGATTGCAGCAACATGGCCAGCATCAAACCGATATCATAATTCATGATCTTCGACTTTGCCGATATCGCCCTGTTCATCGATCCCGAAACGTCACATGCCAGGAGCACACGTGTTTCATGATCAAATCCTTTGATGTTTGCCGCGCTTGCCTGTATTGCTTTTTCCAAAGCATCCAGCAATTCGCCGGTGTAACCTTTGTTGCCCAATAGTAAAGCGCTTAACTTTTGGGTTAGGCCCTTACCTGGAGTTTCCACTCCGGCCGCTAACAATTCCCTGTAAGCCGCCAAATAGCGGAACGGGAACTGCTTTGCTTTTGCCACTTCGTTTGCATCGGCCAGCGTTGCGCAAACTTTCTGGAAGTGCGCGTAGCTTACGCCGGCTTCCTGTATGTTGCGCAGGTTACGTAACAGGGCCATGTAGCCCAGCTTACCGCTGTCTATCAGTTCCTCCCATTTTGCGCGGAACGCTATTGCCTTAGCTTCGTCGCTGTCAAAGTTCAGCTGACCCAATGCCGACAGCTCAGTTTCCCAGGTGTACGGCGTTTGCAGCTCATTGTTCACAATCTTGTTGAACAATACCTGCTGCAATTCGTCCTTTGCCTTAGGGTGAACCAGGAACAGGGCATCGCGCATCCTGATAGCGCCATCGCGGTTGTACTTGGCGAACTGGTATTCGTCGAACCGGTTGAACGCGCTTGTTAAACCCTTTTGCAATTGCTTGCTCAGGCGGTTCAGCTTTTTGGTACCGGTACGCTGGTTCATCAGCTCGTAGCAAGCCAGTAACTCGGTGATCTCATCCGCACGACCGATCACGCCATCCGTAACCCGGGCGACCAGATCATCGCCCGAGTGCAGCTTAGCCAATTCAGTTACCAAAACCAAAGGCACCGAACGCATATACATTTTGGTACGCGCATACACCGCCAGCTTACCCACAAATACAGGGTCGCATTTGGCAATTAAGCCGCGTAAACGGGTTAAACGTTCCTCGTTCTTTTCGTAGAACGAATCATTCAGGCTCCAGGTAACCACTGTAGTGTACAGCTCCATTTCGGCGCTCATGGTGTAAGCCTTCGCACCCTCATAGTTGGTGGCCTGTGTTTTTGCCTTGCTTAGTAAATTAAATTTCATTGGGAACCTCCCTTTTTTGTTTTGTTAGAACAAAGGTTGAGGGTTACTACGCAGTGTATTTGCGCAGATGAAAAATAATTAAATTATTTTTAGAGATTTATAAAATGGAAGCGGTTAATAAAGATACAGCCCGTTATATCATCACGTACTTCAGCGAATTGATGACGCCGGCGGAGAAAGTTGCCTTGAGGCATCAGCAGTCGTTGATTAAGCTGGAGGGGGACGATGATGGTAGCCGCACCAAACTTTATTACAGAAGCGGCCGGTTAAGCGACGACCCGAAAGTGTTAAAATTATTGAACGAAGGGCCGGACCAGTTTTTGATAAATTGCGCCGAACGTATTTTAAAAGATTGTCCCGAAAAGGTGTTTCTAAACTTATGCCCGGCATGCAAAAAGCTGGCCCGCACTCCTGACGCCAGGCAATGCAGGTTTTGCGGTTTTGATTGGCATTGATTAATTGTTTCTTTTATTCGCTCAAAAATCCCATCTTTGCCTTAATTCCACGGGAATGAAGACTACGCTTAGCTGCATATAATCCCTTTGCACACTGCCTGAACAGGCGGAACAGATTTCCATTGTAAATTTTTCTGTTATTGCACCAGCCATTCATGGCCCTGCATTCTTGTGTTCCAAAAAAGGGTATACCCGATAACCATCGGGTGAATTTTTCAATCAACAGATTTTTTATGAAAAATTTATGCAGAAGTCCCAATGGACACACAATTATCACCGTACCGGCTAAAATCGGCACGACGAAAACGGCGGTTGGTTATTAAGGACCGCGACAAACAATTATTAGAGCTTGACAGGGAGCGCCAACGCATCAGCAAGGACCCCGACTATGAACGAACTGTACCATTAGACGAATCCTACCAAAAAGGCTGGAAACGATTGTTCGTTTTAAAATCCGAAATACAGCGCAGCGATAAAGCAACGTTTTACCAGGGAATATTAGATGAGATAAATGAAGTACAATACCATTACGATCGATCATTTAAAAGGCCTAAACGGAAAGGGATATGGCACAAATACATTTTTAAAGAATTGCCAAAATTACATGGCATAACTCCTTACCATTGGCATAAAAACAGAAGTAAACTAAACGATGAGCAGCGCGCCCGCTTTACCAGGGTAGAGTATTGGAACCAACACTACTACTGTTGGGAACACTACTACCAATTTGCTGAACCTGATTTGTTTGAACTTGGTATTGTGCCACACATTATCGACAGCATAAAAGTGGGCGATGCATTACTGGAGCAAAGACTGGCCCGGATAGATAACCAATTTTATAAAAATGGTTTACGGTACCGTTTGGATAAAATAAAGAATGGCAACCGTTATAACCGCTGGAAAAATGGCACTGAAAAATTAAAATTTGCCAACCCGTTGAAAAACAGGCCGAAATGGGATTGGGTTGAGGAGTGATAGTTTATAAGCCGTCAGAACAGATCGCCAATTTCTCGCGTGTTGTCCCGCAGGGTTTGTCCAACGATGACCCTGCGGAGGCGGAATGTCAAAACAAATCAGCATGCGATCCTGTCCGGACCAACTCAAGCAGGTTGATTTGTTCATTTTCATCCCAAATGAGCAAAAGATCAGGCTTCACATGGCATTCCCAGTAGCCTTTATAATCACCAATAAGTTTGTGCGGACGATGCTTCTTTTCAAGTCCGTTATGGCCCTTTTCGGCAAGCACAGTAATCAATTGCTGTAAAAGGTTGATTCGTTAGCCGACGTTTTTTGAGTAATTTTAAGTCTTTGAGAAACTTAGTTGAGGTGACTATTTCGAACATCGGCAGGCAATCAGATGCTGCCGAAAAGTTCGGCTACATTTTTAAACTTTTTACCTTTACCGGCCTTTAATTCGTTCATTGCTGCAATAGTATCAGCGTTAGGAGTACTTTTTATTTTTTTCTCTTTAACCGTAACACCTAATTCTTTTAAAAAAGCCTTCACCTGTTGGGTTTTGTGGTCAGGGACTTTTATTTCCATTGTTTGCATACACAAAAATAAATAATAATTTGCGAAACAGGCAACTATAGTATGACATACGTTGCTACGGCAGAACCCTTTCTAAATCCGTAGATGCAATCTACGGATAACGGGTATATCGCGTCGGAACTCGAGCGTGCCTATCATAAAACGATCTTTTTTATGTCCCCAAATGCTTGCCTGTCTTTGGCCCGTGCTTGACATCTGCCTTCTTGCCGGCTTTGAAAACATTAATTTTTGCAGCGATATCCGGCAGGCCGTGTTTCAGCCAGGTTTTCTTTAGCGATAGATCAGTCGCCATAGTTACCTCATTATCCTCTATCCTGGCTAACAATGCCGGCCTTTTCATGCCGTCATATAATTCGAACACCTTGAAGGTTGCCCTGAATTCATTGATATGTTGCAGGTTTTTTTGATAGACGCCCTTAATGGTATCCGGCGCAACATAATGACCACCCTCCAGTACGCGCTGGCCAACCCTGGCCACACAGTCGCTTACCTTATCAAGGCACAGGTAATTTAATTGGATTTGGTATCCGTTGGCTTCGAAAAGATCAAGATATTTCCAGTAATCCGGATGTGAAAGCGGCGTTTCCAAAACAAAATGGCTTTTTTTCGCGATAGCCTTTTCCATTTCAACAACAAGCATTTCCTCCATCATCGCGGTGGCTTTTTTGGTGATCAACGATTGCGGGACATGGTGTGCGGTTAATTCGGCTTCAAACGCTGACCGTGCCCTATCGCGGTCAAAAGACCAAATACCAGCAAAAGACTCAGGTAGCATGGATTGAATATGGGTAGACTTGCCTGCTCCATTGGGCCGGAAATGACTAATAGCGTCGGTTTAGAATAATCCATACTCCTTGCGTACACGATCAGCTTCCGGCGCGTTTAAAACCTTAATAACCTTCGACTTGAATTTAGCTCCTTCAGCAAATACTTCCTGAAGTTCCATGCGGCCATCAGGAAATTCCCGGTATACCTGCCCGTCGGGTAATTGTTCTGAAAGAATAAGGAAGGGGAGATTTTTACTAAAATTCCTTGAGCGCAAATTCTTTACCGTGATCAGATACTTTTCATCCCTGGTTGTAATGCCTATATCTGAAGGTTGCATATTTATTGTTTGCTATCAGTGGTTGACGGGGATTATATATGTAAAAATAGGAAATTTCAATCAGATATCAAAGCAATAATACTTCTGATGAAAAGGGAAGCCAACTGTGCAGAACGCCGGCAACCTGTCAGCGGGCCACAAGCCGGGAGGCTTGCGGCAGCAAAAAATGCTTACGGTAGCATGGGAGCAGATTAGCCTTTATCTTGCCAAAATTTTATTTGAAAGCCACCATCGACACCTGAATAAACGAATTGACTTGTTTTTTACTTTTGTTTTCTCAAATGATTTGCATTTTTTTGAAATGTAGTTAAAGTTTTCAAAGAGATCGCTTCCGTTCTTTTTCTGAAGTTTCAGATATTGCTTAATCGTATTGTTATGCAAGGCTGTTTCTATGTACCAACTAAAAGAATTGTATACGTTCTCAATTGAAATAAGTCCTTGTTTTTCAAATTTTCCAATATCCTCGAAATAACCCAAAAAGTCATCTATTTCATAACATGAGTAACGTTGCCTAATTGCATCCGATTTAGTTTGATCTAAAGGCAACTGCTTGATTATTTCCTGATTGACTTCAAAATAGGGAAATGAATCTGATTTAATTTGATTGTTATATTCTATCTTCTTATGTTTTAGTTCCAGAGCAAAATTATCGCATAAAAGAATAAAAATTTGGTTTTCAGAGTTGAAAAATTCTGACGTAAACTTGAACATGAAGTCTGCTTGGGAGGTTTTTTTAATGCCCCGAAGTTGCGCGTAACCTATCCACCACAGAGCGATCGTTGCAAAGGTTAATGAACCAGTAAATACAGCGGTCCAGAATTCCGCAGAATTTGTATCTGAAGCAGATGGGATCTTACAAATGAAAAAAAATGCGAGCATAATATAAAGTTAGTTAATTGTTTGATTTTCAAGCAGCAAACTCAGATCGGCAGTTGAATCGACGGACAGCGAGGCAGGCAAGGAACACGCGCAGGCATCCGTCGATGGAATCTACGGGCAACAAGAGCATTACTTACCGGATTTTGATGTCGATTTTTGGATTTGAATACTTAGGTTTGCGATTTTTTGTTTAACATCTGCATTCGATACACTTGTTATGTAAGCTGATAAAGTTACACCCAAGAGTGTTATAATGGCGACAATGATTGGAACCCTGTGGCTGTTCCTTTGCATTCTTTCTATTTCTTTTTCATGAAGGCTTATCGCGACGTCAATAAGCTTTTGAGTTTCCGGAATACTAAGCGGATCTCGTTCATTGTTATGATTTTCGGGACGGTATGACCGCATTAATAAAGCAATGTAATCTTCTGTGCCGTTTGGTCTGAAAAATTCAGGATGCGCATATGCTATGTCCTGCCAGGTATGCAATGATTCTGGATCGCCTCTTAACGCTACTTTTATACTATCTAATTTTCGAAACGCGAACTTATCTAAAGACAAAACTGTGATTAATCTGATGACATCTGTTAATCTGTGTGGCAATGTATAACGGCGCTTATTCAAGTCGTATTTCATGACATTGGGCATTAGGGCTTTATAAAATTTAAAGCTAAATAAATAATAAACAAATACAAATAATTATAACCTAACCATCTTCTATGAAGCATCCCCTACGGCAGGCTTGCCCCGTTTCAGGCTGTTGAATTTCGAATATTTAATCAGATTCTAAATATTCTCATCAGCGAGCCTTTGTATTTTGTCACTGATTTCCCTCATAACAATTTGGAAACTATGTTCATCGAACATATCCAAACCGGTATTTTCAGTCGGCACAGCAAGGTTTTCTTCCATGATGGCGTGTATTTCAGGATATAGCCATTTAATTGCTGACAAAAAACTGTCCATTAAATGAATATTTACCGATATCTCCGATGCTGATTTTGGAATCGTAAAATGCAGTTGGTTTTCAAATATCGAATGATAGTTATTGCCACTTCTAATACGGTAGTTATGCGCTAAAGCATAGTTTCTAATATTATAAATATCGGGAAAGTACTTATTCCGTTCAGATAGGATATAGGAATAGATATTCTCCAACTTTTTATATCGTATTTCATCTGATTTAGCTAGCTTAAGAAATTGATGTTCAACTTCATCGTAAAAAGCACACGTACGTATTATGATATATTTGTGGATTGGCCTAAATAAATCTTCCGAAACTGGCACGCCTTGAATTAATGCATTTAATATGGTTGAAATGTCATTTACAATGCTGTGTAAATGGAAGAGTGAAAGCTGGAGTTCTCTTTTGCTAGTCATTGTGTTAAAATTGTGTTATTCGATCCAATAATTCTCCGCGATATCGTTAACTTTCAATCACCGAATCCGCGTTAGTGATGGCAGCGAATACCGGCCCCGCGCCTAACGCCCGTGGCGTATAAGCGTACAGCGCGGCCGCCTTTCTATCAAGGCGGAAACGCCCACCTTTTTAAGTCTTAAGTATTGAGCCGAAAGTCTTAAGTCGTATTTGTCTTCAATACTTGCATCCGTCTTTTAATTTGGCAACCCCTTTTTGCGTGACGGGCGGGACCTAACCCGAAGCTCCATGCGTGGCCATTTTCGCCATCGTCGCTTCTTTATCCACAACCCATAGCCCAATCTAAGTATCAAATAGCCCGCAAAAAAATCAAGGTAAAACAGGCCTTCGTGGTCGAGTAATGTCTTTGACCAGCTTGGCTCGCCTTGCATCATTTTTAAATTTGCCAGAATAATACCAAGCACAATTAAAACAGGTATGCCAAACAATGCATATCGCTTTAGTTTCCGCTTTACTCTTGTTTTCTTCTGCGCTTTATAGTAAGCTGCATAATGTAAATCGAGCTTTTCCTGCTCCGCCTTTATAACTTCTTCAACACGGCTATTTATCGTTGGCCATTGATCGTAATTGTTGAGGCTAAATTCTTTATACATAGACAAAAAGTTAATGATCTCGACCTGTAGCTGACAGGTATCCGGTAGACATAAAATTTCATAATCGTCAAAAGCCCACATTCTGCCTGACTCAAAACCGCTTAGTATTTCCCGGTCATTTAAGCGGCCGGTCAAAACGGCGGCCTGCTCAACAGCCATTGTGTTGCTATCATCTACCAACTTTTGATAAATAAGCCCCAGGAACACCCTTGAAGTGACAGGGCTGCCCAATCGTGCAATATGGCTGTCAAGCAATTCGCAAATTTCATTTACGCTCTTCGCTAATGAAAGTTCGATAAAAAAGTAATCCGGCTCGGTTTCACTATTGATAATATTGTCGGCCCAGGTGATGATTTCATCTTTTGAAATTAAACCCAACACCAGCCCATCCCGAAATACTTCGAGCAATAAAGGAAAATCGTCTGGTTTGGTTAGTGACATTATTTTAAGTTGTTACTAATATCCGTTAAATTAATTTAACAAACCCTCCGCGGAATGGACGGGACTCGAACCCGCAACCACATGCCCGACAAGCACGCATTCTACCATTGAACTACCATTCCTTTTAAGTCGAAAGTCCTGAGTCGAAAGTCAAAAGTCGCATTGGTTCCCGCTGCTTATATCCTATTTCAAACTCACCGCTATCTCTTTATTCTTTATATCCAAATAAACCCAATCCAGCCGGTCATCAGGTGGCAGGCAATCGCTCAAACTCAATCCTTCGCCGCAATATTTTAGCGCTTTCTTCCCCAGCTTAATCGTCATTTTATACCTGTCCTGCCCTGTTTCGCCAAACCAGGCCATGGTAAAAACCTTATTGGGTTGTTTTGAAGACTGCTCGTTCATATCGGGCACATCAATGCCATCGCACCACAACACGTTAAACCTATCGCCGCAATTTATAAACGCACGGGTTATATGATATTCCAGTTCGCCGCAAAAGTCCTGGTTAAAGGCGGCTTGTATGGCGGTGCGTAATGGGTCCATTTTTTAAATTTTTATCAATATTTAATCATCATGTCATTGCGAGTCGCCGGGCGGCAGGCGCGCCGGGTGCGATGAAGCAACCTCGTAGCCAGTGCATTACCGCTTGCCTATCAGCGACGAGTTTGCTTCGCTTTGCTCGCAATGACATGGTGGTAGCCAATTCCACCCTTTACCTTTCACCTCCTCCAAATCAATCCTCCGGCCTTTCCCTCGCATCCGCCATCCGTACGATCCTCGGCTGAAACTTCGCCAGCACTTCCACCAAATCCGTTTGGGCGGCCATAACAGTGTGGATGTCCTTGTAGGCCATGGGGGTCTCGTCCAGGTCGCTGCCCATCAGGGTGATGCGTTTGTCCAGCAGGTTGGCGGCTACGGCGGCTTTGTCAATGGTTTTAAAGGCGGCGCTGCGGCTCATCAGGCGGCCGGCGCCGTGGCTGGCGGAGTTGATGCTGGTGGCTTCGCCTTTGCCGCGTACCACAAAGCCGGGGGTGCTCATGCTGCCAGGGATAATACCCAGCACGCCATCGCCGGCCGGGGTGGCCCCTTTGCGGTGTACCGTTACTTCGGTGCCGTCGGCCAGTTGTTCCTTCCAGGCAAAGTTGTGGTGATTTTCGATCATCATCAGCGGCGCCAAACCCAGGGCACGGGCAATTTTGCCATGGATCTCGTGGTGGTTGGCGCTGGCATATTCGCCGGCCAGGTTCATGGCTATCCAGTATTCCTGCCCTTCGTCCTTATCCAAATCCAACCATGCCAAATGTTTGGCTTCGGCAGGCAACTTGGTTTTGGTCATGGCAATTTTGCTGTAATAATCGGCCACCGAACCGCCAAACCCACGCGAGCCGGAATGCGACAACAGCGCTAAATAACGCCCGGCCGGGATGCCGGCCAAAACGTTTTCGCTAATGGTCAGCTCACCCCATTCCACAAAATGGTTACCGGTACCACTGGTGCCCAACTGGGCGTATGCTTTATCCTTTAAATTACGTATCACTTTGGTTTCGTTCCAGGTTTTGCTGTCGAACAGCGAACTGTCAAAGTAGGATTTGGTAGTACACCCTATCCCGAAATAAGTATTGTCGACCAGCATATTTTTCAGCTTGTCGGTTTCGGTATCCACGGTTTCGGCAGGCAGGTCGAAAATGCTCAGGCACATGCGGCAGGCAATATCCACACCCACCGCGAAGGGGATAATGGTATTGGCCGTAGTGGCCAGCACCCCGCCAATGGGCAGGCCGTAACCCTGGTGCGCATCGGGCATGAGCGCGCCGGCAACGGCTATGGGCAATTGGATAGCCGTTTTCATCTGTGCCAGCGCGCCTACCTCGATATGTTCCAATCCCCATACCGGGAAATCGGCGATCTCCTGTTTTAGTTCAAAATTGCTGCGCTGCTGCTTTACAAACTTTCCTTCTTTACGCAGGGCGATCACATCGTCTGCCAGGTTTTTAAACTTTCCTCCTTTTTTAAGGGCGTAGGGCATGGGGTCGTCGATCAGCGCTTCGAGATTGGCCAGGATTTGGGTTTTGTCCATCACGCCGTGTTTCAGCAGGCCGTTGGCTACGCGGCTGAAGTTTATCAATACTTCGAGGTCTTCGACGCCTAAAGCTGCCAGCTCGGCATTGCTGATTTTATCCTTTTCCATATTTTGTCCTTTTACCCCTCTAAATCTCCCCTAAATTTAGGGGGACTGTTTAATAGCTGTATTTTAATGGCACGAAGAAATATAGCACCTGCGCAGTGTATTTGCGTAGATGAAAATATATTTGAAAAATGTAAAAATCGCCGGGAATTACTCAATGGTAATCGTTGTGTCAAAAACGGTGTATTTTGCTTAATGACGCTATCTATAGTAAAGGTAACGCCCGTGCTATCGTGATTATCCCGGTTAAAAATACTCATGATGCTGTCCCTGGTTTCGAAATCCGGATTTTGCCTATAGAGTTTACACAGACACAATCCAAGCCTGCTCGTCGCAGACCGGTATATATCTTCGTCGGCTACCTGTTTGTCATCGTAACGGAAGTGGACAACACAACTTCGGAACGCAAGAGTTTGTTCGGCATTATGTTTGTATCGCGGCAAAACAATAAAAAGCAATAAAGCAAGCAGTGCAAGTATGCCTAGCACCCAAGCCGCTGTTCTTCGTTCTTCCATAATTTTTACATTAATACCTGGGAGCATAATAGGTAACCTTAAGCGCACCGCGAATATCTGCGCAACTGGTTTGCGTAGTTGAAATTTATTTCGAAAATTAGCGGGAATTTTAATAAGCGATTTAAAGTACTCAATAAATAAGACATGATCCTCGGTGACACACCCCTAACCCCTCTCAAGAGGGGAACTTGATTTTGCTATCAACAATATTATTCCGCAATTAAATAATTCCGAAATCGAACATCCGACTTCCGAAATTCTTCAAAACTATGCCTGTCAATAGAAACGCACTCATCCGTTACCGCACCATAGACCAGTGCCTGCAAAACCGTTATAAGAAATGGACGCTGGATGATTTGATCGAAGCCTGCGCCGATGCCCTGTACGAATACCAGGGAATCGACACGGGGGTAAGCCGCCGCACCGTACAGGCCGATATTGAGATGATGCGCAGCAACAAGCTGGGCTACGAGGCGCCAATTGAAGTGGTGGACAAAAAGTATTACACCTATGCCGACAAAAACTACAGCATTACCAATAGCCCGCTCAATAACCAGGACCTCCGGGTGCTAAGCGAGGTATCGGACTTGCTGAAACAATTCAAAGGTTTCAGCCATTTTACCGACCTGAACGAGATGGTGAGCAAGCTGGAGGACAAGATCTACACTCAAAAAACGCACAGTGCCCCGGTAATCGATTTCGAGAAGAACGATAACCTAAAAGGGTTGGAATGGATAGAGGTGATCCGCAAGGCTATCGTGGCCCGCAAGGCGATCTGCATCACCTACCAATCGTTTAAAGCAAGGGAGGCCAGCACTTTTTGCTTCAGCGCCTACCTGCTGAAGGAATACCGCAACCGCTGGTTTGTTCTGGGAGTGCAGCACAAGCGCAATGCGCACATTATGAACCTGGCCCTTGACAGGATACAGGCCGTACAGGAGGGAGACGAACCCTACCGCGAAAACAACTCGCTTGATCTTTCAACCTATTATAATGACTGCATCGGTGTGACCAAGTCGCCGGGGCAGCGGGATTGTGAGGTGGTGTTGTGGATCGATAATGCAAACGCGCCCTATGTAATTACCAAGCCGCTGCATCATACGCAAAAGCTGTTGAGCGAGACTGTCGACGGAAAGATATTCAGCATTAAAGTGATCATGAATTTTGAGCTGGAGCGTGAATTACTGGGTTTTGGAGCGAAATTGCGGGTGCTTGGGCCAAGAATATTGGTAAAACAGATCAAGGATCAATTAAATAAAACGCTGGAAAATTATAAACAGCCCCAGGAAAACGCTTGATTTTATAACATTATTTAAGACGTTGCCAGCGTTAATCATACATACGGGTTTACAGCGATGTTTTGATACCAGGTTCCATTTGACAGTTTTAGCGAATCAGATAATTCCTCCACGGTGGCATGTTCCAATTGCACGACTTTATTAAGCCTCAAAACAAAAATAAAACCTTTCTAAATCGATTTAGCAAATTATTTATAAATTGCCCGAACCTGTTAAAGGATTATGAAAAGACCCTCCGCTGCAGTTTTAATTGCCTGCCTGTTTTTATTGGTTCAAGCAGTAAGCGCGCAAAAAAGCATTGTTCAGCTAAAATGGAAGCTTGCCCCGCAGAACGATTCGATTTATACGGCCGTGCAGGTGGCAAGCGCCGGCTTTAATGCCGATGGCTGGATAAATGCGGTTGTTCCGGGGACGGTATTCTACTCGTATGTGGTTGCAGGCAAGGAAAGCAATCCTGACTATGGCGAGAATATTTACAAGGTAGATAAATCCAAATACAACAAGCCCTACTGGTACCGCGCCGAGTTTTCGGCGGCAGGTTTTCCGGCGGGAAAAAAGATCTGGCTTAATTTTGCCGGTATCAATAAACGCGGCGAGGTTTATGTAAACGGGCGTCATACAGGCACGGTGGATGGTTTGCTGCAAAGGGAAAGCTATGACATTAGCGGCCTGATCGACCGGCATAAACGCAATGCCATCGCGGTATTGGTTTTTACGCCGAACACCGGTCATGGTCTTGCCAACCGGGAGGCGCCGACTTACCTGAGCAGCGGCAGCTGGGATTGGATGCCGGCCGTGCCGGGGTTAAACAGCGGCATCACCGATGAGGTAACTGTAACCGCGACCGGGCCGGTAAAAATAGCAGACCCATGGGTGCGCACCGACCTGGTAAACAAGTCGCTGGCTAAATTAACCGTGAATGTTAAGTTGACCAATAACACCGGCAAACCGGCTTCGGGGAAGCTTAGGTTAACCCTCAACCCCGGGAATATTATGGTGGTTACGCCCTCCATCCAACTCAGTGGCGACAGCAGTACCCTGATCGAACTAAAAGGAACGGATTATCCGCAATTAAATATCAAGGATCCTAAACTATGGTGGCCTAACGGTTATGGCGGAAAACCGGACGGGACGCAGTATATGTACACGTGTTCGGTCGCATTTGATGAGGATGGTGGCAATAACTCAGACGCCGTGACTAAAACGTTCGGTATCCGAAAGATAACAAGCGATACAACGGCACTAAACGGTCCGCTGCGGGTGTACGTGAATGATGTGCCGATACTGATAAAAGGCGGCAACTGGGGCATGAGCGATTATATGCTGAAAGCACGGGGCAAAGATTACGATACGCGCGTGAGGTTTCACCAGGCGATGAACTTTAACATGATCAGGAACTGGACCGGCGAAGTTACCGACGAGGCATTTTATGACTATTGCGATAAATACGGCATTATGGTGTGGGATGATTTCTGGCTGAACAACTTCGGGGCCATAGACAGCCTTGCCGTTTTTAAAAGGAATGCCATCGAAAAAGTGAAAAAATTGCGCGACCATCCATCCATCGTGATATGGTGCGGCGCCAATGAAGGGGTACCCGGGGGCGATCCGAAAGGGCCTTTAAACCTGGCCATCGTAAATGCCATTAAAGACAATGACAGCAGCGACAGAATATACCTGCCGCGCTCGAATGCCGGGATTAACAACCCGAATTTTTCCATACATGGCGGAAGCCGGATATTGTCGGGCAGCGGGATATGGGGCAACGTTGACCCTAAAACTTACTTTACCGACCCGCATAACGGTTACCTGTTCTCGAAGGACAACTATGGTTTACGCAGCGAGCTTGGCATAGCAACCTTTGTAAATGTGGAGAGCTTTAAAAAATTTATGCCGAAGGATTACTGGGTGGCGCCTACGCCCGAGGCTGTTAATAGCAAGACCAATATGTGGGCGCGGCATTATTTCAGCACCGATGGCGCATTGGGCGGAGGATCGAACCCGGTTAAATATATCAACGACATCAGCAAAAGCTATGGTACGGCTACCTCGCTGCAAGATTTTTGTAAAAAGGCTCAAATGATGAATGTGGAAGCAACCAAAGCGATGTATGAGGCCTGGAATGATCATATGTGGAATAATGCGTCGGGTATGCTGATGTGGATGAGCCAGTCGGCATACCCATCCATGATATGGCAAACCTATGATTACTATTACGACCTTACGGGCGCTTATTTTGGCGCTAAAACGGCCTGCGAGCCGATACACATCCAATGGAACCCAGCTACAAATGGGATCAAGGTGATCAATAACAAGCCTTATGCTATAAAAGGTTTAATTGCCGGGGCCGACGTTTACAACGCGGACGGCAAAATAGTGGCGGGTTATTCGCAAAAGAAAAAATTAGAAGTAAAGTCTACCTCCGCCACTTTTGCTTTTACTGTATTTAGCGACAGCAGCCTTTCGGCTGAGCTATCAGCCGTGCACTTTTTAAAATTGAAGTTATTGGATGCAGGTGGCCACGTTTTATCGGAGAATTTTTATTGGATTGGTAACACCTACGAGGATTATACTGCGTTAAATAAAATGCCTTCCGTAAACGCCAACTTGCAGACAGGCCGGCCGAAAATAAGCGTCGCGCCAAATGGGGTTAACCGGTTGCTAACTTATACTATCACTAACCATTCAGAAACGACGGCTGCCTTTGGCATAAGGGCGCAATTATTAAATGGCGCAGGCAAGCAAATATTGCCTGCATTATTCAGCGACGGGTATTTTTCGTTGATGCAGGGGGAATCAAAAACTTTGGTTGTAGAAGTTGATCCCGGATTGTTGGGCAGTAGTTTTAAGCTGGATTTGAAGGCGTATAATAGGTAAGAGTCAAGAACCAGGAGCCAAGAGGAAGGAAGTAGCAGTGGCAGTAGCAGTAGCAGGAGGAAGAACCAAGAGTCAAAAGCCAGGAATCAAGAAAAAATGTCAACCGGGATTAAACAGAGAGGAAAAGAAGAGTTTTTAGGCGCGCTCTAAATCAAATCCTGAAATGAATGAAAACTCATAAACTGATTTTAACATACCATTCGCCATGCAAAAAAGTAGCGTAATAATTATTACCTGTATGCTGGCAGCAGCAAAAATGGCTTGCGCCCAGGTACCGTCATCGTGGAAAACCAAAATGCCAACCAGTATATATGGATTTACACAGCCTGCGCCAATGGACTTTAACGACCATGAAGGCTATGTTTCTTTATTTAATGGAAAAGATTTGACAGACTGGGATGGCAATCCCAAATTCTGGCGGGTTGAAGACGGGGCGATTGTCGGCGAATCGACACCGGCTAATCCAAGCGGCAACAGTTACATCGCTTACCGGGGGATGAAAGCTAAAGACTTTACGCTGAAGTTTGAAATAAAAATTGAGGGAGACGGCGGCAGCGGGATGCAATACCGGAGTAAAACCGGTGTGCCCTGGCTTTCGAAAATTCCGGCAAGCCTGGGCCCCGTTAATTTAAACTGGATGATGACAGGCCCGCAGGCCGACTTTTGGCCGTCGGCGCAGTATTGGTCGGGGCAGTTTTACTCTGAAAACACGCCTATGCGCATTCTGGCATGGCGCGGCCAGGTAGTTGAATCTTACGGTACAAAAAGCAAGCGCCTGATGGGTTACATAGGTGATATTATGGACCTGGCCCAATATGTGAAAAAGAACGACTGGAACGAATACACGGTAATAGCGAGGGGCGGCGTTTTTATTCATATTTTAAACGGACAACTAATGGCCGTACTGGTGGATGACGATCCGGCATCATCGAACAATGAATCCGGTTATATCGGTATTGAGATCGAATCGATCACCAAAGTTTCCGTAAGAAATGTGTGGATAAAAAAATTGAATTGAATTTGTTGTAGCGCAGCGCAGGGTCCTGTACCGGAGAACCTGTGGTGACAAAAAAAAGAGCGTTTTGGTGGGAGTGCAGGATGTTGGTGATAACACCACAGGTGTTCGGAAGATCGAAATGGGTGTCATGCTGAGGTTCTCGAAGCATGCGCGGTGGGCCTCCCGAACTATGCATACCACCGATGCACAGCTAAAAGGGCCTGTGCCTACATCCTTCGAGTGCCTTATAATGACATGTTTATAACAGTCTAATAATCAGCGTATAACTTTTGTTACTGTGGCAGGCATTGGCGTAAATGCAGGGCGTGAATGTCCTCTGAGGACCTGATCCGCTGGTTAGCGGACGGGATGACTTTCCTTTTTGGGACGAATTTAGCGCGTCACTCCCCATGACCCGCGTCATTTTACTATTCTTGATTTTCCGTTGTTATCAAAAATTATTACCCGGCTGACGTTATCATTCGCTTCCATAAACCTCCCCGATTGCGATAAAAACGACGACCCATAATAAAATTCCTGCTTTTCGACTTTCCCGTTTTTGTAGGTGATCAAGGCGTAAGCATCATCCGGGTTAACGGCGATGTTTTTGGATAGCTTGTTCCATTTGAAAACTTTTAGCGAATCTTTGTGCTGGCTGGCAGCCAGCATCAGGTTTCCTTTGGTATCTCTGAATTTTACCAGGGCTTTGGCGTCTCCGGGGATATAGATGCCGCTTTGCAAAATACTCAATGGCTTAAAATTCCCCTTGCCGTCGCCTTTTAACAACAGGCCGTTCAAGGCATCGTAACGGCCTATCGAGACTTCGGTGCCATAGTCGTTGCCGGTGATCACTACGTCGAGGTTGCCGTCGCCGTCAAAGTCGCCCACCTCCATACCATTTAAAATTGAGAATTGCGCTTCGATGGGCAAGGGAATAAGGGTAAATTTGCCGTTGCCATCGTTCCGCAAAAAACAGGATTTTAACAAGTTGGATTTGAGCCTTAATGCTCCCTTTCGTTGTTCGGGGGATAATATATCGTCCATGGTGGCCACGGCGAAGGATTTATAATCGGGGTATTTTAATTTTAGCCTGATCATTTGTTTGATCAGGTCGTCCCGGCTCTGCAGTGGAAATTCTTTTTTTTCGCCCTTTTGGTCCGGCAGGAAGATGGAAGGTATGGCATCGTATTGTCCGTTAAGCTCGAAGTCGCCTGCGGTTATATACACCGGGAATTGATCAGAGGCCTGGAAGAGGGTATTCTGTCCGACATTCCCCACGATGTAATCGGTACGGCCGGTATGCCTGAAGTCGCCGGCAACGATCGAATTCCACCAGCCATATTGATCGCCGACGCCGGATTGTGCTGTACTATTTACAAAATGGCCGTGTTCATTTTTCAGGAAAGTGACGGGCATCCATTCGCCTGCCAAAATCAGGTCGGGCCAGCCGTCGTTATCAAAATCGGTAAATAAGGCGTCGCTCACCAGCCCGACGTTCTTCAATGCGGGCGCTACCTCGGCGGTAACGTCGGTAAACTTTACATGCCCGTCCTTACTATCGTTTCTCAAAATCACACTTGATACCGGTTTAGGGTAACTACCGGGTTCAACCCTGCCCGCCACAAACAGATCCAGCTTGCCGTCTTTGTTGTAATCGCAGGCCCTTACGCAAAGCTTGCTGGTAAAATTTTGGGGCAAGGCATCGGGCGCCAGCGTAAAGTTCCCCTTCCCGTCGTTGAGGTAAAGCCTGTCCTGGTACGAGGGGGAATTGGGTGCATACTGGTATCCGCCGCTTGCTACATACAGATCGGGTTTACCATCGCCATTCGCGTCGAAAAGCAACAAGCCCTCGTCGGTAAAGTCGACCGAAGGATTGCTTGCCGTAAAAAGATTGCGTTGTTTGAATGTACCATCCGCCATTTGCAAAAAGATCTGTGCAGGGTTATGGCTGTCGCCGCCTATTATTAAATCATCCAGACCATTGCCATCTACATCGCCGACAGCTATGGCCGGGTTATAGTCCGATAATTTATGAGGCAATAATTTCTGAATATTAAAGTCGGTAAAATCGGTTTTATTGTGCTTGTAATGCAGCCCCAGCGAATCGGTTACCTCCTTGAACAGTGCCTGAAGGTCAATTTTGGGCTGGCCGACCTGGTAATAAATTCCGGCGTCGGCAATATTCACTTTGATGCGCTGATCGGCTTTTACATTCAGCAATTTTTGTTTTTTGCCTCCCGGCCATTTGATCACCACAGAATCAATAACGCTTACCTTGCCGAGGCCAAAATGTGCCATCGCCTGCACGGTTGATAAATAACCCCGGTAAGGATCGTTCTCGTACACCTGGTGTTTACCATGGTCATAATAAATATCAGCCAGGGCGCCTAAGCCGTTTATATTCTGTTTGCCCCCGGTAAAGGTGATCTGCAGGTAATGAACATGATCTGCATTTTTTTTATCGTCCATCATGGTGTTCCGGTAGATGGAGGCCTCGCCATCAATATTATTGACCACCAGGTCCATTGCGCCGTCGTTATCCAGGTCGGCATATACCGCGCCATTTGCAAAAGCCGGAACATCCAGGCCCCAGGCTTTACTTACATCTTCGAATGTAAGGTCTCCTTTATTTCTGAAAGCGTATTTAGGCAGCTTAACTTCGGGAATCTGTTCAAGCAGCGCCTTTTTTGAGGCCAAAGCATAGGGGCTTTGCTCGGCCACGACAAAATCATGATCGGAAGCATCTTTTCGAAAGCCATTCGTGACAATGATATCCCGGAAGCCGTCGTTGTCAAAATCCGTAACCAATGGTGTCCAGCTCCAGTCGGTTTGTGCTATGCCGCTCAGAAAGCCGATCTCGCTGAAAGCCGGGCTGCCAATCTGCCCCTGCTGACCAAGCCTGGGCCCCTGGTTCAATTGGAGCGTGTTGCGCACGTACTGGTACTGGTTACCCATGAGATCAAAGGTTTGATAAGTGTTAAACATGTTAGCCCCCAGCATCATCTTTTTGCGGTAGTTATCGGGCGGGTTCATGTCGAGTTCCACCACGTCCGGGAGGCCGTCGTTATTAATGTCGACTACATCCTGACCCATGGAGTTAAGCGATGTATGCTTAAAATATTCCCGTGAACGATCGGTAAAGGTACCGTCGTGGTTATTGATGTATAAAATATTGCTCGAAATAAAGTCGTTGGATACATAAATATCCTTCCAGCCATCTCCGTTAAAGTCTACGGTGGTGGCACCATGCCCGTACCCGGTAATATTAATGCCGGCTTGTTTTGAAACATCATGGAATACGGGATGATGCAGCGTGCTATCCCAATCATTACGGTATAGCCGCCCGGAGATAAACTGCGGGCCGGCGGCCTTAATTCCGCCGAAATTATTGGTACTGTTACGGGAATTTGCATTGTTAACGGTAAGGTACATATCCAGGTCGCCATCGTTGTCGTAGTCAAAAAAACTGGCCATTGTTGAATACGCACATATATCCAGCCCGTATTCTTTAGCCATTTCTTTAAAATGCGGAATACCATCCTTATCAACACCCTGGTTGATATACAGCAGATTCCTTCTCCTTGTTGAATCTTTATAAATGGTGTTACACACGTATATGTCGGGCAAACCGTCGTTGTTAATATCAACTATGGCAACGCCGCGGCCCCATCGACCTGAACCTCCAAGTCCGGCTTTATCGGTAACATCTTCAAACTTAAAATTGCCCTTGTTTAGGTATAGCCGGTTGGGCACCTCATTCCCGGTAAAAAAAATATCCTGTAAGCCGTCGCCGTTAAAGTCGCCGATCCCTACCCCTCCACCGTTGTAGGCGTTTACCATATCTAAGGCATTTATAGAGTCGGACTCCGTTATTTTATTGTTAAAGTGAATACCGGAATGGGAAGAGGATATCTCTTCGAACAGGGTCTTCTTTTTACAGGAGCAAAACAATAGCAGGCATAGAGAGAGAGCGGTTATGATCGACTTATTCATTAGGGTATGTTTAATTTTATATTTGTTTATTGGGCCATATGATGCTTTGTGTCGACAAGACCTGTAGTAAAAGGCTGGTAATATTAAAGCCTGTCCTTTTACCCCTCTAAATCTCCCCTAAATTTAGGGGAGACTTTTTTATTTGGGGGATAGGCGCGACATTTGTTGTTTTAAAGGAACTACGAAATTGGCCAGTCGTACAAAACGTCATAGGATCATCTATTTTAATTGGCAAAAGCAAGTATCTTTTTAACTTCCTGCGGATAGATGCCTATATGATGCGTATGCACAAGAAATTGAACCGGCGGCGATTTGCCCGCGACCTGTACCGAAATGGCATGTGTTGGCAGCGCCGGCATGTGGCACTTAATGCAATCGGTTTTAAGCAGTCCGGCACTTAGCGTACCGGTCATTTTGCAATAAGTATGGTTTGGCGAATTATGACAGCCGAGGCATTTTTGTGTATAGAAAACATCGTTTCCACGGGTATTTTGATGCGTATCATGGCAGGTGGAACATTCCATTTTGCTGTATATAAAGCATTTGCTGCTTTTTAATAGCTGGAGCTGGTTTCCATGCACATCCAGGTGGGTCGTGTCGATTTTTGGAGAAAACTCCGGCAATATAAATTTAGCAAATGTATCACGCGGCACAAATCCAAAAGCCGACCGTAGCATAACGCTATGCTGACCGGAATGGCAAACAGCACACATATCCAGTTTTTGATTGCGAGTGAGGGAAACATAGGTGGTTATAAAGCGGGCCGTTTTAACTCCGGGATTATGGGTTTGAAAATCAACATGCTGTGCGCCGGGCCCGTGGCAGCGCTCGCAGTCGATGTGGTATACCAGCGAATTTTTGTCAAATTCTTCAACACCGTCCAATCGCTGAGCTTTTCCGGGCAGGTAGTTAATGTACGATGCATGACACTCCATGCAGCGGATACCGATCGGCCTTATCCGTGGATGATCCATAAAATCTAAGCCCATACCCGGGCTTGACGACCACTGATGCTCACCATTATAGTAAGAAAGGGGTAATTGATAAAGCGCATTTCCTTTCCAGTATAAATACGTTTCGCCTTTAACACCGCCAAAGGTTATGTCGAAACGGTGCCTTTCCTTGAATTTTCCGTTGACATAAAAACTTTGGAACAGGCCGCTATCGAGCTTTTGCATTACCACCTTTTGAGATCCATTTATAATGAACACGCCGGAGTCCCCGGCAAAGCTGCCATGTACGGAATTTTCCGAAGCAGGAGTCGACGCCTCAAAATGAGCGGTATGCAGGTACGCGTTGTAAATGGCGGCATGGCATTTTGCGCAAGCCCTTGCACCGGCAAAAGTCTCGCCACGGGGGTCGGCGTTACCCGTGTTATTCCAAAATCGCAGGCAGGCAACCACCAGCATCATTGTGCAAATACCCGATATGATCAGCACTTTTTTCATAACGCGGCGTAAATTACTGTTATTTATGCGTATTGAGAGTCAAGAACCAAGAACCAAGAGTTAAGAGCGGGATACAAGATTTGCGGACTGCTCCAATTCCCGTTTTCCGGAGAGCAAAAAGGGTTTCCCCTTGCGGAGAAACCCTTTCATCATTAATCAATTAGCTAAACTCATTTAAAAAAACACAGTTTCCTTAGTAGGTGGGATTCTGTTTCATGTTCGGATCAAGCGCTATTTCCGACACCGGGAGCGGCAATAGATCTTTTCCAGGCGGGAGATCGTTATAGGTAACACCTTCATAGCCAGACAAATCTGCAAAAACAGAAGCAGCAGGGTAATGTGTCGGGCCATACGGAAAAATGATAAATGAGTTGGGCCGTGAACCATAAGGATACGTGCTGGCCGGCCCGGTGCTCCATAGGTGAATCAATTCCCGGTCGTAAGGTACCCCGGTTGATGCATCGATACCGGCCCTGCGTAACAGGTACATTAAGGAATATTCGCCGGTAAGCTCATGCCGGTATTCGCTGAATACCATTTGCAACGGATCGGTAATAACAGGAGCCGGAATGGGGTTGCCATTCATGTCGGCCTGCGGCAAATCGCCGTCCTGAAATGTAGCCGGAGGGTTTCCGTTGAACGCCCTGCTCCGTACTTTCATCATATCGGTCATACCTTGTGTAGTCATCCCAAGGCGAATCTCGCATTCAGCCTTTGAAAGCAACACCTCGGCATAGCGCATGAGTACCTGGTTTTGACTGCCAAAGAGCGCTCCCGGACCTGAGCCCCCGGTAAGGGTTGGGTCTCTCCATTTTTTTGAGCAGCAAAACCCTGAGCGTGGCGTGCCATCGGTTCCGTACCAGGGGTGGGCAAGGGTTCCGTTTGTGTTTATAGGATTGCTTTTAAAGGTGTTTATAGGTTGGCTTGCGTCGGTATACCGGTAATAGTCGGCCGTGTCGTATGGAGCGGTAGTCTTCGCCATGTAAGCAGCAAAACCGCCTACAACGTTCGGGTAACCTTTTATGCCGCCCCACTGGGAAGCAATGATCCCCGGGCTTAAATTGGGGTCGCCCGGGCCCATTATGGTTACCACCTTCCTGGTGTCACCGGTTTGATAGGAATAATAAAGCGCCGGACTACCATAATCATAACCTTCTCCTGTTATTTCGGAAGGCCAGCTGAAACTGTCAATCCATCCTAATTCGCCGCCGGGTGGCTGCCAGCTGTCGCCCCAGCTCTGGTTGCCTCCGGTGAGATCGAACTGGATTTCGAAAAGCGACTCGGAATTATTCTGATTGTTGTATTCGTTCACGTTTACGTACGGCGTTACCAGCGAATAGTTATTAAATTCCTGGTTGCTGAAAGCTTTTAATGCCGCAGTATAATGTGCGGTAGCATTTGCCGGATCACTCTCGGCTAACCACATGTCTGCTGAACCTTCATAGGCGTAAGCCGCCCCAGTGGTGGCTCTGCCAAGGTCGGCTGTGGCCAACGCTGTTTTTGATACCAGCAAGCCTTCCGCTGCCTGCATATCAGCCACTACCTGTTGAAAAACCTGCAACTGTGTGCTGCGAGCTTGTAAACCGTTGGTTGTTTGGTTCAATTCCAGGGGAACGCCGCCAAAAGTGCCCGCGAGGTAATAATACATCGTCCCCCGCAGAAAAAGCGCCTCGCCCGTTAAACGGTTGCCCAAAGCGGGCGTAACAACGCCGGTAGCCATAGCGGTTTTAATAATAGGCAACGCAACATTTACCCTGGAAATGCCAATATACAGGTTATCCCAAAAATCCGGAAGCGCATCAAAAGTACCGGAATACGTATAATTATTCCATGCAATATCGGCTCCGTTGTTAAACCAATCGTGCGGCAGATAATCAGCATAGTACCATAAGCCCTTCTTAAGGAGGTTACTGTTTTGGTAACTGTCATAAATGGCGTTAACCAATGCTATTATGCTGGCCGATGTGGTAAAAGTGGCAGCGGCAGTGGCCCCAAAAGTATTGGTTTGGCTCAAAAAGCTCTTTTTACAGCTGAGGGGTATCAGCAGCGCCGTAGCCAGCGTTATAACAATAATTTTTAACTTGTTGACTTTCATATCTTTAATATTTATAATTTGTCATTAAAACGTTGCGTTTATACCCACTGTGTAATACCTGGACGAAGGATAGATACCATTATCCACGCCGTTTTGAGTCGCATTGCCGCCCTGCATGCCCACTTCCGGATCAAGCCCTTTGTAGCTTGTAATGGTAAATAGGTTTTGGGACGATAGATAGATCCTTACTTTTGTTACGGCTATTCTTTTCACAAGGTCCTGGGGCAGGGTATAACCCACTGTAAAGTTTTTCAACTTCAGGAAACTGCCGTTTTCAATGTAGGCGCTTGAGGCGACACTGTTGTTGATAACATTGTCATTGGTGTTAATAGCGGCGTAAGTATTTGAATGGTTTTGGGGTGTCCAGGCGTTTTGGTAGTATTGCTCGCTGATATTCTGAATGCCGACGAAACCCTGGTTTTGGAAGGTTTCGAGCTGATCTTCCTGGTAGTCGAATATTTTGTTCCCGTAAACACCATAAAAGTAGGCGATAAAGTCCCACGCTCTGTAAGATGCAGTCAGGTTTAAGCCCCCGTAAAATTTAGGGATCGGGCTGCCGAGCGAGGTTTCGTCCTGCGTACTCCCGGCTACTACCGCCCCAAGATGGTTTATGTCTGCAAATAAACGGTCACCCGGTCCGGTAACGCTGCTATAGTAGTAAGCGTAGCCCTTAAGCTGTGCCTGTGCATTTAATGCGTCGATCTGTGCCTGGCTTTGTATGATGCCGTCGGATACATATCCATAAAATTCGCCTACCGGCTGCCCTATATTAGTTTCAGAAAAAGGGTTCCAGCCGTGGCCATTTAAAGTGAGGCCGCCAAAATTCGATATCTCGTTTGTTCCCGAGGTTATGCTGGTCAATTTATTGTCGAGCGTTGAAAAAGTAAGCAAGGCGCCGAATCTGAAGTCTTTACTGACGTTATGGTGGTAATCTATTGTCAGCTCAAGGCCCCTATTGTCCATGCTGCCAACATTTTCAGTTAAATATTGATAACCGGTTGCAGCTGGAACCTCCAGGTTTAACAGGAAATCTTTTGATTTCCTGTCGTAATAATCCGCAGTCAGATCGAGGTCGCCGTTTAAAAACGAAATATCTATGCCTCCGTCAGCCTGTGTGTCGGTCTCCCATTTGAGGCCGGTGTTTGGCGGCTGTTCAGCCGCGTAACCATTTTGGTATATCTTGTCGAAGGGATAACCAAGGTTATCGTCGGGTGTACCAATCCCTCCCGGATTAAATGATGCCGGACGGTTTCCTACAAATAATGCCTGGTATTGGAAGGGGTTTATAGCGCCCTGGTTACCGGTTTCTCCATAAGTGGCCCTTAGTTTTAAGTCGTATAACCAGGGAATGTCCTTCAAAAAGGATTCCTGTTTCGCCTTCCAGGTAAATGCGCCTGAAGGAAAGGTGCCATATTGATTTTGAGAGTCAAATTTGGATGACCCGTCTCTTCTTATAATTCCGGTTAAAATATACCGGTTGTCATAGGTATAGGTTAGCCTTGCAAATTCCGATGCCAGCGTAGTAATGTTCTGGCCATTACCGCTATCCGTACCCGGAGGATTATTTGCTTGCAACTCCAGGGTCGTTACCTGGGATAGATCCTGGATGGTGTTATTTGGAGGAATACCCGATCCGGCCATACCGTCCCATATGGTCTTCTGCCCGGAGAAACCGCCAACAAAATTTATGGTGTGTTTTCCAAAAGTCCTGTCGTATGAAATGGTGTTCTCTAACAGCCAGTCCATGGTTTGTTGAATGTTTTGGCTGTAATAACCGTAATTGATCTTGGCGCTTTGTCCATACTGATCATTTTCACGCAGATCAGTAGGCTGATCATAAATGTCCGAGTTAAAACTTGCGTTTACGCCTCCGTTTGTTTTGATCTTAAGTCCCGGCAGGAGCGTAACTTCCAGCGAGGTATTGGCCAGCACGAAATTATTCGAAGGATAATTCCGGTTAGTTTCAATAGAGTAAACTGGGTTGCTATAACTCAATACATCGGTGTAAATCGGGTTAAAAAAGCCGTAATTGCCTTGCGCATCCTTTACCTGGTTGGTGAGCTTGTTGCCTCCATCAAGGGTTGGGGGCAATTCAGTTAATTGAACTAAACTGCCGGTACCATACGGGTTGTTACCTTGCGCATAGGTATATTTAACGTTTGTTGATGTTTTAAGCCATTTAGCAGGCTGGGCATCCACGCTGGTGCTAACCGTAGCCCTGTGAAAATAAGAGTCTAACACAATTCCGTCCTGGTTGTAGTAGGCGAGAGAGGCTGCCGCCTGAATTTTATCGTTGCCGCCACGTACCGCTACATCGTAGTTCTGGGTTTCCCCGTTGCCATATACCGCATTTTGCCAGTTGATATTGGTAAGAGATGCAGGATTGGCCCATCCCGAAAATGTCGCAAAATCGCTGCCCGGAATCGCGGCCTGTGCATTGGCCAGTGTAGCAAATTGGTCGGCATTCAGTACCTGGTATTCTTTTGGCTTACTTTGCAACTGGCTGTATGCATCTGCTGAAACCTGTACGCCGGTCTTTTTGCCTCTTTTGGTGGTTATCAGCACCACGCCGTTTGCAGCCCTGATACCATAAATTGCGGTTGATGCCGCATCTTTCAATATATCGATGGTGGCAATGTCACTGGGGTTAATGTTGTTAATCCCCCCTGCATCTAAAGGATAGCCGTCGACTACGTATAAAGGTGTGTTACCATTGCTCGCGAGGCTGCCGGTGCCCCTGATCAACACCGTAATATTGCCGCCGGGGGAACCATCATTATTGGTAACCTGAACACCAGCCGCACGGCCTTGTATGGCCTGGTCTGCCGAAGTTACCGGCATGCTTTCAATAGTTGAAGCGCTAACTGAACTTACAGCCCCGTTTACGTCCCCGCGTTTTGCGGTACCATAACCAATAACAACTACTTCGTTTAAAGCGCTGGGCGACGGCGCCAACTTGACAGCGATTACATCGCTGCTGCCTACAACAACTTCCTGGGTTGTGTAGCCGATATAGCTAAATATTAGTGTGGCATTAGCCGGGGCCGACAACTTAAAGTTACCGGCCGCACCAGTGACCGTGCCTGTTGTAGTCCCTTTAATCTTAACAGTAACACCTGGTATGGGAGTGCCGTCGTCGGCGGCTGTCACATTACCTGTAATTTGCCGGTTTTGTGCAAAAGCACCCAGGCAAATGAATATAGTAAACAAAAAGGCCAGTATTGGTCGTTTGCAACTATTCAACTTGGTAAAAAGTACATTTTTAGTCATTTTGATTTACTTAGGTTTTGAATTTTTAGTTGATTTTGTTTGAAGTTTGTTGGTTTGGCTTGTTGTTTTTTAATTGATTTTGTTGAACGTCGGTATTTTGAATTTTTGGGTTGATTTATTGGTTACGTGATTTGAAGGCATAGAAATCATTTCTTCAAATGACTGTTTAGCCATGTCATAAATTTTGACAGTTTATTTTTTGGTTATCAAATTGTAATGGATACAGTTATCAGAATGTGAAATTATAGCAGTTATTTTATGTCGTGTAACAGTATTGTTAATGTTTATACAACAAATGTTACCTAACATTCAAAAAGGTATCTTTCAGCTAATTAATTGCTATTAATGACAGGGTTGAAAGTAAAATAGTCCTTTCCGGGCTCATTTTACAGCGTAGATTGAGCTTTTAATTCATTGAAATTTGATCGTGAATTATTAGACATTCCCGACACGAGGGCGCCCTTTGGTTTCGGCTTTTGTGGCCTGGCGCATGCAAAAAAAAGCGCTCCGTATCTCACACGGAGCGCGGGGTTTCCCTCAGGGCTTTATCAACTAAACCTCAATTAAATGCTTTCATTCAACCGGGTAATCTTTGTTCAGGATAAAATTTCATACTGGTTTGATGCTTCAGTTCAACCCGCTCTAAAGTTTCATAAAACCTTTCTTATTTCATTTGTGAAATTACAAGACCTAACTCTTGCGCTGTAACAGTTTTGTTAATGTTTACACAACAAATGTTACAAGCCTGATAAATCGTCGGGATCGGCCCGTTCCAGCCAAAACTCTGCCTTATTTTAACTTGACTGTTATTGCTTTCCCCTGGTAGCTAACGCTTTTGTCGGCATTTCCAGTAACGCCGCCATCCGCCCCATGCCCCGGTTTTACCAAAACGATATTGAACTTGCGCTTTGTCACCATGCCCGAAAAAGTTCCCGTGCGATCAGATAGCTTGAGCAGGCGTAACTTATCATTCCATTTAATGGTAACAGTTGAAGACTTTCCTTTTTCGTAATTGTAATTATCGTTTTCGTCTTCATAAAATTTGAATTCAGCGTTGGCGCCGGGGTAAATGCGTAACTCAATTGCGTCACCCGGGTTTTCGGTTGCATATTCGATATTTGGCCCCATCGGCACAATGGAGCCTGCCCTCACATACAGAGGCATCATATCGATCGGCGCCTCAGCGTCAATGGTTTGGCCACCATTGAGGGGCTCGCCGGTCCAAAAGTTGTACCACCTGGCGCCTTCGGGCAGGTAAACCTTTCTTGTTTTCATTTCGCTGCTGCCGCTTTTGCCAGTGTAGAGTTGCTGTGTTACAGGGTTTACCAAAAAAGCCGGTCCAAACATATACTGATCAGGAATATTATAGACATTTTTATCATTCCTGAAATCAAAACTCAAGGCCCGCATGATGGTATAATTTTCACGGGTTACTTTAGCGGCCAATGAATAGTTGTACGGCAACAAACGATAACGAAGCTTATCATATTTTAGCAGGATAGCTTTGGTTTTATCATCCCAATTGTCTGAAAAAAGCGCTCTTTCGCCTTTGCCATGTATGCGGAATATCGGGCAGAAAGTACCAAACTGGAACCAGCGGATAAAGAGCTCACGCTGTTGCGGATCCTTCCAATCAGGAATTCCTTCAGGCGACGTATGCGAAATATATCCGCCTATATCCGAGGTCCAATAGGGCATGCCGGATACGCAGGCATTGATCCCCTGCGGCACCTGCGATTTTAACGCCCGGAACGTGGTGGTAACGTCCGAGGACCATAAAGTAACGGCAGCACGTTGTGATCCGGCAAATGCCTGTCGCACCAAAAAGAAGGCGCGTTTGCCGGCAATATCGTTTCTCCAGCCTTTATATAAGCCCTTGGCATGCTCCAAAGCATAGCTGTTAAAGAAGTCGATGCCTTTACCAACAGAAAAATCAGCTTTACGGCGCTCATCCAACAGGCTGCCATTGTCGGGTTCGCATTGGTCAACCCACCAGGCGTCCCAGCCATAGCGTTTTATCAAGCTGTCCCTGGCCTGCGCCCAATAAAGATCCCTGGCTTTGGGGTTGTGCGCGTCATAATAGGTATCGAACGTGTGGGTAACAAAGTTGTCCCAGGTAATGCTTGTCAAAAATCCTTTGCTTTTTAAGGCGTCAAAGTCATTGGTCCCGCTGCCAAACACCGGCCAGATCGATATCATGGCATGCATATTGGCTTTATGCAATTCGTCGATCAGGGCTTTCGGGTCGGGATAGCGTTCCTTATTCATGATATGTGATCCGATGGGAAGCGGAGACCACCAGTACCAGTCCTGCACCACAGCATCAACCGGGATGTGATTGTTACGGTAGTGATCCTTTACACCCAGTATCTCAGCCTGGGTTTTATACCTGTCCTGCGACTGAAACAGCCCGAACGCCCATTTTGGATACATTGGCGCTTTGCCCGTTGCCGTTCTGTACAGGTCAATGATGCGGTCAAAACCGGGGCCGTAAAAAAAGTAATAGTCGATCATTTTGCCGCTTTCGGATACATATTTGTACTGGGTGTTATTAGCTTCGGCGCCATAAAAGTTCGAAGCGGAGTAATTATCCCAAAGCAAACCATAACCTTTTGTTGATAACATAACAGGTATTGCGCCCGTCATGTATTTGATAAGCATACTTTGGTTTCGGCCTTTGTAATTGATCGATAGGGTATCTTCCGGGTGGCAGCCTAAACCAAAAAGCGCCTCATCAGCTGGGGAGTTAAATGCGGTTGTGCAATTGTAAGTACCAATACCAGCAATAGTTGCCGCATTCATGGTCTTATTCTCGCTTGTTTCCGCGTTTATGATATTTCCCTTCAGATCGGTATAGGTGATGGCATTGGTAGCTTTATTTATCGTTATTATTAGCTTAGCTGTAACAATAATAACGTCTCCGCCATGCTGCTCCGATACCCTAAAAGGCGCTTTTTCTTTCCATAAGTTATTAACGGTCAAAGAGTGCTTTTCGGGAAAAGTATTAAAAATGGTGTATTTCACTTCGATAATATCGGCCTTGCATACCTTAATCTCCATCAAGCCCTTGTCCAGCTTAAATACCACGCCGTCCGCTTTTTTTGCATAAGAAATTACCGAGGCCCTTGTAATTTTCACCGATAACAAGCTTAATACCAAGATGATGATACACTTTATTTTATTGGCCTTTTGGGATTTTAATTTTATTTGCATTGATGTAATAGGTTGTTTATTAAAATTGTGATTTTGCGGTGTTCAATTTTTAAACTGGTAGCTGTAAATTGTTCTGTATACCTGGCCTGGCCTTAATGCACTTAACGGACACCCGGGCGGGGTAGGCAGGCCAGAAAAATGGCGGATTCTCATAGCGAAAGCCGTATGGGAATCGTCTTTATCACTATCCTTATTGACTGGTTTGCTTTTCATAAAGTTGCCGCTATAAAACTGCAATCCCGGCTGATCGGTAAATATTTCCATTATTACACCACTTTTATCGCCTCTTATCCTTGCTACCGGGGTCCTCGAGGAATGCTTGTTCAGTACAAAGTTATGGTCGTAACCATTGCCATTCGCCAACTGCACATGGTGGTCATTGATGCGTGAGCCTATCGTTGCCGAATTCCGGAAGTCGAAAGGCGTGCCGGTCACAAATTCTATTTCGCCCGTAGGCGACATGTTAGCGTCAACCGGCATATATCTGTCGGCTTTTATCCATACCTGGTGATTTAATATATTACCGCTGTTCCTTCCATTCAAGTTAAAAAAGGAGTTATTTGCCAGGTTCATAACGATTGTTTTATCCGTAGTGGCTTCATAAACTATCCTAAGGCTATCATCGTCATTTAGCACGTAATTACGCTTTACCGTTAAGTTCCCGGGGAAATTTCCTTCCATACTTCTTGAAAAATACTTCAAGCCGACAGTATGGACGTCGTATTGCTCAACATCCCAAACCGCAGCGTGGGAATTGTTCTTACCGTCATACAGCGCGTTTGGCTTATCATTACCGCCTATTACCTCAACCATATTCCCCTGACGGTCCGGGATTAACAAACTCACCAGCCTGGCGCCGCAATTGCTTATCGTCGCTTCTAAACCATTTTTATTTTTTAGTTTATGCAAGTGTATTAAGCCCCCGCCCTCCATGTTCTTATAATTTGCAGGAACCGGTTCCCTTGCGCTGGCTATTTGCAAACTATTGTTCATCATAATTACTGATTTGGGTCAAGGCAAATCATGGTTTAAATTGACTATCCATATGAGGTATCGCGAAATTCTTGCTTATTTGTCCTTTCCAAAATTCAATACCAGGCAAAAAAAAATGCAAATCGGACGATAAAGACAGTAAGAATCTGTTTTCGCACATCTTTTGCAGCTGTATTTATTTTATCCGGGATATTTCAGCCTTGGAACAGCATATCAAGGGCTAAAACTAATGCTGTTTTTTAAAAATGAATAACAAGATTCATAATAAGAATAACAAAAATGTTTAATTTGGGGGTTAATTGCGTCCTTTTTTCGGCGTTTGCCATTTATTATCACAAACAGGCCTTTTAGGGGCTACATAGCCAGGAAAGTTTGTTATTGAATATTTGATACAAAAATAGTATCAGGGTTTTCCGGCCGATTAATTTTCATTATTTCGGTGACTAACGTGCCGGGGTTGTTTTGAGCCGGTGATATTTTAAAACCACCTAAAAGAAGGCTATGAAAAGCGTATATACTTCGTTCAGCAAGTGCCTTTCAGGAAATTGTTGTGGAAACCAATAAATGAGCGATTTTGCAATCCAAATGGTGAAAGGGTATTGCACATGCATTTGCGGAGACACTCATGTGCCGTTCTTGTTCCGGATGGAATCATTGAGGCTGCGGCAATTAAATTGGTGTTTCTTCCTTTTCTTTATTCCGTATTTCTGCTATATACTCTGAAGGGAGTATACCAAATTCCTCTTTAAACACTTTCGCAAAATACGCGGCATTGTTAAACCCCACTTCGTAGGCTACGTTGGCAATGCTTAATTTGCTTTTTTCTAATAATTGGGTTGCCCTTTTTAACCTGATCGTCCTGATGCAATCAACGGGAGTTTTTCCGGTAAGGGTTAACAATTTTTTATAGAGAGAAACCCTGCTCAGGTTTAAATTACTGCTCAATTCTTCAACTGAAAAACCAGGATTCGTAATATTCTTCTCGATGCAATCCATGGCATTTTTCAAAAATTTATCATCCTCGGATACCACGACTATATCCTTTGCCTGTATTTCTACCTGTTTTTGATAGGTGTGCTTCAAAGTTTCCTGCATGCGCAGCAAGTTATGGATCTTCGAAAGCAGGATTTCGAAATTAAACGGCTTTACAATATAATCGTTGGCGCCGCTGTCCAGGCCCGCCAGTTGGTCGTGTTCGGTAGATAACGCGGTAAGTAGAATAATGGGTATCTGCACTGTGCGGCTATCCGCTTTTATTTTTTTAGACAGTTCTATACCATTCATTTCAGGCATATGGATGTCGCTTACAATTAGCTTTGGATGTAAGGCAAGTGCTTTTTGCCATCCTTCCTTGCCGTTTACCGCTTCTATAATATGAAAACTGTGTTTTAAATTATCTTTTAGATAGAACCTCAGATCATCATTGTCCTCAATCAGTAAAATTGTTGGTTTTTTTGAGGAGCCTGCCATTTCATCTGTGTGTTTCAGAACGGGATGTAAACGATCCTCCTGCAAGGGCATATCGACCAAAGATTCCTCGGTCTGTTCTCCAACCGGGATATCTATAATAAAGCAGGTACCATAATCAGGCTCGCTTTCTATTTCAATTGTGCCGCCATGCATTTTTATAAATTCCTTGGTAATTGACAATCCTATCCCACTACCCTGGTTAAGCAAACTTTCTGGTAAATTATTCTGGAAGAAACGCTCAAATATCTTCTCCTGGCTTTCAAGAGGGATGCCAATACCGGTGTCAATTACCTTGATCTGCAGCATTTTTTGCTCCTGTGCTAATAGTTCACTGTCGTATAAACTTAACATTACACTAATATGCCCCCCGGAAGGGGTGAATTTAAAAGCATTGGAAAGCAGGTTAAAAAGTATCCGTTCTATTTTATCATGATCAAAATCCGTAATAAAAGAACATATTTCACTTTCAAAAACATACTCAATTTGCTTTTGATGGGCGACATCGGTGAATGATGAGAAAACGTCCCTTATAAATTTTACTATGTCGCCCTTCCTCAAACACAGCTTCAATTCATTGTATTCCATTTTACGGAAATCCAATAATTGGTTAACAAGGTTAAGCAGCCTTTTTCCGTTTCTTTTTATCATTATTAGGTGATGCTGCTGATCGGGCTTGTCGGCTGTTTTGATCAAATCATCAATCGGCGATAAGATCAATGAAAGGGGTGTCCTGAACTCGTGGCTTACATTGGTAAAAAATTTAATTTTCATCAAATCAAGCTGGTGCATGCGCCGTGCTTCTTCGCGTTCATTCTCTATTTGGCGCTCTGCCTCTATCTCTGCTTGTGTTGTCTCAAATTGCCGCTTCAATTTAATGATACCCCTGTGCCTGATGTAAAGCAATAAGCCTACTGCCACGAGCAAATAAGTACTATACGCTAACGGCGTTTTCCAGAATGGTGGTAACACCCTGATCTTAAGGGTTATTATACTAACATCAGCCACATTGTTTGCATTTTGCGCCCTAACTCTAAATGTGTAATCTCCTCCATCCAGGTTGGTATATACTGCCCTGCGTTCGGTAGTGGGCGATGTGATCCAACCCTTATCAAATCCTTCGAGTGAATATTGATAATTTATTTTATCCGGATTGAAATAAGCACATTCAGCAAACTCAATACTGAAAACATTTTCGCTATGGTTTAACGTCAGGGATTTCGTTTCGGAGATCGATTTTGTTAGGATCACATTCCCTTTTATTGAATCGCCCGCTGCAACGCTTTTATTAAACAACTGGAAATCCGTAAACACTAAATTTTGTTTAAGCTTAAAAGTATTTATCTTACCCGGGTCGAATAAATTAAAACCATGGGCGCCCCCGAACAACAGTTCGCCGCTCCTTAATTTTAACGCTGCATACAAATTAAACCACCTTCCCTGCAGGCCATCAAACTCATTAAAGTTATTTAACTCATAATTGTACTTATCCCCATTTTTAGTAAGCTTAATGCTCGTTAAGCCATTGGTCGTACTTATCCACATTTTACCTTCCCGGTCTTCCAAAATATTTGAAACGTTATTTGAAGGAAAAACTATACCCTCGTCACCAGACAGGAATTTACGGGTGTGGGTATCAAATAAACTTAAACCGTCTTTTGTTCCAATCCACATCAAGCCCCTCCTGTCTTCTAAAATAGCGTTTACATCGATTGATATTAACCTGTTTTGATTTTTGTGCAGATAAAAATAATGCTTAACTGTATTGGTTTTCTTCATTATTACATCTATCCCTTTATCTCTTCCAATCCATATATTTTGTTGTTTGTCTTCATATAAAACTGATGTATAATCTGAGCTCATCGGGTTCCGGTATTCCGGATGCTTGAAAGTATTGGTCTTAGGGTCATATATATTAAGGCCTCCTGCAAAAGTTCCGACCCATAAATTGTTGCCTGAGTCTTCGATGATACTGTAGACCCGATCATCAGTGATACTGCCGGGTACGTTGTCATTGTGCCGATAGTGAATAAATTCCTTACCATCAAAACATTCCAAACCTCCAAAATAAGTCCCTATCCAAAGTTTACGTTCCTTGTCAATATGTAAACAAACAATAATATCATTTGATAAACTATTTGGGTTCAGCGGATCATGTTTATATTGCGTAAAGGTGTTAGCCGACCGGTTAAAATATATTAAACCACCGCCATTGGTGCCTATCCATAAATTACCGCGTGCATCTTCTGCAAAACCATTTACATCCTCAAATGGCAAACTTTTTGGATCAGTTGTAAAATGTTTGTAAAGCGGAAACTGCATGATCCCGGTATGGTAGTAATTCAAACCTTGTTTGAAAGTACCTGCCCATATTATACCCGAACGGTCTTTATACAAATTGATACTATTTCCGCTTAAAGATTTGGAATCGTCCTCGCGGCTCAACAGGTATGTTATCTTGTTGGTTAAGGGATCGAAAATATTTATCCCCCCATGGTCGGTCCCGATCCATATTTTGTCGTCATCAGCCTGCACGACATTATTAATAATATTGGAATTAAGCCTGTTCACAGGTGCGTCTTTGTCAAAATGCAGTAAAGAATAATTATCGGTATTTAAACAAAAAACGCCGATTGGGGATGCGGCAGAATATATCCATAAATTCTTATGGCTATCCATTGTCATGCTGTACGACTCGGGCTTTGCATCAATTGCCTTTGCTATTCCATTATACCGGTAGAGAATTTTATTCGACCTGGTATCTAATCGATCAACAGTTCCATCATTATATATCAACCAAACGCAATGCGGCGAAGCTGAAACAACATCTCTTATAAAGTCTGAATGCAGCACTGCTTTCGAATTTGGCGAACTGCTGTAAAAAACCGTAGAATTATCCAGCGGGTGGTAACAATATAGTCCGTTATTGTTTGTGGCAAACCAAAAATTACCCTCATAATCTTTTTTGACCAGAGTTACCTGTTTAGTCGAAATGTGATAATGTGAAAGTTTATCAGCGATGTTATTTGAAAACTTTTCGGTATTCGGATTATAAATACTGATCGAACTATGTGAAAATATCCACAGCTCCTTTTCAGGCCCTTCAAAAATGTTCATTACATGGTTCTCGCCCAGTGAATTGTCGTCATTAGGGATATGTTTGAATACTTTAAATTTATATCCGTCATACCTGCTTAAGCCACAAGTGGTACCAAACCACATAAAACCTTTATCATCATTAAAAAAGCAGTTTACCTGGTTATCCGAGAGGCCGTTTGATACGTCCAGGTGTGAAAATTTATACTGATCTTTTTGCGCATAAGAAAATCGCTGTATAAAAAGGAATAATATAACCGGTAAGAAAAATTTCAAACGCATCATCTTCAATTTTTACCACGGGTTATATGTGGTGGTTAAGCAGATTCTTGCAAAATAATTGTTAATACAACATTTATAATATTCGTCACATCTTACTATTTTCCCACATCAAAAGCACATTTACGCTATTAATGCAAAAGCAACAATATTTACAGCAACCTTAAGAGCGGGGTAAACTTTGGTTTATAATAACTCTACACTGTAAAAATATGGATTTTAACGATAGCGGGATACTACAAATGTTAAATATAATACAACAAATGTTACTTTTGGAAAATGATCGCGTTAGTTATACGGGGTCTGGGCGGGGTGAGAGTGCTGTTTTAGTTTGTTTATTGTTGGTCAAATGTCGCCTTTCCAGGGGTTGAAACGACTTGGAAGACTTGTTCGGATCAGGGCGGCTAAACAATCAAATTCCGGTTTAAGTATCTACAATCGTCGACCGGGTGCTTGAAATATTCGTGTTAGATCATTCTCCACTGTTCATCTTCCGGCCGCAGTTCTTTAATGCTGACAGGAGTAAGCTCATGCCCAAACATTTTCAACACGTAGTTGGCCTTTTCCAGGTTCAGGTTACTTTTGCCCTGTTCGATCTTACGGATTACGGTCAAAGCTATGCCTGCTCTATCCGCAAACTCCTCTTGCGTAAGCCCGGCCTCTTTTCTTTTCTGCTTCACAAATTCAGCCAGTGTTTTCAATTCGGACTTGTTTGTATACGCAATTAAGTATAAAAATCGAATTTAATTAATTTTCGTATGCCATTGAATATAAAATTTTAGTCAATACTTATAGCTTTTATATCATGTCTGTTACCATCTGTTATTTATCTTAATTGTCACTTTAAACTTAGTATTTAACGAAATATCAAACACCGGTTTGCCGTTGCCGCTGGCCACCAATTCATGGATAGCCCTTTTTATGCCATAGTTAAATCTGTTCACATAACCTAAGCTTTTCATGGCTTCGGCTATCGCTATGTTGCGGTAATCGCTTGTATCAGGAAAATTGCCTGCGTTTACATCGCCATATAAGCCGCCGGGATTAACGATCTCTATCCTATCCGGAAACTCGTAAATGTATATCGGTGAATTTGATTCGTAGTTGCGGTGCATTACCGCGTTCATAACCAATTCGCGTAATGACCAGTACGGATAATTTTTGATGATATCTTCCTGAAAAGTATGGCCTCTGACCGGCCTTTCTTTAAGGATATTTGCTTTTATAAATTCGTCGATGGCCCTTAACCCAGTTACATAATGCCCTGAAAATTGCTTTTCATAGTCGACATCCGAAATCATTTCCGCGCCTTTAAATTTAACGTATTGAATATATGCACCCGGCAAAAAAAACAAAGGGTTTAACCCGAACAGCAAAATACCTGCATTGGTGGGGCATTTTTCTCGTAAATCAAAAAAACGCAGGGATGCCAGTTGCTCCTCGATACCCCTGCCGTTTTGCGACAATGTTTCTTCATCAATCGCTAAAGGCAAATAAATTAGTCTGAAATATTCGATGCTTAAATCTTCCAATTTTGAACCGAAAGCAGGTACCAGGTCATAGGTTTTTGCATAAGAAGCCCTGCGTTCAGTTAAAATCCGCTCTTCTTCAATACTTGCCTTTGCCTTACGAGGCCCAACCCTTATCCAGCACCGGCCATCATACCTGACCGGGGGATATAAAGACGGTTTTACCTCGACAACCACAACTTCGCCTGCGGGAAAAGAAAATACTGGGCTTACGGTTAATGACGGCTGGGGCAATACGTTTCCGTTTGTTTTTACCGCTCCAATTTTTTGCAAATCGGCGTCAGTCCATTTTAATCCGGCTATTTTACCGTCGTCGCTTACACCCAGCAAAATATAACCGGGCGATTTATGGTCAGGAAAATCGTTTGCCAGCGCGCATACAGCCGGGCCCAATTTATCTTCGCGCACCGAAATTGTGCGCTCGATTAAGTTCGACTCTATATCCGCCAGCAGTTCAATTAATTTTTCCTTAGTTACCATGATTTTATATCGTTTTAAAATCAACTCCCGTATCTCGCATCTACAGTACGGAGTTTGTTTTCAGTTGGTCGTTGTCTTCGAAAAGGCTATCCAATGTAATAACTTTTTGCGGTTTACCGACAATTATATCGCTTTTCACTTCGGGGACGTTGATCGTTAGACTTTCCATCTATCAAATTCAAGTAATTGGCGGATAAATCATTTCTAAATTCTCCCGACTTCGTCATTTTTACCCGCGGTACATGCCGTATTTGGTGCTGATCAAGGCAGGTTTTTGCTACCCAAACAACTTCTCCCCAAAAATATTGATCACCTCAACCAGGATGAGGATAATGATCACCCACTCAAGCCGGTAACTGGTTCGGTACTGCAGCAGGTCCCTGAAAAGTTCGTAGTTATCTTTTACGATGTTCAAGCCTTCCTGTATGTTCCTAAACCGTTCGTTGAGGTCGAACGTCCGTTTCAAATCCATATGGATCTTGTTCAGGTTTTCATCTTCCCAGGTTTCGGGCGGCGCATCAAAAATATACAGGTTCTCCGCGATGCGATTTTTTAGCAGCAATGTTTTGCCGATATATTTTTTGAGATTGGTGCCCGATATATTAAGGCTACCTTTGGCTTCGAGTATTTGGGTGTGATAGTTGGTTTCCTCCATCAGTTTGGTGGTCTGCTCCAAATAATAATCAAGCGCCACCGACTGCGAGACCACCAGCATGATGAGCCGCAGTACTTCAATATCCGCGCCGATGATCTCGATGGAATTGAAACCTATCTTGTTTTTGGCGGAATTGGTCTGGATTTTGAATTCCTCTTCCAGGCTTTCTTCAAACTTGTTTTTGCAATAAGGAGATATTAATCTTAAAAACTCTGATATGCGGATGGAATCATAGCTTAAAAAACAAACCACGCCGTATTTAAATACATAAATGTATTTGCCGGCATCGGTTATGTAAAACAGCTCATCGGTGTCGCTATAATAAAGTTCGGCTTTGAAATCAGATTTGAACGATTTTATGTCAATGCTGTCAGCTACCTGGTACGATAAAACTTCTACTAACATATATTTTTATTAAGTTCCTCTTCTTAAATGGCGCTTAAAACAAGCGCTGAATGAACGGCATATTACATCGATTAAAGTTACGGAAATAACTTCGTCAAAGCACAGACGCCTGACGGGTGCAAATCAACTTGTCGCTTCAACGCAAGATAGCCTGTCGGGGCGATCGTTAACTCATCTTCACTGCCCTGAAGGGGCATAATATAACAACACAGGGCGAAGTCCTGTGTTGTTGATAAGCCCAATCCGAAGCCCTGAAAGGGCGATATAAGTTATCGAACGACCGACATATCGCGGCACTTTGAAAAATGCGACAATTTGGTTTGCACCCCTCCAGACCGGCCCATCTTCGTTTGCCCGCCAATGTAGTTCAGATCATATAAACACATTTGCCGTCAATAAACGTCTGCTCAACTTCAATCAGCGGGATATCCTGCGCTGCGGTCGTTAGCGGGTCCCGGTTCAGCACAATAAAATCTGCCAGCTTCCCGGCCCGCAACGATCCGATTTGAGGGGTTTGCCCAATGGCCGCTGGGCTTACCGTATAAGCTTTAAGCGCCTCCGTCATCGTGATCGCCTCATTCGGCGCTATTACAAACCCTTCGTCGTCCATCCTCGTTACAGCGGCAAAAATACCCTTTACCGGGTTCAGGTTACGCACCACGGGCGCATCCGAAGATAGGGCCGTCAGGATACCATGCTCCAAAACCGACCTTACCGGGTAGCAGTGATCAAGGTAAGGCTGGTCTAAATATTGCCTGAAGTTTTTCCCCAGTTCGCTGATAAATATGGTTTGCATCGAAGCAGCTATCTGGTGTTTCGCCATCAGCTCCAAATGCTTTTCCTCTGGCAAACCGAGGTGCTCTATCCGTTTTAAAGTACCGGGGAAGATCGCGTCCAGCTCAGCATAAATGGCTGTCACATATTCTATTGCCGCATCGCCGATGGCATGCGTTGCGAGTCCCAAGCCTTTTTTTGCAGCGCGGGTACACAGCTGAAAGTATTGTTCCCTTTGTAAACGAAGAACGCCCCGTTCACGCGAGTTTTTATATGACCGCTTTAAGGCTGCTGTTTTGCCGCTCAGGCCGCCGTCGCTAAAAAATTTAACCGTGTTTACATTCATCCAGGCTGAACGGTAGCGCCCGGGCAAATTGTAGGACTTTTCTCCGCCATCCGGCAATAAAATGGGTATGGCGTTCAGTCGGAAACCAAGTTCGCCAGCCTCATGCATTTCATAATAAGCCTGCAGCAGCAGCGGATCGACCGCCGGATCAGTGGCTGCGGTTATCCCGTAGCGGTATAGCTGTTTTCGGGCGGCCAGCACCATCAACTTCAGTTCGTCTTTGGTGTAGGCTGGAATGTGTTTACTCACCAGGCCAAGCGCCGTTTCGGAAAATATCCCGTTCGGCTTCCCATCCCCGCCTTTGTATATAACCCCTCCGCCTGGAGCCGGCGTGCTTTGGGTGATATTGCTTAATTCGAGTGCCCGCGAATTGGCTACAGCAATGTGCGCACAGGTACGTACCAGGTAAACCGGTTTGTCCTTTACAACCTTATCAAGGTCCTTCTTATCAGGCATCTTCCCTTCTTTCCAGGCCGCTTCATTAAAGCCGCGCGCGGTTATCCATTGCAAGTGCGGGTTATCCCGGTGATACGTTTCGATCATGCCCAACATCTCATCCAAACTGCCTGCCGCCCTGACGTCAAGCATAAACGTATCGAGGTTGCCGACTTTCCAGATGTGGATATGCGAGTCGTTGAAGCCCGGCATAATGGTTTTGCCTCCGGCATCAATTACATCGGTTCCTGCTTGCGCCAGGGACTTAAACTCATCCCACCGGCCTAAGCCTGTAATGCGGTTCCCGTCGATGGCCATGGCATCGAGCCCCCGGTTGTTAAAACCAGGGTTGAACGACAGCAGGTTGGCATTATGGATGATTAATGATGGCATGAATAATTTATGACTACAATTTTGATCAAACTAACACCGCGCTTCTTTTTAGCTGTGCCCGGGCGATGGCGTCTTCCAGTACCTGCAAACCTTCCGTCAGCTGATCGTCGGTTATTGCGATCGGCGGGAGCAGCCTGATACAATTACTGAATAAACCCGCGCGGATCATAATCAATCCGTGGGCGCCCGCATCCTTAATGATTTCGAGTGTAGCTTCCGCGTCAGGCTCTTTGGAGTCCCGGTCTTTTACAAACTCAACCAGCCGCATTGCGCCGATGCCCCGTACATCACCGATCAAAGGGTATTTATCCTTCCAGGTTTCCAGTGTGGCACGGATGATTTCGCCCACTTCATTTACGCGTTCTAAAAATGCTTCGCTTTTGATGATCCTGATCGCTTCAATTGCCGCAACACAAGCAACAGGGCTGCCACCATAGGTACCGCCAAGGCCGCCTAAATGAGGCGCATCCATTATCTGTGCTTTCCCGGTAACCGCGCTAATGGGCATACCGGCGCCGATCGACTTAGCGCACACAATTATATCCGGAACTACGCCACTATGTTCAACCGCGAAAAATTTACCCGTGCGCCCGGCCCCGCATTGAATTTCATCGGCGATAAATACGATTCCATATTTATCGCATACTTCCCGGAGTTTGTGCAGGTAAGCGGCGGGTATCGGCAAAAAGCCCCCCTCACCCTGTACCGGCTCGATGATAACAGCGGCAAGCGATTCCGGGTCGACCTGCGAAACAAAAGCCTCGTCCAGTTTTTTGATGCAATAAGCCACGTAATCTTCTTCGCTCATCCCCTCAATCCCCCGGTACACGTTAGGCGCCGGTATCCGGTAGATATCAGAAACATACGAGCCGAAACCTTTTTTGAATAAGCTGTACTTACTGGTGAGGCTCAGCGTTAACAGCGTGCGGCCGTGGTAAGCGCCCTCAAAACACAATACCGCATTTCTTTTGGTGTAATACTTGGCAATATTTACGGCATTTTCCACCGCCTCCGATCCCGAATTAGCCAGTAAGGTTTTCTTTGGGAAGTCGCCGGGTGTAAGCCCATTTAGCAATTCGGCCAGGTCAAGGTAGGGCTCCATGGTGGTAACCAATGAACAGGTATGAATATACTTATCCAGTTGTTGTTTGATCGCGTCGACTACCTGTTCGTTTCGGTGCCCAACGTTGATCATCCCGATACCACCCGCAAAGTCGAGCAACTGGTTGCCGTCCACGTCCCAAACCAATGCGCCTTCCGCTTTTTCAACCACAATTTCAGTCGACTTAGCCAGGCCCGCAGGTAAGGCGTTTTTCCTTCTCTCCAGTGCCGCAATGCCTTTTGGGCCGGGCAATGCGGTTTTTAATTGAATATGAGCCATGATGTTTTTTTAGTCCGAAAGTCCGGATCCCGATAGCTATCGGGACCGAAAGTCCGGAAGATTATAATGTAATAATTTAACTATTTTCAATTCCTAATATGAAAGCGGCCTTTGGTTTAACCGGTGCTATATCTCTTTTTTCTTCTCTCCAGCGCTGGGCCGGCTAATCGCACATGAGCCATGATGTAATTTATAGATTCTTCAAAAAGTGATGACTGCTCAAAATAAAGCCCTTGTTCAAATACAGCCGGTGCGCGTCATTCCGCTGATACCCGGAATCGAGTGTTATTACTTTGAAGCCACGTGCTCTCGCCTTTTCAGCCACAAAATCGAGTAGTTTGCTCCCATAGCCCTTACCCCGGCATTCCGGCAGCGTGGTAAGATCATCGATGTAAAAATGCCTGCCATTGTGTAAAAACTGTAAATACCGGAAACCAACCGCCGCAACAGCTTTTTCGTCCGATTCAATAAAAGCCAGGATATATCCCTCGCCAATCATTTCCTGGATTGTACCCACAAAAGTGTCTTTTTTCAAATGCGGCCTCAACGCCAGCAATACATCCCAGCACTTTAAAATATCCGCTTCCGTTTCTGCAATTTTTATTTCCATGTTTAATATCTGTTTAGTGCGAATTTTCAACGTCCCTTCTTTCCAACCACGAACTTCGGTCTAACTTCCACATCCCGCATTCCGTCCCGATAGCTATCGGGATCCGCATTCACCTTTCCACTCCCCCTCTTCCGGACTTTCCACTTTCGGCTTTCGGCTTTTGGCTTTTGGCTTCCGGACTTCCGGACTCATTCAAATATCCCTATCAACATCAATCTTTATCAAGACCCCAAAATTTCCGCATACAGGGTCGTTCAGGTAACCAGGCACCAGCGCTATCGGCACGAATCCTATTTTCATTTGCGGCGATAAAGTAGGATCTGTTCTTTTTCCGGCTATCAACTCTAAATAATACTGCTCCCCGGTCAGTGCTTCGCCCAATGCCCCGTAGCCGCTCATCATACCTACGGTGATCTGGCCTTTCAGACCTAATTGCCTCGCTATGGTATGCCTTGCCCGGTAGAGCAGGCGTGCCAGGCCCAGGCCCCGGTAGTCGGGATGTATCCCAATATCCAGCCCGTACAGCCAGTCGCCGTCCGGCTCGTGGTTGGTCATCCATCCACCGGCAAAAGTCTCTTTAAAGGTATGTTGGTAATTGCCCATATCAAACCTGCTGCGCATGGTCGAGGTCATGCCGATTACCCTATCTTTATCCGTTATCACGAGCTGACCTTCCGGGAATATTTTCAGGTGATTCAGATAGTGTTTTTCAAGAATGAGCTCGTCTTCGACAAGGGTAGGAAACACAATACGCTGTAATTCCTCCAACTGTGCGGTGTGCTCCGGCCGGGTGTTTTGTACAACGAGGCCGGAGCTTGTTGTGACGGAATAGTTGGTTAATAACGTTTGCATTTCTATTCTTTTTAATGGATGGTAAAACCCATTACGACGTAAACACCTGCCGACAAGCAAAAAGCGATGGCAGCATAGGGCAACTGGGACAATCCGTGATCAATGTTATTGCATTCGGTACTCTGCGATGTAAGCACTGTGGCATCGGAGTATAAACAGGCATTAGCGCCGAACACGCCCGCACTAATGACAGCGCCGCAGTTTAACAACACGTTAGAGCCGAAATGCTGGGCAAGCGGTACCACTAACGGGATAGCGATGGCATACAAGCCCCACGACGAGCCTGTAGTTACCGATATCAGCGAAAGCGAAACAAATACGATCACCGGCAGAAATTCCTTATTGAGGTACGGCGAAGCCGAATGCAGCACATACTGGGTAAGGCCCATTTTGTCGTTTACATCCTTAAGCACATAGCTCATCATCAATATCGCCAGCGCGTAAAGCATGCTGCCAAACCCGCCGAACATCGTCTCCGACAATTGTTTAAACGTGCCGACTTTGATCACCATATAGTAAACGAAAGTAAACGCAACAGCTACCATAACGCCTTTTAAGGCGTCAATGTCAAAGTAGATCGTGGCAGCCAGCAAAACCAATATCGGCATCAAAAAATAGATCACTTTCGATTTTTTGTCGGGGTTCATCGCGCTGATATCCAACACGGCCGTTTCGCTGAATTCCGTTTCGGTAAGCTGCCCTGTTTCTTCGGCGCGGATATCGGCCTTTTTCATTTTGCCAAACCAGGGCCATACCCCATAAATAAACAATGGAATGATCAAAACCGACACATAGCCATACGCGACAAAGGGGATCATCTTCCAGTAAGTTACCAGCCCCTTGCCTTTCGCCGCCACATGCGACGACTCCAAAATATTGGCGATGAAAATCGTCCAGGTTGAAATAGGCACCACCACGCACCAGGGCGGTGCGGTTGTATTGACAATATAAGCCAGTTTTTCGCGCGGAACCTTAAAGGCGTCGGTAATTTTCCGCATGGAGATACCTACTGTAAGTGCACTCAGGTAATCATCCAGGAAAATAAAAAGCCCCAGCCACCATGCCCCCATTAAAGCCCCACGCGCTGTTTTTATCCTTGTCAATGCCCATTCGCCAAATTTGAGCGTGCCGCCGCTACGGACCATCAAGCCGATCAGCGATCCGTATAAGCCGCATACCAGGATCACCCACACCGAGTCCTCCTTCCCCATCACCCCCTCAAACGAACCTACAAAATTGGTGAACACGTTGCTGTGATCATGAAACCCGATGATGGCATAGCCCACCAAACAGCCGATCAGCAAAGGCTCAAAAGATGTCCTCTGCTTTATCGCCAGTGCTATTACTACTGCCGGTGGTATTAATGCTATTGCGCCGTATGCCATCTATTTTTATTTTTTGGGATTCTTCACTTATTGTTTTTTTTCAGCGGTGTTCAGGAGGGCTGCGCCGTTACACCGATTATGTTTAGTGATTTCACCGATTTTGTTGTTTCATTGTGAATTATTGCCTCTTACCTTTCGATTCTTGGCTCCTGGCTCTTGGCTCTTGATTCTCTCTCACCACTCACTACTCACCACTGCCTACTCACCATTCACCACCGCCCACTCACCACTCACCACTCACCCAATCCCAATACTGATCAACTTCTTCTCCATATACTCATAAAGCCCCTCGCTTCCGCTTTCGTGGCCCTGCCCGCTGTATTTCCATCCGCCGAAGGGCAACTCGGTTCCATGAGGCGCCCATTCATTAATACCTACAATGCCAAATTCCAGTCCTTCAGATACCTTGATGGCGGTTTTTAAATTATCGGTGAAGGCGTAAGCTGCCAGGCCATATTCCGTGTCGTTTGCTTTTGCTAATGCATCGTCGAGGTCGTCAAAACTGAACAGCGGCAAAACAGGCCCGAATATTTCATTTCTCGCCAGGCTCGACGATTGATCCAAATTGCCTACCACAGCAGGTTGCATAAAGTAGCCCTTCTCCAGGTGTTCCGGCCTGTTACCGCCGGTGAGCACTTCCGCACGTTCGGTTTTCGATTTGGTCAGCAGGTCAAATACACTGTCGCGCTGCCTGGCTGTGATCAAAGGGCCGACGTTGACGCCCTCTTCAAAACCGCTTCCTACTTTCAACTGCGACACGTAACCGCTTAACCTTTCAGCAAACTGGTCGTAAATATTTTTATGGACATAAAACCGTTGCGGGGCAACGCAAACCTGCCCGTTATTTCTAAAGCGAGCGATAGAAGCGGCTTTTGCGATGGCATCCACGTCAACATCATCAAAAATCACAACCGGCGCATTGCCGCCCAACTCGAGCGAGAGTTTGGTGTGCGTGCGGCTGGCCCCGTCCATCAGTATTTTACCCACACGCGCACTGCCGGTGAAACTTATTTTTTTCAGGCGTTTGTCGTTCAGCATGGCCTCACCACCCGGCGCGGCGTCCGCGATCAGCAGGTTCAGCACGCCTGGCGGCAGCCCGGCATGGATCAACGCCTCCATGAGGTGGTAAGCCGAAAGCGGCGTATTTTCCGATGGTTTGGCAACAACCGTACAACCGGCAGCCAGCGCCGCCGCCCAGGCCCTTGCCGGGTTATAAGCCGGAAAATTCCAGGCCGTAATGATGCCTATAATACCCATCGGCTGCAGGATCACCGAGCTTCTTTTGTCTATCCGGCTTGTGGGGATCACCCTGCCATAAGCCCTTTTACCTTCTTCGGCATACCATTCAAAAAGATTTGCCGCCACCGTCCATTCGCCGCGCGCTTCCAATAAGGGCTTGCCGCTTTCGAGCACCATATCATGTGCAATCGTTTCCAGGTTATCCCTTAAATAATTGGCGGCTTTTTTTAATATCTCCGCGCGGTAGTAAGGCGTCGTTTTGCTCCAGGTTTTGAAAGCGGCTTCTGCGGCATCAATAGCCAATGCGGCGTCTTTTTCGTTACCAAAGCTGATGTGACCCAATATCTCCTCCGTTGCAGGGTTCACTAATGGCAGTTCACCCCCATCGACCGCAGTGATCCATGTGCCGTTTATAAATTGTTTATTTTGATGAGATGCTTGCACCGTTTTGTTATTTTTTGGGATTCTTCACGTATTGTTTTTTTTTTAGCGGTGTTCAGGAGGGCTGCGCCGTTTCACCGATTATTTTTTGATTTCACCGATTCGCTTGGCGATTAGATTGATTTGGCTGCAAGGAGTCCGTGTTGATGGTCCGTTTTATCGGTGTAATCATCCAACAATCGGTGTAATCCATCCTCAATAATATCAAGTCCTTTATTTAATAAACCCTCGTCAATCACCAGCGGGCTCAACACCCTGATGATATTGCCGTTGATGCCGGCGTTGATCACGATCAAGCCACGATCGGCGCAATAGCTGATCAATTTTTTGCACAGGTCGGCATTGGGTCGGTTTGGATCGCCATCTTTTACCAGCTCAAAGGCCAGCATGGCGCCGAGCCCACGCACATCTCCTATCGCGCTGAATTGTTTTTTGAATTGATCGAACCGCTCCCGCACAATCTTGCCGACCCGCACACCTAACGCATTGATATTGATTTCCTCCATGTAATCCAGTGTGGCAAGCGCGGCAGCACAACACACAGGATTGCCGGGATAGGTACCGCCGATGGTAGAAGGTTTGCAGGCATCCATAATATGGGCCTTCCCCATGACTGCGCCAATAGGCATGCCGCTGCCCATGCTCTTGGCCCAGGTTGAGATGTCGGGATTTGTATCGTAATGCTGGTAAGCCGCCCATTTCCCGGTACGGCCAAATCCACTTTGCACCTCGTCAAGAATGAGCAGGATTCCGTACTTATCACATATCGCCCGCAGGCCCCTTAGGTATTTTGGCGGAACAACATTAAAACCGCCCTCACCCTGTACCGGCTCCAAAATGATAGCCGCCACCTGCGATGCGGGCACATTCGTGGTAAAAAAGTTTTCCAGCTCGCGCAGGTGATGATCCGAAAATTCATCAAGGTTAGCCGCGCCCTGGTTATTGTGGTAATAGTCCGGGAAGGGGATTCGATAAACCTCCGGTGCAAAGGGCCCGCAGCCGAGTTTATAGCCAACCTTTGAAGTAAGTGTCATGCTCATCATGGTGCGGCCATGGAAAGCGCCCCCGTAGCAAATTATGGCAGGCCGCCCGGTTGCCTGCCGTGCGATCTTTATAGCATTCTCCACGCTCTCCGCGCCGGAGTTGGTCAGCATTACTTTGGTATGCTCGCCATGCGGCAACAGTCCCGCCAATTTTTCAGCCAGCTGCATGTACACATCGTAGGTGGCCACGTTAAAACTGCAATGGATCAGCTTGGCCGCCTGTTCTGCAATGGCTTTTACCACCGGCTCCGGGCAATGCCCTGCATTCACTACACCGATCCCACCCGCGAAATCGATCAACTCATTGCCATCCGCATCTGTTATCACCGCCCCCTTGGCACTTACCGCCGTCGACGGGTTAAATATCCCTATCGCGTCAGGCACAAACTTTTTCCTGCGGGCTAATATTTCTTTACTATTCATTTTTATTTTTTTTGATTTCACCGATTTCCGTTTCCTATTCTTCACTGCAAACTGCAAACCTTAAACTGCCAACTCATTACTAACCACCGACTGCAAATGGCCACTGCTACTGCTACTGCTACTACTGCTACTACTGCTACTTCCCCCCTCACACCACTCCCGCAATCGCCTTCACTACCATCTCCGCCGCTACCCTGCCCGTTTCCGCGCCGCCATTCATATAGCCCTGGAATTCGCGGCTTACGTGCTCGCCGGCGAAGTAAACTTCGCCAACCGGCACCCCTTCCCAGCCTGCAAGGGTGCTCCATTGGCCGGTTTTAAACGAGCTGTATGCTGCTTTTGAATAGGGGTTTTCGCTCCAGCAGAATTTCAGGGTTTTGTTTGAATAGGCTTTATCCATTCCGGGAAAGATGGTATTCAATTCGGGCACAAATTTGGCGGCCAGGGAATCCTTTCCGGTGTCCCTTACCATATTGCTGAAATCTCCTCCGCCAAAAACATTAAACGCGCCTTCCGTTTCGGATTGTGCCTCGCTGCTGTCCCACCCGCAGCCAAAAGCGAGGTCGGTAAAGGTATAGCCTTGTTGTCCGTGTACCCGCCAGGGTTTGCTTTTGGTAACGCCGATTAAAAACTTGCTGCTATTGCCATAGCCCATCTCATTAATGCATTTTAGTTTTTCGGCAGGGATAGGCAGGTCGAGTTTAACCAAGCGCAGCATGGTAAAGGGAATAGCTATAATTACATGACTTGCTTTTACCGTTTCTCCCATGCCCTCGTGCTCAAACTCAAGACTGTAATATTTACCATCGCCCTTTCTGATCGACTTTAGTGCGAACCCGGTTTTCACATCCTCTTTTACCTGCTGGTGCAAGGCGTGGGTGAGCGCCCCGCTTCCGCCTTTTATTTTGAACACCTCATGGTCGTCTCCAAACAGCTCGTAGCCTTTTTCCGTATCCGATGGCGGTACAAACATGATCAGGAAGTTTACCGCCGACTGGATCGACGCCTCCATGCCATATTCGCGGGTTAGCGTAACATTTAAAAAGTCAAACAGCCAGCCGCTTATGCCGATCGTTTTGAGGTAGCCGCTAATGGATTGCTTGTCGAGGTGTTCAAACTGGGCGGCTGCTTTATAGCTGATAATTTCAGGCAGCGAATTGATATCCTTCATCAGCTGCAACACAAAAGGCTTCAGCGCATTTTTCAGATCATCCTCCGATAAGGATTTCCCGCCGAAATAATAGGTTTTGCGCGCATGCGTATCCGTTCTCAAATCATAAAACGAAAGGCCCAGTTCGTCGACCAACCGGCGGATATCATGATGTGTGGTATCCACTAATTCGCCGCCGATGTCCGTTGTAATTCCCTCGCCAAACTCATCCCGCAAGGTAAACATCCGTCCGCCCACCCTGTCCGACGCCTCGTAAAGCGTACTTTTAATACCCGCTTTCTGCAATTGGTAAGCGGCATTTAAACCCGCGATCCCCGCCCCGATGATGGCAACACTGTCCTCCTCGTTCCTGCCGCAGGATGCCAGCCCCAATATACCCGGCGTCAAAGCCAGCGCGCCCGCGCCAACGGCAGCCTGTTTCAAAAACCTGCGGCGGCTATCCCGGTATTCGTTAAACAGCACGGTTGCTTCCGCGTCTTCTGCCACAGCCGCATTAAATGCAGCCCGCAACAAACGCGCAATGGGGTAATGTGCCATATGGCTATTTTTATATTTTCGGTTTATTGCTTGTATCAACCATTTTCTTTCTCACACTTCTCCAGCTTTGGTCTTTCTCCAATGGAGTCCTGCGGACAGCTTTCAGCTTTTAGGTTTCATTCGGCAATAAGTCATGAACTCCTTCATTCCGCAATCGGCATTCCGTCCCGATAGCTATCGGGATTCGCATTCAACGAACCAAAACCCAACTGCAAGTGCTACTGCCACTGCTACTTCTGTCTCAAATCTCACATCTCATATCTCAAATCTCTCCCCTAATAACCAGGATTCTGCACCACCGCCCCATTGGTCGCCTCAATCTCTCTCAACGGTATCGGGAAACACGAATTCGTGATCGAAATGGTCGAGCTGGTAAGCGGCTGCAGCACATTCACCACCTGCCCGGTCCGCGCCAGGTCGAAATAACGATGCCCTTCAAAATTGAATTCGGCGCGGTTTTCGTCAGCCACGGCCTGCGCGTACGTCGGATCGTCGGGCACATCGGCGCTCGTTAATGCAGGCAAACCCCGATTGGTCCTGATCATGTTCAAATCCGCCAGGCCCTGGGTACGGCCCAAGGCTTCCGCCCTGATCAAATACATTTCCGAGATGCGCAGCACATAGGCCGAATTATCTTTCTGTACAATATCGCTGCTGTACTTCAGGGTACGGTAATAGGTGTCCGATGGGTCTATCGCCACCAGGTTGGCCCGCTGGTCACCGGTACGGTTGGTTAAAAAGTTAAACAGGTCGGGGTTGGCCAGGAATAAAACCTCCGTCGACGCGGCCTCAAGACGTGCAAAGGTATAAGCATTATACTCGCTTTGATTTTGCTGGTTAAAGGGCAATTCAAAAATCGATTCGGGGCTGTTCTTCGTGGTGTACATGGTCTGGAAGCTCCCCGTATTCATCACCGAGAACGCCCCGTCATTGATCACCAATGTAGCATAGCTGGCCGCGCTGGTATAGTTCTTCATATACAGGTATACACGGGCAAGCAACGCGTTTATTATGGCGGGATTAATATAGTTCGGGTTGCGGCTGGTATTGCCCACCTCCAGGGTAGCGGCCTGGTTCAAATCCGAAAGAATAGCGGTATAGGTTGCGGCCACCGTGCTGCGTGGTACAATACTGCTGCTGGTTTGAACGGTAGTAACTACGGGTATCCCGTAAACAGACGTCAGATCCCAGTGGTAACCAAAATACCTTAACAGATCAAAATGGCCCATGCCCCTTAAAGTTAATGCCTGGGCTTTAACCGAATTCAAATACGCTGTTGATGCGCCGACCACCGTTTTTTCGCCGGCCAAAATAGCGTTGGCGGTAGCAATGGTCTGGTAAATCGAAGCATAGGTATTGGTGGTATAGTCGTTTGATGCCGAAACGCTGTAATTTCCAAACTCGTTCAAAAGCGTATTGTTATAGCCCCCGGCCACGCCATTGTCGCTGTTCAGGTCGCATAGCAGCGGATAATCCGCGCCGTAGTAATTGGCAACTTCAAGGGTGCTGTATAGGCCGGTCAATGCTTCCGACAGCCCGGTCGAATCCTTAAAAAGCTGGGTAGCCTGTACCCCGGTGGGCGATACCTGGTTAAGCTTCACGCATCCGGTCATCATAACCGAAACTGCCAGGCCCGCTATAAAACTAAATGCTGATATATTGATAAATTTCTTCATGGTCGTTCTTAAAATTTACAATCAATACCTAAACCAAACGTGCGCGCCTGCGGGTAGGCCGCATAATCGATGCCCGCGGTCTGGTCATTTCCGCCGCCCGTCGAGCTCACTTCCGGGTCGAAACCGATATACTTTGTGAAATCAAACAGGTTTTGCGCTTCCGCGTACAGCCTTATATTGCTGAAATACTTGGTTTTGCCCAGGTTGTACCCGATGTTAAGCGTCCGAACCTTCAAAAACGAGCCGTTCTCCACAAACTCGCTCGAGTTCGGAAAATAGTTTTGCAGCAGGAAGGAAGGCCGCGGGATATCGGTCACCTGCCCCGGATGCGACCATGCGCCCAAAACCCGCGTATCGTTATTGGCATACACGCCGCCTAAGTAGGCCCCGCTTGGGGTCGAGGCGCTGCTCCAGCCCAAACTTTCGTAGGTCGTGCGTATCAGGTCAAACACTTTATTGCCGTAGCTGAATTGCATCGCTAACTGCGCGTCGAATTTCTTGTACCTGAAATCGTTGCTAAAACCTCCAAAAAAGGTTGGCTTCGGGCTGCCGATCGCTGTCGCATCCTGGGTAAAATTTACCTGGTCCGCCCGTTCCCTGGTGCCGTTAGCGGCATAGTAAAGGGCATCGCCGTTGGCTGGGTTAACGCCAGCAAATGGTACGCCTAAGAATTCACCCACCGGGTCGCCGACCTTCAGGATATTGGTTGCGTTTTGGTCATTGTAGGAGTAAACGTACTGGTTATTTACCGCTAATGATTTGATGGTGTTTTTGATAAACGATATGTTAAAGCCGCTTGTCCAGGTAAAGTCGTTTGTTTTAATGTTGTTGGTGCTCAATTGGATTTCCAGGCCCTTATCCTGGATCTCGCCGGAGTTGGCATAAGCCCATTGGAAGCCCGTTGTGCCCGGTATTTGTTCCTGGTTTAAAAGCCTGTTCTGGTCCGATATGAAATACTCAACCGAACCATTTATAAAATGGTTGAACAGCTCAAAATCAACCCCGAAGTTCAAACTGGTATTGGTTTGCCAGGTGAGCGGTTGCGGCGCCAACGTATTATAAGGTACAAAGCCGGCGCCTCCATTGTATTTGGCCGTGCCCCAATAGGCGTAGTTTTGATAATCCGGAACGTTATCCTGTTGTCCGGATAAGCCATAGCTGGCCCGTAGTTTCAAGGAGTTGACGAAAGCTACATTTTTCAAAAAAGGCTCATTGGTCATATTCCATCCCAGCGATACCGACGGGAACTCGCCCCATTGGTGCCCGGGTGCAAATTTTGAGGAGCCATCGGCACGGATGATAAAGGAGAACAGGTATTTGCCGTCGTAATCATAATTGATGCGGGTTAGGTACGACCGGAGCGCCTCATATTCCAGTGGGTAGGGCTCCAGGATGTTGTAACTTACCGCTGCATTGTTAATGTTTTGAACATCCCCGGTTTGTGGGAAGCCCAATCCCTCTTCTGCCGATTGCGCAATCTTGCTCGCCTGCTGCGTATAGCCTGCAATGATGTCCAGGTTGTTTTTATCAAATTTGTGCTTGTAAGTAAACAGGTTATCGTTAAACCACGTTAGCTGATCGTTGTCGCCCAAAAGGAGTTTCCCATTATCCGCCTGTGCATCCACGGTAATTGCCGGGAAATACTGGCTATCGTTCACATAGTCATAATCAAGTGACCATGTGGAGCGGAATGAAAAATCAGGACTGAATTTGTATTCGGCAAACACCGACGAGATCAACCGGTCGGTATAGGTGTGGGCGTTAATTACATTAGCTGATTTTACCGGGTTATCCGACAGCCAGTAGGCCTGGTAATCAGTATAATCGGCATAAACGCCCGGCGAAGAATAAACAGGCATTAAGGGCGACGCACCCAGGGCATTGGTTACAACGCCGGTGTAGGTATTATCATTAAAGCTGCGCTTGTCGTCCGAGTAGGTCATGGTCGAAGTCAACCCGAATGACAGGTTTTTTGTCGCCTGGTTATCGAGGTTGAACCGCAGGTTAGCGCGATCATAATAATTATTGATAATGATCCCATCCTGGTCCAGGTAGCTGCCGCCGATAAAGAACTTCGTCTTGTCATTGCCGCCCCGTGCTGATAGTTCATAGGTAGTTACCGGCGCCGTACGGAAAATAGCGTTTTCCCAGTTGGTATTCACCTTGCTGGCCAGATCGTAATAAGGCGCCGCCGGGTTAGGTATCGGGTTGCCATTTCCGTCCAATATGCCCACAGATTGCAGATCGCTCAGGGCAAAATGCGGGTCGGGGTTATTGGTGGCAATGTCGTTATGGTAAACCCATATATCTTCTTTAATGGCTTCATTCGTCAGGTTATAAAATTGCTGCGAGTCCATAAAAGGTATTTCTTTTTCAACATTCTGAACACCATAGTTTACATTAAAATCAAAAGTGGTTTCCCCGGCCTTGCCGCGTTTGGTGGTGATGAGTACCACCCCGTTTGCAGCACGTGAGCCGTAAATGGCTTTGGAAGCATCTTTCAATATTTCGATGGATTCGATATCGTCGGGGTTAATGTCCGAGATCGAGCTGATGTTTTGTCCGCTCCCGGTTGATTGCCCCGAAAGGTTATAGGCCGTACCCAACGATGAATTGCTTTCGCTTTCCATGGGCACACCATCAACCACATACAAGGGGTTTTGTGCACCGCGGATGCTCACCAGCAAACCTGCGCCCGGTGTGCCCGAAGGCTGCGTAACATCAATACCCGAAAGCTTCCCTTCAATGCTGGCTGCTAAGTTGGTTACGCCAGGCTGATCTTTAAAGTCCTTGTTTTTTATCGACGAAATAGCGCCGGTAACATCGCTCTTTTTCTGGGTGCCAAAACCTACTACGACCACCTCCTTCAATTCCGACTTCGATTCTTCTAAAACTACATCGAGCGTAGTTTCAGATTTGATCTCAACGGTCTTTTTGTCGAAGCCCAAAAAAGAGAACACCAGGATATTGCCGGGGCCTTTCAGGGTGATTGAAAAAGTCCCGTCTGTAGCAGTGCTAACCCCCTGGTCAGTCCCCTGTATTTTTACGGACACCCCCGGCAAGGGGCTGCCCTGTGCATCGCTCACTTTTCCTTTTAACACATGGCTTTGGGCCATGGCCTGGTGCGGCAACAGGCAAAGAAAAAATTGGAGCGCTACAATTGTGAATAAGAGTAGATTTTTCTTCATGTACGATGGATTAAGGTTGATTGTGTTGCTTGTTTTTATAGCTGTAGTATCAAATGTTTTACTTTTTTTGAGTCTTTTATTAAATAACGGGGCCTTTTTGCAGGTAAAAAAGGCTTTCTACAGGTAAAATAAATTGTGATGCTTATTTTAACTAAATATCAATAAGTCAAACCACTATAAATATAAGTCAGATTTGTTTTGGTAAAAAAAGTTTAGTAATTGGTTTACAATGTTTTATAGTAAGTCAAATATAAGTATATTTATAGGTCAAAAGTTTGACAAATGTTTGATCAGGATGACTTAGTTATCATACGCCCCGTTTTACAGCTTTTTAGCATAAAATGACTGAAATACGCTTGACGGAAATCATGATCCTGCATTACAAAATTG